>MAAC01017441.1_pt1 | contig 184442 bp, 156 predicted proteins | sample 1115981 | NCBI WGS metagenome assembly MAAC01 (sample SAMN04961126, study PRJNA320927) | seawater metagenome | isolation source: sample BD02T64 sea water enriched with oil for 64 days | place: USA:Gulf of Mexico | collected 2013-07-27 | reverse complement strand
GAACAGGAAAACAAAGAACCTGGCCTAAACAACGCTCACCTACTCGTAAAGGAGGCATGTAGTTTGGAATAACATTGTAAAAATTAAAAGCCTTCTCATTTGAGAGGGCTTTTTTATGAATATCGTTTAACGTAAAGCTATGAATTCGTTTTAATGGATTATAGACCGTGTTAAACGGAATTAGTTTTTTTTGCAAAGTAAAATAGTCTCTAAACAAAAAAACCTCATAACATTCAAGTTATGAGGTTTAGAATATTCTAAAAATAGTATGATTTACAATCTGAATGCTGCTTTTACTTGGTCAACATAATCTAACTTTTCCCAGGTAAAGAGTTCCACGTCTAAAGTTTTGGAAACCCCGTTTGGCTGCGTAAATGTTTTAGTAACTACTTCGTTTTGACGTCCCATATGTCCATAGGCTGCTGTTTCTAAATAAATAGGCTGACGTAATTTTAAGCGTTCTTCAATTGCTGCTGGTCGCATATCAAAAATGTCAGTTAATTTATCGGCAATTTCACCATCTGTCATATTAAAAGGACAAGTACCATAAGTATCTACAAAAATTCCCATAGGTTCAACCACACCAATGGCATAACTGACTTGTACTAATATTTCATCACAAACACCCGCGGCTACTAAATTTTTAGCAATATGACGTGTGGCATAAGCAGCACTTCGGTCAACCTTAGATGGGTCTTTTCCTGAAAATGCACCACCACCATGGGCGCCTTTTCCACCATAAGTATCTACAATAATTTTACGTCCCGTTAATCCTGTGTCTCCATGGGGCCCACCAATTACAAACTTACCGGTTGGATTGATGTGATAAGTAATATCATCAGTAAATAAGGCCTTTGTAGTATCAGACAGTTTGGAAACAACTCTCGGGATTAAAATGGCAACAATATCTTTCCGAATTTTGGCTAGCATCTCATCATCTGGACCAAAGTCGTCATGCTGTGTAGACACAACGACAGCATCAATGCGTTGTGGTACATTATCATCACTATACTCAATAGTTACCTGACTTTTAGAATCTGGTCTTAAATAGGTGATGTCTTTATTTTCTCTACGTAAAGCAGCGAGTTCTTTTAGGATAAGATGTGATAAATCTAAAGCTAAAGGCATAAGGTTTTTAGTCTCTTTAGTGGCGTAACCAAACATCATTCCTTGGTCTCCTGCACCTTGTTGCTCTTTGCTATCTCTGTCAACCCCTCTGTTAATATCATCAGACTGTTCATGTATTGCCGAGAATACCCCACAAGAATTACCATCGAACATATATTCGCTCTTGGTATAGCCAATATTATTAATAGTTTCTCGCGCTATTTTTTGAACATCTAAATAGGTGGTCGATTTTACTTCACCAGCAAGTACAACTTGGCCAGTGGTTACAAGCGTTTCACAGGCTACTTTCGAGTCGCTGTCAAAGGCTAAAAAATTATCTATAAGTGCATCACTAATTTGATCTGCTACTTTATCTGGATGACCTTCAGAAACACTTTCTGAGGTAAATAAATATGACATAATTATTTTATATTAAGGCTAATAAAAATAGAATAATTTGGTCAGATTGCTGGTCGTGCTAGAGAAGTTTAAATTACTGCTTTAGCATTTTTTTACGAGGTTGCAATCAGACCAAATTATTCCTCAATTTGACTGCAAATGTAAAGATTAAAACCAAACAAAAAAATGGATTAATATAGAATTCTTGATAAACCGAAAAAAAATCGGATTTTTTAAAATAATAAGCCTTGAAACAGAATATTTTTCTAAAAAGAATTATTTGGTTATTATATAAATTTTAGTAACCTTTGAACTATCAAATGAAAAAACAATTTTTAAATATTGTCTCTATTATTGTCGTGGTGATTATTTCACAACGCTAGATGGAAGGGTATTGTAAAATTTTAAATACATTAAAAAGCCTTCCTTGTGGGAAGGCTTTTTTTGTTTAAATAATATAGAAAATGAATTTTAAGATTAACATCGTCGCGATTATTATAGTCATTATTTGCTAGAGCTGAATTGATACAGATTGCTATAAAAAATATCTTAAGCCTGTATCCTCTCGATTCAGGCTTTTTTTATCGCATTTTTTTGAGACATTGGACATCATAAAAAAAACAAGGTAAATATTTGAAAATCAACACTATAAGCCCATTGAATAATGAATGAATTTAAACACAAATCAATATGACTAAAGCTATTAAAATAAGTAAAAATTTAATTTCGAAGATTCTAAGCTTTGCTTAGTATGATATTATAATAAAACAATGAAAGAATTAAATAAATATAGTAAGGCAGTTACGCAAGATCCAACACAACCGGCAGCTCAAGCAATGCTCCATGCAATTGGATTAACAAAAGAAGATTTTAATAAACCATTGGTTGGGATTGCGAGTACTGGTTATGAGGGAAATCCTTGTAATATGCACCTTAATGATCTGGCTAAATTAGCCAAGCAGGGCACACTTAACGAAGATGTCATAGGTTTAATTTTTAATACCATTGGTGTTAGTGATGGTATTTCAATGGGAACTCCCGGAATGCGTTACTCACTACCGTCTCGTGATATTATTGCAGACTCTATGGAAACAGTGGTTCAGGGAATGAGTTATGACGGATTGATTACTGTTGTAGGCTGTGATAAAAATATGCCAGGAGCACTAATGGCAATGATTAGGGTGAATAAGCCTTCTATTTTAGTATATGGAGGAACAATTGATTCAGGATGTCATAACGGGCAAAAACTTGATGTGGTTTCTGCTTTTGAGGCTTGGGGAAGTAAGGTTGCCGGGACTATGAGCGAAACCGAATATCAACATATTGTAGAAAAAGCTTGTCCAGGAGCGGGGGCCTGTGGTGGGATGTACACTGCAAATACTATGGCGTCAGCAATTGAAGCTTTGGGAATGACACTGCCGTACAATTCTTCTAATCCAGCAACTGGAGAAGAGAAAAAACAAGAAGCTGTAAAAGCTGGTGAAGCAATGCGACTGTTATTGGAAAGAGATATAAAACCTTCCGATATTATTTCAAAAAAATCCTTAGAGAATGCCATTCGTTTGGTCACCATTTTAGGGGGTTCTACAAATGCTGTACTTCATTTTTTAGCAATTGCTAGAGCTGCACAAATTGATTTTACGTTAGAAGATTTTCAACGCATCAGTGATAAGACACCATTTTTGGCCGATTTAAAGCCAAGTGGAAAATATTTAATGGAAGATGTTCATGCCGTAGGAGGAATTCCTGCAGTACTTAAGTACTTACTGAAAAAAGGATTACTACATGGTGATTGCTTAACAGTAACCGGAAAAACATTGGCTGAAAACCTATTGGATGTTGATGATTTAACCGAAGGACAGGATGTTATCAAGCCGCTAGATCAACCAATAAAAGCATCAGGACATTTACGAATGTTATATGGAAACCTTGCCAAAGAAGGATCTGTAGCGAAAATTACTGGCAAAGAAGGATTAAAATTTAGAGGAAAGGCAAAAGTATTTGAAGGAGAATATGATGCAAATGATGGTATTCGTGATGGAAAAGTAGAAAAAGGAGATGTCGTTGTGATTCGTTATGAAGGACCAAAAGGAGGCCCTGGAATGCCAGAAATGTTAAAACCTACAGCGGCTATTATGGGTGCTGGACTTGGTAAAGATGTGGCATTGATTACCGATGGACGATTCTCTGGTGGCACACACGGTTTTGTCGTAGGTCACATTACTCCTGAAGCGCAAGATGGTGGTGGAATTGCTTTGGTAAAAGATGGAGACATCATTACTATTGATGCCGAAACAAATTCAATTTCAATAGAAGTTTCAGAAAGCGAATTAGAATTAAGAAAACAACAATGGACTGCGCCAGCATTAAAAGTGGAGCGTGGGGTACTTTATAAATATGCAAGAACAGTATCGTCAGCATCTAAAGGATGTGTAACCGATGAATTCTAGAGCTCACGAAAGTGAGGATTTAATATTAAAATTTAATATGGAAACACAAACGGAAAAACAAAATAAATACTTAGAGCAACCTAAGGAACGTATTTCAGGAAGTGAAGCAGTCGTGAGAAGTTTATTAGCGGAAGGCGTAGATGTGCTTTATGGATATCCAGGAGGTGCTATTATGCCTGTTTATGACGAATTATATAAATATCAAGACGAGATTCACCATGTACTAACAAGGCATGAACAGGGAGCGACACATGCTGCTCAAGGTTATGCTAGGATTTCAGGACGGGTAGGTGTTGCAATCGCAACCTCTGGTCCTGGCGCAACAAACCTCATTACTGGAATTGCTGATGCTCAAATTGATTCTACTCCTATGGTTTGTATTACAGGACAAGTGCCTTCACATTTATTGGGGAGCGATGCGTTTCAAGAAACAGACATTGTTGGAATTTCGACACCGGTAACGAAATGGAATCATCAAGTAACAAGTGCTGCTGAAATCCCTGAAGTGATAGCAAAAGCTTTTTATATTGCTAAAAGTGGTAGACCAGGGCCTGTGTTAATTGATATTACCAAAGATGCACAATTTGAAGAATTCGATTTTGAATATAAAAAATGTGAAGGCATTAGAAGTTATAATCCAGTTCCAAAAACAGATCAAGCTTCAGTTGTCGCTGCCGCTAAATTAATAAATGAGGCAAAAAAACCAATGATTATTTGGGGGCAAGGCGTGATTCTTGGCGAGGCTGAAAAAGAATTTAAAGCGGTTATTGAAAAAGCTGGAATTCCTTCGGCTTGGACAATTATGGGGGTTTCTGCAATTCCAACATCGCATAACTTAAATATTGGTATGGTAGGGATGCATGGGAATTATGCGCCTAATAAACTAACGAATGAGTGCGATGTACTTATTGCTATAGGTATGCGATTTGACGATCGTGTTACTGGCGATTTAAGTAGATATGCAAAACAAGCAAAAGTGATTCACTTTGAGATCGACCCCTCTGAAGTTGACAAGAATGTAAAAACAGATGTAGCAGTGCTAGGTGATGCAAAAACAAGCCTTGCAGATCTATTGCCCTTGTTAAATGAGAATTCACATCCAGAATGGTTACAGGAATTTAAAGATTTATATGCCATAGAGTATGATCAGGTGATTCGGGAGGATATCACACCGACTAGGGATGGCTTAACTATGGGAGAGGTATTAAATGAAATTAATATTAAAAGTAAAGGAAAAGCAGCAATTGTTTCAGATGTTGGTCAGCACCAAATGATAGCCTGTCGTTATGCAGAATTTAATGAAACTAAAAGTAATATTACATCTGGTGGATTAGGGACTATGGGCTTTGCGTTACCTGCCGCAATAGGCGCAAAAATGGCAGCACCTCAAAGAGATGTTGTAGCTATTATTGGAGATGGTGGATACCAGATGACTATTCAGGAATTAGGAACCATTTTTCAAACTAAAGTGCCTGTAAAAATTGTTGTACTAAACAATGAATTTTTAGGTATGGTACGCCAGTGGCAACAATTGTTTTTTGATAAACGATATGCTTCTACCGAAATGACCAATCCTGATTTTATCACAATAGCGAAAGGTTATCATATAGAAGCAACCCGTGTTACAAAACGGGAAGAATTAGCAGATGCAGTTGCTAAAATGATGGCTTCAGATGATGCATATTTCCTTGAAGTTTGTGTAGAAAAAGAAAACAATGTATTTCCAATGGTCCCATCAGGAGCATCGGTTTCAGATATAAGATTAAGTTAAGCCTTAATAGGCATTTAAAATCCACTAAATGGAAAACAATATAAACACATATACAGTTTCAGTTTATACCGAAAATAATATCGGATTATTAAATCGAATTTCAGCAATATTTCAACGTAGACGTATCAATATTGAAAGTTTAAATATATCAGTTTCTGAAATTGAAGGCGTGTCGCGCTTTACAATTGTGGTAAATATGACCGAAGTGCAAGTCAAAAAAATCATCGGTCAAATTGAAAAACAAATTGAAGTCATCAAGGCGTATTATCATACCGATGAAGAAACTATTTATCAGGAGTCCTGTATGTTTAAAATAAAGTCGGAACTACTGTTTGAAACACCTCAAATTCAGAATATAATAAAGGAAAGTAATGCAATAATTGTGACTGTAAATAAAGACTTTTTTGTGCTAGAAAAATCTGGTAGACGTCATGAAATAGAGATGTTACATAGAGAATTAAGCACTTTCGGAATAATGCAGTTTGTGCGTTCAGGTCGCATTGCTGTAACTAAAAATGAAATGAAAATAACTGAAATGCTAGCCGCATTTAATAATTAATAATACAAGAAAAATGGCAAATTATTTTAATACCCTTTCATTAGGACAAAAACTGGATCAGTTGTCTAAGTGTAGATTCATGGAATCTTCAGAATTTGAAGATGGAGTAGAGGCTTTAAAAGGCAAAAAGATCGTAATCGTTGGTTGTGGTGCACAAGGTTTAAACCAAGGATTAAATATGAGAGATTCCGGATTGGATATTTCTTATGCACTACGTGAGCAAGCAATTAAAGAGGAACGTCAATCATTTAAAAATGCGAACTCAAATAACTTTGTTGTAGGGACTTATGAAGAGTTAATTCCAACGGCAGATTTGGTATTAAATTTGACGCCAGACAAACAACACTCAAATGTAGTTGATATGGTTATGCCAATGATGAAACATGGGGCAACTTTATCATACTCTCATGGATTTAATATTGTTGAAGAAGGCAAGCAAATACGTGAAGACCTTACCGTAATTATGGTAGCACCAAAATGTCCTGGATCAGAAGTAAGAGAGGAATATAAACGTGGATTTGGAGTGCCAACATTAACTGCAGTACATCCTGAAAACGATCCTGAAAGAAAAGGATGGGTTCAAGCAAAAGCGTATGCTGCAGCAACTGGTGGACACAAAGCAGGAGTTTTAGAATCGTCTTTCGTTGCTGAGGTAAAAAGTGATTTAATGGGAGAGCAAACCATTTTATGTGGAGTGTTACAGACAGCTTCTATTTTGTCATTTGATAAAATGATTGAAGAAGGTATTGATGCTAATTATGCGTCGAAATTAATTCAATATGGATGGGAAACTATTACCGAAGCATTAAAACACGGTGGAATTACAAACATGATGGATCGTTTGTCTAATCCTGCTAAAATTAAAGCTTACGAATTATCAGAAGAGTTAAAAACAATAATGAAACCATTGTTTGAAAAGCATATGGATGATATCATGTCTGGTCATTTCTCTCAAACGATGATGGAAGATTGGGCTAATGATGATGTAAACTTATTAAAATGGCGTGCTGCAACGGGAGAAACAGCCTTCGAAAAAACGGCTGCAACGACCGATGCGATTTCTGAACAAGAGTATTTTGACCATGGTGTGTTAATGGTTGCTTTTGTAAGAGCAGGTGTTGAATTGGCGTTTGAGACTATGGTGGCTTCAGGGATTATTGAAGCTTCTGCATATTACGAATCATTGCACGAATTACCATTAATTGCAAATACGGTATCAAGAAAGAAATTATTTGAAATGAATCGAATTATTTCTGATACTGCTGAATATGGATGTTACTTGTTTGATCATGCCTGTAAACCACTTTTAGTAGACTTCATGAAAACGGTGAGTACAGAAGTTATTGGGAAACCATTCGCGTCTTATAATGACGTTGACAATGCAGAATTAATTGCAGTGAATGATGCCATTAGGCAACACCCTATAGAGGCTACTGGAAAAGTACTTCGTACGGCAATGACTGATATGAAAGTAATAAAAACTGAATCTGAAGAAACTCCAGTTTTAGCATAATAGAATAGATGCAATTTACAACCACATACTTTCCAAGTGTTGCAGATGTGACAAAGGCTTCTGAAAAATTAGAAGAAGTTGTTACACGTACACCTTTAAGTCAAAATATGAGATATTCAAATCAATTTGAATGTAATGTTTTGTTCAAAAGAGAAGATTTGCAACAAGTACGTTCCTATAAAATTAGAGGCGCTTATAATAAAATGTCTTCCTTAAATGAGGGCGAAATTGAAAATGGAATTGTTTGTGCCAGTGCAGGAAACCATGCCCAAGGTGTGGCCTTGTCTTGTAAATTATTAAAAATTAAAGGCACCATTTATATGCCTGCTCCAACCCCTAATCAGAAGGTGGAGCAGGTAAAAATGTTTGGCGCCAATTTTATAGATATAGTATTGGTTGGAGATACCTTCGATGATTCGTATCATGCGGCAATGCTAGAATGTGACCGCTTAAATAAAAGCTTTATTCACCCTTTTAATGATGAAAAAGTTATTGAAGGTCAGGCAACAGTTGGTCTAGAAATATTGAATCAGAGCCAAACGTCTATTGATTATATTTTTATTCCCGTTGGAGGCGGTGGTTTAGCCGCTGGTTTGTCAACAATTTTTAAGCAAATGTCTCCCCAAACTAAAATAATAGGCGTAGAGCCAGAAGGAGCACCATCAATGTCGTCTTCCTTACAAAATGGGGCTGTTGTTGAACTCAAAAAAATAGAAAAGTTTGTCGACGGTGCTGCAGTTAGACGTGTTGGCGATAAAACTTTTGAAATTTGTAAAGAGAATCTGGATAATATGATCACCGTTCCAGAAGGTAAAGTATGCCAAACAATATTAGAACTTTATAATAAAGATGCTATTGTGGTTGAACCAGCCGGAGCTTTAAGTATTGCTGCTTTAGATAAATATGCCGAGGAGATAAAAGGGAAAAATATCGTATGTCTTATTAGCGGTAGTAATAATGATATTACCCGAACTCCTGAAATAAAAGAACGCGCTTTACTATACACCAATTTAAAGCATTATTTTATAATAAAGTTTCCGCAACGTGCCGGAGCTTTAAGAGAATTTGTGGTAGAAATTCTTGGAGCCGATGACGATATTACACATTTTGAATATACCAAAAAAGCCAATCGTGAAACTGATGTCGCGGTGGTCGGTATTCAATTAAAATCCCCTTCCAATTTAGCCCCCTTAATCACCAAGTTGAAATTGCATAACTTCTATGGGGATTACCTAAATGATAAACCAGATTTATTCCAATTCTTGGTATAATTATTCGAAAACGCGTTTGAATATTAAGATTTTTATTTTTGAGGAAATTGAAAATTGATGATTCCATTTCACGCAAACGTTTAAGTTGTAAGTATTTTGTTTACAATGGATTAAACCGCTGAGAATATGGTATTTCTTTAGGGTATCATGTTGTTAAATGGAAATTTAAAAAGAAATATAGGTATCTTAGCAATTGGTTTTTAACAAAATTCTAAACACATGGAACCATCATAACCGAGAATTAGATCCTCAAGGATTTGATCAAAAGTATGGCATCATGTGATCAGTACAAAACACTAAATTTGACACATGAAAACTCCCTTTTTAAAAATTCCACAAGATTATAAAATTACATCTCAAGTACATCAAAGCACTTATTTAGTCAATGGTGATTTAAAACCATGGAAGGGTGATGTTGCAGAAATATATTCTACAATATCTTCAACTGAAGCCTATCAACCAACATTGTTAGGGACTATTCCGCAATTGGGAGAAAAAGAAGCATTAGAGGCACTAGATGCGGCCTGTAAGGCTTATGATAAAGGTAAAGGCTTATGGCCTACCATGAAAGTCATAGACCGTATTGCTTGTATGGAGAAATTTGTAGATCAAATGAAAACAAAGCGAGACGAAGTCGTTAAGCTTTTGATGTGGGAAATTGGAAAAACACTTCCCGACTCCGAAAAGGAATTTGACAGAACTGTCGATTATATTTATGATACTATTGAAGACTATAAGCAGATGGACAGAGATAGTGCCAAATTTGAGAAAAGTGGCGGTGTAAATGCACATATTAGACGAGGCCCTCTTGGAGTAGTATTGTGTCTGGGACCTTATAACTACCCTTTAAATGAAACATTTTGTTTGTTGATTCCTGCATTGATAATGGGAAATACAACTATTTTTAAACCAGCAAAACTGGGGGTCTTGTTACTTTCGCCATTATTGGAAGCATTTCAAAATAGTTTTCCTATAGGCGTAGTCAATATTGTATATGGACGAGGTCGTGTATTAGCAACTCCGATAATGGAATCGGGAAAGATTGATGTGTTAGCATTAATTGGTAATAGTACTTCAGCAAATGCACTTCATAATAAACATCCAAAGAAAAATAGATTGCGATTGGTATTAGGACTGGAAGCAAAAAACCCTGGGATTATTTTGCCAGATGCTGATCTTGATTTGGCAATAGAAGAATGCTTGGCCGGCACGCTGTCGTTTAATGGTCAACGTTGTACGGCCTTAAAAGTATTATATGTACATGAAGCTATTGTCGATGAGTTTAATAGCCGATTTTCTGCTAGAGTAGACGGTATGAAACTTGGGAATCCATGGGAATTAGGAGCTAAATTAACACCACTTCCTGAACCAGGAAAACCAGCATATATTAAAGGATTAATTGATGATGCTATAGAAAAAGGGGCGACAATATTAAATGAGAAAGGCGGTGAAATTACAGACAACTATATTTTTCCAGCAGTATTATACCCTGTTACAAAAGAGATGAACGTTTTTCAGGAAGAACAATTCGGACCAGTGATTCCTGTTGTTTCGTTTAAAGATATTGAACAACCTCTGGATGATATGGCTGAATCGAATTATGGGCAACAGGTGAGTTTATTTGGTAGTGATATTAATACCTTATCGCCATTGATAGATACCTTAGTTAATTTGGTTTGTCGTGTGAATTTGAATAGTTCCTGCCAACGTGGACCTGATACATACCCCTTCACAGGAAGAAAGGATTCTGCATTTAGTACATTAAGTGTTCATGATGCACTGAGATCGTTCTCCATAAGGACATTTGTAGCTTCAAAGGATAACGATTATAACAATGCAATTTTGGGTCAAATTTTGAAAGAGAAAACATCAAATTTTATAAGTACAGACTACATTTTGTAATGATTAAGTATTAAATTTACAGCACACTAAAACAAAAAACTATGAAACATTTTAAATACCTTTTATTGTCTTTTATGACTCTGGCAATTTTAATAGGTTGTGGGGGAGAAGAAAAGAAAACTGACGAAACTAAAAAGGTTAAAATTGGTACCAAAAAAGAAACTAAAAAAGTTGATGAGAATACTGCTAACGTAGTTTTGACTGGTGATGATTTTATGAAATTCAACAAGAAGGAAATAAAAGTAAAAGCTGGGCAGAAGGTAAAATTAACCTTGCGTCATGTTGGTAAAATGAACATTAAGATAATGGGCCATAATGTAGTGATCCTCAAAAAAGGTGTTGATTTAGTAGCATTTGCAGCTAAGGCCGCTGCGGCTAACGATAATCAATATATCCCTAAAGATTCACAGGATATTATTGCGTATACCGATTTAATTGGAGGCGGAACAACTACTACAATTGAGTTCGATGCACCGGAAGCGGGAACCTATGAATTTTTCTGTAGTTTTCCAGGACATTATGCAATGATGCGTGGGGTACTAATTGTTGAATAAAGATGAAAATATTAGACTGATAAGTCAAGATTAATTTTAAAATAAAAAGGTCATTGAAACGTATTCAATGACCTTTTTTATGACAGCCCAACTGGGCTGTGACTTAGCAGAATTATCTTTTCGTAAAAGGTAATCCTAGAATATTATTCCAGGCTCCATCCTTTTCTGTATGCTCTTTTAACAAATTGATTTGCTGGTTCAAAATTCGTTACTTTCATATTTGTACCATCCCATAGTAATTTTTTACGACCAGGATATTCAAAACTATTCCCGCTTTTCTCTCTTAAATTATAACTTCTAATCGCTAAATTACCCATTAATATAGATTCAGTTAATGGTCCTGCAAAATCAAATGACGATGTTAATTTATCGTGATTTTTACTTTTAAAACCATCTTTACAAGCGGCTACCCATTTAGTTTGATGGCCATTTTCAGGGAGTGTATTTGTTCTACTCGATTTTGGTGGCTTAATAATTTCACCAGAATTGAGATATATTTTTGGGTTTGCGGCATAAGTCCCACAGGTCATTATACCTTTTTCGCCTATCATCATTACACCATTAGCACTATTTTCATCACCAATAGGGTGGTCGGCAGGAATCAATTCTGGATGAAATGGGCGTAATCCTCCATCGGTCCAATTCATTTTTATTTCTACCGGATTTTTAGCACTGGCTGCAAATTTTAATTGTGTTCTTGATGATGGAGGACAAGATTCTGGAAGGTAATCTGGCACCCAGTCTTTTGAAAATATTGCACCAACACTACTTTCAACTTCCAGCGGATATCCAAGGCCTAATACTCTATACGGCGGATCGATTAAATGACAACCCATATCGCCTAGTGCGCCTGTTCCGAAATTCCACCAGCCTCTCCATTTAAACGGATGATATAATGGATGGTAATCTACCCATTGTGCAGGACCTACCCAGTTATCCCAATCCAAACCACTTAGCATTTCGGGTTTATCAGTAGGGGTTTTTATACCCTGTGGCCAAACGGGTCTATTGGTCCATACATGAACTTGACTTACATTTCCAATCATTCCACTATCAAACCAATCAATCATTGTTTGTACATCTTGACCAGAGGCCCCTTGATTTCCCATTTGAGTTACCACTTTATACCGGTTGGCAGCTTGAGTTAGTACTCGAGCTTCATGGATGCTATGTGTTAATGGTTTTTGAACATAAACATGTTTCTGGAGTTGCATAGCAGCTAGTGAAATCACAGCATGTGTATGATCTGGAGTTGACACAGTGACTGCGTCAATATCCTTCATTGAATCTAATAATTTTCTATAATCTTTAAATTTTTGAGCCTTCGGGAACTTTTCAAATGCTCGTGAAGCCGAGTTCCAATCTACATCGCAAATCGCGGCAATGTTCGATGCGCCATTATTCCATACATTTACAGCATCACTATAACCTTTACCACCACCACCAATAACAGCAACATTCAGTTTGTCACTTGGGGCAATGAATCCTTTCCCCATAACATGTCTCGGTATTATTGAAATTCCGGCAACCGTTAAGGCGGTCTTTTTTATAAAGCCTCTTCTGTTTGTTGTGTTGTTTTTCATAAGATTAGTTTAAAAAGTGTCAGTTTGTTTATATGCTTCAATAACGGCTTGCTCACCAGTTTTACCAGAAACGGAATTTCCATGTTCCATCCCTAAAATACCGGTATAGCCTTTGCTATGGATATATTTGAATATGTTTTTATAGTTTATTTCACCTGTAGTTGGTTCATTTCGACCTGGATTATCACCAATTTGGAAATAGGCTATTTCATCCCAACAAGTTTCAATATTAGGAATGAGATTCCCTTCCTGAATTTGTTGATGATAAATATCAAAAAGAATTTTACAGGATGGTGAATTTACCGCTTTACATATTTGATAAGCTTGTGGTGATTCATTTAAAAACATGCCTGGGTGATTCCTAAAATTTAAGGGTTCCAGGACCATTGTAATATTGTGAGGTTCTAAAATAGCCGAGGCCTGTTTGAGTGCTTCAATTACATTTGCAGTTTGGTAATCGTCATCTTGTCTCAAGTCAACATGACCAGGAACAACTGTCATCCACTTTGCATTGGTGCGTTTAGCAACAGCAACTGAATTTTGAATGTCTTTTAAGAATTCATTGCGAAACTCCTTATTTCCAGAAGCTAAATTTGCATCCTTCCAATAAATTTTATGCGCCACAAAAACACCCATTTCCATATGGTTGTTCTGCATTAATTTTGCAATAGCTTCTTGAGTTTTAATAGGGCGATTTCGCATTTCATTATCTTCAAATGCATTAAATCCCTGATCAGTCATAAATTGAAGTTGATCTAAAATATCATCGCCTACATGGTGTTTGAACATCCCCGCATGAGGCGCGTATTTTAATTTAAATTTATGGGCAGTTTCTTTTTTTAAAAGTGAATTAGAAAACATGGCAGAGCTTGTTAATGCAAGTGAACTTGCTAGTGCCGATTTTTTTAAAAATGACCTTCTTTCCATGGTGTTTGATGCTATTTAAAATCCAATTCTAATATCTCAATATTCTTAAATTCTACAGGGTGACTTTCACTTTGTAATGAAATATATCCTGATTTCAATAATTCACCTTTGCGCTCCAGTAATGTATTATATTCCCCACCTATCACAGGTTTCGAATATGAAAGTACTTCTGTGCCATTAACTTTATGCATTATTAAAGAATCTTTAATGACGGTAACTTCCAAATTCACCCATTGATCGCCATAAAAAGTATCGGAGGATGAACTTATACAGTGAGCAGTTAATAATTCATTATTCAATATGACGTGCGTACCTGGCGTACAAAGATTGGCTGTTGGACGACTTTCGCCTTCTTTTAACCCACCTAATAATTGTACTTCTACTGAAACTGGAAAATCCTGATCTAAATTCATGCTCTCAGGAGTTTGAGAATGTACCATCACGCCACTATTACGTGTAGCCCATCCTTCACCATCGCTTAACTGTTTTCCAATAAAGCGGTATTGCAATCTCAATTTATAGCTTGAAAATGGCTGCTTGTAAAAAACATGGCCATAGGCCGCATTGAATTTATCATAACCATCATAGGAAACTTTTAAGAGGCCATTTTCTACTCTGAATGTATTGTGGACATTTTCATTAAGAGGATAGCCTTTAATTTTAATAATCCAATCATCCAGATTTTCACCATTAAATAGTTGAACCCATTTTTCTTTTTGGGTTTCAATAGTTTTATTGTCTTTACAATTAGTAAACGATGCTGTACATATACAGAAAATCAATAATTTTAATAAATACTTCATCGGATAAAACTAATTATAATAAAACTATAGAGACCAAGCTTTCCCACCAGTTAATTCCTGTAAATCGCCACAATAAGCAGCGCCTGGAATAGGATCATATGCCAATACAGTTTCACCAACAGTTTCACTGACACGATATGCCCAAATTGACATCCCTTTGATGCTGTTTAATAGCTGGGAGGCATTTGTTTTATCAGGGTCCGATTCTGGTTGGTCTTCACTCGATGATTTCATATGTGTATCTAAAAGCGCCATATAATTGTTGGTAGTAACTTTGCTAAGATTCTCGTTGTAATCTCTTTTAATAAGACTTACCAAGTTCTCGTATGCAGCTTTCTGTTTTGCTTGATCCTCAGTGGAAATCACTTCATTTGCATATTTATCAATAAACTGAGCTACGTTTACTTCGTTCCCTGAAGGCGTATCTGTTTTTGGTAGAATAACGTCTATAATTCCTTTTAAAACAACACCTTGGTCGCTAGTTAGGAAATCCGGTGTCCAGGTTGCAACATCACTAGTGCAACTTTGTAAAATACTAAACAACGAAGGGGTGGCTAATACGGCACCAGCCGATAGGCCTATATTTTTTAATGCTTCTCTTCTTTTCATGATAATATATTAAGAGTTCGATTTTTTAAATTCTTCAGCAGCATGATTGGCTGCTCGAGCGGTAAAAGCCATATAAGTTAATGAAGGATTTTGACATCCAGCAGAGGTCATAAATGAACCATCTGTAACGTATACATTTTTACATGCATGGATTTGATTGAAATTGTTAAGTACTGATGTTTTTGGATCGCGTCCCATTCTAGCAGTGCCCATTTCATGAATTCCATTTCCCATTGCTCTACCACCTACATTGTCATAGCCATTGACATTTTTAAATCCTGCTGCTTCTAACATCTTAACTGCTTCATCTTGCATGTCTTTACGCATTGCTAATTCATTAGCCCCAAAATCGGCATCAAAAGTTACTGTAGGGAGTCCCCATTCATCAGTTTTTTCATAATTTAAATACATGCGATTGCTGTGGTCTGGCAAAGTTTCGCCAAATGCAGTTAAACCAACACCCCATGTTCCTGGTTTTAATATTTCTTCTTTTAATTTAGGACCGTATTTTAGTTCGGCAACTAAATCAGTACCGGAACCACGACCTGCACCACCTTGGTATCCAAATCCTCGAATATAGTTCTTGGTATCAGAATCTCCGCCTAAATTTTTGAAGCGAGGAATGTATAATCCACCAGGGCGTCTTCCTTTAGTATATTTATCTTCAAAACCATCAATTTGTGCACTGGCACCAACATGGAAATGGTGATCCATAAGGTTGTGTCCTAATTCACCACTATCATTTCCTAAACCATTTGGAAATCTATCCGATTTTGATTGCATCAAAATGGAAGTAGAAGCGATAGCAGAGGCGCATAAGAAAATTACTTTCGCATTGAAAATATGTGTTTCTTTAGTTTCAGCATCTATTACTTTTACGCCTGTGGCTTTCCCTGATTTTTCATCATAAATTACTTCGTGAACTACCGAGTGTGGTCTTAAAGTCATATTTCCTGTGTCATCTGCAGCAGGAAGGGTAGATGAATTACTGCTAAAGTATGCGCCATAAGGGCATCCACGCATACATCTATTTCTATATTGACAAGTACTTCTTCCTAATCCAGGTTTTGTACCTTCAGTAATATGTGCAACTCTTCCGGTTGTAACTACACGACCGTCTAATTTTTCAGCGACCTTTTCTTTAAGAACTTCTTCAACACAGTTCATTTCCATAGGTTTCAAGAATTCACCATCTGGTAATTGATCTAAACCTAATTTTTCTCCACAAACACCAATATATTCTTCAACTTTACTATACCAAGGTGCGATCTCTTTATAACGAACCGGCCAGTCAACTGCAATACCGTCTTTTTTATTTGCTTTAAAATCCATGTCACTTAACCTATAACTATGGCGACCCCACATTAATGAACGTCCACCAACATGGTAACCTCTAATCCAGTCGAAACGTCTGTCTTCGTTATAAGGATGTTTTTTGTCATCTACAAAAAAATGTTGATGTGCTTCATTGGTAACATATCCCGTTCTATGTTGCTTAGGTTTGCGTTCTCTAGTTTCTCTTGTGGCTTGCCCGGCATTTGGTAAATCCCAAGGATCCAAATGTGCTGTGTGGTAGTCTTCAACATGTTTTATCATTCTTCCACGTTCAAGTACTAGTGTTTTTAATCCGTTTTCACATAATTCTTTTGCTGCCCATCCTCCGGAAATTCCAGTACCAACTACAATTGCATCGTATTCTTCTAGTAAATTCATTAGTTATAAATATTATAGTGTCAAAATCAGATCGCTTTTTGTAATTCAAAAACGATTTCTTGTTAAATTTTATTCTTATTAATAGATATTCATTAGGTTTATAAAGACCATGCCCTACCACCAGTTGTTTCTTCTAGAGGCGCACAGCTTTCATAGACCCCAGGGATTGGATCGTAAGCGAGGACTTCTTCCCCAACTTTCTCTGAAGTGAAATAGCCATATAATGCATAATATCTTACCGAAAATAGAAATTTATAAGCTAAATAGCGGTCTTTTTTATCAGTACTAATCGTTTTTTCTGAACCTCTTTGTTCTAGTAAAACCGATTTTATTTCATCCTTAGGTAAATCAAAATAGTTGACAAATAGTTCTTCAATTTCCGCTTTGTTTCCATTTAAAGCTTCCTTCTCGAAATTTTTCTCAAAATGTGCAGCAAATGCAGTTGCACCACTTTGAAATAATTTTTGCTTAGGTTTTGTTTCAATATCCTTATACATGATATCAATAAATTGAGGAACATTTACATCTAAAGCGCCAGGTAGTGTTGTTGAGGTTGGTAGTATGATGTCTACCAAATGTGTCACCAAATGTTTTTCGCTTTCAGAAAGAAATACTGGAGTCCATGTAGCAGCTTCCGCTGTACAGGATGATAACATGTTAAATAAGGTAGGCGCAGCGACTGCGTAACCAATACTCAATGTTAAATTTTTAAGTGCTGACCGTCTATCCATTATTCGATTTGTTTTTGTTTAACTCATTAGCGGCATAATTAGCAGCTCTCGCAGTAATTGCCATATATGTCAATGAAGGATTTTGAGAGGCTGAGGAAGACATACATGCACCATCTGTTACATATACATTTGGTACGGTATGAATTTGATTGTTTTTATTTAAAACCGATGTTTTTGGATCGTGACCCATTCTGGCGGTTCCCATTTCATGAATCCCATTTCCAGGGAAACACGGATTATTATAGCCTCGTACATCTTTAAATCCTGCTGCTTTTAGCATTGCTACCGCTTCAGCTTCGGCGTCAACGCGCATGGCTTCTTCGTTAGCTTTATATTCGCAGTCAAAATCTATTGTAGGGAGTCCCCATTGATCTAATTTGTCGTAATTAAGGGTCATTTTATTTTCGTGATACGGAAGACATTCTCCAAAACAATTAACACCTAAACGCCATTCGCCAGGTTTTATTAATTCCTCTTTCAATTGTTCACCATAGCTCATTTCTCCAACAGCTCTAGACCAGTTTGTTCTACTGGCACCGCCTTGCATTCCGTAGCCTCTCAGATAATTCATTTTAGAAGCTTTATCACCTAGGTTTCTAAATCGAGGCACGAAAAATCCATTGGGTTTTCTGCCTTTATAATAATCTTCTTCATGGCCTTCATAACTCGCTGATGCTCCAACTTTAAAATGGTGGTCCATCATATTGTGCCCAAGTTCCCCAGAGTCATTTCCTAATCCATTTGGGAAACGTTCTGATTTAGATTGTAATAAGATACTTGTAGTCGCTACCGTAGAAGCACAACAAAAAATGATTTTTGCATAAAACTCCATTTTTTCATTGGTTTCGGCATCAATAACCCGAACTCCAGTAGCTATTTTTTTCTCATCATCATAAATAATTTCATGAACTATAGAATTTGGTCTAAGGGTCATGTTTTCCGATCGTTCCGCTGCTGGGAGCGTACAAGCATTACTACTAAAATAGCCTCCAAAAGGACAGCCTCTAATACAGCGATTTCTAAATTGACATTTAGAGCGTCCTTCATGCGGGATATCTCCCGTTAAATTAGCACTTCTACCATGTATAATTTGGCGATCATCATAATGATCTGCAACACCTTTTTGAAATTCTTTTTCCACGCAATTTAATTCAATTGGCGGGGTGAATATACTATCAGGAAGTTGTGGTAAGTTTTCTTCTTGTCCACTAATTCCAACATATCGTTCAACTTTTTCATACCAAGGTTTCAAGTCGTTATATCGAATAGGCCAATCTACACCATGTCCATCTTTCTTATTGGCTTCAAAATCCATTTCACTCCATCTAAAAGACATTCGTGCCCACATCAATGATTTTCCACCGACATGATAACCTCTTATCCAATCAAAACGTTTGGTTTCCTGATAAGGGTGTTTTAAATCATCTACAAACCAATGTTTACTGGCTTCTCCAGTTGTATATCCTGTTCGAGCTTGTTTTTCTTGTCTTTTACTGTCTTCAGCAGTAGCACGCCCACGATGTTTAAAGTCCCAAGGGTCCTTATGCATAGTCGGGTAATCTTCAATATGTTTTACCATACGACCTCTTTCAAGGACTAAGGTGTTTAATCCATTTTCGCAAAGTTCTTTAGCTGCCCAGCCTCCAGAAATTCCTGTTCCAATGACTATAGCATCATACTCTGCCTTATTTGAATTTAGATTACTCATTGTTGTAATATTGTTAGAGTTAGTGTTAAAATGAATAAATAATTCTCATATAAGTCTTCATTTCCTGCCCAAATTAATTAATTTGCATATTAATAATGTTCAATTTTTTTCAGTGAAGATAAATATACAAAAAATAGCCCCCTTTGAAGTGGATGGTATGGTTTATCATGCAGACACATGTTTGCCTCTTGTAGATGCTGTAGATCGAAAGAAATTAAAGTTTAGAGCATTAGCGAGATACACCTATCCTGGGGACCGATTAAACGAGGATACACAAGGCTTGAACAGCGTTGGGTATTGGGATGCAAATGAGCCTCAGGACTGGGGATTGGATTGGCATAGGAATGAAGGGATAGAGATTCATTTTCTTGAATCGGGGACAATGCCCTATGCTCAAGGTAATATGGAAATGGAATTACTGCCTAATTATTTAACAGTTACCCGACCTTGGGAAGCTCATAAAGTTGGGAATCCTGAAATAGGGATGGGGAAATTTTATTGGGTTATTCTTGATCTAGGTGTTAGAAGGCCTCATCAAAACTGGGTTTGGCCAGATTGGATTATGTTGGCCCCCAAAGATTTATTAAGGCTAACCACTATATTAAGGCAGAATGAAAAGGTACTTTGGAAAACAGATAAACGGATAAGAGATTGTTTCCAACGAATTGGAAGAGCTGTAGATACAGATGAGAGCGGAAGTAATGCTTCTCGTATCAGACTGTTAATAAACTATTTGTTGATATTGCTTTTGGATTTACTCGATGCTGATGAAGTAGAGCTAGATGAACAACTAACAGATAGCTCTAGGTCTGTTAAATTATTTCTCAAGGAATTAGAGAAAAATCTTTCAGAAGGATGGACCATTGACGAGATGGCTCAGTCTGCTGGAGTGGGTTTAACACGATTTACACATCACTGTAAGCAGTTAACCAATTTAACGCCAATGCGTTATTTGATGATGAAGCGACTGGAAATGTCTAAGGGAATCTTATTAGAAAAAGAAGATTTGAGTATCGCTGAAGTTGCCTTTAGTTGTGGTTTTTCTACAAGTCAATATTTTTCAACAGTATTTAAGAAGCACGAAAAATGTACACCTTTAGAGTATCGTCAAAAACAATTGACCATAGTGTAAACCTTAGGTAACTCTACTAAAACGCATCTTTGGGTTATTTCTTTGAAGTGTTTAAATTCTTTCACTGACTAAAAATAAACAAGATTCGTCGTTTGATTTTTTATTTTCACATCATTAAAATAATATCAAAATCAAATTTTATGAAATCTAAATTCTCGATTAAGAACATTCCTTTTTTATTAATAGCCATTGTTTTAATTGGGTTTACCTCATGTAAATCACAAGAAGAAAAAAAGGAGAATGCTACCGTAGCAGATCAGGCCACTACAATTGAAAATTCACGAAATTATAAAATTTCCCTCGCACAATGGTCCATGCATAAAATGATTAATGATGGCAGTGTGAGTCCATTTGATTTTGCCAAAAAAGCCAAAGCTTGGGGTTTTGAAGGCTTAGAATATGTAAGCCAGTTGTACTCTAAAGAATTGGCGAAATATGACAATATAGATGAAGGAATGAAAGCGGTAGTAGCCCAATTAAAGTCTGAAAGTGAAGCCGCAGGAATTGCTAACTTAATTATTATGGTAGATGGAGAAGGTGATTTGGCCGATCCTGATGAAGCTAAACGAGATGAAGCTGTAGAAAAACATAAAAAATGGGTAGATGCAGCACAAGCTTTAGGCTGTCATTCAATTCGAGTAAATACATTTGGCACAAACGATCCAGAAATTTGGAGTGTATCCGTTGAAGATGGGCTTAAAAAACTATCGACATATGCTGCAACAAAAAATGTTAGTGTATTGGTTGAAAATCACGGTTGGCTATCATCAGATGCTCCTGTGCTTATGAAAGCAATAAATGCTGTAAATATGTCAAACTGCGGAACCCTACCAGATTTTGGAAATTGGTGTATTAAGCGTGCAGAAGGAACAAAATGGGGAGAATGTATTGAAGAATATCCAGATATGTATGAGGGTATTCAATTAATGATGCCTGCCGCAAAAGCGGTAAGTGCTAAATCTTACGATTTTGATGCCGATGGCAATGAAACTAAAATTGATTATTACAAAATGATGCAAATTGTGGTTGATGCCAACTATCATGGTTATGTTGGAGTAGAATATGAAGGAAGTCGATTGACTGAAGAAGAAGGAATTTTAGCAACCAGAGCATTATTGCTTGCTGCCGAGAAAAAATTGAAATAATTTACAAATTAGCATTAAATCATTCGTTGCGAATATTTTAGTAATTAAGAAACAATAAAAACTAATAGATGAAAACTAAAATTCAAATTCAATTATCGATCATGATGTTCCTTGAATTCTTTATTTGGGGAGGTTGGTTCGTAACCTTAGGCGCATTTTTAGGAAATAATTTAAATGCATCTGGGGCTGAAACGGCAATGGCATATTCCACACAATCTTGGGGTGCCATAATTGCGCCGTTTGTTATAGGGTTAATAGCCGATAAATATTTTAATGCCGAAAAAATTCTGGGGGTGTTACATTTAGCAGGTGCAGTATTAATGTATCAAATGTCACAAGTTACAGAGTTTAGTATGTTTTATCCTTATGTTTTAGGTTATATGATTGCTTATATGCCCACGCTGGCATTAGTGAATTCAGTGTCCTTTAATCAAATGAACGATCCGGCAAAACAATTTCCATTTGTACGTGTTTTTGGAACCATAGGATGGATTTTAGCAGGGATTTTAATCAGTGCATTGAAATGGGATTCAATTGAAAATTTAGGAGAGGGTATGCTGTCCAATACATTTACCATGGTAGCAATTGCATCTGCGATTTTAGGAATTTTCAGTTTTACACTTCCTAAAACGCCACCGAGTTTTAAGAAAGGAGATAAAATTAAGATTTCAGATATTTTAGGCTTAGATGCTCTAAAACTATTAAAAGACAGAAATTTTTTAGTATTCTTTATTTCTTCAGTATTGATATGTATTCCTTTAGCATTTTACTATCAAAATATTAGTCCGTTTTTAACAGAGTATAAAGTTGAAAACTCTACAGCATGGGCCTCTTTAGGACAAATGTCGGAAGTAGGATTTATGTTGTTATTACCATTTTTCTTTAAGAAATACGGTTTCAAGAAAACAATATTATTTGGGATGTTAGCTTGGGGAATTAGATATTTATTATTTGCCTATGGAAATGCAGGAGATCTATTCTTTATGATTGTCACTGGAATTGCATTACATGGTATTTGTTATGATTTCTTTTTTGTATCTGGACAAATTTATACAGATTCTAAAGCAGGAGAAAAAGTAAAAAGTGCTGCACAAGGGTTAATAACCTTAGCAACATATGGGGTTGGGATGTTAATCGGGTTTTGGGTTGCAGGACAAATTGTTGATAAAAATGTAATTGAAGCAGGCGGACACAGCTGGCAAGATGTTTGGATATTCCCAGCATTATTTGCAGTGGGTGTATTCATAATATTTGCCCTGTTGTTTAAAAATGAAAAAGTAGAATATAAAGCATAAAAGAAAGAGATAAATGAGTTCGAAAATTAGATTAGGTATTTTAGGAGGAGGAGGAGATTCGCTAATAGGGGTATTACACCGTGTAGCCTCAGCAATGTATGACCAATACCAAATTGTGGGAGGTGTATTTAACCCTAATTGGGAAGAAAATATTGGCTTTGTCGAAAAAATAGGGTTACCAACAAATAGAGTATACAAAGATTTTGACACCTTGGTTAAAGAGGAATTGAAACTTCCTGAAACGGAAAGAATGCAGGTTGTATCAATATTGACACCTAACTTTCTTCATTTTCCTATGGCTAATAAACTATTAGAAAATGGCTTCAATGTGATTTGTGAAAAACCAATGACCACTAGCTACGAAGAAGCTAAAATATTGGAAACCACATGCGAAAAGTCGGGAGCAATCTTTGCGGTAACCTATACCTATACAGGGTATCCTATGATACGTCAAATGCGTGAAATGATTGCCAATGGCGAGATTGGAAAAGTGCAAAAAATTGATGCGCAGTATTATCAAGGATGGATAAACCCCGTAATACACGATAAGGAAAAACGAGCCAATACTTGGCGTTTAGATCCTGAAAAGGGAGGAATCAGTTGTTGTATTGGAGATATCGGGACACATGCTTTTGATATGATTGAATACGTAACGCAATTAAAGGTTTCTAAAGTATTAGCTGATCTAAATTATGTCTATGAAGATAATCAAATGGATGTAGATGGTACCGTATTACTGCGTTGTTCTAATAATGTAAAAGGGGTAATTCGGACAAGTCAAATTGCTACTGGAGAAGAAAATAGTTTTACCGTTCAAATTTATGGTGAAAAAGCCGGCTTAAAATGGGAACAAGAAAACCCTAATTATCTATATCTCTTAGAAGATGGACAGCCACTTAGAGTTTTAAAACCAGGCCATGCTTACAATAGTGAATTGTCACTAGATGGTACAAAAATGCCACCAGGACATCCCGAAGGCATTTTCGATTCTATGGGAAATATTTATAAAGGTGTTGCAAAAGCTATAAAAAAAGAACCTTATGATGAGGGTGAGTTTCCAACGATGATAGATGGGGTGAGAGGGATGAGTTTTATAGAGCGAGTGGTAGAATCACATAAAAACGGAAACGTTTGGATTGATATTGAAGACTAAGATAAATGAACTAGTATTAATAAATTTTTAAATTTAGAACGGAGAGGTAATACTCGTTCTAATCATTATAATTAAGTTATTAATAAGTAATTGACTAAAATTTAGATTTGTGAAAACAATAAAAGGACCAGCAATATTTTTTGCCCAATTTATGGACGATAAAGCGCCATTTAATTCCTTAGATGGATTATGTAAATGGGCAAGTGATTTAGGCTATAAAGGGGTGCAAATTCCAACGACCGATCCAAGATTAATTGATTTGGAAAAGGCATCTGAAAGTCAGACCTATTGTGACGAATTGAAAGGCAAAATTAATAGTTACGGATTAGAAATAACCGAGCTTTCAACTCATATTCAAGGACAATTGGTAGCTGTACATCCTGCTCATGATATCATGTTTGATGCTTTTGCACCAGCACATCTTAAAGGGAATTATAAAGGAAGAACCGATTGGGCAAAACAACAAATGAAACATGCTGCTGTTGCCAGTAATCGTTTAGGATTAAAAGCACATGCTACATTCTCTGGGTCACTATTATGGCCCGCTGTACATCCTTGGCCACAACAACCAAAAGGCTTGATTGAAATGGGCTTTAAGGAATTGGCAGATCGTTGGTTACCTATTTTAAATGCTTTTGATGAAAATGGTGTCGATGTGTGTTATGAGGTACATCCAGTTGAAGATATTCATGATGGAGATACTTTTGAACGCTTTTTAGCAGCTACAGGAAATCATAAACGGGTTAATATTTTGTATGATCCCTCCCATTTTGTATTACAACAACTAGACTATCTTAAATATATAGATCACTATCACGAGTTTATAAAGGCCTTTCATGTAAAGGATTCTGAGTTTAATCCAACAGGAAAAAAAGGAACGTTTGGAGGGTACAATGATTGGAAAGATCGTGCCGGACGATATCGTTCTCCAGGTGATGGGCAAGTCGATTTTAAAACAGTTTTTTCTAAATTAACAGAATATGGCTGTGATGTTTGGGCGGTTCTAGAATGGGAATGTGTCATTAAAAGCCCAGATCAAGGAGCAAGAGAGGGTGTTGGGTTTATAAACAATCATATTATTGAAGCGACCGAGAAAGCATTTGATGATTTTGCTGGCGCAGATGTCGATGAAGCACAACTTAAAAGAATATTAGGACTCTAAAATTATTATGAAAAATCGATTGTTACTTGTTGGACTATTGACACTGCTTGTTTTTTCTTGTAAAAAGCAAGAAGATCCAAAAGTTGTTGATGGATGGACCATTTTATTTGATGGGACATCATATAAACAGTGGCAAGGATTTCAAAAAGAAGAGACACCAAAAGAATGGACAATTGAAGATGGTGTTATGGCATTTGTTCCAGGAACTGAAGGCGGGAAAACCATCATTTCAAAAAAGAAATACACAAGTTTCACCTTATCATTGGAATGGAAGATTTCTAAAAACGGAAATTCTGGTGTGTTTTGGGGTGTAGATAATGATGAAAAGTATTCAGTTGCCTATCAAACAGGTCCTGAGATTCAAATAAGAGACAATGAAATTCGACCAGATACTTTGGTATTAAAAGAACATCGCGCTGGAGCAATATTTGGGATTATGCCACCGTCAAACGATGTGGCGAATCCTATTGGAACTTGGAACCATTGTGTTATTGATATAAATCATAAAACAAATAAAGGAATGGTGCAGATGAATGGTGAAGTGATACTAAACTTCCCATTGCAAGGTGAAGGCTGGGATCAGTTATTAGCGAATACTAAATTTGTTGAAATGGATGGTTTTGGGGAAACTATAACGGGGTATATAGGATTGCAAGATCACGGTGATGCGGTTTGGTATCGAAATATAAAAATTAAAGAAAAATAAAGAATATGAAACATATAATAGCAATAGTATTTTTAGCAGTACTACTCGTAAATTGTAAAGAAACACCAAAAGAAACCGAGGTTTCTGAAGTGGAAGTTGAAGAGGCTTCAAATTGGACGATGCTTTTTGATGGCAGTTCATTTGATAATTGGAGAGGGTATTTACAAGATGATATGCCTACAGAATGGACCATTGAAGATGACGCCATGGCATTTACTCCTGGTGAAAAAGGCGGAAAAAATATTATAAGCAAAAAGAAGTATACCAATTTTGTGTTATCTCTAGAATGGAAAATGTCTGAAGGCGGGAATAGCGGAATTTTTTGGAGTGTGTTTGAAGATGAGAAGTTTCATGAAGCTTATCAGACAGGACCAGAGATTCAGGTATTAGATAATGCAAAGCATCCAGACGCTAAAGTAGCAGGAGGTACGCATAAAGCAGGGTCTTTATATGATATGATTGCATGTCCGGATGAATTTGTAAATCCTGCAGGTGAGTGGAATTTATGTGTATTAGAGGTAAACCATGAAACCAATCATGGGAGTGTAAGCATGAACGGTAAAGAAGTACTAACATTTGCTGTACATGGAGAAGCTTGGGATAAAATGGTGGCGAACTCAAAATTTAAAGATTGGGAAGGTTTTGGTAAATTTAAAACCGGTCATATTGGCCTACAAGATCATGGCGACAAAGTTTGGTATAAAAACATTAAGATAAAAGAATTGTAACCGTTTTTCGTTTTGATTAAAAATTGTATCGAGAACAGTTTTTAAAATCAAAATGTACAACACGTAATAATTATTAAGAGTAAGTAGATTTTAGTTTTGTTTTTTAATTTTAGGGGGTTCATGAAAGTGAACTCTCTTTTTTTATGGTCGGTTTTTTTGAGTATTAATTATTTTCTCTTGTTGAAATGCGATAATATGGAGTATTCAAAAAAAACAGATGTGTTTAATGCCAAATTAATAAATATTGCAAAAAAGTATTGATTAGTTGAGAGTTGTATTAAAATAAGTTGTAGGTTTGCCCTATGATTTCAATAGGAAATAAAATTTATACGTCATTACCCATGTTGCCCTTGCGCAACCGCCGCCGCTAGTTTCTACACTTTAGCAGCTCAAGTAATTTCGTAATTTTATTTTATCACTTTGTACAATTCAATCTTAAATTCAGCCTTTCAAAATTCAGTTATTTTTAAAAATAACAGATTTTCTGTACGCTGTATTTTTCCCGCCCGCCGCCCGTAAGGGTGTCCTATATTTTGGAACTTAGGTGAGTCCGGTTCTGCTTTTCAAATCATAATTTTTCAAATAGTTTAATCAAAATCAAGATAATGGAGATCATTATTGCCGATAAATCACATAGCATATACGCAAATATTATTTGCGACACTATTGCCGATTCTGCAAATGTAAGAGGAACAGGGATTGCTAAACGAACCCCCGCTTATGTTATTAATAAAATGGAAAAAGGTAATGCTGTTATAGCAATAGATGGAAACACCTTTGCAGGGTTTTGTTATATAGAAGCCTGGAGTCATAGCAAATTTGTAGCGAATTCAGGATTAATTGTTCATCCAGATTATAGAGGACAGGGATTAGCAAAACAAATCAAAAAGATAATATTTGAACATTCCAGAATTAAATTTCCAACCGCGAAAGTTTTCAGTATCACGACAGGGCTCGCTGTGATGAAAATGAATAGCCAGTTAGGCTATAAACCGGTGCCGTTTTCAGAATTAACTAATGATCAATCCTTTTGGAAAGGCTGTCAAACCTGTAAAAATTATGACGTCCTACAACGAACAGAACAAAGTATGTGCTTATGTACGGGAATGTTGTTTGACCCAAACACAAAAGAAATTAAACAAACCAAAAAAATAAAAGAAAAGGTCTTTAAGCGATTAAAAAGAATCAAACAAAGCCTGTTTCTGAAAAAAAATACAATATGAAAAAGTTAGTATTAGCATATAGTGGAGGCCTTGATACATCGTATTGTGCAGTGCATTTATCACAAGATGAAGGATTTGAAATTCACGCCGTAAGTGTCAATACAGGTGGGTTTACTCAAGATGAAATTAATAATATTCAGGACAAAGCCTATAGAATGGGAGTGACAAGTTATACCAATATTGATGCGGTTGCAACCTATTACAATAAAGTTGTCAAGTATCTTATTTATGGGAATGTGTTAAAAAACAACACTTATCCTTTGTCAGTGAGTGCTGAACGAATTATTCAAGCCATCGAAATTATTGAGTATGCCAAAAGTATAGACGCAAAGTATATAGCCCATGGAAGTACAGGTGCAGGAAATGATCAGGTGAGGTTTGATTTAATCTTTCAAACCCTAGCACCAGAAATTGAAATTATCACACCTATTAGAGACAATTCCCTTTCCAGACAAGAAGAGATAGATTACCTAGTTAAAAATGGTGTTGATATGTCATGGCAAAAAGCAAAGTATTCTATTAACAAAGGACTTTGGGGAACCAGTGTTGGAGGTGAAGAAACGCTAACATCAAATCAACCTTTGCCGGAAGCGGCTTTTCCTTCACAATTACAAAAAGAAGATCAGGAAAAAGTAACACTGTCTTTTAACAATGGAGAATTGGTTGCTTTAAATGGATCGGAAAATAGTCCCGAAAAGAATATAGAATTATTGAATAATTTAGGTGCTGCCTATGCTATTGGTAGAGATATTCATGTTGGAGATACTATTGTCGGGATAAAAGGGCGAGTTGGTTTTGAAGCTGCCGCAGCAACCATTATTATTAAAGCACATCATTTATTAGAAAAACATACCCTTACCAAATGGCAATTACAACATAAAGATTATATGTCAAATTGGTATGGAACACATTTGCATGAGGGTTTGTTTTTAGATCCTGTAATGCGAGATTTGGAAGCTTTTTTGCAAAGCAGTCAAACGCAGGTTAGTGGCGATGTGGTTGTGACCTTAAAGCCATATCACTTTAGTTTAGACGGCATTACTTCATCACATGATTTAATGAATGCGGACTTTGGAAGTTATGGTGAAATAAATAAAGGCTGGACTGCCGATGATGCTAAAGGATTTATCAAGATTTATGCAAATCAAAGCAAAATATATCAAAACGTAAACGGATAGTTATGATTCAAATTGGAATAATAGGAGGTGCTGGATATACCGCAGGAGAGTTGATTAGATTATTATTGAATCATCCTAAAACAGAAATTAATTTTGTGTACAGCACATCGAATGCAGGGAATAAAATTTCTTCAGTACATCAAGATTTAGTTGGCTCAACTGCGATCGAATTTACTAATACCATTAATGCAGATGTAGATCTTTTGTTTTTGTGTTTGGGGCATGGTAATTCGAAGCTATTTTTAGCTGAAAATAAATTTTCAGAAACCACTAAAATAATTGATTTAAGTAATGATTTCCGGTTGGAAGAGGATCAGTTTTTTCAAAATAAAGGCTTTGTTTATGGACTACCTGAGACACTAAAAAACGAGATTAAAACCGCGAAATATATTGCTAATCCAGGTTGTTTTGCTACCGCAATTCAACTGGCATTATTACCCTTAGCAAAACACAATTTAATCACTGGAGATGTCCATGTAAATGCCGTTACCGGAGCTACTGGCGCAGGAACATCGTTGTCTAAAACCACTCATTTTACATGGAGAGATAACAACTTCTCGTATTACAAACCATTTACACATCAGCATTTGGGAGAAATTAATCAGTCCATTAGTAATTTACAAGCCAGTTTTGACTCTGAAATTATTTTCATGCCTAATAGAGGTGATTTCTCCAGAGGAATTTTTGCTACAGCATATACCCATTTTGAAGGCAGTTTAGAAGAAGCAAAAGCAATGTATTTAGACTTTTATAAAGATGCTGCATTCACTTTTGTGTCAGAGGAAACATTGCATTTAAAACAAGTGGTGAATACAAACAAATGTTTAATTCATTTACACAAGCACAACAATACGCTATTAGTCACAAGCATTATCGATAACCTCTTAAAAGGAGCGTCTGGCCAGGCTGTTCAAAACATGAATCTCATATTTGGATATCCTGAGAATGAAGGCTTACAACTCAAAGCAAATTTCTTTTAATAAAATGAACTATTGGAGTTTTAAAAACCAATAAGTCAAAAACACATACATATGAAAATCGCAATAATAGGAGCCGGAAATTTAGGACAATCCATAGCTAAAGGATTAATAACCACAAATGCAATTACCAGTTTATACTTAACAAAACGGCAGCTTGAATCGATTGCCAGTTTTGAAGGCTATCAAAATGTCAAGGTAACTTCGGATAATGTTTTGGCTGTACGGAAATCAGATATCTTAATTTTCGCTGTACAACCGGCGCATTTCGAAAACATTTTAAAAGAAATAGCGCCCTTAATAACCGAGAAACATGTTATTATTTCAACAATTACGGGTTATAGTATTGCTAAAATAGAAGCCGTTGTAGGCGAAGCACAATTTGTAATTCGAGCCATGCCAAATACAGCCATTGCCGTAGGGAAATCCATGACTTGTATGTGTAGTAATACCAAAGGAGAGCAACGCATTAAAATTGCAGAAGCTATTTTTAATAGACTGGGTACTTCTATAAGTATTCCAGAAGGACAGATGCAAGCCGCAACAGTTGTTTGTGCTAGTGGTGTCGCTTTTTGGATGCGATTAATTCGGGCCACCACCCAAGCGGCCATTCAATTGGGATTTGATGCAAAAGAAGCACAGGAATTAGCCATGCACACCTGTGAAGGTGCAGCAAGTTTATTAATTACTACTGGCAATCATCCAGAGCAAGAAATAGATAAAGTAACGACACCTAAAGGTTGTACAATTGAAGGCTTAAATGAAATGGAACATAAAGGGTTAAGTTCTTCCCTCATCCAAGGCATGGTCACCTCATTCAATAAAATTAACAGCATAAAAACAGAACAATTATGAGCCTATTTAATGTTTATCCCTTATTCGATATAACTCCTGTTAAGGCAAAAGACATCTATGTTTTTGATATAAACAACAACAAGTATTTGGATCTTTATGGAGGCCATGCCGTGATCTCAATTGGACATTCACATCCTGAATATGTAAAAGGAATTAGTGAGCAAGTGAGTAAGCTTGGTTTTTATAGTAATTCTATTCAGAACCCAATGCAAGTAGAACTGTCTGAAAAAATTGAAGCCTTATCTGGCTGTACAGGTTTTGAGTTGTTCTTGTGTAATTCTGGAGCAGAGGCTAATGAAAACGCATTAAAATTAGCGTCTTTTCATAACGATAGAAAGAAAGTGTTATCCTTTAAAAATTCTTTTCATGGCAGAACTTCCGCAGCCGTGGCTGTTACGGATAACCCTAAAATTGTGGCTCCAATAAATGCACAGCAAGAAGTTGAATTTGTCGCATTAGGAGATCTTGAATCTGTTAAGAAAGTATTGGAGAAAGGCGATGTATGTGCCGTGATTATTGAATGTATTCAAGGCGTTGGAGGTCTCGCTGAAAGCAGTACCGAGTTCTATCAAGGATTGGCGAGGCTTTGTAAAACCTACGGCACCCTTTTAATTGCCGATGAGGTACAAAGCGGTTTTGGTAGAACAGGCGATTTCTTTGCTTTTCAAAAACATGACATTACACCAGATATTATTTCCATGGCTAAAGGAATGGGGAATGGCTTCCCTATTGGAGGCATATTAATACATCCTAGTATTAAGTCGGCCTTCGGGTTATTAGGAACCACATTTGGAGGAAATCATTTGGCTTGTGCAGCATCCTTAGCTGTTTTAAAAGTGTTGGAAAGAGAAAATCTTATGCAAAATGCAAACGCTGTTTCAAGCTATTTTATAAGCAAGGCACGGGAGTTGCCAAAATTAAAAACCATAAAAGGGAGAGGATTAATGTTAGGATTAGAATTTGATTTTCCAATCGCCGAAATCAGAAAAAACCTTATCTTCAATCATCACATATTTACAGGCTCGGCTAAGAACCCAAATCTATTGCGAATTCTACCACCATTAACAATTAAAAAAGAACATGTTGATGCCTTTATAAATGCTTTAAAAATAGAGTTAGGTACTAAATAATTAAAAAAAATGATTCATAAAACTTTCAGGTTTGAAAATATGATTATGAAAAAATATACAAATATATACGACATTGAAAATATAAAGGACACTGTTGATACCGCTATTCAGTTGAAACAAAATCCTTTTGAATTTCATGAATTGGGACTGCATAAAACCTTAGTGATGATATTTTTTAATTCGAGCCTAAGAACTCGATTGAGCACCGAAAAGGCAGCTAGAAACTTGGGAATGCAAGTCATGGTTCTAAATGTTAATGATGCCTGGAATTTGGAGTTCGAAGATGGCACTGTTATGAACATGAACACCACAGAGCATATTAAAGAGGCTGCACAAGTTATTTCACAGTATGCAGACGTTATTGCGGTGAGAGCTTTTCCCGGTTTGATAGATAAGGAAAAAGACGCCTCTGAGTTTGTGCTTAATAGTTTTATGAAATACGCATCCATACCTGTTGTGAATATGGAAAGTGCGACAGCACATCCATTGCAGGCACTCACAGATGCCATTACAATTGAAGAGCTAAAGACGAGGTCAAAGCCAAAAGTAGTATTGTCTTGGGCGCCACACCCAAAAGCACTGCCACAAGCCGTTGCCAATTCCTTTATAAAAATGATGCAAGTTATAGATGTTGATTTTAGTATTACACATCCTAAAGGCTATGAGTTGGACCCCAATATTGTAAAAGAAACTCCTGTGAATTATAATCAGAAAGAAGCCTTAAAGGAAGCCGATTTTGTATATGTGAAGAATTGGAGTAGCTATAATGATTATGGAAAAATATTGAGCGAAGACAGCAACTGGATGATGACTGAGGATAAAATAGGTGACGCCAAGTTCATGCATTGTTTACCAGTTCGCCGAAATGTTGTTGTTGAAGATGCCGTTTTGGATAGTGACCAATCTGTAGTGATACAACAAGCCAATAATAGAACTTTTGCAGCTCAAATTGTATTGAAAAAAATATTAGAAAATTTATAAACTTGATTGCCATACTGATCTTGATGAAGTGTGGTTAAAATAAGTAAAAAAACAATCAATGAAAACATTAAAAATAATAAAAATAGGCGGAAATATCATTGATGATGCTGTTGTGTTAGATGACTTTCTTAAGGCTTTTTCTAAAATTGAAGGGCCAAAAATATTAGTACATGGTGGTGGAAAATTGGCCACAAAGTTAGCACATCAAATGGGCGTTAAAGTTAATATGATTGATGGCAGACGCATCACTGATGCCGCTACATTAGACATCATTACCATGGTGTATGCCGGTAAAATTAATAAAAGTATCATAGCCATGCTACAGGCTCAACAGTGTAATGCGGTGGGATTTACAGGGGCAGATGGAAATACTATTGAATCAGTACAGCGCCCTGTGAAAGATATAAACTTTGGATATGTTGGTGATGTTCAAAAAGTCAATACGGAAACAACGAACTTGCTGTTAGCTGGAAATGTAACGCCGGTATTTTGTGCGATAACACATAATACTAAGGGGCAACTATTAAATACAAATGCCGATACCGTTGCTTCAGAATTGGCAATTGGTTTTGCAGAACTATATCACACCGAGTTATATTATTGTTTTGAAAAAAGTGGGGTATTGATAGATGTTTCTAATGAAGATTCTGTTATTGAAAAAATTAACAACAACAATTATCAGGACTTAAAAAATCAAGGAATTATTGCAGATGGGATGCTACCAAAATTGGAGAATTGTTTTCATGCCATTGCTAATAACGTTCAAAAAGTATGTATCGGAAAACCAGAAATGCTTTTCAATTCTAATTCAAAATTTACAACAATACAGGACTAATGACAGGAGACCTCACACAAAACGCCATCGAATTACTCAAAAATTTAATTGAGACACCATCCTTATCTTCTCAGGAAGACCAAACAGCAGTACTTATAGAGCAGTGGTTTAAGGATAATAATATTCCATATACCCGTACCAAGAATAATGTGTGGGCAACTAATAAGTATTTTGATGATAGCAAACCAACACTCTTGTTAAACTCGCACCACGATACTGTAAAACCAAATAATGGGTATACTAAAGACCCCTATAAAGCTATCGTAGAAAAAGGGAAACTCTATGGTCTAGGGAGTAATGATGCCGGTGGATGCCTAGTGTCACTCATGGCAACTTTTACACACTTCTATGCAAAAAAAGAGCTGATATATAATCTTGTAATTGTGGCTTCTGCTGAAGAAGAAAGCAGTGGTCCAGATGGGCTAAATAGTATGTTGGATATAATTCCAAAAGTAGCTGTGGCCATTGTTGGAGAACCAACATTAATGCAGTTGGCTGTGGCCGAAAAAGGCTTGGTGGTTTTTGACGCTATTGTAAAAGGAAAACCAGGTCATGCCGCACACCCCAATGATGATAATGCTATTTATAATACGATTAATGTCTTAAAATGGTTTAAAGATTTTAAGTTTCATAAAACATCTGAAGCCTTAGGAGAAGTGAAGCTTACGGTAACACAAATCAATGCCGGGAAGCAGCATAATGCAGTGCCTGCTGAGGTCGAATTAGTAATTGATGTACGGGTTAATGATAAATATACCAATAAAGAAGTTGCCGAGCTGTTAATAAATAATTCCCCGTGTGATCGTATTATACCAAGAGGATTGACCTTAAACTCGTCTTCTATTCCTGTAGATCATGAATTGGTGAAAGCAGGAATTTCCATTGGAAGAGAAACCTACGGGTCACCAACTTTGTCAGATCAGGCATGCTTATCTTGTCCTTCTTTAAAATTAGGACCGGGAGATAGCACACGATCACATACAGCTGATGAGTTTATTTATATAAACGAAATAGAAGAAGGGATTAAAATTTATATTGAACTGTTGAAAAAGGTTATTGCATAAACAAATCAACACATTAACGATTAAAAATTAAGAACATGAAACTCTGGGATAAAGGATTTACAATAGATAAACAAATAGAGCACTTTACGGTTGGTAATGATAGAGAAATTGATTTGCACATCGCAAAATATGATGTTCAAGCCTCTCGGGCTCATGCCAAAATGTTGGGGAGCATTAATATTATCAATACCGAAGAATTACAGCAACTGGAGTCGGGACTGGATAATTTAGCACAACAGATAGAAACTGGGACATTTATTATTGAAAAACAGTTTGAAGATGTGCACTCTAAAATTGAGTTTGAGCTTACCAAACAACTAGGAGAAGTTGGTAAAAAAATTCATACCGCAAGATCTAGAAACGATCAGGTTTTAGTGGCGTTGCAATTGTTTTATAAAGACAATTTAAAGCTGATCAATACAAAGACAAAAACTTTTTTCGACACCCTATTAGAACTATCAGAAACCCATAAGGATGCTTTGCTACCTGGATATACACATTTGCAGGTTGCTATGCCATCATCTTTCGGTTTGTGGTTTTCGGCCTATGCCGAATTGCTTATTGATGATGTGCATGTACTGAACGCAGTGTTAAAAATTGTAGATCAAAATCCCCTAGGATCAGCAGCAGGATATGGCAGTTCTTTTCCTATTGACAGAGCATTTACCACTAAAGAACTTGAATTTGCAACTCTAAAATACAATGTGGTTGCAGCGCAATTAAGTAGAGGAAAAAGTGAACGTGCAGTAGCAAGTGCATTGGGGGGATTGGCTAATACTCTAAGTAGATTCGCAATGGATGTGTGTTTGTATATGAGTCAGAATTTTGGCTTTGTAACTTTTCCAGATGAATTGACCACAGGTAGTAGTATTATGCCTCATAAAAAGAATCCTGATGTATTTGAACTTATTAGAGGAAAGTGTAATAAGATCCAAACATTGCATACCGAAATGTTGTTAATCACAAATAACTTGCCAAGTGGATATCACAGAGATTTTCAACTATTAAAAGAGAATATTATCAATGCTTTTGAAGACATGAAAAATATTCTGGATATTTTTAATTATGCCATTCAACAAGTTATTGTAAAAGATATTGATTTAACGGACGAAAAATACCAATATCTGTTCACAGTAGATAGCATCAATAATTTGGTGGTTGATGGACAAACTTTCAGAGATGCATACCAAACTATTGGTTCAGAAGTTCAGGCAGGTACTTATAAACCAGATATGTCCAAGGAACACTCACATATTGGTAGTATCCATAATTTGTGTTTGGATGATATCAGAGCAAAATTTCCAGAGTAGTTATCACTATGAAAAACATCTATTTTCTCAATTAATGGCTTATCAAAATTTCGATTAACCTTAGGGATATTATAGTTGTTCCGGGGATTAAGTTTTTAGTATTAAATGATTTGACCTTTAAAAAGAAAAGATGAGGGTTCTATTCGTGGTTGAAAGATCAATATAATAATCCTACAACACAAGTATCTGTCTGTTAAGGTGTTTTTCTATTTGTATAATGTCTGGAAATCAAGTATTTTAGAAACTTGTTTTAAATCAACCAACACCAAGTATGAAAAAAATCACATTCCTCATTAGCTTTTGTTTCTGTTTTGTTAACCCAATTACGGCACAAACAGGATCCGTTTACGATAATCTATCACATTCCAGTAAAATATTAAAAACTGATCGTAATTTCGCAGTGTATTTACCACCAGATTATGATAGTTCTGAGCGGAGTTATCCCGTGTTGTATTTGTTGCATGGTGCAGGAGATGATCATACCGGATGGGTCCAGTTTGGAGAGATTAAACGTATTGCAGATACTGCTATAAAAGATGGGACGGCAACTCCTATGATCATCATTATGCCTGATGGATATACTAATCGATTGGGGTATTTTAATGATATTCGTGGCGATTGGGATTATGAGGATTACTTTTTTAAAGAGTTAATGCCGTATGTAGAAGGAAAATACCGCATAAAAAGTGAAAAACGCTATCGCGCTATTTCTGGATTATCCATGGGTGGGGGAGGCTCATTTATGTATGCATTGCACCATCCAGAATTGTTTTCGTCATCTTGTCCTTTAAGTGCCTACGTAGGACCGCTAAGCGTAGAAGTAATGCAACATAATTTACAAAATTATCGAGAAACGCATGTGAGTGACGAAGTAGCAAAGGCCTATTTTCCGAAACATAACGCTCATTCTCTCATTGAAGGCATGACTAAGAAACAATTAGAATCTGTACGGTGGTATATAGACTGTGGTGATGATGATTTTTTATATGAAGGGAATAGCCTAGTGCATTTGGCACTGCGTAAAAAAGAGGTAAAACATGAATTTAGAATCCGAGATGGTGGTCATACCTGGACCTATTGGCGAGAGTCACTTCCTAGTGTTTTAAAATTTGTTTCTGATGGCTTTCATCAGTATTAAAGGAGTAGCCATTACAAGGCATAGCGTATAGAAATTTATCACCATTGCGATAGAAGTATGAGCGATGCTAACTTTCTAATGGATGGAGAGGTTGTTGGCCTCACTAAATAAGTAAAGTCTATAGTAACGTAATGATTCTTAATTATCACGTTTTTCAAAATCCTCTGTTTCTTTGATCTTAATGCGTCTAATAATCAGGTAGATAAGTAATACAAAACAACCGCCCCAAAATAAAACTTGGAGGCTAATCATTGTAAATGTAATCAGGTCTTCCATATCAAGAGAGTTTTACTGCGGTACCATAAGCCAGGATTTCAGAAGCCCCCTGCATCACCATCGAGGTGGTCAAACGCATATTTAAAATAGCGTCGGCTCCCATGCGTTCGGCATCTCTAACCATACGTTGCATGGCCTGCTCTCGTGATTGTGCCTGTAATTGCGTATACTCTTCAATTTCACCACCCACAATATTTTTTAAGCCTGCGAAAATATCACGACCAATATTTCTGGATCGTACCGTACTTCCTCTGGCAATGCCTAATATTTCAGTGACTTCTTTGTTGGGTACTGTGTCTGATGTTGAAATAATCATGTGTTTATCGTTTAGGTTAGGGTTGTATTGTTTTTAATACTCGGTTTTGTCTTTCTGCTTCGCTGTCTTTGTTTTTGCCAATGATGACTCCGAATAGCATTCCGAAAATCAATCCAATTATCAGTTTATTATCGATTCCAAGAAGGTCTCCAAAAATAAGGCCTGCTAACATCCCAAAGCACATCCCCATGGCTACGCCAATACTCGTGTAGTAACCATTGCTCACCAAGCCATGCTCAAGCCTAAGATAGTTTTTAAAAACAAATAATTTGCGATTGAAATATTGTTTTTTGTTATGAGAAAAGGATGTTAACCTTAATACATCAAGTTGCTGTTCTATACCACGTACCTCCTGATCACTTAAATTATGATGTTCTAGAGCAGATAGTAAATTGATAAAACGAACATATGCCTTTCGTTCTGATGTTTTGGCTTGGGTTGTATTTAAACTTTTAAAAAATTGTGTAGCGTCTTGAAGTGTCATAAGTGTAGCAAGTTAATCTGATACTTATATGTCTATGATTAAGAGGTTTTGTTACAATAATTCAGAGTGTTTATAACCAGATTAAAATTGGATATAGTTCTACAGGTTTTTTTTGATATGCCTTACGGATAACCTCAATAAAGATTAGTATTCTTCATTATTGTAAAACACTAGGCGTTTTGTGGTGTGAAAAGCTAAAATCTATGACTATTGTAACAGCTTAAGTTTTTTCTGCTCTTTATAACAAATAACTAGCAATATGAAACAGATTCTTTTTTCTTTGAGTTTAGTATGGGTTTTAATGTCCTGTGGGACATCAAACAAAGTAGTGACCCTAGATGATGTTTTTAGTCAGCAATATGAGCAAAAAATGATTTCAAGTGGGCAGAATTTCCCTGATTTTTATGCTGAGAATGATAGTCTTAATCTGTTTTTAATAGCCCTTCATGAACGAATTCCTGTAAAGAAGTTTCAGAAAAGAGTAGGATGGTCGAGTGCAGAGCTCAATACTCATATCGAATTTTTAAAATCAAAAGACTGGCTGGCACCTGGTGATTCTTTACGCCCAAGCATATTCATAGCTGGGAGTGATGATGGTAAGGCTTTGTATTCTCATAGTACGCCAATTTCATTGGAAATAAGCCGTGCTATTGAAGATGAACTCTACAAAATTAAAAAACAATATCAAAAAACAAAGCTCTCTAAATCGCAAAGTTTTGAGACCATGGCCTTTTTTATTTTGAGTGATGTCCTTTTGGATAACTGGCAAATTAACGCTGTGGAAAAGGAGTTTTTAAAGGCAGAAACACGTCCGGAACGTCATCAAAATTACTATTATTATGCAATTATGGAACATGTACAAGCGCCTAGAGAAGCTTTTGGAATCTATGGGAATCAATACCGTTCGCTCAACGATAGTACAACCTTGAGTATCTATGGTAATAATAGAACTGTTGCGAATACCAAACTAAAAAATGAACCTCAATTTTTAGAGGACATTTTAAAAACGGCACCGAGGCTATCTGCTGAAAATCAACAGGAAATGGGAGATATTGCAGCATTGTTTAAGCCTGTGCTTTTGGATATTCTGGAGAAGCATCGTAATTATATACGTCATGTCTATCAAGTATCCGGCTATGCAAAGGAAATAAGTTTTGAGGAATTTTTTATCTGGTGGTATCATTTTATATATACCGAGACCACAAATATGCTTGCCGAAAATGGGACACTCACCGTTCCTGAAGATGGTAATTTTTATTATATTGGTATGCATTGAGCGATGTATTGATTTGTTCAAAGCGCTACTTTTTTATGTATATTAATCTTGTAAATTAAACTTTCTAAGCTAATGGAGGTCTTAATAATAAAATCCATATGAGGAATACCTTCAAAAACACACGGCTAATTTTATTAGTGCTTGTTGTAGCTTATAGCTGTAATTCTATTGATGATATCACAGGAGACCCTGTTGATATTAGTAACCCTCCAATAAATGAATCCAGACCAAATATCCTTTTAATAATTGCTGACGACTTAGGTATTGAGGCAACACCGGGGTATAATATTGGTGCTGTAAAACCCTATATGCCAAATCTGGAAAGCCTTGCTTCTAGAGGGATTACATTTGATAATGTTTGGGCCTACCCTGTATGTGCACCTACACGAGCATCAATTTTGACTGGACGATATGGCTATCGAACAGGGGTGCTAAATGCCGAAGATGCACTTACAATACCTGCAAACGAAAAAACAATCCAGTCTTTTTTGGATGAAAACACAAATAGCACCTATAGTCATGCCCTTTTAGGAAAATGGCATTTGTCTAATAATGAACCCAATCGACCAACTCAAATGGGTGTTGGTTACTATTCGGGGTTATTGGGAGGTGGTGTTGGCGATTATAATAATTGGCCATTTACAGAAAACGGGCAAACAAACACATATTCAGGTTATATAACTACCAAGATTACCGACTTAGCAATCGATTGGGTGAATGCCCAAGATCAGCCCTGGTTTTGTTGGGTGGCTTATACAGCACCACACACGCCATTTCATTTGCCACCAATCGAAATGCATTCACAAGGAAGTTTGGCAACAGACCAAGCCAGTATAGACGCAAATCCGTTACCATACTTTATGGCAATGACAGAGAGTATTGATTATGAAATGGGACGATTATTAGACCATATTCCAGAAGATGTATTAGAGAATACAATCATTATTTTTATTGGAGACAATGGTTCTCATCCCCAAGTTGTACAAGCACCATTTACTACAGATCAAAGTAAAGGGAGTTTGTATTTAGGTGGGGTGAATGTACCAATGATAATTTCTGGGAAAGGCGTAACCAGAATAAATGAAAGAGATGCTAATTTAATAAGTAGCACAGATTTTTTTAGTACCATTGCAGAAATTGCAGGAGTGAATTTACCAAACTATGAAGATAGTTATAGTTTTAATTCCTTATTGACAACGGCAGGTTTAGGATCTCGAGATTTTAATTATTCGGAAGTCTTAAATTCCAGTAACGCTAATCGATCAGGGTATACTATTAGCAATGGGGACTATAAACTTATTCAGTTGGATAGTGGGCAGCAACGGTTATACGATTTACAAAATGATCCCTACGAAACTGCAGATTTAACTACAGGAACATTAAATGCAGCTCAAGAATCCGCATTACAAGCCTTAGAAAATAAGAGTTTAGAGATTCGGAATTAATTAATGAAAATAAAAAGAGCACTTGCTATCATTGTGCGCTTTTATAGTCTAAAATTTTCGGAACTATTAAACATCAATTCATTAAATAATAGTGGATTGACCTAGATGTATGTTTGTAAAGTTAAGGTTTGTATCATCGGGATTATTTATATAGTCTTCAATAAAATCACCAACCTTAGTGGTACTAATTGTATCGTATTTTGTGTTTAAATCGGGTGTTGTAATATGTAATTTCAATGATTTTTCTATAGCATCTTTAATCACTTCGGCTTCGTCAAACAAATCAAAATGCTCTAACAACATTGCCGCCGATAATATAGAAGCAACAGGGTTGGCAATACCTTTGTCTTTAGCTTGTGGGTACGAGCCATGAATAGGCTCGAACATGGCGTATTTTTCTCCTACAGAGGCAGAAGCTAATAAGCCGATAGAACCCCCAATCACACTAGCTTCATCGCTAATAATGTCACCAAACATATTTTCGGTAAGAATCACATCAAATTGTTTTGGGTTCAATATAATTTGCATGGCTGCATTATCAACAAATAAAAATTCAAGAGTGACATTTGGGTATTGTTGAGCAAGCTCAGTAACCACTTTACGCCAAAGTCTTGAGCTTTCTAATACGTTTGCTTTATCAATAAGGGTCACTTTATTTCGTCTGGATTGTGCGGCCTTAAATGCAAGATGCGAGATACGTTCAATTTCGTGACGGGAATATTGACACAAATCGGATGCCGTATTACCATCGTCACTAATTTGTTTCTCTCCAAAATAAATACCTCCAGTAAGTTCGCGATATATACTGATATCAGTGCCTTGAATAATTTTCTTTTTTAAAGGTGATTTACTAACCAATGTATCATAAGCTTTGACTGGACGAATATTGGCAAATAAGCCTAATTCTTTACGCAATTGTAATAATCCCTGTTCTGGACGTACCTTAGCCGAAGGATCGTTATCGTATTTTGGATCACCAATAGCTCCAAATAAAATAGCATCATTAGTTTTACAAATTTCAAGGGTGCTATCTGGTAGCGGCACACCATGAGAATCGATGGCTGTAGAACCAACAGGTGCATATGTAAAATGAAAACTATGGTCAAAATCCATAGCAATTGCTTTCAGGACTTTAATCGCTTGAGCAGTTACTTCTGGTCCAATTCCATCACCGGGTAAAACAGCTATGTTTAATTTCATCGTTTTAGCTTTAATTTGATCTAATATATTTAGCTAGACAATTTCTTTATAAATATTACTAGTTTCAATTATTTGATGAATATCATTATCATTAATTTCTTTCTTCTTATCGGCAAAACTTAAAAAGTTAGTATACACATCATCCAACTGCAACTTCGTTAACTCGTAGCCAACATTTTTTGCACGATATGCAAGTGCGGCACGACCACTTCTTGCAGTAAGTACTATCGCAGATTCTGTAACCCCAACATCTTTCGGGTTTATAATTTCGTAAGTCCCACGATTTTTTATCATACCATCTTGATGAATTCCCGAGCTATGTGCAAATGCATTCGCACCTACAATAGCTTTGTTAGGTTGGGTGTATATTCCCATACTATCAGAAACTAATTGACTAATGCCATAAAGCATAGAAGTTTCAATATTGGTGTCAAGATTTAAATAAGGATGTTGTTTTAAAATCATTACAACCTCTTCTAAAGCGGTATTTCCTGCACGTTCGCCAATTCCGTTAATAGTACATTCAATTTGACGGGCGCCATTAATAACGCCTTCTATAGAGTTAGCCGTAGCTAAACCCAAATCATTATGACAGTGGCAAGACAGAATTGCTTTATCAATACCCTTTACATTCTCTTTTAAATATTTGATTTTTGCGCCATACTCATGTGGTAAACAGTATCCTGTAGTATCTGGAATATTTAAAACGGTAGCTCCAGCTTTAATCACAGCCTCACAAACACGTGCTAAATAAGCATTGTCCGTACGTCCTGCATCTTCAGCATAAAATTCTACATCTTCTACAAAAGACTTCGCATAGGTCACTGCGGCAACAGCACGCTCAATGATATCTTCCTGTGTAGAATTGAATTTGAATTTTATATGAGAATCGGAGGTTCCAATACCGGTATGTATTCTTGGCTTTTTTGCATATTTCAGTGCTTCAGCAGCAACTTTAATGTCGTTTTTAACCGATCTAGTAAGGCCACAAACTGTAGCGTTTTTAACGATTTTTGAAATGGCTTCAACCGATTTAAAGTCACCAGGACTTGAGACAGGAAAACCTGCTTCAATGATGTCAACACCGAGATTGTCCAATTGTTTTGCAATAATTAATTTTTGCTCTGTATTTAATTTACAGCCAGGGACTTGTTCGCCATCACGAAGCGTTGTGTCAAAAATTTGTACTTGAGAATTAGACATTTCTTAAAATATATTTTCTTATTATAATGCGAAGTTATATTTTGGAGTTATCAAAGGGAAGGATTACCATTTGAATATTACGATGTTTAACCTATATATTTTATTGTAAATTACTCAAATTCAAATATTTAAAACAAATTTTAAACTATGACTAAAGAACAAAAAGATAATTTGTTTGTGTTAATTAAGTCGTTATCTAAATCGGAAAAGCGACAGTTTAAACTTTATGTTGGTCGTTTAGGAGTGAACGAAGACTCAAAATTTCTAACACTTTTTAATATTCTCGAAAAGTTACCTACCTATGATGAAGCTGCAATTTTAAAAAATGGGGTTGTAAAAAAACAACAGCTTTCAAATTTAAAAGCGCACTTATATAAGCAAATCTTAATTAGTTTAAGATTAAATCCATCTCATCAAAATCTTCGTATTCAAATTAGAGAGCAGCTTGATTTTGCTACGATATTATATCATAAAGGCCTCTATAAACAAAGCTTGAAAATTCTGGATAAAGCCAAAGCGGTAGCGATTAGCAATGAAGAGAAAAATATAGCCTACGAAATTATTGAACTGGAAAAAGTTATTGAATCTCAATACATTACCAGAAGTATTAGTAGTAGAGCTGATGAGCTTACCATACAAGCAAAAGAACTCAATCGCCAAAATTTATTGACTAGCAAATTATCTAATTTATCACTCCAGTTATATGGGTTATTTTTAAAAACAGGCTATGTAAAAAATGATGAAGAGTACAATCGTGTTACCAACTATTTTAATGATAGACTACCAAATTTTGAAATAAGTGAATTAGGGTTTAGAGAAAAGTTATGGCTTTATAAATCGTATTTGTGGTATAGTTTTTTAACTCAAGATTTTTTATCCTGTTATAAGTATTCTAAAAAATGGGTGGATTTGTTTTATGAACATCCAGATATGATAAAGCTCAATCCCGTATTCTTTTTAAAAGGGAATCAATATTTATTGGAGGCCTTATTTTTTATCAGGCATCATGATAAATTTAAAACAGCTTTAACTGCTTTTGAAAATGTGATTCAAGAGCCTTGGTTTCCAAAGGATGATAACGTGGAGAGTTTGACATTTTTATATACTTATACTAATAAGTTTAATCTTCACTTTATGGAAGGTACCTTTCATGAGGGGTTACCCATAGTGAACGAGGTCATAGAAGGAATTAATACTCATAAAAGTAGGATAGATGAACATCATATTATGGTGTTTTATTACAAAATTGCCAGTTTGTATTTTGGAATTGGTGAAAATAAAAAGTGCATCGAGTTTCTCTCTAAAATTATAAGTAATAAATCATTAGAGATGCGGGAAGACTTATTGTGTTTTTCACGAATTCTAAACTTAGTGGCTCACTATGAAGCAGGATTAGATTATAATTTGGATGCGTTGATTAAAAGTACCTACAAGTTTTTAATAAAAATGGAAGACTTGTACGAGGTCCAAAAAGAAATGATAAAATTTTTAAGAGGTCTTGGAGATATTTATCCACATGAAATTAAAAAGGAGTTTATAAAACTGCACAATAAACTCAAAGAATATGAAGATCACCCTTATGAGAGAAGAGCCTTTTTGTACTTAGATGTCATTTCATGGCTTGAGAGTAAAATAGAAAATAAATCGGTAAATCTCATAATTAGAGAAAAATTTCTGGCTTCTAATTCAAAAAATTAAAAAAAACAGAAAAAAATTTGGTTATTAAATATTTATGACTGAATATTTGCACTCACAAAGTTCAAAGACTTATTGAAATGTTATCAAGAAAGGTGGAGGGATTAGACCCTTTGAAACCTTAGCAACCCTTTATTCGTAAAGTAGGTGCTAAATTCTACCCTGTCCAGAATTTATTTCTGGAACTAATGGATAGATAACTCAATGAAATTACTTTCAGTAATTTCTATTACTTCTTATAACATTTTTCTATTGAGTACGCTATAATTGGCGCAAAGACTTTTTAATTATTGTATTAATTTGAAAAAGAAAGAAAAATGAGCACACAAAAATTTGCCGCTAAGGCATTACACACTGGACATGAAGTTCAAAAAAATGGAGGCACCAGGACTGTTCCTATTTACCAATCTTCAGCCTATGTTATCAATGATTCTTATCATGCTGTAAATTTATTTTCATTGGCAGAAGCTGGCAATACTTATACGTGGATTAACAAACCTATTAATGACACTTTGAACTGATTTCAATCCGATGAAAGCGAATTTATTACATACATATATCACTAATTATATTACTGAAAGTGGTGCCGAGTATACCGATATTAAACTGAGTTATCAGGTATTTGGAAAATCCTTGGGAACAGCTCCTGTGGTGTTAGTTAATCATGCCTTAACAGGGAACAGTAATGTCGCTGGAGATGATGGCTGGTGGAAGGAATTAATTGGGGATAACAAAGTCATTGACACCACCATGTATACCGTGTTGGCTTTTAATATCCCTGGAAATGGATTTGATAGATATGTGATTGAAAACTATAAAGATTTTGTGGCTAGAGATATTGCTCATATATTTTTATTAGGCTTAAAAGCCATTCAAGTAAAATCACTTTTCGCTATTATTGGAGGTTCTCTGGGAGGTGGTGTTGCTTGGGAAATGGCCGTATTGAACCCTGAAATTACTACCCATTTAATTCCTGTGGCTACAGATTGGAAATCTACAGATTGGCTTATAGCAAATTGCCAAATTCAGGAGCAGTTTTTGTTGAATTCTAACAATCCCGTACATGATGCCAGAATGCATGCCATGTTGTGTTACCGCACACCGGAATCTTTTAAAGAACGGTTTCAGCGTTCTAAAAATGAAGATTTAGAAATATTTAATGTGGAAAGTTGGTTGCTACATCATGGTAATAAATTACAGGAACGCTTTCAGTTATCCGCTTATAAACTGATGAATCAATTGCTCAAAACAATTGATGTGACCAAAGATAAAGGTGACTATTTAAAAATATTAGATGGCATAAAAGCTAATATTCATATTGTTGGTGTAGACTCCGATATGTTTTTTACGGCTGAAGAAAATAGAGACACACATAAGCAATTAGCATTAACACATCCTAATGTGACCTATAATGAAATTAATTCGGTACATGGTCATGATGCATTTTTAATAGAACACAAACAATTAGAACATATCGTTGAAGGCATTTTTAAGCCAGATTCAAAACAAAAAAGAATGAAAGTATTAAAGTTTGGAGGGAAATCTTTAGCAAATGGAGAAGGCTTGGATAGAGTGTTGTCTATTATTGAGAAAAAGGTTAACGCAGGAGAAAAAATTACAGTCGTGGTTTCGGCCAGAGGTGAAGCCACAAATGAACTAGAAGCAATATTGCAGAAAGCAGTTAATAACGAATCGTATAAAGAGCAATTATTGGCTTTCAAAACCTATCAAACAGGGATATCAACTACGGTTGATTTTTCTGATGAGTTTGCCACTTTAGACAAGTTATTTGCCGGGGTGAAATTATTGGGAGACTATAGCAAGAAAACTAAAGATGAGCTGTTAGCACAAGGTGAGCTATTGTCCATTAAATTGATATCGAGTTTACTTAATGAGCGCGATATAAAGGCCAATCCAACTGATGCCAGACAGCTGATAAAAACAGATGAAAATTTTGGTGATGCTCAACCTTTACTAAAACTAACTAAAGAGAACGTTCTAAATCATTTTAAACAATTTAATGGGAATACCGTAAATATTGTGTCCGGATTTATAGCATCGAACATAAAAAATGAAACGACAACCTTAGGAAGAAATGGGAGCAATTATACAGCGTCGTTATTAGCTAATTATTTGGATGCCGAAGAGCTTCAAAATTTTACACATGTGAATGGTATTTACACTGCAAATCCCGATTTAGTTCCAGACGCAAAAAAGATTGAAGAATTATCTTTTAGTGAAGCCAATGAATTGGCGAATTTTGGAACCACGGTGTTGCATGCCAAAACCATTATTCCGCTTCTGGAAAAAAATATTTCCTTACGAATATTAAATACGTTTAATACTGGAGACAATGGGACTTTAATTACAGCAAGAACCCATGCCAAAGGCATTAAATCCTTGTCTGTTTTAGAAAACGTAGCCTTAATAAACTTTGAAGGACGAGGACTGCTACGCCAGGTAGGAGTTGATGCTAGAATTTTTAGAGCTTTGAGTAATCATAATATTAGTGTTAGTATCATTTCTCAGGGCTCTTCAGAAAGAGGAATAGGTCTTATTATTGATGCCGATAGAGCTTCGGAAGCTGTTATAGCTTTAGAGCGTGAATTTGAAAATGATTTTTATTCTAAAGATGTAAATAGTATAGATATAATAGATGATGTCTCGGTAATTTCAATAATTGGACAGGACCTAAGTACTTTTCATAAACCATTCAATACTTTAATTAAGAATCAAATTGTACCATTATTATTTAACAATACTGTAAGTGGCAAAAATGTAAGTCTTGTGGTGAAAAAAGCACAACTTCATAAGGCCGTAAATGTTATTCATGGAGAGATTTTTGGAATTTCTAAAAAAATCAACATTGCTGTATTCGGACATGGGTTGGTAGGTAGCGCATTAATAAATCAAATAGTGTCTTCGGCAAAAGGAATTGAAAAAAGAAAAGGGGTAAAACTGAATATTTTTGCGATTGCAAATTCAAAGTCGATATTATTAAATAAAGATGGGGCCGATGAACATTGGCAAACAAATATTGTGTCTCATGGTGAATCCTATACGGTTGAAGATGTAATTGAATATGCAGACAGGCATCACCTTGAGAATTTAATCGCTATTGATAATACGGCGAGTCAGGAATTTGTTGAAAATTATAACAGCCTAGTTGCTCATGGTTTTGACCTAGTGTCATCTAATAAAATAGCAAATACTATAGATTTAGACTATTATCATGAATTACGAGCAAATCTCTCTAAATATCAGAAAAAATATTTGTACGAAACTAATGTAGGTGCTGGATTGCCCTTAATAGATACCATAAAACTATTGCATCTTTCTGGAGAAAACATTACCAGAATTAGAGGGGTGTTTTCAGGGTCGTTAAGTTATTTGTTTAATAATTTTTCTTCGGAAAACAGACCATTTTCTGAAGTCTTAAAAGAAGCTGTTGATAAGGGATTTACCGAACCAGATCCTAGGGAAGATCTTGGAGGGAACGATGTCGCTAGAAAATTATTAATTTTAGCAAGAGAGTTAGATTTACACAATGAAATTACAGATGTTAAGATTCAGAATTTAATCCCCAAAGATTTGAGAACTGTCGAAGCAGCGGTCTTTTTAAATTCTTTGGAAAGTATGAACGAGGAATATCAGGAAATTAAGCAGCAACAAGAAGAAGGACATGTGCTTCGTTATATAGGTGATTTACACGGTAATCTGGCTGATGATGATGGTGCTGAACTCGATGTAAAATTGGTTTCGGTATCAGAAAGTTCTCCATTAGGGGCATTAAAAGGATCAGACTCTATATTCGAGATATATACCGAATCTTATGGAGAACAACCTTTAGTAATTCAGGGAGCAGGAGCAGGAGCACAGGTGACCGCAAGAGGAGTATTTGGAGATATTTTAAGATTAACTGAAATCAATAATTAATTAAATCCTAGCAGGGTTAAACATAAAAGTAACAGAGATGAGTCATAAACATATAGAAACAGAAGCCATTAGAACACAATTGGAACGTTCACAATATTTGGAACATACAAGTCCTTTGTATTTAACATCGAGTTTTGTATTTGAAGACGCCGAAGATATGAGAGCCTCGTTCACTGAAGAAAAGGAACGTAATATTTATAGTAGGTTTACAAATCCAAATACCTCAGAATTTGTAGCAAAAATGTGTAAGATGGAAGGAGCCGAAGATGGTTATGCCTTTGCTACAGGAATGGCTGCAGTATTTTCAACATTGGCCGCTTTGTTAAATAGTGGGGATCATATTGTGTCTGCACAATCTGTATTTGGATCAACACATACCTTGTTTACTAAATTTTTGCCTAAGTGGAATATTACCACTAGTTATTTTAAAGTTGATGAAGTCGACAAAATTGAAAGCTTAATTACACCAAATACTAAGATTTTATATGCAGAGTCACCAACAAACCCTGCGGTAGACATATTGGATTTAGAATTGCTCGGAAATATTGCTAAAAAGCATAATCTTATTCTGGTAATTGACAACTGTTTCGCGACGCCATATTTACAACAACCTATTAAATTTGGTGCCGACTTGGTGATTCATTCTGCTACAAAATTAATTGATGGTCAAGGGCGTGTACTAGGCGGGGTTACTGTTGGTCGTGCCGATTTGGTAAGGGAAATATATTTGTTTTCAAGAAATACAGGACCAGCATTATCACCATTCAATGCCTGGACGCTTTCAAAAAGCTTAGAAACCTTAACTGTTCGTGTCGATAGACATTGTGAAAATGCTTTGAAAGTAGCTGAATTTTTAGAAGGTCATGGGAAAGTCAATTGGGTAAAATATCCATTTTTAAAATCGCATCCACAGTATAAAGTGGCAATAAAGCAAATGAGCCAAGGCGGAAGTATTGTGGCCTTTGAGGTAAAGGGAGGTGTTGAAGCCGGCCGTAAGTTTTTAGACGCTATTAAAATGTGTTCACTTTCGGCAAATTTGGGAGATACCAGAAGTATTGTGACACATCCAGCATCAACAACACATAGTAAATTGAGTGAAGCAGATCGCTTAGAAGTGAGTATCACCGATGGATTAGTGCGAGTTTCTGTGGGCTTAGAAAATGTACACGACATTATTAACGATTTAAATCAAGCCCTGGAAGCCTAGTATTTATAGGGCTTAAGATGGAATTGATTTTCTAATGTGTTTTCTGAGCTAATTGTTTATATTCGTGGTATGCTTTCCAAAAAAACAAAATATGGCTTAAAGGCACTCTCTTATATGGCGAGGCTAGAAGAACGAACCCCAGTGCAAATTGGTCTCATTGCTGAAAGTGAAAATATTTCTCAAAAATATTTGGAAAGTATTTTATTGACGCTGCGTAAAAGTGGTTTTTTGGGCTCTAAAAAAGGCAAAGGTGGTGGCTATTATTTGTTAAAAGATCCTAAAGATATTAAAATGTCTGGGGTAATGCGAATATTAGAAGGACCCATAGCTATGGTACCCTGTGTGAGCTTAAACTTTTATGAAAAGTGTGATGACTGTCCCGATGAAAATGCCTGTGCAGTGCATAATTTGATGATAGAAGTAAGAGATAGCACTCTTAATATATTCAATAATACTTCTTTGGCCGATTTAATTTCATAATTAAACGATAAAATTATTTGTTAATCCGATAATTGCTATATATTTGCACAATAGCCTAGTTATCCGATAGGGTAATAGTAAATAAGAAGTAATATGATTATTGACAATGTATTAAATGTAAAATCGAAGAAGAGCGTTGAAGATGCTTCTGAGGAGAAAATCAAGAGGAGTATAGCTAAAACAGTAAGTTGGAGAGTTATAGGGACTTTAGATACAATCTTAATTTCTTGGTTAATTACAGGGACAATTGCTTTAGCGATTTCAATTGGAGCAATAGAGTTGGTGTCAAAAATGATACTGTACTTCTTTCATGAACGAACTTGGAATAAAATAAAATGGGGAAAATAATGAGTTTAAATGTAGAAAAAATAAATAAGAATTTGGCTAATAAGTCGCCGTTGGAAATTATTACCTGGGCGATTATTAATGCTAAAAACCCTGTGGTAACCACAAATTTCAGACCCTATGAAGCAGCTATATTACATGCTGTGGCCGAGGTGAAATTGGATATAAAAGTGATTTGGTGCGATACTGGTTATAATACACCCAATACTTATAAGCATGCCGAGACCCTTATAAAACAATTGAGACTAAACATACAATTATACGTGCCAAAACAAACCACGGCTCATAGAGATGTGGTACTTGGAATTCCACAAGTAGAAGATCCTAATCATAAGGTTTTTACAGAGCAGGTTAAGCTTGAGCCCTTTAAACGTGCCATGGCCGAACATCAACCAGATGTGTGGTTTACCAATTTACGAAAAGGGCAAACAGCATTTAGAGATAGTATCAATATCGTATCCTATGCTGCAGATGGTACTTTAAAAGTAAGTCCATTTTATCATTATTCCGATGAAGAACTAGATCAATATTTGGAAGCGAATAAATTGCCCAATGAATTTAAATATTTCGACCCCACAAAAGTGCTTTCCAATAGAGAATGTGGATTGCACGCTTAATACAATGAACTTAAAAGTTAGAAGAGAGCTTAAAACAGTAGAAAGAGACTTATGAAAAATACATCACAAATAAATCCATTAGAAAACGAAGCCATATACATTATAAGAGAAGTAGCAGCACAATTTGAAAAGCCCGTGTTATTATTCTCAGGAGGAAAGGATTCTATCACACTTGTTAGGTTGGCACAAAAAGCCTTTTATCCTGCAAAGATTCCATTTCCGTTAATGCATATAGATACTGGTCATAATTTCCCTGAAACGATTGCATTTAGAGACGCCCTAGTTGAAGAGTTGGGGTTAGATCTAATTGTTCGTCATGTGCAAGAGTCTATTAATCAAGGGAAAGTGAAGGAAGAATCAGGGAAATATGCCAGTAGAAATGCGCTTCAAACAACCACACTATTAGATGCTATTGAAGAGTTTAAATTTGATGCATGTATTGGTGGTGCGCGACGTGATGAGGAAAAAGCAAGAGCGAAGGAGCGTATTTTTTCTGTTCGTGATGATTTTGGACAATGGGATGAAAAAAATCAACGTCCGGAATTATTCGACTTGCTAAATGGACAAATTGATTTGGGACAAAATGTACGGGTATTTCCAATTTCTAACTGGACAGAGCTCGATGTGTGGTCGTATATAGAAAAAGAAGAAATGGAGATTCCATCAATCTATTTTTCTCATACAAGATCAACATTTATAAGAGATGGATTGATTTGGTCTACAAATGATGATGTTGTCTATCGTGAAGCAGATGAAGTTATAGAGGATCGTATTGTTCGATTTAGAACCGTTGGAGATATGAGCTGTACTGCAGCTGTTCTATCACATGCGGTAGATATTGCTACCGTAGTTCAGGAAATTAGAGACTCATCAATTTCTGAAAGAGGCGCACGAATTGATGATAAACGCTCGGAAGCTGCCATGGAAAAACGAAAGCAACAAGGGTATTTCTAAAGGTCATTTGAGATCTGTTTGATTTCATGAAAAGATCATAAGCTGAACTGGTTTCAATATCTAGCCTTGTAGATATAGCACAGAAAATAAAAAAATAATAAAAAATCCTTCCACTGAGGAAGGTAAGTATAGAAATGGAAGTATTAAAAATAGCAACAGCAGGAAGTGTAGATGATGGTAAAAGTACGTTGATAGGAAGACTGCTTTACGATACAAAATCATTGACCAACGATAAATTGGAAGCCATTGAAAAGGCTAGTAAACAAAAAGGGTTTGATTATCTGGATTTTTCATTCGCAACAGATGGTTTAGTGGCAGAAAGAGAACAAGGTATCACTATAGATGTGGCGCATATATATTTTTCGACACAAACTAAAAGTTATATTATTGCAGATACTCCCGGTCATGTTGAATATACAAGAAACATGGTTACAGGAGCGTCAACATCTCAAGCTGCAATTGTATTAATTGATGCTAGAAAAGGGGTGATAGAACAAACTAATCGTCATTTTTTTATCAATAATTTATTGCGAATTAAAGATGTCATCGTCGCCGTTAATAAAATGGATTTAGTTGATTTCTCAGAAGAAACATACAATGCCATTAAAGCCGATTTTGAAGCCTTGATGGATAAAAGGGATTATCAAGATCAGACCATTACGTTTATTCCTGTAAGCGCTTTAAAAGGAGATAATGTTGTTCATGGGTCAGATAAGATGCCTTGGTATAATGGTCAAACCTTGCTAGAGCATTTGGAGCTTTTAGATAATAAAGATATTTATAACTCCGGTACACCAAGATTTCCGGTACAATATGTAGTACGTCCAAAAACGAATGAGTTTCATGATTTTAGAGGTTATGCTGGTAAGATTTATGGAGGAGAGTTGAGTGTAGGAGATGATATTGTGGTGCTACCATCACAAACAAAATCGAAAATTAAGGAGATCTATTTTTACGATCAAAAATATCAAACAGCCTCTAGGCGCTCCTCAGTGACCATCACCTTAGAGAATGATATCAATGTAAGTCGAGGCGATATGATTGTTAAGGAAAATGATTTACCAACAATAGATAAACAATTTACAGCGACCATATGTTGGATGGATTCTAAGGCCTTACGAGCTGGAGAAAAATATGTGTTACAACATGGGGTGAATAAGGTATTAGCAAAAGTAGATATAGTCAATCATAAAATTAACACAGATTATTCTGGCGTAAATACTGAAGCTAATAGTTTAGGCATGAATGATATCGCCTCGGTGTCGTTTAAACTTAACAAGCCCATATTTTACGACGCGTTTAAATCGCATAGAACGAATGGATCTTTCATACTAATAGACACACAGTCGAATAGTACAGTGGGAGCAGGATTTATTCAAAAATAATAGAAGTTTAATTAAAAATGGCCCAGGAAAAAAGCACATCCTTTTTGGGGAGGTCGGGTAGGAATTATGCAAAGTTTTAGAACCGAAATAGAAAATCCAATAGTTGAAAAAGATATCATCGAATTAGAAAAAAAAATTCGATTATTTCAAGAAGGACGAATTAATGAAGAGCGCTTTAGAAGTTTACGATTAGCGCGTGGTGTTTATGGGCAACGTCAATTTGGGGTGCAAATGATTCGTATTAAGTTGCCTTATGGTAAGGTGACAGGGAATCAATTGCTTAGAATTTGTGATGTTTCTGATGAATATTCTAAAGGTAAATTACATATTACTACCAGGCAAGATATTCAAATTCACTATGTGAGTTTAGATAGAACACCAGAACTTTGGGCACAACTTGAACGTGACGATGTTACTTTGAGGGAGGCTTGTGGTAATACCGTTAGAAATGTAACCGCAAGTGCATTAGCAGGTGTTGATGTAGAGGAACCTTTTGATGTTACACCATATGCGCATGCCGTGTTTCAGTTTTTTCTAAGAAACCCCATTAGCCAGGAAATGGGACGAAAATTTAAAATCTCTTTTTCCTCATCCGATGCCGATTCAGCTTTGAGTTTTATTCATGATCTAGGGTTTATTCCTAAAATTGAAAATAATGAAAGAGGATTTAAAGTATTGATTGGCGGTGGCCTAGGATCACAACCAAGACAAGCCGATGTGCTCTATGAGTTTTTACCAACACAAAAAATAATTCCTGTTACCGAAAGTATATTACGTGTTTTTGATCGTCATGGTGAAAGAGCTAGACGTCAAAAAGCAAGAATGAAATTTTTAATCAAAGATATTGGTTTAGAAAGTTTCATATCACTTGTTGATGCAGAGCAAAAAGCATTGTCGCAACAAGAGGTTGTTATTGATATCTCAAGTGATGCAATTGATATAGATATTCCGGAAGTATCAATTCCAGAAATATCTATAAGTGATGAAACACATTACAATTCATGGAAGGATATTAATGTCATTCCTCAAAAACAAAAAGGCTTATTCGCCATTGGCGTTAAAGTTAAACTTGGGGATTTTTCAACAGAAAAAGCACGAAAATTAGCCGCTTTAATTCAAAATTATGCGGCCGATGAATTACGATTTACACTTAGGCAAAACTTGGTGATTAGACATGTAAAAGAGGCATTATTACCTTTCTTTTATCAGGAATTACAGGCCTTAGGATTTACTGACTTGGGATATAACTCTACGACAGATATTACGGCTTGTCCAGGAACAGATACCTGTAATTTAGGAATTGCAAGTAGTACCGGGATGGCATCAGAATTAGAACGTGTTCTTTTAGAAGAGTATCCACATTACCTTAATAACAAAGAGGTCACGATAAAAATTAGTGGCTGTATGAATGCTTGTGGTCAACATAATATGGCACATATTGGGTTTCAAGGGATGTCTATAAAAACCAAAGAAAAATTAGTAGCTCCAGCAGTACAAATTTTACTTGGAGGAGGCATATTGGGGAACGGTCAAGGACGCTTTTCAGATAAGGTTATAAAATTACCTGCAAAAAGAGGGCCTCAGGCCTTACGATTAATATTGAACGATTTTGAAAAAAATCATAAGCAAGAGGAATCCTTTCTAGATTATTATGATCGTCAGGGCGAGAAATATTTCTATGACTTTTTATTGACATTATCGGGAACCGATAATCTTACTGAAAATGATTTTATTGATTGGGGAAATAACAATAAATATATTCAAGCCGTTGGAGTTGGCGAATGTGCAGGGGTGGTTATTGATTTAGTGGCGACCTTGATTTTGGAAGCAAAAGAAAAAATTGATTTGGCTTCGGAATCGTTTAAAGATCAACAATGGTCGGATGCAATTTATCATGCTTATACAGCATATGTAAATGGGGCTAAAGCCTTATTATTGACGGAAGACAAGAAAACAAATACCCATGCTGGGATTATATCCCAATTTGATGCAACCTTTGTAGAAACTCAAAAAATTGAGTTTCAATCTGCTTTTAAGGATTTGGTTTATCAAATTAGAGAAAATAAGCCAACAGCTAAATTTGCTAAGGGTTATATTAATCAAGCCCTTAGTTTTTTTGAAACTATTGAAGCTTACAGACGAAAGGAGTTAAAGCATGCCGTATAATAAAACACCAAAATTGACATTGGTAGGTGCAGGTCCTGGAGATCCAGACTTGTTAACCATAAAAGGCGCTAAAGCATTGGCTGAATCTGATGTGGTATTATATGATGCGCTGATAAATATTGATTTATTAGAATATGCACCAAAAGACGCCATTAAGATATTTGTAGGTAAACGTAAAGGCAATCATAGCTATTCACAAGATGAAATTAATAATCTTATAGTTGATAAAGCATTGGCTCATGGCAATGTGGTTCGATTAAAAGGAGGAGATCCTTTTATTTTTGGAAGGGGAAGTGAGGAGATAGATCATGCAATAGCTTTTGGCGTACAATGTGATATTATACCAGGGATATCTTCATCTGTAGCAGTTCCGGCATATCAAGGAATTTCGCTTACTAAAAGGGGGGTGTCAGAAAGTTTTTGGGTGATTACAGGAACAACTTCTTCAAGAAAACTGTCTGATGATATAGCCTTAGCGGCTCAATCGTCGGCAACCATTGTGATTTTAATGGGGATGAGTAAACTCCCTGAAATTGTAAGCATTTTTAAGGCCAACGACAAAGGAGATATTGCAACAGCAATCATTCAAAATGGGACTATGGATAATGAGAAGACGGGGGTTGGCACTATCAATTCAATCGAAGCAGTTGTTGAAAATAGGAAGCTGGCAAATCCTGCAATCATAGTTATTGGAGAGGTGGTAAAACACAGTCATAAATTAAAAATGTTTTATGAAGAAATCAATGAATTGTACATGAAGCATAAAAACCCAAATTAATAGTTGAATACAAAATGCTAGTTATTTGACATTAATTGCCCTCGAAATTTTACTTTTTTAGCATCAATAAATACCCAAATATTTTTTAATTTCACCATATAATTGATCGTGGTCACCTTGAGACTTAACAAATGGAAAAAAACGAATTATATCCTATATTTTTAAAGGTATCACAACTAAACGTATTAATTGTTGGTGGTGGAAAAGTGGCCCATGAAAAACTCAGCTTTTTACTTAAATCCAGCCCGAACGCTAGAGTGTCATTAATTGCTTTGGAATTCTCGAAAGATTTAGAGGGATTGGCAATTGAACACAATGTAAAAATAATTAAAAAACCATACGCAATTGATTGTTTGGAAGGGCGGCATATTGTAATTGCAGCAACTAACAATCGGGAAGTGAATAAACAAATTTATACCGATGCTAAAGCAAGATTCTTACTGGTTAATGTTGCTGATACACCAGATTTATGCGATTTTTATCTCGGAGGTATTGTTACCAAAGGGCAAATAAAAGTTGCGATTTCCACTAATGGAAAATCCCCAACTATGGCAAAACGACTGCGTCAATTTTTTGAAGCAGTTATTCCCGATGAGATCGATGATCTTGCCGAGAATTTAAATCGGTTTAGAAAAGGGATAAAAGGAGACTTTGCCGAAAAAGTGACTAAATTAAACACACTAACAAAAGGATTATTAAAAGAAGATAATGATTAAAACAGATATACTTATAATTGGAGCAGGACCTACAGGTTTATTTACTGTATTTGAAGCGGGATTACTAAAATTAAAATGCCATTTAATTGATGCATTGCCTCAACCTGGAGGACAATGTTCAGAAATTTACCCTAAAAAACCAATTTATGATATTCCGGGGTTTCCAGAAGTATTGGCTGGTGATTTAACTCATAACTTGCTAGAACAAGGTAAGCAGTTTGAACCTGGATTTACTTTGGGAGAACGCGCTGATACAATTGAAAAACTTGCGGATGGATCTTTTATAGTAACGACAAATAAAGGAACAAAACACCATGCCCCTATAGTTGCTATTGCTGGAGGATTGGGCTCGTTCGAACCTAGAAAACCCTTGATAGAAAATATTGCTAATTATGAAGATAATGGCGTGGCTTATTTTATTAAAGATCCTGAGGTATATCGAAATAAAAAAGTAGTCATTTCTGGAGGCGGAGATTCCGCTTTAGATTGGAGTGTTTTTCTAGCAGATGTCGCTTCAGAGGTAACCTTAATTCATAGACGAAATGAATTTAGAGGAGCCCTTGATTCTGTTGAAAAAGCCAGAGAATTAAAACAATTGGATAAAATAAATATTATTACCCCAGCAGAGGTTACTGCATTGCATGGAAATAGCAAATTGGAAGGTATTAGTATTTTAAAGGATGGTGAGAAATCACTACTTGAAACCGATTATTTTATTCCATTATTTGGACTATCACCAAAACTTGGACCCATTGGAAATTGGGGATTGGAAATTGAAAAAAATGCCATAAAAGTAGATACCTTAGACTATCAAACTAATATCCCTGGGGTTTTTGCAATTGGAGATGTGAATACATATCCTGGAAAACTAAAATTAATTCTTTGTGGATTTCATGAAGCAACATTAATGTGCCAATCGGCGTATAAAATTATTAATCCAGGAAAAAAGTACATTCTTAAATATACTACAGTAAGTGGAATTAATGGCTTTGACGGAACCAGAAAGGAAGCGCCAAAAGCAGTGGTTCAAGCCATTAATTAGTAGTAATTAAGAATATGATAGATGTAAATATTACAGTTACCGACAGAGAAGGTGCTGTACATAATATAGTCGCGCCAACAGATATGGCGATGAATTTAATGGAAGTTTTTAAAGCTTATGAACTTCCAGTTGAAGGAACATGTGGAGGAATGGCAATGTGCGCTTCCTGCCAATGTTACGTGACTTCAAGTCACGATTTAGTAGATATGCAAGACGAAGAAGAAGCGATGTTGTCGGAAGCCTTTTTTGTGAAATCTAATAGTCGATTGGGATGTCAAATTCCAATCACATCACAACTTGAAGGCCTTGAAGTAGAACTCGCACCAGATTATTAAACTCTAACACTATGAGTCAGTCATCAAAAAAAGTCAGTGAATTTAAAGCATATAATGTGCATTTAAAAGATACTATTGAGGTGTTTTCCAAACGCCTATTTTATGCCTTATTTGATGACGATGAACAACAACAAAAAGAGTTGTTATTTGTGGCGCAAACATTTCTGAAGCTCACTTCAAAAATAGGGATTGATAATGGTGAAGACTTATGGGCTAAGTTTAAAAATCAATTGCCAACCATAAGAACCAAACTGGATTTGGATGCTTTGGCTTTTGAACAAAATGATCCTGCAGCTAAGAGCTTGGAAGAGATTTATTTGGCTTATCCTGGGTTTCATGCGATTTCCATATATCGTTTAAGTCACGAGCTATATAAATTAAATTTGCCCATTATTCCTAGAATGATGAGCGAGTACACCCATGGCTTAACAGGAACCGATATACATCCAGGGGCAACCATTGGCGCTTCATTTTTTATAGATCACGCTACCGGTATCGTTATTGGAGAAACGGCAGTGATTAAAGATCATGTAAAAATATACCAAGGAGTGACTTTAGGAGGGATTCAAATTAAAAAAAGCATGTCCAATATAAAACGACACCCAACCATTGAGAATAATGTAACCATTTATGCCAATGCGACTATTTTAGGAGGTGATATTAGTGTGGGTGCTAATAGTATTGTTGGTGCCAATGTTTGGATTACAAAGTCCATACCTGAAAATTCATTGGTAACTTATGAATTAGATAATAAAATAAGCACGCGAAAGTCATGATAACAGGGAAACAACTCACCGGTCTAATAGGGAACACACCACTTATTGAAGCGACGAATATTCTCAAAAAAAAAGGATTACGTCTCTTTTTGAAATTAGAAGGGAATAACCCAGGGGGAAGCGTTAAAGATAGACCTGCGTTCAATATGATAAATGAGGCTTTAAAACGTGGTGATTTAAAAAAAGGAGATACTTTGGTCGAAGCTACAAGTGGTAATACGGGAATTGCTTTAGCATTTATATCGCAAATACTCGGACTTAAAATGGTGTTGATTATGCCTGAGAATTCTACAGAGGAGCGCATAAAAACGATGCGTGCCTATGGTGCAGAAGTAATATTGACCTCCTCTGAGATCGGGATTGAAGGCTCAAGAGATTTGGCATTTCAGCTTCGAGACGAAAAAGGATATGTACTGCTTAACCAATTTGAAAATCCTGACAACTGGAAAGCCCATTATAAAACTACTGGTCCTGAAATTTGGAGAGATACACAAGGAGAAATATCGCATTTTGTGTCAGCAATGGGAACTACAGGAACCATCATGGGAGTTTCTACGTTCTTGAAAGAAAAGAATGAGAATATTACTATCGTTGGGGCTCAACCTACAGATAATTCTAGAATTCCAGGGATTCGAAAATGGTCACCAGACTATGTACCTACTATTTTTGATCGTACTAAAATTGATGCTGTTATTGAAGTGAGTGAAGCAGAAGCAAGAACAATGACTAGACGTTTGGCTAAAGAAGAAGGTATTTTTGTTGGGATGAGTAGTGGTGGAGCCGTTGCGAGTGCTTTAAAATTGGCCGAAAAATTGGATTCAGGAAATATCGTAACCGTAATTTGTGACAGAGGGGATCGTTATTTGTCGTCTGATTTGTTTGATTAAAAAACCTATAAAAAGTCGAGGTTTTAAAAAAATAAATGCGTTAATTTGCATCTTAGTTCATTCATGTATTTTATGTTATCAAGAAAGGCCGAGGGATTAGACTCAATGACGCCTTAGCAACCCTTTAGTAATAAAGTAGGTGCTGCATTCTACCTTAATCAAATGTGATTTTTGGATAGATAACCAAGTGTGTTTTTTTTATAAATACACTTTCCCATATTTTTTCTTGCTAACATCTTATATCTATTGAAATTTAATAGGTATTGCATATAGAACTTTTTAAACATTTAAAAAGCACCCATTATTATGGTAGATATTAGGAAAGACATACAAAAACGAATTTTGGTACTCGATGGCGCAATGGGGACCATGTTGCAAGCCTATAAATTTTCAGAGGAAGATTTTAGAGGCGAACGATTTAAGGATTTTCCAATTCCACTACAAGGAAACAACGATTTGTTGTCTATTACACAACCCAAAGCGATTAAAGAAGTCCATGCGAAATATTTTGAAGCAGGAGCTGATATTGTGGAGACCAATACTTTCTCTGGTACCACAATAGCTATGGCCGATTACCAATTGGAAGATTTGGTATATGAACTTAATTATGAATCAGCTAAAATTGCTAAAGAGGTAGCTGATGAATTCACCGCAAAAGAACCTCACAAACCACGATATGTAGCGGGGTCAATTGGACCTACAAATCGGACGGCAAGTATGTCGCCAGATGTTAATGACCCGGGGTTTAGAGCCATTACATTTGATCAATTACGTGTTGCATATAAACAACAAGTAGAGGCATTAATTGATGGCGGTGTCGATTTGTTGTTAGTTGAAACTGTTTTTGATACCTTAAATGCTAAAGCAGCATTGTTTGCTATTGAAGAAGTTAAAGACGAGCGCAATATAGATGTTCCTATCATGTTAAGTGGGACCATTACAGATGCGAGTGGTCGAACATTATCAGGCCAAACTGCTGAAGCTTTTTTGATTTCAGTATCTCATATCCCCCTATTGTCAGTTGGTTTTAATTGTGCTTTAGGCGCCAATTTATTGCAACCGCATTTAGAAGCGATCGCCTCAAAAACAGATTTTGCAATTTCCGCTCACCCAAATGCAGGATTGCCAAATGCTTTTGGTGAATACGATGAAACTCCCGAAGAAATGGGAGCGCAAATAGAAGATTATTTAAAAAGAAATTTAATTAATATTATTGGAGGATGCTGTGGTACCACACCAAAACATATCAAAGTAATTTCAGATTTAGCCACTAAATATCAACCTCGAGAATTTGTGGGTACTGTCACATCAATAGCATCATAAGAAATGAAAACTAGTCAGAAAAAATACATGCGATTGTCAGGATTGGAACCCTTAGTCCTGAATGAAAACAGCAATTTTATAAATGTTGGAGAACGTACTAATGTTGCCGGTTCAAGAAAATTTTTGCGATTAATTAAAGAAGAGAGATTTGATGAGGCCTTGGCAATAGCAAGGCATCAGGTAGATGGTGGTGCGCAAATTATCGACATTAATATGGACGATGGTTTGATTGATGGTAAAGAGTCAATGGTAAGGTTTTTAAACCTCATTGCTGCAGAGCCCGATATTTGTAGAGTTCCAATAATGATCGACAGTTCTAAATGGGACATCATCGATGCAGGGTTGCAAGTTGTTCAAGGCAAATGTGTGGTGAATTCAATTTCATTAAAAGAAGGTGAAGACAATTTTATTTGGCAAGCAAAACAAATTAAACGATATGGAGCTGCAGTAATCATTATGGCTTTTGATGAAGATGGTCAAGCAGATAATTATGAACGACGTCTAGAAATTGCAGAGCGTTCATATCGCGTTTTAGTGGATAAAGTAGGATTCCCTTCGGAAGACATTATTTTTGATTTAAATATTTTCCCAGTCGCAACTGGAATGGATGAACATCGTAAAAATGCCGTCGATTTTATAGAAGCAACTCGGTGGGTACGTCAAAATTTACCAAATGTAAGTGTTAGTGGCGGTGTGAGTAATGTGTCGTTTTCATTTAGAGGAAATGATGGCGTTCGTGAAGCAATGCATTCGGTGTTTTTATATCATGCCATCCAGGCAGGAATGAACATGGGTATTGTAAACCCGGCACTTTTAGAAGTCTATGATGATATTCCAAAAGATTTATTAGATCATGTTGAAGATGTCATACTCGATAGGCGTGAAGATGCTACTGAACGATTATTAGATTTTGCTGAAACTGTAAAAGGCTCCAAAAAAGAAAAAGTGCTAGATGAGTCCTGGCGAGAAAATGCGTTACAAGAACGTATTACTCATGCTTTGGTAAAAGGCATTGATAAATATATTCTAGAAGACATAGAAACGGCAAGGCAGCAAGCTTCAAAACCTATTGAAGTTATTGAAGGGCATTTGATGATAGGGATGAATGTTGTTGGTGATTTGTTTGGTGAGGGGAAAATGTTTTTACCCCAAGTAGTGAAATCGGCACGGGTCATGAAAAAAGCTGTAGCCTACCTCAATCCATTTATTGAAGCCGAAAAAGGAGAGAAGCAACGGGCATTGGGCAAAATTTTAATGGCAACTGTTAAAGGGGACGTACATGATATTGGGAAAAATATTGTGAGTGTGGTTCTGGGTTGTAATAATTATGAAATTGTAGATCTAGGGGTTATGGTGCCACCAGAAAAGATTATTGAAACAGCAAAAAAGGAAAACGTAGACATAATTGGTCTTTCAGGATTAATTACGCCTTCATTAGATGAAATGGTGTATTTGGCTAAGGAAATGGAACGTCAAAATTTTAAAGTACCCTTATTAATTGGAGGGGCAACAACCTCAAAAGCACATACAGCAGTCAAGATAAATCCTGAATATAAAAATGCAGTGGTTCATGTCAATGATGCCTCAAGAGCAGTTACTGTTGTTGGAGATTTACTAAATAAAAAAACAGGGCATAACTATGTTACTCAATTAAATAAGGATTATGAAGAATTTCGTGAAAAGTTTTTAAAACGGGGTAAAACAAAATCATACATATCATTAAAGGAAGCACGGGATAAGAAGTACAAAATAGATTGGAAAACCTCTGAAATTGTAAAGCCTAAAGCCCTGGGTATTCAGGTATTACAGCAGTTAAGTTTAAGAGAATTGTTGCCGTACATAGATTGGAAGCCATTCTTTATTTCATGGGATTTACACGGTAAGTTTCCTGAGATATTGACTGATGTGATCGTTGGAGAACAGGCAACCCAGTTGTATGATGATGCACAAGCAATGATTCAGGATATCATTGCGAAACAATTATTGAAACCAAGAGCTGTGTTTGGAATGTTTGAAGCAAATACCATTCATGATGATGATATTTCTGTTCAGAAAAACGGAAAGGAAATCACAGTTTTTAGAACCTTGCGTCAGCAATTAAAGAAAAGAGAAGGTGTGCCTAATATCGCTTTATCTGATTTCATTGCACCAAAAGAAACTGGAAAAACAGATTATATCGGAGCCTTTTGTGTGTCGATTTTTGGAGCACAGGAGTTGGCTACTTTTTATAAAGAAAAAGAAGATGATTACAGTGCTATTTTGGCGCAGGCTATTGCCGACAGATTTGTGGAAGCATTTGCCGAATATTTACATGAACAAGTACGAACCAAACATTGGGGATATGCTTCATTAGAAAATTTATCGAAGGTAGAATTAATCAAAGAAACCTATAAAGGGATTAGGCCAGCACCAGGATATCCTGCTTGTCCAGATCATTTGGAAAAAGAAACTATTTGGGAATTACTTGATGTAGAAAACCAAATAGGGGTATCATTAACAGAAAGTTTAGCCATGTGGCCTGCAGCATCGGTTTCTGGATGCTATTATGGAAATCAAGAAGCAAAATATTTTGGTCTGGGGAAAATTACCGATGACCAGGTCTCAGATTTTGCGACCCGAAAAGGCATCACTAAAGATAAAGCAAGGAAATGGCTGCATCCTAATCTTGCCATTTAGAATCCTGGCAAGTTTTAAAACCTGTGAGGTATGTAAAAATCACGGATTAAGATCAATAATAAATATGATGAACACAAAATTTATAGAGTTATCATTAGGGAGCCATAAAATTTCACATGGCTATGAAATAAATAATAAAGAGATTACTGAAGACGTAAATGTTGACGGGTTCTCAAAAAAAGTAATCGCAATATCCAGAATAAAATCATTGAGTGAAAAATATATTTTAACAGACTACATTGATGGACGATGGATTTATTGGGAATATGAAGAAGCTTATGAAACCATTAAAAAGCAATTGATATAATTACATGAAAGTAACAGATCACATAAAGAAAGCTAAAGGAAATACATTGTTTTCTTTCGAAATAATTCCGCCAAAAAAGGGAAATAATATTCAGGATTTATATAATAATATTGATCCTTTAATGGAGTTTAATCCGCCATTTATTGATGTTACCACATCTCGGGAAGAGTATGTATATATTGAAAAAGAAGGGCTTCTAGATCGGAAAATAACTAGAATGCGACCAGGGACCGTTGGAATATGTGCGGCGATAAAACATAAATATAATGTTGACACCGTGCCGCATGTGTTATGTGGCGGATTTACCAAGGAAGAAACAGAATATTTATTGGTGGATTGTCACTATTTGGGGATTGAAAATGTAATGGCTTTGCGTGGTGATACGATGAGTCATCAAAAATATTTTGAAGCTACAAAAGGAGGGCATACCTATGCAACACAATTAGTTGATCAAATCCAGAATTTGAATAAAGGGAAGTATTTGCATGAGGTTATTGAGGCGAATCACAAAGCCGATTTTTGTATAGGTGTGGCAGCTTATCCTGAAAAGCATATTGAAGCCCCTTCTTTACAAACAGATTTAAGACGTCTCAAAGAAAAGGTAGATGCCGGGGCCGATTACGTGGTGACACAAATGTTTTTTGACAATCAGAAATATTTTAAGTTTGTTGAAGCCGCAAAAAAAGCAGGGATTACTGTACCTATTATTCCAGGAATTAAACCCATAGCAGTCAAACGCCATTTGCAATTATTACCACAGGTTTTTAAAATAGATCTGCCGGAAGATTTAATTCTTGCTGTAGAAAATTGTAATGGGAATAAGCAGGTCAGACAAGTTGGTGTGGAGTGGTGTATCCAACAATCTAAAGAATTATTGGACGCGGGTGTTCCTGTATTGCATTACTATTCTATGGGTAAAAGTGATAATATTAAAGCTATCGCTGCTGAGTTGTTTTAATAAGGAGAGATGGCACTAATGAATAAATAGGTATAGACGAGCTAATCGAAATATTAGGCTTGATTTTGAGAATTCATTTGTTATGATCCTGTCATTCAGTCGTCAATTCTCTAAACAAACTTTCTAAACTTGCATTTTTTTGATTTAGCTGAAGAATTTTTAGATCATTATCATGAGCAAAATCAAAGACATGAGCTCGCATGTCTTTAGAAGTATCAAAAGTAATTTCGTAAACAAATCCATGAGTGTTAACTACTCCTTTTACTTTTGGAAGTCGCTTCAAAAAGGCATCTTCAACCCGATAGTCAAATTCAACAATTACGGTTTGGGCATTACCTTCTCTTAATTCTTGTAAAGTTTTATTTGCTACTATTTTCCCTTTGTTAAGAATAATAACACGGTCACACATTGCTTCAACTTCCTGCATAATATGTGTTGATAGAAACACCGTCTTTTCCTTACCTATAGATTTTATTAAATGTCTAATATCAACCAATTGGTTTGGGTCTAATCCTGTAGTAGGTTCATCTAGAATGAGGACATCTGGATCGTGTAACAAAGCATTGGCTAGCCCAACACGTTGGCGATAGCCTTTAGAGAGTTTCCCAATAGTTTTATGAGCTTCAGATGAAAGCCCTGTGAGTTCAATAACTTCAGCAATACGTGCTTTGGAAACCTTATATACTTTAGCATTAAATGCTAAATATTCTTTGACATACATATCGAGGTACAATGGGTTGTGTTCAGGTAAATACCCAACACTGCGTTGTACACTTTGTGTATTTGAAACAATATCATACCCATTTACAGTTGCCGATCCTTCGGTGGCATCAATAAAAGTGGTTAAAATTTTCATCATTGTAGACTTTCCAGCACCGTTTGGTCCTAAAAAACCAACAATTTCCGGTTTTTCAATTTTGAAAGAGACCTTGTTCAACGCTTTTTGATCGCCGTAAATTTTTGTAATCTGTTGTACTTCAATTGACATGATAAAATTGTATGCTCAAAAATAAACATTATATAATTTATATATCTGTTTACTGTAAAATCTTTAAAACTTTAAATAAAACTTCAAAAAAAGAGACTTAGTATTTTGATTTTTAAAAATATTATTTACATTAGCCAAATCATATAATATAATGACAACAACAAATTTTACATATCATAACTGGTTTTATTTCTTTTTTAGCAAAAGAAACGAGATATTATATGTGTAATTTATAAATATAAATTAAAATGTAAGTCTCGATGAAAATCGGGACTTTTTTTTTGCCTATGATTAAATCAGTAGCTATACAAGGCGTAAAAGGATCGTTCCATCATATTGTTTCTCAACAATATTTTGATAGTCAGATAATTGCCAAAGAATGTTTAACTTTCGATAAGGTTGTAGATAGTTTAATTAGTTCCGAATGTGATGCTGCTATTATGGCTATAGAAAATTCTATTGCAGGTTCAATTATTCCTAACTATGCTTTAATTGATAGTCATCATTTACATATTGTAGGAGAAAAATACTTAGACATTCAGCATAATTTGATGGCTCTATCAGGTCAAAATATCGAGGATATAAAAGAGGTTTATTCGCATCCAATGGCATTATTGCAGTGTAAGGAATTTTTTAAAAAATACCCGAATATTAAATTGATTGAGGACAAGGATACCGCTGAGGTTGCACGACGAATTCATGAAGGACAATTAAAAAATATTGCTGCCATTGCGAGTGCTTTGGCTGCTGAAATATTTGAATTAGAGGTGCTTGCGCCTAGTATTCAAACGATAAAACATAATGAAACGCGATTTGTGATTGTTAAACGCACAAATTCTGAAATTCCAGAAAATGAAATTAACAAAGCGTCTTTAAAATTTGACGTGGATCATAAGCGAGGCAGTTTAGCATCTATTTTAAATGTGATAAGTGATTGTAAATTGAACCTTACTAAAATTCAATCTTTACCAAAAATTGAGACTCCTTGGATGTATGCGTTTTTTGTAGACGTAACATTTAAATCCTATGAAGATTATAAAAAGGCTATTTCTATTATGAAGATTATGGCCCAAGATTTTAAAATTTTAGGCGAGTACAAAAACGCAAAATTATGATTGAAGCAGCGCACAGATTAAATACTGTTGAAGAATATTATTTTTCTAAAAAGTTAAGAGAGGTTAACCTCCTTAAAGCAGCGGGCATGCCCATAATTAATTTAGGCATTGGGAGCCCCGATTTACAGCCGCCTCAAAAGGTTATCACTGCATTGACTGAGGGTTTTCAAGATTCAAATGCACATAAGTACCAGAGTTATCAGGGACTGCCTGAGTTACGAGAAGCAATGGCAGATTTTTATCGTGAACATTTTCAGGTTTCTCTAAGCCCAATGACTGAGGTACTACCATTGATGGGTAGCAAGGAGGGTATTATGCATATTTCTATGGCTTACCTAAATGAAGGTGATGAAGTGCTTATACCAAATCCTGGATATCCTACCTATCAATCTGTGACCAAGTTGTTAGGTGCAGAACCAGTATTTTATGAGTTAGATGAAGCTAATAATTGGTTGCCGGATCTTCTAGCTTTGGAGAAATTAGATTTAACCAAGGTGAAATTAATGTGGCTTAATTATCCACATATGCCAACTGGAGCGCATGCGACTTATAAAATGTTTGAAGAGTTGGTTTCTTTCGCCAAGCGAAATTCAATATTAATAATTAACGATAACCCTTACAGTTTTATATTAAATGACGCCCCTAAAAGTATTTTAAGTGTAAAAGGAGCCAAAGAAGTTTGTTTAGAACTTAATTCTTTAAGTAAAACATTTAATATGGCAGGATGGCGAGTAGGAATGGTGTTAGGAGATGGTGCGCATATTAGTAATATACTTAAAGTGAAGAGTAATATGGACTCGGGAATGTTCTACGGGATTCAAAAAGGTGCAATTGAAGCATTACATTGCTCTAAGCTTTGGTATTTAAGTTTGAATAGTGTTTATGAACAACGTCGTGAACTCGTTTGGAAATTAGCCGATGCATTAAACTGTACTTACGATAAAAATGCCTCAGGACTATTTATTTGGGCAAAGCTACCACCTTTAATTGACGCCGAAGAGTATATAGATGTAATCCTTAAAAACAATCATATTTTTATAACACCTGGAACTATTTTTGGAACTAAAGGAGCAGGATATATCCGATTTTCTTTATGTGCAACCATTGAAGATTTAGAAGAAGCAATTGCTAGAGTAAAATAGTATGCAGATGATTGTAGTAGTACAGAGGTAAGTTAAACAGCAAATATTAGTATAAATATAATAATTCTTCCTATTGGGAAGATGTCTATAAAAGACAGAGGGAAATGAAAAATATTTACATTATTGGAATTGGATTAATTGGTGGAAGTTTAGCTTTAGATATTAAAAAGTTAAACCCAGAAGTGGTTATCTATGGTATAGATAATAATCCAGAGCATTTAGAGGAAGCCTTGTCTCAAAAACTAATAGACCATAAAGCGGAACTAAGGAATATTGAAAAGGCAGATTTAGTAATTCTGTCGATCCCTGTTGATGCTGCAGTTAAGTTATTACCAACAATACTAGATCAGGTTTCAGATACGGGTTTAGTCATCGATGTTGGATCGACAAAATCAGATATTTGTAAAGTCGTTGCAAATCACCCTAAGCGACGTAATTTTTTGGCAACCCATCCTATCTCAGGTACTGAGTTCTCTGGGCCTAAAGCAGCGATATATAACTTGTTCCAAAATAAAACTAATATAATATGCGAAGTAGAAGAAACTGCATTTAAACTTCAGGAAAAAGCCTTGAAATTATTTACGGATATCGGGATGCGTATTCGCTATATGAAACCAGAATCACATGATAAACATATCGCTTATATGTCGCACTTATCACATATAAGTTCATTTATGCTTGGGAAAACGGTGATTGATCAGGAGAAAAATGAACGCGATATTTTTGATATGGCAGGTAGTGGATTTGAATCTACAGTAAGATTGGCTAAAAGCTCACCAGAAATGTGGACTCCAATTTTTGAACAAAATAAAACAAATGTTATAAAGACATTAGAAGAGTATATCAATAATCTCACGCAATTTAAATCCTTGATGGAGCGTGATGATTTTGAAGCCATTTATATGGAAATGAAAAACACCAATTATATAAAACAAATTTTAAACGGAATAGCTTAAAACAAGAGTGCAATGGAAAACAAGAAAGAATTGAGAACCTGGTTAGATAAATTTGGATTAGATCATCCATTAGTAATTGCAGGACCATGTAGTGCAGAAACAGAGGAGCAAGTATTAAAAATCGCTCACCAATTAAAAAATAGTGATGCTACGGTATTGCGAGCAGGTATTTGGAAACCCAGAACACGTCCTGGAAACTTTGAGGGCGTAGGCGCTTTAGGCTTAAAATGGCTACAAAAAGCAAAAGAAGAGACTGGGATGAAAATTACTACTGAAGTTGCAAATGCAAATCATGTAGAACTGGCATTAAAACACGATGTAGATATTTTGTGGATTGGAGCAAGAACAACAGTAAGTCCGTTTATTGTACAGGAAATTGCTGAGGCCTTAAAAGGGACAGATAAACCTGTATTAATTAAAAACCCTGTAAATCCAGATTTATCATTATGGTTAGGAGCAGTTGAACGTTTTTATACCGCGGATATAAATAACTTAGGTGTGATTCATCGAGGATTTTCATCTTATGAAAAAACGAGGTACCGTAATAATCCAGAATGGCAAATCCCTATAGATTTACAAAATCGTTTTCCAGACTTGCCTTTAATTTTAGACCCTTCACATATTGCTGGACGTCGAGATACAATTTTTGATTTGTGTCAAACTGCGCTCGATTTAAATTTTGATGGTTTAATGGTTGAAACACATCATGATCCTGATAATGCCTGGAGTGATGCAGCACAACAAATTACACCAGATACGTTGATTCAGTTTATGGACGATCTAAAAATTAGAAAAGAAACTTCTGGAGAGGCAGAATATAACAATCGTATAAATACCTTACGTACACAAATTGATGTTATTGATCATCAAATTATTGAAGTTTTGGGTAAGCGTATGAAGGTGTCTGATGGCATTGGTCAGTTAAAAAAGGCAAATAACGTATCTGTATTACAGTCTAAAAGGTGGAATGAAATATTAGGTAAAATGATATTAGAGGGCGAACAAAACAATTTAAGTGAAGAGTTTGTACTTCGAATGTTTAAAGCGATTCATCAAGAATCTATCAATCACCAGGAAAAAATATTCAAACAATAAAAAAAGGCTCGCAATTACGAGCCTTTTTTGTTTTAAGCCGCTTTATATTGTCTCATCAAACAGCGATAAAAAATTAAGTCTGAGATATACCGTTTAACTTAGTTTGAAAGTTGTTAATTTGTACTTTGAATTTTTATATTAATGACAGGATTAGTTTTTAAATCTACAGGAAGCTGGTATACCGTTAAAACAATTAATGGTAAGGTTTACGAATGCCGAATAAAAGGAAAATTTAGACTAGAAGGGATTAAAAGTACAAATCCTATTGCTGTTGGTGATTATGTTGATTTTGAATTGGAATCAAAGAGCGATGAAGTTACAGGTATTATTAATAAAATACATGAACGCCATAATTATATCGTTAGGAAATCAGTAAATCTTTCTAAGCAAACGCACATTATTGCTGCCAATGTTGATCAAGTGTTTTTATTGATAACCATTAATAATCCACCAACTTTCACGAGTTTTATAGATCGATTTTTAGTAACCGCTGAAGCTTATTCGGTAAAAGCGATATTGCTTTTCAATAAGGTAGATACTTATGATGAAGAAACCCTTTTGGAAGTAAAATATTTGGCAGCATTATATCGAAAAATCGGTTATGAATGTATCGGTATTTCGGCTAAAACAGGTAAAAATATTGATAAGGTAAAACAACTAATGAAAGACAAAGTTAGTATGTTTACCGGGCATTCTGGAGTTGGAAAATCAACCTTAGTTAATGCCATTGAACCAGATTTAGATTTGCGTACTAAAGCCATCTCTCTACAGCACTCTCAAGGACAACATACCACTACGTTTGCTGAGATGTTTGAGTTGAGTTTTGATGCCAGAATTATTGACACACCAGGTATAAAAGGATTTGGTGTTGTGAATATGGAAAAAGAAGAAGTTGGAGATTATTTTCCCGAATTCTTCAAATTGAAACAAGACTGTAAATTTAATAATTGCCTTCATGTAAAAGAACCAAAGTGTGCCGTAAAGGACGCTTTGGATAATGATGAAATTGCCTTTTCACGTTATAGAAGTTACATTCAAATTATAGAAGGTGAAGACGAGCATTACCGAACCGATACCTGGGAAAAAGAATGAAAGTAGTAATTCAACGTGTGTCATGGGCAAGCGTGACTATAGCTGGACAAAAAGTTGCGGCAATTAATAATGGATTACTAATTTTATTAGGTATTGTAAATGAAGATTCACAGGACGACATTAATTGGCTAAGCAAAAAAGTCTCTAATCTACGAATATTTGGAGATGATGAAGGGGTTATGAATAAGTCTCTTTTGGATGTTGAAGGAGACATCATTGTTGTAAGTCAATTTACTTTACATGCAAATACAAAAAAAGGGAATCGGCCTAGTTATATAAAAGCTGCAAAACCTGATCTAGCCATTCCATTATATGAAGCATTTGTAGCCCAGTTGGAACAAGAAATAGGAAAACAGGTGCAAACAGGAGAATTTGGTGCCGACATGAAAGTTGAACTTTTAAATGATGGTCCGGTTACTATTATAATCGATTCTAAACAAAAGGTATAATGGCATCATTATTTGGACATGGCATTGTTGGATTTACTTTAGCAAAGCTTATAGATATTCGTAATGCAAAGCTTTTGATATTGTTTGCAATAGGCTCCGCCATTCTTCCAGATTTTGATGTGGTCGGATTTAAACTTGATATTCCTTATGCTAGTCCCTTAGGTCATAGAGGCTTTTCACATTCAATTCTTTTTGCTGTGCTCTGGGCTGTAATTGTAATGTTTATTTTTGGGAAGCAGTATAAGAAGATTTGGTTTGGGGTTATTTTTTTATCCACCATTTCTCATGGTGTTTTAGATGCCATGACATCAGGAGGTAAAGGGGTTGGTTTTTTTATCCCTTTTAATAATGAACGTTTTTTCTTTCCATTTCGAGAGATTAAAGTATCTCCAATTGGTATCTCCGAATTTTTCTCAAACTGGGGACTTGAAGTTATTTATAGCGAGTTTAAGTATATTTTTATTCCTTGTTTTATTGTATTTTTAGTGCGGTTTTTTGTTGTACATTATAACAATCATGGGCAGTAAAACGACAAAGTAAATAGCTCCTTAAGGTCCAGTAAAATTAAAAGAGTAATTCAAGATGCAAATCATATTTAGTTCTCAAAAATATTTTTACTCAGATAATTAAAAAAAGGCAGACAATAGTATTAAAAAAAAAAGTAAAATCATGAACATTCAAAACGCACAAGAGACTGTAGATAATTGGATTAAAGCCCATGGCGTACGTTATTTTAATGAGCTCACTAATATGGCACAGCTAACCGAGGAAGTTGGTGAAGTTGCGCGAATTATTGCACGACGATACGGAGAACAAAGTGAAAAAGAAAGCGATAAAAATAAAGACTTAGGCGAAGAACTTGCAGACGTTATGTTTGTTGTGTTATGTTTGGCAAATCAAACCGGGGTGAATCTCCAAGAAGCTTTTGATAAAAAACTAGATTTTAAAGCAAAAAGAGACCACGATAGACACCATAATAACGAAAAGTTAAAGTAACTTTGTCTGCTTATTAAATTGACAGCATTAATTGAGCACATGGATATTACACTTCTTAAATCAAAACTCGCTAATCGAAAATCAGAAATCACGATAACTGGCTCCAAAAGTGAGTCTAATCGTTTGCTTTTATTACAAGCTTTATATCCTGAGTTACAAATAAAAAATGTATCCAATTCTGATGATAGTGAATTGATGCAAAAAGCATTAGAAACTTCATCCAATGTTATAGATATATTTCATGCCGGAACGGCAATGCGGTTCTTGACAGCCTTTTTTTCTACCCAAAAGGGAAGAGAAGTTGTTTTAACCGGATCTCCAAGAATGCAGGAACGGCCAATTCAAATACTAGTAGAGGCCTTAGAACAACTAGGCGCCGAAATTACTTATGAAAAAAATCATGGATATCCACCAATTAAAATTACAGGGAAAGAATTAACCATGACTAAAGTTAGTCTTAAAGCAAATGTAAGTAGTCAATATATTTCAGCCTTATTACTTGTGGCATCAAACTTGAAAAATGGACTGGAATTGCAGCTAGAAGGAACGATTACATCTGTACCTTATATTAAAATGACTCTAGCACTGTTAAACGATATAGGTGTTGAAACATCATTTGTAAAAAATACAATTCGAGTAAGTCCTAAATCTCAAAATTTAAAAACCAATAGCCTTACGGTAGAGTCAGATTGGTCTTCGGCATCTTATTTTTATAGTATAGTGGCATTAAGTGATCTCAATACCGAAATAAAGCTGTCTTCATATAAACAAAACAGTTTACAAGGCGATTCTGTTTTGGCACATATTTATAAGAATTTTGGAGTTGAAACACTATACCTTGAAAATGCAATAATCCTTAAAAAAGTAGCAAACGTTAAAGCAGATGCTGTTATTGAATTCAATTTATCAAATGCACCAGATATAGCACAAACCATTGCGGTCACCTGTTTAGGGCTTGGTGTTGCTTGTTATTTAACGGGGCTTCATACGCTAAAAATTAAAGAAACAGATAGATTGGAAGCCTTAAAAACCGAAATCGGTAAATTTGGGACCACCGTAATAATAACTATGGATACACTGCAAATAATGGCGGTAAATCCATTGAAGGAAAATGTTGTTGTAGATACTTACCATGACCACCGTATGGCCATGGCATTTGCTCCATTAGCTTTAAAAGTTGGATTTGCCGTAAATGAGGCTAATGTAGTCTCAAAATCCTATCCCGATTTTTGGTATGATTTAAAAGAGATTGGCTTTTTATATTTGGATTAAATATTAATATTTTTAAAAAATAATCGTTCAAATACTTGACAACCCCTCTTTTGAGATTGTATATTTGCACCTTTCCTTAAAAAAACAAATTCAATATATGAAATTATCACACTTTCACTTCGATCTTCCAGAAGAATTATTAGCAGAATACCCTTCAGAACACAGGGATGAAGCTCGGTTAATGGTTTTAAATAGAAAAGACGAAACCATTGAACATAAACATTTTAAAGATTTAATAGATTATTTTGATGAAGACGATGTCATGATTCTTAATAATACAAAAGTATTTCCGGCACGATTGTTTGGTAATAAAGAAAAAACAGGAGCGAGAATTGAAGTGTTTTTGCTTAGAGAACTAAATGCAGAGCAACGCCTTTGGGATGTATTGGTTGATCCAGCGAGAAAAATTAGAATTGGTAATAAACTTTATTTTGGAGATGATGATACTTTAGTAGCTGAAGTTATTGATAACACTACCTCTAGAGGGAGAACTTTACGCTTTTTATATGATGGATCTTATAAAGAATTTAGAACTAAATTAAGTAGTCTTGGGCAAACACCATTGCCAAAATATATTAAGAGAGATGTTGAGCCAGAAGATGAAGATAGATACCAAACTATTTTTGCCAAAAATGAAGGTGCAGTAGCCGCCCCAACTGCAGGATTACATTTTTCTAAACATTTATTAAAACGCTTAGAAATTAAGGGCATTGATTTTGCCGAAATCACATTACATGTTGGGTTAGGCACTTTTAACCCAGTTGAGGTTGAAGATTTGTCCAAGCATAAAATGGATAGTGAAGAAATCTCAATCGATAATTTAGCAGTAAATACAATTAATACGGCACTTAAAGAAAAGCGAAGAATTTGTGCAGTGGGAACCACAGCAATGAGAGCGGTAGAAAGTTCAGTATCCTCAAGTGGAACACTAAATGAATATACAGGATGGACTAATAAATTTATTTTTCCACCTTATGAATTTAGTATAGCCAATTGCATGATAACCAATTTTCATACTCCTAAATCAACGTTGTTAATGATGACCTCTGCTTTTGCAGGACATGATTTTGTCAAGAGAGCATATGATGAGGCTATAAAAGAAGGCTATAAGTTCTATAGCTATGGTGACGCCATGTTAATTATATAAATTAAAATTAAGCCTCGATTATCGGGGCTTTTTTATGGCATTTCCCACCACCGTAAAACTTTGGTGGGTCAGGCTTTTCATTATATCTTTTGTTTGCCAACAAAAGGATGCCACTACAATCCTTAATGCTTGACTTTATTAATAAACGAGTATTGATTTTGAGGCGACAAATAAAAAGGAATTACTTTTGCAAACAATGACAGTAAAGAAAAAAGACATACGCGCATTAACAAAAGAACAGCTTCGTGATTTTTTCGTGAACCAGGGAGATAAAGCATTTCGAGGAAATCAAGTGTACGAATGGTTATGGCAAAAATCTGCTCATAAGTTTGAAGACATGACAAATATCTCAATGCACACACGACAAATGCTTGAAGATAATTTTGTGATTAACCATATAAAGGTTGATCATATGCAACGCAGTGCCGATGGTACGGTAAAAAATGCCGTGAAGTTACACGATGGTTTAATTGTAGAGTCCGTGTTAATTCCAACAAAAACACGTACCACTGCATGTGTATCAAGTCAAGTTGGTTGTAGTTTAGATTGTAAATTTTGTGCAACAGCTCGCTTAAAACGAATGCGTAACCTTAACCCAGATGAAATATATGATCAAGTCGTAGCTATCGATAAGGAAAGTAGATTGTATTACAATCACCCGCTATCTAATATCGTTTTTATGGGCATGGGTGAACCACTCATGAATTATAATAATGTGATTAAGGCTATTGATAAAATCACCTCGCCTGAAGGATTGGGCATGTCTCCAAAACGAATTACAGTGTCAACCTCAGGGATTCCAAAAATAATTAAAAAAATGGCAGATGATGCCGTGAAATTTAACTTGGCCGTCTCACTGCATTCTGCACTTGACGAAGTAAGAACCACCATCATGCCATTTAATGAAACCTTCCCTCTAAAAGACTTGAAAGAATCTTTAGAATATTGGTACGCCAAAACAAAATCTAAAATTAGTTATGAATACATCGTTTGGGATGGTATTAATGATTCCAAAAAAGATATTGACGCCCTAGTTGCTTTCTGTAAATACGTGCCTTGTAAAGTGAATATTATAGAGTATAACCCTATTGATGATGGTGAGTTTCAGCAAGCGTCAAGTGAATCTTTAGAGCGATATATTCAGGCTTTAGAGAAAAATAAAATTGTAGTTAATGTGCGCAGAAGCAGAGGGAAAGATATCGATGCTGCCTGTGGACAATTAGCTAATAAATCTTAGGATATATTCTTCTAAGGTGTATCTTTGGTTCTTCTTATGAAGATAGTTGAGCAGATAAAACAACCCATCGCTTTTGAAATGGATCTTTTTGAACAAAAGTTCCTAATATCAATGTCCTCCAAGGTTGCACTTCTTAACAGAATCACACATTATATTGTAAACCGTAAAGGGAAACAAATGAGACCTATGTTTGTGTTTCTAGTTTCTAAAATGGTGGCCAATGGTGAAGTGAGTGATAGAACCTATAGAGGGGCTTCGGTAATTGAGCTTATTCATACGGCAACTTTAGTGCATGATGATGTGGTTGACGACAGTAATCGTCGTCGCGGGTTTTTTTCAATAAATGCACTCTGGAAAAATAAAATTGCAGTTTTAATTGGGGATTTTTTATTGTCAAAAGGTTTATTATTATCAATTGATAATGGTGATTTCGATTTGCTTAAAATAATATCTATTGCCGTTCGTGAAATGAGTGAAGGCGAATTATTACAAATAGAAAAAGCACGTAAACTTGATATTACAGAAGATATTTATTATGAAATTATACGCCAGAAAACAGCAACGCTAATTGCAGCTTGTTGTAGTCTAGGAGCGGCTTCAGTAAAACCAGAATCTCAAGATGTAGAAACCATGCGGAAGTTTGGTGAACTTATTGGGATGGCTTTTCAAATTAAGGATGATTTATTTGATTATGGTGATGCACAAATAGGTAAGCCTACAGGAATTGATATCAAGGAACAAAAAATGACCTTACCATTAATTTATGTTCTCAATAATTGTTCATCAAAAGAAAAAAAATGGTTGATTAATTCTATTAAAAACCATAATAAAGACAGAAAACGCGTTAAAGAAGTGATCACCTTTGTCAAAAATAATGGTGGCTTAGAATATGCAACCAATAAAATGAAGTCTTTTCAAATAGAGGCGCTGCAATTGCTTCAAAACTATCCAGATTCCGAATATAAGAACTCACTTGAACTTATGGTGAATTACGTTATTGAACGTAAAAAATAATTCGTGTGCACCCCCTTTTAGTTAATCTTCATTATGTTCCTTTGCCAATGGAATACGCCCAGTTTCATCTAAAATGCCATCCATTTTTAAGTGTGTGATAACCGGTTCTTTGTCCATTCTTACCAAGGTAATGTGATCAAAAGCTTGAGGGTTTGTTTTATTTTGACTCCCACCAGTCGTACCCAAAATAGTGTAGTCTCTACCAAGTCTCTTGCGATGTGAAAATGCATGAAAATGACCGTTGATTACACTGTATGTCCGTTCTCCTAAAAGTGTTTCAAGTTGACCAAGGCCCTTATCGTCTTCCCGCATCCAAAGGGGTTTATGCATTAATACAAAGGTCCATTTTACATCTGGATACTTTTCTAGAACATTTTTATAATATGCCACTTGCTCTTGACTCATAGCTCCAATACGCCGTTCGGGCATCCTATAATATTCAGATAAGGCAAATTCTTCAGCAGGCATATCAATGGCCTTTGCTCTAGCATGATAAATCTCTAACATTCGTTGTTCGTTATAATCTTCAGAATCCAACATTAAAAAAAGAACGTCTTCATATACAAAATGATAATATCTTGGACCAAATCTGTGCTTCCAAAAATTTCGCATTTTAGGATTGGTTAAATCGTGATTTCCGCCCAAATAGAAAAAAGGCATATTGAGTTTAGCTGTTCGGTCATCAAATGAATCCCACTCTTTTGCTAATTGCAAAGAATCTTCAGTGCCACCATCTATTAAATCACCAACACTTAAAACAAATGTTGGGTCAAGTCTATTCAATTGGGAAACTGCCGTGTTGTACACACCCTCACGTTCGCCTCCATTTAAATCGGAAATTATAGCGAATGTAAAATCAATCTCCTCCAGCTCGAATACGTCACTTGTCCATGGGGTAGGGCCAGTACTAATATCGTGTTCAAAATTTGCGGTAGTTTTAGAATTGGTGCACCCAGTGAAAAGCGCTCCAGAAATGAAGAAAATAAGAAGGTGTTTTTTCATTTTATATATTTTGTGTTAATTAGTCAACTTTGTTAGCTGTACGCTCACCATTTTGAATTATAGTTAAGCTTGTCGCTTTTTGATGTTCATCTAGATTGAATCTAATGAGACCTCCAATATTATAAGCGTTAAATGTATTTTTATTTACAGGAATAATTTCGAATTCTCTTTGACCAGTGCCTCGTGCAAATATTTTGGGCCCTTTTTTGAGAATAGTTATAAAAAAATCAGGAGCTAGCTCGTACTTTCCAACATATTGTTCTATGAGACTGTCATCAAGTGAAACCTTTTGCTGCAACCTATTAAATTTTTTTAAGGCAGCTACAGTAGCCTCATGTGGTAATGCATAGCTTTTATTACCATTGATGCCTTCCATCGTATTTGCAGCAACCATGGCATTGATAATGGCTTCTTCAACCGATTGCACAGTGGCCTCAAATAAAGGAGTAATCAAATCATTTGATAATGAGATTATACTGCTATTCTCCTCACGAGAAAAGGCATTTTCATTGGCCGTTGAAAAAGCTAAAAAAATATCACCTGAACCATTACTACCTCTTCCTCCAACATTACCTATTCCTAGAGGAACTCTTTGCGCAATACGTTTTAATTGATGCGGGAGTAAAGGGGCGTCAGTAGCAACAATAACAATGATTGAACCATCTCCTTCTTGTCTATTTGATTGGGGAGGTCCTTTATATTCCGAACTCTTAATATGCATGAGTTCCATACCAACAGGTACGCCTGCAATAGTTAGGTTTTTCTTAGCCCCAAAATTGGATTGTACTAAAACGCCAACAGTATAAGTCGAATCGTTTATAGTAACTACTCTGGAAGAGGTCCCAATGCCACCTTTAAATCCCAAACACATCATTCCCGTTCCTCCACCAACATTGCCTTCATCTACACTTCCACTCGACGTGTTATTTATCGCTTCCAGTACATGTTTTTCTTTAACATGAAAGCCATAAATATCGTTTAAAAAACCATCATAAGTTTCAGCAACAAGTGGATAGGTATACCACCAAGTTTCGTTGTTGTACCAATTAGTATCCACGAACCATTTTAAAACGGCATCACGCACTACGCCCACACTATTGGTGTTTGTAATCATGATTGGCGTTTCTAGAAACCCAGATTCAGTGACCCAGGTCGTGCCAGTCATTTCGCCATTACCATTTAAACTGTACCAGTTGGCGTAGACAGGACTAAATTTTTTACCCCTAGGAAAAATTGCAGTTACACCGGTACGTATTGGGCCTTCTCCAATGATGTTTTTACCACTACCAGAAATAATGGTACTATGCCCAACTTCTATACCAGCAACATCTGTAATTGCATTGTATGTGCCAGGAATCCCTGTGAAGGGGATGCCAAGATCTCTTGCCCTGGGTTTTTGCGCATATATTTGCGATATGAAAAAAGTTAGTAACGAAAATAGGAGGAGTCTTTTCATAATTGTATCTAATTTTTGTTAGACGAAAAACTAAGTTAGCTATTTTTCAATTAATGCTAAAAGATTGCACCCTGATTTTCAGTTAATTAATTGTGTTACATTGTAATGTTTAAAATAAATTTATTGGTAAGGCAACCATTTGGAATACTTTTGCGTCTTTATAAATAGAAGATCACACCAAATAGATTTTAATAGTACAAATAGTGAATTTTATTTTTTGACGCGTAAAAATTAAAAAAAACTTAAACTCGGTATATTGAGTTTTATTTGGTAAAAAAATGAGGCATCCATTGAAAGTCATTCAATTATATAAAGACGAAGCACATCTTATAAAAAAAGCTGTGCGTAAAAACCGTGAAGCACAGCATATGCTGTACGAGCTACATGCACCTAAAATGCTAAGTGTTTGCCGGTATTATATAAAAGATGTTCAGCAGGCTGAGGAAGTATTGCTCAATGGATTTTTTAAAGTATTTACTAAAATAAAATATTTTAAAAACGAAGGAAGCTTTGAAGGTTGGATTCGTAGAATTATGATACGGGAAGCAATTTCATATTTACGTCAAAAAAAGCAAATTCAATTTGTAAGTGATGACATTGAAGTGACAGAAGGATATACCAACAACATTGAATCACAAATAGATGTTGCTGAAATACAAGGGCTTATTGATAGTCTTCCGGAAGGTTACCGTATGGTATTTGTAATGTATGCCATCGAAGGATATAAACATAGTGAAATATCCACCTTACTAAATATAAGTCAAGGGACTTCAAAATCACAACTATTTAAAGCACGCAAATTATTACAAAAACAAGTACAACAATTAAATAAATCAAGTAATGGCACCAATTAAATTTGAAAATGACATAAAGGAGAAGCTTGAGCAACGCGAGTTGCAACCAAGTGCTAATGTTTGGGGAAATCTTGAAAAACAATTAGACGCTAACGATAAAAAGAAGAACAACAAAGGATTTTGGTGGTTTGGACTTGCAGCTAGTTTCGTGGGAATCTTAATTATTAGCTCTGTATTTTTTAATAGAGAAGGATTTGAAGAGATTGAACCAGTAGTTGTCGATGTTGAAGCAGTAGAAGAACCTAACAATTCTAATGATTTACCCGTTTCAATTCAAACTGAAGAAAAAGTAGCAATCGAATCAATAGAAAAGAAAAGCACTATAGAAACTAAAAAGAATCCGCCTAAAAAGGCAATTGAATTAGTATCACCAATACAGCAAAAACAAAATGCATTAATTAAAGGTACTGTTAAAGATGTTGTAGTTCAAACCGAAATAGAGTATAAAAAGGAATTAAAAGACGGCGTTGGATTAAATAAAGAAAAGCTAAGTTTTGAAGATATTAAAATTCAAGAAGTAGTGGCACTGGTACAAGCACTTAAAGAAGCGAATACTACTGTTAGTGATGTTGAAATTAATGCACTTTTAGATCAGGCTCAAAAAGATATAACATTGCACAAACTTTATAATGAAGCTACAAATAAAGTAGATGCCAATGCACTGCTGCAAGATGTTGAAACAGACTTAGAACAATCTTTTAGAGACAAAGCTTTTAAAGCGATACAATCAGGATATAAATATGTGAAGACCGCAGTGGTAGACCGAAATAATTAAAGTCTGATTTAATTTCCAGTACAATAAACGAATCATTAAGGCCCATTGGGCCATTTCAATCAATAATCAATAAAGGCTATTATAGGCCAAAAAAACGAACAGTTATGCAAACCATTACTAAATTACTAGTGCTTTTAATACTGAGTTTAAGTATTACAAATGCGAAAGCGCAAGACGATCAAAAAGCGTCGAACAAAACAATAATTGAGAATCTGAAAAATTTAAAGCAATCAATTACAACCGAAGAACGTGAGTTACTGAAAGCAAAAGTCGAAGCGATTAATCAACGTTTAGACGATGGAGGAATTACACAAAAGGAAGCTGATAAATTAAAAAAGGAAGCCGCACAAAAGCACGCTTTGAATATTGACAACCGTATTGCTATTATCGAAAATAAGATTGCATTGTTAACACGTAATAGTGATGCCGATCTGTCAAATGACGACGATAGTTTTAGAATTAGAATAGGTAGAGGTGACGATGATGATAAATCCTTTTATTTTGGGCGAGGGAAAGATAGACCTAGAAGATATGATAGACGTACATCAAGCGATATGGTCTTAGCTTTTGGTTTAAATAATGCCATAATTGAAGATAGTGATTTGGATGATTCACCATACAAAATGGGAGGCTCTAGATTTTTCGAAATTGGTTGGGCCTGGAAAACCAGGGTCTTCAAAAATTCAAACTGGTTAAGATTTAAATATGGATATTCATTTCAAATTAATGGGTTCAAACCAACCGACAATAAATATTTCGTGCAACAAGGGAATGAAACTAATTTGGAAGAATTTGAGTATGATTTGAAAAAATCGAAATTAACTATTACAAATCTTGTGTTCCCAATGCATTTTGAGTTTGGGCCATCAAGAAGGATAGATAAGGATGATTACTTTCGCTATAGTACACATAAAAAGTTTAAAATTGGATTGGGAGGCTATGCTGGCTTTAATATTGGAACCCGACAAAAATTGAAATATTCGGCGGAAGGTGAGAAAATTAAAGATAAAATGAAACGTAATTATAATGCAACCAGTTTAGTATACGGCTTAAGTGGTTATGTTGCTATTGGTGATACTGCATTGTATGTAAAATATGATTTATCCCCAATATTTAAAAACCAAGCCCAAAAACAAAATAATATTTCTTTGGGTGTGAGATTTGATATGGATTAAAGCTTTATATTCTTATAAAAAAAGGGCATCTTATTTCAAGATGCCCTTTTTTTTATATGATATAGTTTTAGAATGAAATTCCTAAATTAGCCAAACCAACATTGTCTAATTCAATCGCATAAGCTCTCCAAAAGGATTGTTCTTGACCATTGTATTTCCATGCAATTTCGCCGCTAGAAGTTATTTCCCAAAAGCCATAATCACCTTCACAGATAAGCGTATTTCCATTGGCATATCTAACGGCTCCTGAAATTTTACTTGAAAAGAGATCACTATCAGTAAAGCTCCAAACTACAGGAGGTTCATTATCCGTATTAGGTAAGAGTGAAAATGTATCAGGTAGATCTAGTTCATAAACAGTAGACTGTTCAACACTTATACCATTTACAAAGATCAATAAGTTTCCGGCTCCAGGCAATCCATTTTCAATAAAATTCGGAAAATGATTTCTGTCAAATAATTTTTGACCGACCGTGTTATTGTAAGTTGTAGGGTTTCCAAATCTATAAACCAAATCACCACCTTTATTATAATTACCTCCTGTAGAACTTTTAGCTTCCGCAGTAGTAGTACTATGATCAACCACCCATACTTCACTATAGTAATTAGTGCTCAGATAAACCACATCTTTGTCAGGGTCGTAATCAAGACCATTGGAATGCATGATATCTCCACTTGGAATAAGGTTATAATTAATATTAATAAGTTGAGGATTGGTGGCTAAATCTCCAAAATTTAAAAGATTAGCATCTATATCTTGAATAATATGATCCCAACTACGCCATTCCCAAACGATTTCATCAGTAGCAGGATCTATTTCCATTAATTTCTCAGGAAATATGTCATGGGTTACATCAACTCCTGCCGCTTGTGCTGTAGCTGTACTAATTTTTTCCCAAGCTAAAAAAAGAACATTACCATTGGGTAACATTTTAACGTCATGGTGTGCAAGGTGATCTGAATCAGAATAATTATATTCCCAATCTAAAGTATTGTCAGTATTTATTATTTTTACAACACCACCATAGCCTCCAAAGCTTAATTTAGGGTTATGGTTTTCCGCTTTGAACATCCCAAGAATCTTTCCGTTTGGAAGCAATTCAAGATTGTTTCCTGATTTAGAGTCAAAATCCCAAGTGTGTACTCTTTTCCCAGTTTTATCGAGTAGATAAGAGGTCTGACTCCCATTTTCAACAGCGAATACAAGACCGTTGTGAATGTTGCTGGCATCGTAAACCTCTATGTTATCCGATAATTGAGGGGTGGAATCGGAATCGAGGTTGTTGTCGTCTACATTATTGCACGACATTATTGTTAATATCCCTAATAGGGATAAAACTTGTGTGTAAGTTTTCATAATAATTTTTTTTTGTTTAAAGATATATGTATTTTTTTTTGTAAAAACACATATTAATTATTAAATGATATTCAAAGAACTTTTTTTATTCTTAGACGTTTATTTTTTATGTTTCTTTCGGTAGAAATGATTTGTTTGTTTTTGTTACATTTACAATCTCTTTAATCCAATTAATTTGATATCAAAAGCCACTATAGATGAAGTGTTTGATACTGCTCGTGTAGAGGAAGTTATCGGTGATTTTGTGAATTTGAAAAAATCGGGATCTAGTTTTAAAGGCTTAAGTCCTTTTAGCGATGAGCGCTCTCCAAGTTTTATGGTATCGCCAGTGAAGCAAATCTGGAAAGATTTTTCTAGCGGAAAAGGAGGAACGGTCATTTCTTTTTTAATGGAACACGAACATTTTACTTACCCTGAAGCGATTAAATATCTGGCTAAAAAGTATAATATTGAAATCGAAGAAACCGAGCAAACCAATGAGCAAAAAGAAGAGGCTAGTGAACGTGAAAGCATGTATTTGGTGAGTGAATATGCAAATACCTATTTTCAGAATATTTTGCATAAAACTGACCAAGGGAAAGCGATTGGATTAAGTTATTTTAAAGAGCGAGGATTTACTCCAGAAACCATTAAGAAATTTCAACTTGGATATGCTTTGGACGAGTGGCAAGCATTTAGTGATGAGGCTATAAAAAAAGGGTATCAGCTTAATTTTTTAGAAAAAACAGGACTTACCATTGTAAAAGAAGCGAAGCATTTTGATCGCTTTAAAGGCCGTGTATTGTTTCCTATACATAGTATGTCTGGACGAGTTTTGGGATATGGAGGACGTATTTTGGCCAACAATAAAAAAGCTGCTAAATATTTAAACTCTCCTGAGAGTGAGATCTATCATAAAAGTAAAGTGCTTTATGGTATTTATTATGCAAAGCAAAGTATTGCTAAGGAAGACAATTGTTATTTGGTGGAAGGCTATACGGATGTGATTCAATTTTATCAAAAAGGAATTCATAATGTAGTGTCTTCTTCAGGTACGGCATTAACACCAGACCAAATTCGATTGATTAATCGTCTCACAAAAAACATAACCGTTCTTTTTGACGGTGATGACGCAGGAATAAGGGCATCACTTAGAGGAATAGACCTTATTTTGGAACAAGGTATGAATGTGAAGGTTTGTACTTTTCCTAATGGGGAAGATCCAGATAGTTTTGCAAAGCAAAATACACTTGAAGAGTTAACTACATACCTTCAGGAGAACGCTAAAGATTTTATTGCATATAAGGCTTCTTTATTAATGGAAGAGGCAAAAAATGATCCTGTCAAAAAAGCAGCACTTATTAGAGATATGGTCACTAGTATTTCTAAAATCCCTGATCATATTCAAAAGGAAATTTATGTCCAGGAATGTGCAAGAATTATGGATATTAGCGAAGAAGTTCTGTTTAGTACTTTAGCGCAAATAGGTAAAAAAGACCTTCAGGAAGCAAGTAAATTAAGTAAAAAAGAACAAAAAGCATTTGAGGTTGTGAAACCGAAAATAGCAGCTAAAAAAGTTGATGTTCAGTATGTGCTAGAACATAAAATTATTGAGACTTTATTGCTTTATGGAAACAGAACTGAAGACTTTGAAGATCTGGTTTTAAAAGAAAATGATAAAGGAGATTTGTCCTTAGAACCTGTTGTACATCAGGCTAAAGTTTTTGAGAAAATATATTTGGATTTACAAGAGGATGAAATGGAGTTTACTAACGACACCTTTAGAACTTTGTATTATACAATTATTGACATGCTCAATCAAGATCCCGAATTTGCTCTAGAGAATTTTGTAAAAAAAGTGGATCCTTCTATGGCCAATGCCGTCACTAATATTTTAATGAATGACGAGCAATATAGCTTACATGATTGGGAACGTAATAATATTTTTCCAAAGGCTAAAACGCAAAGCATCTCCCAATTGGTCAATGAAACAATTTTAAGCTTGCGCTGTTATTTAATTGACCAAAAGGTAAATGGTTTTAAGCAAGAAACTATAAAGCATCCTGAAAACACCAAAACGGTATTGGAAGATGTTATGAACTACTCCAATTTGAAAATGCTTTTGTCTAGAAAATTAAACCGTGTTTTGTAAAACTATCCTAATTCTAAATGTCTTGCCTGATTTACCAAATCTACTAGATTGGTGACATTTAACTTTTTCATTAAACGAGCTTTATAAGTACTCACTGTTTTTTCGTTTATGGTAAGTTCTTGCGCTATTTCTTTATTTCTTCGTCCTGAAGATAATAATTTTAAGACCTCAACTTCACGTGTTGAAAGCTTTTTGTAGAGCTTGCTAGGCTTGTTCCCGCGCTCATCAAAGGCTAATCGTTGTGCCAATTGATTGCTAATGTAAATACCACCATTATAGACTTTTAATATCGCGTCTTTAATAGTTTGTGTACTTACCGTTTTTGTCAGATAACCGGAAGCACCAGCTTTAATTGTGCTAATGGCATAGATTTCTTCTGGATGTGCGCTAAACATAATGACTTTAACATCACTATATTCTTTTTTCAATGTTCTAAGCGCTGTAATTCCATTGAGCTCGGGTAAATCGATTTCTGAAAGGACAACATCTACATCTGTTTTGCCTACGAAATCAAAAAGTTCTTTTCCAGTAGTAACACTACCGATGACTTGAATGTCAGGGGAGGACTCAAAAAGCATTTTAAGACCAGTTCTGATGATGGGATGGTGGTCTGCGACCAATATCTTAATCATGACTTTAGATTTTTAAATTAGTAATTAGGGAAATATAAACTCAAATTTATATAAAGTTTATGATTTATTGTGGAGATATTACCAAATTTACTAAAAAAAATTAATGTAAGCCTTTACTTTGATAGATAATTTTAATTTACTTACCTAAGGTTTTTCGGTATTTCACAGATTGGAATTGCTATCATTTTATGCTTATTGCTAGTGTTATAGCGTTTATAAATTAAAAAGACTTCTTTTTTTCGACCTTCAAAGTCTTCTATGTTTTTTCCTTCATTAGCAACTTTCATTGCCCATTCCAGTTCGTCATAATTAGCACCAATTTGATCCTCATCACTTCTAGCATCACCAAATAAACCATCACTTGGAGAGGCAACCATAATAGAATTAGGGACTTGTAAATGCTGGCCAATTTTGTATACTTCAGATTTTAATAAATCGGCAATAGGACTCAAGTCTACACCGCCATCACCATATTTGGTGTAAAAACCGACACCAAAATCTTCCACTTTGTTCCCTGTACCAGCCACGAGTAATCCTTTTAATCCGGCATAATAATATAAGGACGTCATTCGTAATCTTGCTCTGGTATTGGCTAAAGCCATATCGACTATTTCGGTATTTCCTTCTAGTGAAACTTCAGTTTTAAATGTTTCAAATACTGGAGTCAAATTTACGCTGATATTCGATACATTAGCATAGTGTTCCTTAAGTTGAGCAATATGCTCTTGCGCCCTGTTAACATGACTCTCAGCCTGATGTATTGGCATTTCAATGCATAATACATCAAGACCAGTTTTAGCACACAATGTTGAGGTTACTGCAGAATCAATTCCACCAGAAATCCCAACAACAAAACCATTTACCTTTGCATTTTTGGCATATTCTTTAAGCCAATTTATAATGTGTTCTGTAACTTTATCTGTATTCATTAATGTGATGATTTTTATATAAAGAATAGTACCTTTGTCAAACAAAAATAAGCGAATAGAGTAATTAATAAAAATTAATATCGTTTAAGTTTGATAATGTCTTTATATGTATAAACTACTTTGTATTGTTGTTGTGATTTCAAGTTTAATACTATCGTGTAAACCTGATAATAAGTTGGAGCAAGAAATTGCCAAAGTAGAGGTAAATCTAACTATTGAACGTTTCGATAGGCTTTTTGCGGCTACTAATGCTTCTAACTTACCAGAATTAAAAAGAGACTATCCATTTATGTTTTCAGAGCGTTATCACGACTCTGTTTGGATAGCGAAAATTAATGATACCCTTCAACTAGAATTAAATGCTCAAGTGGCTAAAGTTCATGGTGATTTAATTGAAACACAACAGGAAATTTACAACTTGTTTCAGCATTTAAAATTCTATTTTAAAGAGTTTAGGGAACCTCGTGTAATAACGTTTGTCCAAGATGTTGATTATAGGAACAAAACCATAGTCACGGATTCTATTGTACTAGTGGCACTAGATACTTATTTGGGAGCGAACAATGAGCTTTATATACGGGTTTATGATTATATAAAACAGAATTTAAAACCATCTCAAATTGCGCCAGATTTGGCCGAGCAATATGCTAAGCAACGGATATTTCAATCGAGACGAAAATCGCTTTTAGATGAAATGATATATTCGGGTAAATTGCTTTATTTTAAAGAGATAATGCTTCCACAGATATCTGACGAAGAAAAAATTGGCTACTCTAAAGCTGATTTAGAGTGGGCTCAATTAAATGAAAGTAACATTTGGAGTCATTTCGTTGAAAATGAACTACTTTTTAGTACAGACCCTAAATTGACAGCGAGATTTATTAATCCAGCACCGTTTTCTAAATTTAATTTAGACTTGGATGCAGATTCTCCAGGGCGATTAGGACAATATATGGGTTGGCAAATTGTTCGCGCATATGTAAAAAATAATAAGGGATCTATTCAGGACATATTGAACTTAGATGCCGAAGAAATATTTAATAATTCCAGATTTAAACCTCAAAAATAATGGCAAAGACACAAACTTCTAAAATAGAACTAAACGTAGAACTTGATGACAATCGGGTTCCTGAGAAGTTGTTTTGGACAGCAAAAGATGGTGGTGTTGCAAATGAAGAAGCTAAGGCAATGTTGCTATCTGTTTGGGACCATAAAGCACAAGAAGCAATGCGAATTGATTTATGGACGAAGGAGATGCCTGTAGATGAAATGAAGGTGTTTTTTCACCAAACATTGTTAGCAATGAGTGATACATTTTATCGGGCAACACAAGATGAAAAAATGACCGCAACAATGAAAGATTTTTGCGACTATTTTGCTGAAAAGCTCGAGTTAAAAAAATAGACTTATTGTCTAGTTTCAGCATTCTATACTCTTTCTAATGGCTCTGTAGTTGTTCGTGAAACCATGAATGCTGCTTCGTTCAAAATTCACTATCTTTAGTGAAATGACTAACTAACCATTATGAACAAAAGAGATTTTATAAAAAACCTATCCTTAGCGGCTTTAGGTTCTCCGTTGTACCTTAACTCTATTAGTAGCTGGGCTTCTGAAATTAAGAATGTTCCAATGACAACTTTGGCAAAAACTGATGAATTTTGGCTAAAAGTAAGACAGGATTATCGCTTAAAACCAGACTACATTAATTTAGAAAGCGGTTATTACAATATTATTCCAAACCCAACACTTGATCGCATGATTGAACATGCAAAAATGGTAAATTATGAGGGCTCCTATTATATGAGAACTGTACAGTGGGAAAATAAAAATAGGATGGCTCAAAAATTGGGTGATCTTGTTGGCTGTTCAGGTGAAAATGTTATTATTACTAGAAATGCCACAGAATCATTAAACATGGTTATTAAGGGGTTTCCTTGGGAAAAAGGTGATGAAGCAGTTTTTGCAAAGCAAGATTATGGCGCAATGAAGATTATGTTTGATCAGGTTTCGGAGCGCTATGGTATGGTTAATAAAGTTATTTCGGTTCCTAATCATCCAAAATCAGATGAAGAGATTGTAGCGATTTATGCAAATGCCATTACCTCTAAAACAAAATTATTGATGGTTTGCCATATGGTAAATATAACAGGGCATATACTTCCTATAAAAAAAATATGTCAAATGGCTCATAAAAAGGGCGTGCAAGTCATGGTAGATGGAGCACATTGCGTTGGTCATTTCGAGTTTAATATTGAAGATTTAGAATGTGACTATTATGGCTCGAGTTTACATAAATGGCTGGCTGTACCACTAGGGACAGGGATGCTGTATGTTAATAATGACCATATTAAAACACTATGGCCGATTTTTGCAGAACACAATCGTGAACCGAATGATATTTTAAGATTGAATCATATTGGTACACATCCTGTACATCATGATTTGAGTATTGAAAGTGCGATAGATTATTATAATATGTTGGGAGGAGCAAGAAAAGAAGCGCGGTTAAGATATTTACAAGAATATTGGACTTCTCAAGTGAGAAACCATCCTAATATTGTGGTAAATACGCCTGTTGATTCACATAGAGCTTGCGGGATAGCCAATGTTGGTGTAAAAACCATGAAGCCTGCAGTATTGGCAAAACGCTTACTAGATGATTATAACATATTTACAGTTGCAATTGATTATGACAATGTAAAAGGATGCCGTATTTCACCGAATGTATTTACGCTAACCACAGAGTTAGATGTGTTTGTGAATGCACTTAAAGAAATGGCTTAAATATATATTAGGGAAGTAAAGTATAATGTCCATGAATACATAACCAAGTGTTGTTTTCCTTCACAAAAATTCGAGTTGATTTTCCTTTGGAAGCAAAAGCTTCTCCATCGCTTATTCCATGATCAGACCAGTAATAGGTAATCCAAGCAACATTGCCATTAATACTAACAATTGGGTCAATCATTTCAGTATGAATATTGGAAGCATTTTTTATCCACTCGCGAATCCCTTTGACTTCAGTCTCTTTTCCTAGTTTAATAATAGAGTCGTACTCCCCAAATTGAGAAAAATCGGGATGGATATAGCTCGCGTAGCCCTCGATATCTTCATTTTCAATTGCTAGCCACATACTATTAAGTGTGTTTTTTATAGCCTCTTTTTGTGCTTCAATAGTTTCAATTGATGTATTAGTTTTGTCATCTACTGACTTAGAATTGTTGCACCCAATTAACAGAACAAAACTCAAGATAATTAGGAGAGTGTAGTTAGAGATACTCGAAATTTTCAGGTTTTTAAAGAATGGTTTAGACATGATTTAATAAATTAGTTAGAACAAGATAATTAAATTACCATTCGTTAATACGATTGGAGTCTAATTTAATAAAGATAAAGAGCAGCAAGGTGAATCCGAAGAGGCTTGAGCCTCCATAGCTAAAAAAAGGAAGAGGTATTCCTACGGTAGGTATTAACCCCATCACCATCCCAATATTAATCATAAAATGAAGGAATAAAATAGAAGCGACGCTATATCCATAAACACGACTAAATTGTGATTTTTGTAATTCAGCTAAATAGAGGATTCTAATTAAAAGCAAAATAAACGTAATCACAACGGCAGTACTTCCTAAAAACCCCCATTCTTCCCCCACAGTGCTAAAAATATAGTCTGTATCTTGTTCTGGAACAAACTTACCAATGGTTCGAGTACCTTGTAAAAAACCTTTGCCAGTTACGCTTCCTGAGCTAATTGCTTTTTCAGATTCATTTAGATTATATAAAATCGTGCGCTTCATTTGTTCCAGTTTTGCTGGGTCATTTTCTAAATGCAACCATAAACTAATCCTATTTTGTTGATGTGTTTGTAAAATATTATTGTAAAAAAATTGCACTCCAAAGGAAAATACAACACAAATTGAGACTAAAAATACGGATTGGAGTAGTGATTTATTTTTCTTTCTCTGTGAGAAATAATAACCCAAGATTAAAGCTGTTACAATTAAAGAGGTGATTAAAACGGAAAATTTTAATGAAAGAATCGCGATGGCTATTATTGCTAAACCAAATAATAAATAAGTATGGGGGATCCCTTCTCTATAGAAAACGAAAAAGAAGGCTGCATATACAATTGTACTCCCAGCATCATTTTGAAGCACAATTAAAATGGCTGGTACCAGAATAATCAGCACTGTTTTTAATTGATCTTTTAAGTTTTTAATATCGGTTTGTAAATCACTAATGAATTTTGCGACAGCTAAGGCTGTGGCAAATTTGGCAAATTCGCTAGGTTGGAGTGTAAACCCCCCAATATCATACCATGAGGTGGCTCCATTTATGGTTTTTCCAAAAAAGAATAAGCCAATGAGAGATAGTATCGATACCACGTATATTATACTCGCAAATCGTTCATAAAATTTTGCTTCTATAGATAGCGTTAGAATAATTATTCCTAAGGTTAATACTATAAAAAAAAGCTGTTTACCATAACGTTGGCTCATGTCAAAATAACTTGTAATTTCTCCAGACATTGAAGCCGATAATATATTTAACCAACCAAAACCAACAAGCATCAAAAAAAGCAGGATAGTTATCCAGTCTAATTTAAATTTATTTGTTCTATTGGTATTCATTTATCCTTTAATTCATTTATAGCATGCTATGCTTTAATATTAATTTTGTTCCAAATTTTGTTCAGCTTCGTAGTCCTTTACAAGCATTAGTTGAGACTTTTCATTAATTGTAAATGGTTTTCCAGAAGTTGGTTTTGCATATTCGTGTTCCAAGGTGTGATCCATAACCCAAACCTCCAAATCTTTTCTGGAAATGGAGCCTTTAAGATACTTTTCAATCATTAAGCTAGCTATTCTACCGGCAAAGCGTGCACCAAAATAACCGTTTTCAACCAAAACTGCTAAAGCAATTTTTGGATTATCTTTGGGGGCAAAAGCAATAAATATAGAATGATCAGTAAGTTGAGTTCTATTGCCATCAATTTTTGTGAAATTCTCTGCGGTTCCAGTTTTACCACAAATTTCTATACCAGGAATTTTTAAAAAATTTGCAGTGCCTCCAGGTTTATTATAAACGTCAAACAAGCCTTGTATAACAGGGTCAAAATGTTGTTTGTCAATAGTAGTTTGGTGCTTTGTTTTGTATTTTCCAGAAATCGTGTCTTCTTTTATGTTTTTAATAATGTGAGGGGTGTAATAGAATCCTCTATTTGCTATAGTTGCTGTCATGTTGGCAAGTTGGATAGGGGTAACTAAAACCTCGCCTTGACCAATTGAGTTAGAAATATTTGTAGTGGCGCGCCATCTAAAGTCTGGATACATCCTGTCATAATATGCACCATCTGGAATATTACCTTTTTTACCAACCGATAAATCATTGTTCAAGTAATTGCCCAGTCCAAAACTCTTTATATGATCACTCCATTCATTCATTCCCTGACTTGCATCATCATATTTATCAATGATTTTTCTGTAGGTACTGGCAAAATAAGAATTACAAGACTTAGAAATAGCACTATTTAAATTTCGAGTTCCTGCACCACAATGACATCTCATAGGTCGTTTGCCTCCATAGTTATAAGCGCCTGTACATCGTATTGTAGAATTAATATCAATAACGCCTTCTTGAAGTGCTGTTAACGCAATGAGAGACTTGAAAGGAGATCCCGGTTCGTGCATCCGTAATAAACCTTTATCAATTAAAGGGAGATGAATAGAATCATTATTTAAGATCGTATAATTTTTAGAACGCTCTCTTCCCACCAATAAATTAGGATTGTAAGATGGCGCAGAGATAAGACTTAGTATTTCACCAGTACTAGGTTCTATAGCAACAATGCCCCCAATTTTGTTTTGCATTAAAAGCTCCCCGTATTCTTGAAGCTCAGCATCAATAGTAATTGAAATATCTTTGCCGGCAATTGGGGCAGTGTCGTATTTACCATTATCAAATGATCCAATGTCACGATTAAAACGATTCTTTTGAATATATTTTACACCCTTTACGCCTCTTAATTCTTTTTCATAAGATCGTTCTATGCCCTGAATACCAATAAGATCTCCTATTTTGTAATATGGGTTTTCTTCAATGGTAGCTTCGCCTGCCTCCATAATAAAACCTAAAACATTAGCGCCAATAGAGGTTTGGTAATCTCGTAAAGATCTTTTCTGAATATAAAAGCCTTCATATTTTCGCATTTTTTCAGATAAAAACGCATAATCTTCTTTGGATACATGTGACAAGAAAACATTAGGAAGTCTAGGGGAATAATTATACGATTTATTGTATTTTTTGATGAAATCTTCTTTTGAAATCTTTAATAAATCACAAAATTCAAGGGTGTCCAAAGGCTTTACTTCTCGAGGAATGATCATTACATCATATGAAGGTTGATTGGCTACCAACAAGGTGCCATTTCTATCATAAACATAGCCTCGTTTGGGATAATGAAACACTTTTCGGATAGCATTATCATCATTGATATCATAGTCATTATTAGAATAAACTTGAAGGTAAAATAATCGTGCAATAAAGGTGATTCCTATTAAAATAATAATTGAAAAGAGCAGTAATTTTCTCATCTCTTCTTTCTGCTAAAAAGGATTGTTATTAAAAGGCAAAGTATAATTGTAAAGATACTTGAGAATAACGACTTTTTAAAGATTAAAATTATTTTAGAACTGTTAAATATTTCAAGACTAAATAAAATAAGATGATGTACAAAAATTAAAACAGAAAAATAGGTAAGCCGCTGTCCAAATTCGGTAGCACTAAATTTAATAGTTTGATGTTCATAAACCATTCCAAAAACAAACTTTAATACAACAGGGCGTATATAGGCAATTGTTACACAGGCCGCTGCATGTATCCCTCCAGAATCTATAAACAAATCAATTGTAAGGCCCAATAGGAAACTGAGAAATATAAATAATAATCGGTTATTTTTTATTGGGAATAGTATGATAAATAAAACATAAATGTAGGGGTTAATATAGCCTAAAAAATTAATTGCGTTCAAGACTATTGATTGTAGTAAAATCAAGAGCACAAAGCGGATGATATTTTGACTTACAACGTTATTCATCGAGATTGTTTAACGTTGAAATTTCATTGGCATCAAGATTTTTAATAACATATACATGACCTATGTTAGTCATATCATTAAAGAGTTTGATATTTACTTCATAGGAATTTTCAGTGTCATCAATTTTAAATGAATCCACTTTACCTATAGGAATGTTTTTAGGAAAAATTGTAGACCGCCCTCCGGTAACTATGGTGTCACCAATCTTAACAGGAGCTTGAATAGGGATGTCGATAAGCTGTACGAATTCAGGAGATTCAGTGTTCCATCTCAAGGAGCCAAAATGATCTGTTTTTTTGAGTTTTGCATTAACCCTAATGTTTGTGTTTAATACAGACATAATACGTGCATATTTATTTGATGTATTATCAATTATTCCTATAATTCCTTTGGAACTAATAACGCCAAAATCTTGTGCAATACTATCTCGTTGACCTTTGTTGATTAACAAATAATTATTTGTTGATGAATAACTGTTTTTGATGACTTTGGCCGGGGTTATCTTGTAGCGCTGATTAGCATCTGTAGCATGCCTGTACAAGTCCGTTAAATTTTCCTGATTTGTATTATATAAAACAGATTTAAGTCTAGTATTTTCTTCTAGAAGAATTTCATTTTCACTTTTCAAATCAATATAAACACTAATATTATTAGTAATTCCATAAACACCACCAGTGATAATATTGGCGGAATTAATAAATTTACTTTTCTGATAACTGTGTGATTGAATGGTTAAAAATAAAGACAAGGAAAGCAGCAACAAAAACACAAGAAAGGTCTTATGTCTTATTAGGAAATTTAGAATTTGCTGCATTGTTTAAATGGTATTTCGCTCTATTTTATCAATACACTTTTGTATTTAACTAAGTTTTTAAGTGTAATTCCTGTACCGCGAACCACCGCACGTAATGGGTCTTCAGCAATATAAACAGGTAAATCTGTTTTTTGAGACAATCGTTTGTCTAAGCCGCGAAGCATAGATCCACCACCAGCTAAATAGATTCCAGTATTATAAATATCGGCTGCAAGTTCTGGAGGTGTTTGAGATAAAGTTTCCATTACCGCATCTTCAACTCTTATGATAGACTTATCTAGAGCCTTAGCAATTTCACGATGTGAAATTTGAACTTGTTTTGGTTTTCCGGTAAGTAAATCACGTCCTTGAACGCTCATGTCTTCAGGAGGCAAGTCTAAATCTTCAGTTGCAGCACCAATTTGAATTTTAATTTTTTCAGCAGTGCGATCACCAACATATAAATTATGCTGGGTACGCATATAATAAATGATGTCATTGGTAAAAACATCACCAGCAACTTTAATAGATTTGTCACATACAATACCACCTAAAGCAATAACAGCAATTTCAGTGGTACCACCTCCAATATCAACAATCATATTTCCTTTTGGTTGCATGATATCTACACCAATACCAATAGCTGCTGCCATTGGCTCATGTATTAAATATACCTCTTTCCCATTAACACGTTCTGCAGATTCTTTTACCGCTCTCATTTCTACCTCTGTAATTCCAGATGGAATACAAATTACCATACGAAGAGCAGGAGCAAATAATTTTTTCTTAAGTGCAGGTATGTTCTTGATAAATAGACTTATCATTTTCTCTGAAGCATCAAAATCGGCAATTACACCATCTTTCAACGGTCTAATTGTTTTAATGTTTTCATGTGTTTTGCCTTGCATTAAGTTGGCTTCTTTGCCAACGGCAATAATTTTACCAGAAATTCTATCTCGTGCAACGATAGATGGACTATCAACAACAACCTTGTCATTGTGAATAATAAGCGTATTTGCTGTTCCTAAATCAATTGCAATTTCTTCGGTTAAGAAATCAAAAAATCCCATGTGCTACTTTTAATTATCTGAGGGTGGTTAATACAAAAATTCGAATACATGTAAATGTATGAAATATAAGTTACAAATAAGAGTACAGAATTTTAAAAATATATTACAGTATTAAAGTCTATAATTAATGCTTAAAATGACGTGTTCCAGTGAATACCATTGCGACATCATTCGCATTGCAATAGTCGATACTTAATTGATCTTTTATAGACCCTCCAGGTTGAATAACGCTTGTTATTCCTGCCTTGTCAGCAATTTCCACACAGTCAGGGAAAGGAAAAAAAGCATCACTCGCTAGCGCTGCGCCTTTCAAATCGAAATTAAAAGATTGTGCTTTGTTAATGGCTTGGTTGAGGGCGTCAACACGGCTCGTTTGTCCTGTGCCACTAGCACATAATTGTTTGTTTTTTACTAATACAATGGTGTTAGACTTGGTGTGCTTGCAAATTTTAGAAGCAAAAATCAAGTCTTCTAAGTCGTTTTTAGAAGGACTGATGTTTGTAGCGTTAGATAAGATATCAACACTATCGGTAATGGTGTCTTTGTCCTGAACCAGGATCCCATTTAAGCAAGTTCTCACACTTGATTGAGGTAACTCGATGTCCTTTAAAATTAATAAAATTCTATTCTTTTTGCCTTTTAGAAGCGCCAAGGCATCATCGCTAAATGAGGGTGCAATTACAACTTCACAGAATAAGCTGTGAATTTCTTCAGCCGTTTCTAAGTCAATTTCTGAATTACTAATCAATACCCCTCCAAAGGCAGAAACAGGATCTCCTGCTAAGGCATCAATATATGCTTGTTTCAACGTATTTCTTTGTGCTAAACCACAAGCGTTATTATGTTTTAATATTGCGAATGTTGGTGTGTTGCTCTTAAATTCATTCATTAAGTTTACAGCGGCATCGACATCTAGTAAGTTATTATAACTTAATTCTTTGCCGTGAAGTTTGGTGAAGATATCATCAAAGTTTCCGAAGAAAAATCCTTTTTGATGCGGGTTTTCACCATAGCGCAATACCTGACCATTAGTTTCACTAATTTTTAAAACAGCTTCTTCATGGTTTTTATTGAAGTAGTTAAAAATAGCACTGTCATAATGAGAAGAAACATTAAAAGATTTTGAGGCAAAGCGTTTTCTGTCTTCTAAAGAAATGCTACCATTATCCTTAGAGATTAAATCTAAAAACTCAGCGTAATCATCAACTGATGATACACAAATAACATCTTTAAAGTTTTTTGCCGCAGCGCGAATTAATGAAATACCTCCAATGTCTATTTTTTCAATAATATCCTGCTCGCTTGCTCCCGAAGCTACTGTTTTTTCAAAGGGATATAAATCTACAATTACAGCATCAATTTGAGGGATTTCATATTCAATTAATTCTGCAACATCCTGTGCGTTATCTTGGCGGTTTAAAATACCACCAAATATTTTAGGATGTAATGTCTTAACTCGACCACCTAAAATAGAAGGATATGACGTGATGTCTTCCGCAGGCACAACATCAATTCCTAAATCGTTAATAAATTTTTGTGTACCACCAGTAGAGTAAATAGTGACTCCTTGTTGGTTTAGTTGTTTTACAATTGGTTCTAAACCATCCTTGCTAAAAACAGAAATTAATGCCGATTTAATCGTTTTAGTGTTGCTCATTTTAGTGTGTTGTGAGTTAAAACGCAAAAGTAGCGATTAATACGCTTAAATTAATCTGATATGAGATCAAAAAAAGAAGTTTTTTTAACTAAAAAGAGGAGTTATTAACAACAGTTGCATAATTTCATTTTTCAGGGGTGATTTTCTTTAAAGTATCTCAGCGACTTTAAGGCATACAAATTCCAAAAAACGCTCATCGGCTTCTGTAAATGGATTTGGTGTATTGGAGTCAATATCTATTTGTCCAATATTTTCACCATTTATAAAAATAGGAATTACTATTTCTGCTTTAACGGTAATACTACAGGCAATATAGTTGTCTTGAGCAGCAACATCCGGCACAACAAAATTTTCATTACTTAGCGCGACTTGCCCACAAATACCTTTACCAAAAGGAATAATAATATGATCTGTTGGAGCACCAACATATGGACCGACTTTTAATTCGTTTTTATCCCCATTTTTAAAATAAAAGCCTACCCAGTTGTAATAGTCAACATTGGTTTTTAGAAGGTCACAAACTTGATATAATCGTTTTTCAACGGTGAGATGAGTTGCTGATACAATTTCAGTTATTTTCGGTTTTAAGTCATCTAAATTCATAACACTGTAAATTTTGGTAAAAATATTAAAATGTGACTAAAGGAGGTCCTTGATTTGTATTATTTTATGACATCAAAATTACAGCTATAATTGAATGCATTTTTTGGAACAGTTATATAATATTGATGTATAAATTAAGATTTATGTATTAAAAAGAGTTAGGTTAATTTTAATTTTTAATGCGAGAGGATTTTTAATTCCATCAAATATGTTAAATTTGCTATTGCGGTTATTAGATCTCCAATAATTGGCGATTATAATTGTTCTACAATATTTATTAAAACATACAGTTTAAAAAGAAACTAAAAACTAAAACTCATGAAAAAATCAATTGTATTAATAGCGCTATGTTTGGGACTTGGTGTTGTTATAACTTCTTGTAAAGGAGAAAAGAAAGAAGCTAAAGAGGGTACCGAAATGGAAGAAAATCGCGCAGCGGATAAGGCTGATATGGCGATGAATGAGGCCTATCAATGTCCCATGGATTGCGAGAAAGGGAAGACCTATGACAAAGAAGGCAAATGTCCTATTTGCGAGATGGATTTGAAAAAAGTAGAAAAAGAAGGAGAGCATGAACATGAAAATGGAGATAAACATGAAGATCATGATACCGATGCTGAAAAAAGTGAATCTGATAAAAGCTAAAAATAAAAGAGCCGAAGCAATATGTTTCGGTTTTTTTATTTATATAATGTTTGTGGCTACTAGTTGCAAACAAGATGACTATTTGACTGCGCAAGATATTGTAGCGCGTTCTGTTGTTGTTCATGGGGGCCTGATAAAATGGGATAGCATAACCACGCTTAGTTTTGATAAAATCACAATTTTATTTACTAAGGACGGTGCTGTAGAATCTTCAATAACACAGCAGCAATTGTTTAAATTTCAACCGGAATTACAAGGTCAAATCGTGTCTGCTAATGAAGGTATTGTAGGGCTGTATTATAATGGAAAGGAGTTTAAAAAAAGAATCAATGATTCTATTTATACCCTAACAGATTCTACTGAGTTAGTCACTGCGAAGAATAGTTTTTTTGCGGCGAATTTCGTTGTGTCTCAACCTTTTAAGCTGTTGGATGAAGGGATATCTTTGAGTTTTGGTGGTATCGAAACTTTGGATGATAAGCAGGTCTTTGTTATTGATGTAGGTTATGAAAATGACACTAATACCTCTGATAAATGGACCTATTATTTTGATGTAGACAGTTATCAATTAGTAGCGAATAAAGTCATTCACAATTCTAATGTGAGTTTGATAAAAAACTTAGAGTTCAATAGCGATACAGGAATTATATTTAATGCTCATCGTAAAAGCTATACCTTGGATAGTTCTGGTGATATTGATTATATGAGAGCTGAATATTTTTATGAAAATTTCGAGTTGAGTCAATAAAAAAACGCCTCAATAAAATTGAAGCGTTTTTAATTATTTATAATAACTAGCATGTCGAGGTTCTCGACTACATCATTCCTGGCATTCCGCCACCACCCATTGGAGGCATGGCAGGAGCGTCTTCTTTAATGTCTACTAATGCGCATTCTGTAGTTAATATCATTCCGGCAACAGAAGCTGCATTTTCAAGTGCAATACGTGTTACTTTTTTAGGATCAATAATTCCTGCTTCTAACATGTTTACATAAGTTTCAGATTTTGCATCGTATCCAAAATCATCTTTTCCTTCAATAACTTTAGCAGCAACAACACTACCTTCTCCACCGGCATTCTCAACAATTGTACGTAATGGTGCTTCAATAGCACGAGCAACAATTTGAATTCCAGTAACTTCATCAAGATTTTCTGTAGTTAATGAAGCAAGTACTGATTTTGCTCTTATAAGAGCAACACCACCACCAGCAACAATACCTTCTTCTACAGCAGCACGAGTTGCATGTAAAGCATCATCAACACGATCCTTTTTTTCTTTCATCTCTACTTCACTTGCAGCGCCTACATATAATACAGCAACACCACCAGCTAATTTAGCTAGGCGTTCTTGTAGTTTTTCTTTATCGTAGTCACTTGTAGTTGTTTCAATTTGTGCTTTTATTTGGTTCACTCTTGCTTTAATAGCATCAGCATCTCCTGCGCCATTTACAATAGTTGTATTGTCTTTGTCAATAGTTACAGTTTCAGCAGTTCCTAACATACTTAAATCTGCGTTCTCTAAAGAAAATCCTCTTTCTTCAGAAATTACAATACCACCAGTTAAAATTGCGATATCTTCTAACATGGCTTTACGTCTGTCTCCAAATCCTGGTGCTTTTACAGCAGCAATTTTAAGTCCTCCACGTAATTTATTTACAACTAGAGTTGCTAATGCTTGACCATCTACATCTTCAGCAATAATTAATAAAGGTCTGCTTGATTGAGCAACAGGTTCTAATATTGGAAGAATTTCTTGAAGATTAGAAATTTTCTTATCAAATAATAAGATGTATGGATTTTCTAGATCAGCAATCATTTTATCAGCATCAGTTACGAAATACGGAGATAGGTATCCTCTGTCAAATTGCATGCCTTCTACAACGTCAACATAAGTATCAGTTCCTTTAGCTTCTTCAACAGTAATAACACCTTCTTTACCAACTTTACCAAAAGCTGTAGCAATTAGTTCGCCAATATTATTGTCGTTATTTGAAGAAATAGATGCGACTTGTTTTATTTTATCAGAAGAGTTACCAACGACTTTAGATTGTTTGTTAAGATCTTCAGCAATGGCAACTACAGCTTTGTCAATACCACGTTTCAAATCCATTGGGTTTGCACCGGCAGCAACATTTTTTAAGCCTTCTTTTACTATGGCTTGAGCTAATACAGTAGCGGTTGTTGTTCCATCTCCTGCAAGATCATTAGTTTTTGAAGCAACTTCTTTTACCATTTGTGCACCCATATTTTCAAGCTCATCTTCAAGCTCTACTTCTTTAGCAACAGTTACACCATCTTTAGTAACTTGAGGCGCTCCAAATGATTTGCTAATAATTACATTTCTACCTTTTGGGCCTAAGGTTACTTTTACTGCATTTGCCAAAGCATCAACACCGCGTTTTAAACCGTCACGTGCGTCTACATCAAATTTTATATCTTTTGCCATAATGAATAAATTTATTTTAAAATTTTAAGCTCTCAATTTTAATATCAATATTCAATTTTAGAATTGATATTTTTCTTTGAAAGCGTATTGAATTTTGTTTTAGTTTTTTGGAATTTGTGTCTTGAGATTTTATGATTGCAATCATTAAACGATCGCCAAAATATCACTTTCTCGCATTATCAAATAGTCTTTCCCTTCATGTTTAAGTTCCGTTCCTGCGTATTTACCATATAATACAGCATCACCAACTTTTACCGTTAGTGGCTCGTCTTTGGTTCCTGTGCCTGCGGCAACTACGGTTCCTTTTTGTGGTTTTTCTTTTGCGTTGTCTGGAATGATAATTCCTGAAGCAGTTGTTGTTTCAGCTTCTAATGGTTCAATAAGAACTCTATCTGCTAATGGTCTAATATTTAATCCCATTTATATTTAAGTTTAGATTAATTTTATATATTTTCTTTGTTCAGAAATTATGCCAACGCCAACTCCCTGACAAATTTTCACCTATTGGCTATAAATACTTTTAATAGTGTTGATAAAACTTACTATTAAAAACGTAAGTGCATTTCATCTAAAAAAAAATGCCAACGGATTAGGTTGGCATTTCATTATGTTTTATAACACTATTTTAATTTGTTGAATCCTGACTAACTGGGTTAGTAGGAGTTGTAGTGTCACTTGATGTGTCATTACTTGGTAATGGTTGACTTGTTGTTGCATTTTGATCTAAAGCTTTAGATTCTTGAGATGCTTCGTCGCCACCAATAGCCACATTGGATAATAAGATTAAGGCGAGCAATAATGTTGCTAAAGCCCATGTGCTTTTATCTAAAAAATCTGATGTTTTTTTAACACCACCTAATTGTTGAGTTCCTCCGCCTCCGAAAGAAGAAGATAACCCTCCACCTTTTGGGTTTTGTACCATGATTACTATTACTAATAAAAATGCTACAATAACGATAAGGACTAAAAATATTGAAAACGTACTCATTATTATATATTATTTTGTTCTTGTAATTCTTTTACTGCCTGAATTTGGTCTGCAAAGAAACCACTTTTTTCTGGATATTTCAAACTTAAAATTTTATAAGATTGAATCGCCTTACTATAGTTTTTTTGTTCAACATAAATTCGTGCCAAAGTTTCAGTCATTAAGGCCTCTGGTTGTATCATTTGCGCTTGAGCAATATTGTGAATTGTCACGTCTTTTTTTATGGGCTTAATTTTTGGCTTAGAGGCAATAAATTTGTCAATTAATTCAAATTTTTTATTTTGAATATCTTTTGTAGAAGCCTCTATTTTCGCTTCACGTTCTTTATGCTCGTCTCTTATTATGGGTTTAAAACTGGTTATTTTTAACCATTCTCCAAAAGAGTGTGCCTCATTTTTGTTAAATGCGAAGGGTTTTCCAATCGTCAATGTTTCTTCTGGAGATTTCCGAATATTAGAACTATCAACGTCTAAAATTTCTTGTTTGTCAGTAACAGGTTTTACTTTAGCTTCAAAAAGATCAGGATCTAAAACAGGTTCAGAATCTTTGATGTGTTGCTTCAATGCATCATCAATAATAACACTTTTATGAATTGAGATATCGTCAATATCGCTAACTTCAATAGTTTTTATATGTTCAGTATTCTGTTTTATATATTGTGAAATTTCATTTTGCAGAAACTCCTTTGATGTAATAAAGTCAAATAAAACACTTCTATCTGTTGTATAAGCAGCGGTAGTTTTAAGTGCTTGGTTGTATTTAAAGCTGTCTTGATTTTTAAGCCCTTTTAGATAAAGTGCTCTAGCCGATTGAAAATAAGGGAACTCATCAATAACAGTTTTTACATCATTAACAAGGGTAGTGCTTATGTCTTCTGGATGTTGTAATAAATATGTAAAATCTGTTGTGTTCATTATCTTTTAATTACCATTTGGCTAATGATGCCGTAACAATGTCTTGTGTAATACGTTCAAATATTTCTTCAATGGCGGTTTCTTTTTGGCTTCCAACAAGTAGTGAGCTCCCAGCAAAGTCAAAATAAAATGAAAAACGTTGGTCAAATTCGGCTTCATCATCATTCTTGTCGTAAAAATGAACTTTAACAGCGATGGTTAGTCTGTTTTGTGCCGCTTTATTGTCAGAAGTTGCTGTGGTTGGTGAGACTCTATACTCGGTAATTTCACCTTCGAACACAAGATCCCCATTAGATTTAACTAAATCTAAATTGGTTTGATTCATTATTATTTCTTCAAGAGCAATTTTAAAGTCACGTTCTAAACCCGGTTCAATTAAAGGGGCGTTATTTTGAAAATAATTCACCTGAAAAGTTTTAGTGTCTTCAGAAAGAGAGATGCCAGTTAGTTTATAAATGCCACAGCCAAAAAGGCTAAGGCTTATAACGAGTACTGCTAGATGTTTAAGGTATTTCATTTTTATGATAATCTCAAATATAACGTATTTCTACAAATCAAATTGTTTAATCTTTCTATATAGGGTGCGCTCACTTATGCCAAGTTCGGCGGCGGCTAATTTACGCTTTCCGTGGTGACGTTCAAGTGATTTTTTAATTAATTCAAGTTCTTTGTCGTGTAATGACAAGGTTTCTTCTTCTTCAATATCTTCAACAAAATGGTATTTGTCTTGACTGTCTTCAATAATTTCAACGGGTGCGCTACCTTTCTGTGGAATTGATAGCACTTCCATATCCTCCTTAATAACAGACTCGTTTTCGTCGCTGTATATTTTCTGAATTAAGCTTTCGTTGTTTTTTTGAACGTCTTGATTATTCCCGTTCTCCATGAGTTCCATGGTAAGTTTTTTTAAATCATTAAGATCGCTTTTCATGTCAAAGAGTACTTTGTACAGAATTTCACGTTCGTTGCTAAAATCGCTTTCAGATTTAGAGGTGTTTATTACTGCAGGTAAATTATGTCCAGTATCAGGCAAATAATGCCTTAGAGTTTCAATGGTAATGTTCCGTTCGCGTTCTAATACTGAAATTTGTTCGGCGACATTACGTAATTGCCTGACATTACCACTCCACCTATATCTGAGTAGTTGTGTTATGGCTTCCTCAGCAAGTCTGATGGTTGGCATTTTATATTTTAAAGCGAAGTCACTGGCAAATTTTCTGAATAATAAATGAATGTCATCTTTTCGTTTTCGAAGTGCTGGCAAATGAATTTCTACCGTACTTAAACGATAATATAAATCTTCTCTAAATTTTTCTTTATTAATGGCTTCAAACATGTTTACGTTTGTAGCCGCTACAATACGCACATTAGTTTTTTGTACTTTACTTGAACCAACTTTTATAAACTCTCCATTTTCAAGAACACGTAATAAACGAACTTGAGTGGTAAGGGGAAGTTCACCAACTTCATCCAGAAAAATAGTACCACCATCGGCAACTTCAAAATATCCTGATCGTGTTTGAGTAGCCCCTGTAAAGGCTCCTTTTTCATGACCAAATAATTCACTGTCTATTGTGCCTTCAGGAATAGCGCCACAGTTTACAGCAATATATTTTCCGTGTTTTCGATGAGATAATTGATGGATAATTTTTGGAATACTTTCTTTACCAACACCGCTTTCTCCAGTAACTAAAACTGAAATATCGGTCGGTGACACCTGAATGGATTTTTCAATAGCACGGTTAAGTACGTTGTCATTACCTATGATGCCAAAACGTTGTTTTATAACTTGAACTGATTCCATATTTATTTCCCTTGAAGGTGGGGTTTTTTTAATTATTAATTCATATCAATGAGATTCCTGCTGGAACAGGAATGACAAATCAATTATTCTCTGAGTAACCAATAGCCTCACCAATTAATGTGGCACTTGTACACTCACTAGTTATTACATTCACAAAATCTCCTACCTTGTACTGTTCTTTTGGAAAGACGACTACTGAATTATGTTCGTTACGTCCAGACCAGTGTTCTGAGGATTTTTTAGATTCTTTTTCAACAAGTACTTCTACAACTTTTCCAATAAACTTTTTTGTTCTATACAAACTGTGTACTTGCTGTAGATCCACAATTTCTTGAAGCCTTCTTTTTTTAATAGCTTCTGGAATATCATCTTCCAATTTTCGCTCGGCCATAGTTCCTGGGCGTTCCGAATAGGTAAACATATACCCAAAAGAATATTTTACATATTCCATTAAACTTAAAGTGTCTTTATGGTCTTCTTCCGTTTCGGTTGGAAATCCAGTAATTAAATCATGAGAGACAGTACAGTCTGGAAGAATACGTTTAATGTTATCAATCATTTCAAAGTACTCCTCACGAGTATGTTGACGATTCATAGCTTTTAAAATACGATTACTTCCACTTTGTACTGGGAGGTGTATATAGTTGCAAATATTATTATGCTTAGCCATTGTCTTAATAACATCCATTGACATATCTTGAGGATTAGAAGTAGAAAAACGGATCCGCATTTTTGGTTGGGCCTCAGCACATAAATCGAGTAATTTAGAGAAGCTTACAGCGGTTGCTTTTTGAAGGTCACTGGCTTTTTCGAAATCTTTTTTCAAACCACCGCCATACCAAAGGTAGCTGTCTACGTTTTGACCTAATAGCGTAATTTCTTTAAACCCTCGGCTTCCTAAATCATTAACTTCTTCAATAATACTTTGTGGATCACGACTTCGTTCACGACCTCGTGTAAAAGGAACTACACAAAAGGTACACATATTATCGCAACCTCGTGTTATTGATACAAAAGCAGTTACGCCATTAGAATTTAAACGAACTGGAGCGATATCTCCATAAGTTTCATCTTTTGATAGAATAACATTTACAGCGTTTCGACCATCTTCAACTTCGGCGATTAGATTTGGTAAATCCTTATAGGCATCTGGGCCAACAACAAGATCTACTATTTTTTCTTCTTCAAGGAATTTATTTTTTAAACGCTCAGCCATACATCCTAAAACACCAACCTTCATTCCTGGATTGATCCTTTTAACAGCATTATATTTTTGTAATCGTTTTCTAATAGTTTGTTCTGCTTTGTCTCTAATAGAACAGGTATTCACTAAAACCAAATCTGCATCTTCAAGGTTTTGTGTGGTATTAAAGCCTTCATTTGATAAAATTGAGGCTACAATTTCGCTATCGCTAAAATTCATAGCACAACCATAACTTTCTATAAAGAGCTTACGGGAATTACCGTCTTTTTGTTCTAAAACGAGGTGATCACCTTGTTTGCTTTCATCTATATTCTTCTCCATAAATAGTGTTGAACCCTTTTGCGGTCAATAAGTATGCAAAGATACGATTAATTTGTGTTTTATGACAAAGTGGCAGATTATTAAAATTATTTTTTGAGAAACAATTAGAAAGAACTTACTTTGAGTACTTATACTAAACCATTCAACGATTATGAATACAAGTACAACTTTATTAGATAAAATAAGAAATGCACCAGCATTAGATTTTGGAATAATTTTTAGTGCAGCAATAGAACTTTTTAAAAAGACCTGGATTCAAGGATTTTTATTGCAGCTGTTTACTTTTATTGTAATGCTCCCATTAATTTTTATTTTGTATATCCCTATAATTACTATGGCAATTGCACAAGCAAAAAATGGCTATAGCGATGCAAATTTATATGGTGAGTTTTTTGCTGGCCTATCCATATTGTATGTTCTTTTTATTATTGTTGGTGTTCTTGTTCTTGGTGCCGTTCAAGTGGCATTACAAGCGGCGTTTTTTAGAATTATGAAACAATTGGATCACGATGGGCAGGTGGCAACATCAGACTTTTTTATATTTTTAAAAGGTAATTATTTATCTAAAGCCTTAATGTTAACATTGATATCTGTTTTAATTGCTATTCCTGCAGTATTACTGTGTTATATACCATTAATATATGTCATGGTACCGATGTCCTTTTTTACAATGGTTTTTGCTTTTAATCCAGAACTGAGTGTGGGTGATATTGTGAAGGTGAGTTTTAGTATTGGAAACAAAAAATGGCTCTTGGCATTTGGGTTGATGTTTGTATCATATATCCTTTCTCAAATTGTGGGAGTGCTCCTCTGTGGTATAGGTTTGCTTTTTACCGCAGCATTTATATACCATCCATTTTACCTTATTTATAAAGCGGTTATTGGTTTTGATCATACATCAGAAATTGAAGGGATAGGAAAGACTGTGGAATAATCCTTTTCTGAATTTTTCAGAAAATACCTGTCATAGGTAGTGTTTTTAGGTGTATTCTAAAATTTAGATTTTGCAAATGAAAAAAATCATATACATTTGTACTCTAAAAAAAACGACCAATGGCGAAGAATTTAGTGATCGTAGAGTCACCAGCGAAGGCAAAAACTATAGAAAAATTTTTAGGAAAAGATTTTAAAGTAGAGTCTAGTTTCGGGCATATTTCAGATTTACCATCCAAAGAATTGGGAGTAAATGTTGATGGTGATTTTAAACCTAAATATGAAGTCTCACAGGATAAAAAAGCAGTTGTTAAGAAGCTAAAGGATCTTGCTAAGAAAGCAGAGATGGTATGGTTAGCTAGTGATGAGGATCGTGAGGGAGAGGCAATCGCTTGGCATTTGTCTGAGGCTTTAAAACTAGATAAAGAAAAAACCAAACGTATTGTATTTCATGAGATAACAAAATCGGCAATTCAGAATGCCGTTGAGAATCCTAGGGATATTGATTACAATTTGGTAGATGCTCAACAGGCGCGTCGAGTATTAGATAGAATTGTAGGTTATGAACTATCTCCTGTACTTTGGAGAAAGGTAAAAGGAGGATTATCAGCCGGTCGTGTACAATCTGTATCCGTTCGATTAATTGTTGAACGCGAGCGTGAAATACAAAATTTTAAAACCATAGGGTCTTATAGAATCGATGCTGAATTTTCGAATGAAGCAGGGAAAATGTTTAAAGCAAAATTACCAAAAAACTTTGTTTCTAAAGCAGAAGCTTTTAAGTTTTTAGAGTCTAATGCTGCTGCTGATTTTAAAGTTTCAAATTTAGAAAAAAAGCCAGCTAAAAAGTCTCCTGCAGCACCATTTACAACTTCGACATTGCAACAGGAAGCCTCTCGTAAATTGTATTTTTCGGTAAGCAAAACCATGACCATGGCGCAACGTCTTTATGAGGCAGGTTTAATAACATATATGAGAACAGATAGTGTTAATCTATCTGATGATGCTCGTAAAGGAGCACAAGCTGAGATTAATAAAACCTATGGTGAAGCATTTAGCAAACCAAGAAATTATAAAGGAAAATCAAAAGGAGCACAGGAAGCGCATGAGGCAATTCGTCCAACCGATTTTTCACGAAGTTCAGTAGATATAGATAGAGATCAGGCACGATTATACGATTTGATCTGGAAACGTGCTATTTCATCTCAAATGAGTGAAGCACTTTTAGAACGTACAAATGTAAAGATTGGAGCATCGACACATAATGATACATTTACAGCAAATGGAGAAGTCATTACTTTTGAAGGGTTTTTAAAAGTTTATCTTGAAGGAAATGATGATGAAGATTCTGAACAAGAAGGCATGTTACCTGCTTTAAAAGTTAATGAAACACTCCTTAATAATAATATTACAGCTACTGAGCGTTATACACGCCCTCCATATAGATTTACTGAAGCCTCTTTAGTAAAACGTTTAGAAGAGCTTGGGATTGGTCGTCCATCTACATATGCACCAACGATTTCTACTATCCAGAATCGAAATTATGTAGAAAAAGGGGCTATTGAAGGCGTAGAGCGTCAGTATACACAAATAACATTAGAAGGCGGAGAAGTAAAAGATCAACTTTTGACGGAGAAAGTAGGATCTGATAAAGGAAAATTGGTCCCAACAGATATTGGAATGATTGTAACTGATTTTTTAGTGAATCATTTTGAAACCATTTTGGACTATAACTTTACAGCAAAAGTTGAAGAAGATTTTGATGATATTGCTGAAGGTAAGGAAAATTGGATTGAGATGATGAAAGCTTTTTATAAAAAGTTTCACCCTGTAGTTGAAGATGTACAAGCCAATGCCGAAAGAGAATCTGGAGAACGTGTTTTAGGAACAGATTCAGGAACTGGACGTCAAGTAAGTGTGCGTTTAGGTAAGTTTGGAGCCATGGTACAAATAGGTACTGTTGATGACGAAGATAAACCGCTTTTTGCAAGTTTGTCGCCAGATCAGCAACTCAATTCAATAACTTTTGAAGAAGCAATGGATTTATTTCAGCTTCCAAAAAATTTAGGCGTGTATGAAGATGAAGACATAGAAGTTAATAATGGTCGTTTTGGGCCTTATATTAAGTTTGGTAAAAAGTTTGTGTCATTGCCTAAAGGCGTTAATCCTTTAGATGTAGAACTTGATGCTGCCATTGAGCTTATTAAAGAAAAGCAAAAAGCAGATGCGCCAATTTATCACTATCAGGAATTACCAGTTCAAAAAGGAAAAGGACGATTTGGACCATTTATAAAATGGAACAATATGTTTATTAATGTGAATAAAAAGTACGATTGGGATAATTTGTCTGATGATGATATTATAAATTTAATTGAAGATAAAATTCAAAAAGAAAAAGACAAATTAATACACCATTGGGAAGCAGAAGGAATTAGAGTGGAGAAAGCAAGATGGGGACGACATAATGTTATTCAAGGAAAACTTAAAATAGAATTGCCTAAAACCGTAGATGTTTCTAAATTTACGCTTGAAGAAGTACAAGGGATTATAGAAAAGAATGCACCTAAGAAGAAAGCAAAAAAGAAGGCAGCATCAAAAAAAACAACAGCAAAAAAAACAACAGCAAAAAAGAAATAGTTCATTAATAAACAATTTAGGTTTTAATTGTTCAATATAATGAAGGCATGTTGCAACTGTCTTATGACAGATCCCTATGATAAATAAAAAATAATAAGAAATACAAGATGAATTTTAATTTTCTTTCTCCTGTTCAGGATTTAGTATTAGCGCATAACGAATTATTATCATCTCAAGTGCTAGGAAGAAAATTAAAGATACATTCCAAACAATATGGCATTCCTAATTTAGATGATGTAAAAATTGCAATCATTGGCGTTTTAGAAACCAGAAACGACGTAAACTATATTGGTGAAGATGTACAATTAGGAGAAATAAGAAAAGCCCTGTACGCCTTATTCCCAGGAAATTGGTTCCATACTATTGCCGATCTTGGAGATATTTTGAAAGGAGAATCAGTCGCCGATACCTATTTCGCACTTCAAACGACCATAAGTATATTATTAGAAAAAAAAATCATCCCTATTATAATAGGAGGAAGTCAAGATTTGACCTATGCTAACTATAGGGCCTATGATGATTTGGCGCCTATGGTTAATATTGTCAATGTAGATAGTAATTTTGATTTAGGCGATTCGGCAAAACCTATAAAAAATAACAGCTTTCTAGGTAAAATTATTTTAGAGCAACCCTATAACTTATTTAATTATTCTATTTTGGGCTATCAAACCTATTTTAATTCGCAAGAGGAAATAGATTTGATGGATAAGCTTTATTTTGAGGCCTACAGACTTGGAGACATCACTAGTAATATTGGTATGGCCGAACCTGTTATGCGCGATGCAAACATTGTTAGTGTCGACATTAGAAGTGTAAGATCTTCCGAAGTAAGTTCACGACAAAAATTTTCTCCAAATGGTTTTGATGGTAAAGAGATCTGTTCACTTTCTCGCTATGCTGGAATCAGTAATAAAGTATCATCATTTGGAATATACGAGTATAAACCTTCAAAAGATGATGATGCCACATCGATGCTGGTAGCACAAATTATTTGGTATTTTATTGAAGGTGTGAATTGTAGAGTTGAAGATGATGATTTTTCAAAACAATCAAATTATCAAAGATATACGGTGTTAATTGAAGAGCAGGAGCTCATTTTTTATAAAAGCAATCAAACAGGACGCTGGTGGATTGAAATCCCTTTTTTGTTAAATGCTGATAATAAATTGAAAAGGCACACGTTATTACCTTGCATGCATGAAGATTATATAAAGGCATGTAATGGAAGTATTCCTGAACGATGGTTCAAAGCATTTAAGAAAAACAGCGTCTAAATGTCAACTAAATAGCACAAAATAATCGATGAAATGCATTTTTTTAAGGTAAAATGCACATTTTTTACCAAAAAAGTTGTTTTTCTGAAAATATATAAATATGTTTACAGTCTTAAAATATTTAAGATACAATAATTAACCTCGAATTTATGAGTATTAAGAAGTTTGTAATATTAACCGCAGTCTTAGCGATGATAACCAGTTGTGGATCAGGAGATAAAGGTGAGCTGGTAGGAGTTAAAGGAAAGAAATGGCATCCCGAGAAGCCATATGGAATGGCACTAGTGCCAGGAGGTGCTTTTATTATGGGAAAATCCGATGATGATCTAGCAGGAGTTAAAGACGCTCCAACTAAAACAGTAACCGTACGAGCATTCTATATGGACGAAACTGAAATCACTAATAGTGAGTATCGTCAATTTGTGGAATGGGTAAGAGATTCTACAATCCGGACACGTTTGGCAATTCTTGCTGATGAAATTGGAGAAAACGATCCAGATTCTGATGGGATTGGCCAATTTGCTTTTAATGATGCTGATACTACCGATATGAGTGTATACGAAAAGTATATGCTGGATAATTACAGCGGAATGGGAGAAACAGGTTATGAAGGAAGAAAACTAAATAGTGATATCGATTTGATTTTTGATACCGATGAATATCCAGATGTATATTATGCTGAGGTTATGGATTCGATGTATTTACCATTAGAAGAGTCTTATAATGGACAACGTACTTGGGATGTGAAAAAGTTTAAATTTCAGTACCAAACTATGGATATACAAACTGCTGCGAAATACAGAGAGTTAAGTCGTAGTGATGTTATTGAAAAGCAGGAAATTGAAATTTATCCGGATACTACTGTTTGGATACGAGATTTCTCATACTCCTATAACGAACCAATGCACAATGATTATTTCTGGCATGATGCCTATGGTGATTATCCAGTAGTAGGAGTTACCTGGTCACAGGCAAAAGCTTTTTGCCAGTGGAGAACATTGGTTAAAAACGCTTATCAAAAAGAAAGTGATAAACAAAATGTAAATGGATTTAGATTGCCTTCAGAATCGGAGTGGGAATATGCCGCACGAGGAGGTCTTCAAGGAGCAACATATCCTTGGGGTGGACCATATACGCTTAATGATAGAGGTTGTTTTTATGCCAACTTTAAACCAGCACGAGGAGATTATGCTGCCGATCAAGCGTTATATACCGTAGAAGCAAAATCATATGAACCTAACGATTATAATTTATACAATATGGCGGGGAACGTATCCGAATGGGTAATGTCATCATACGATCCATCGTCTTACGAATATTCCTCAACTATTAATCCAAGTGTAAACGACACCGAAAATGAACGTAAAGTCGTTCGTGGAGGTTCTTGGAAAGATGTTGCTTACTTTTTACAAGTAAGTTCAAGAGATTATGAATATGCAGATTCTGCAAGAAGTTATATAGGTTTCCGTACAGTTCAAGACTATATGGGTACTGATGTAACACAAAAAACCGGTAAAAAATCTGGAAAAAGAAGTAATATACATTATTAAAAAATACCCTAATCAAACTTAACTAAAAACATAAATATTATGGCACAATCAAGAGCAAGTAAAAGATTTATGAATATGGCCTACGGGCTTGGAGCCTCCATTGTTATTGTTGGCGCACTTTTCAAAATTATCCATTATGAAATAGGACCACTTACAGGTAACGTCATGTTAACCATTGGTCTTGTTACTGAAGCAATTATTTTTGCTATTTCAGCATTTGAACCTATTGATGACGGTTTAGACTGGTCTTTAGTATACCCAGAATTAGAAGGCGGAAGTAATAAGGAAAAGAAAAATGATGAAACAAAAGAAGCTGAAGGTATTTTATCTAAAAAATTAGATGAATTACTTAAAGATGCTCAAATAGATAGCGAACTTATGGCTAGCTTAGGAGATAGTATCAAAAACTTTGAAGATGTTGCCAAAAACATGGCACCAACTGTAGATTCTATATCTGCTACAAAAAAATATGGCGAAGAAATGTCATTAGCTGCAGCACAAATGGAATCATTAAACAGTTTATATAAAGTACAGTTAGAGAGCGTTAATCGCCAATCTACAATTAACGAAGAAGCGATTGAAAACGCTGCTAAGTTAAAGGAGCAAATGCAATCATTAGCATCTAACCTATCATCATTAAATGGTGTATACGGAGGAATGCTTTCTGCAATGAACAAAAACTAATTAGGATTTTAATCCATTTAACAACTAAAAATTAATTAGTTATGGCAGGAGGACAATTATCTGCAAGGCAGAAAATGATTAACTTGATGTATTTAATATTTATAGCAATGTTAGCTTTAAATATGTCAAAAGAAGTGCTGTCGGCATTCGGTTTAATGAATGAAAGATTAACCGAATCTAATGAAACAGCAACGACAAGAAACGCAAGCTTTATGGATGGATTAGCTGAGAAAGCTAATGATCAACCAGCAAAGTACCAACCGTTAGCAGCAAAAGCAAATTCAATTTCATCTTTAGCAAACGACTTTAATACTTATTTAAATGAGCTTAAAGGAAAAATGATGGCTACTGTTGATAATCCCACTGATTATGAAATCATGGATAAAGGTGATTATCTGGATCAAAATTTCTTCAAAGGCGATAAAATTAAGCCAGAAGGCGAAGTATTTTTAAATCAAATTGCTACGTTTAGAGATGGTGTCGTTGAAATTTTAGCTGATGATTATAAAAATATTTCTGAAGATGTTTTAAAGAAGTTTAATACCGATGAATTAAAACGAGGTATCGGTACTGTAAATTGGTTAGAACACCATTATAAAGGCTTTCCTCTAGTCGCTTCTTTAACTAAAATGACCCAGTTACAAGCAGATATTAAAACGACCCAATCGGAAGTTTTAAGTGCGATGTTACAAGGGACATTAACTAGCGAAGTTTCTATGACAAACTATACGACATTATTGGAAGCTGATCCTTCATACTTCAATGGAGAATCTTTCGATGGTAGTATTGTTTTAGGTCGTAAAGATGCATCTACTAGACCCAATAGAGTAGAATTATACCTAGACGGAAGACGATTAGGTGCTAATGAGACTTCTATAGAAAGCGGAAAAGTAAAATTAAATTTCAATACAGGTAGAGCTGGAGAACATAAAATCACTGGGAAATTAGTTTTCCTTGAAGATGGGAAAGAAACTGAAGTTCTTGTAGATCAAAAATTCTTAACAGTTCCAAAACCAAATGCTGCAACAATTTCAGCAGATAAGATGAATGTAGTTTATCGTGGTGTTGATAACCCGATGACAATTTCATTTGCAGGAATATCAGATAATAATGTTGAAGCCTCTGCGCAAGGATACTTGAAAAAGGTTAGCGGAGACGGGAAATATGTTATGAATGTAACTAGAGCAAAAGGAAGAGAAATAACAATTAATGTTAATGGAACTTTAGCTGATGGTTCTAAAGTACCAGATAATGCTACATTTAGAATTAAAGATATTCCAAGACCTACAGGAACCATAAGAGGAGAAGTAGGCTCTGTTACTATGCAACGTAATAGTCTTGATATTTCAACCATTGGTGCAAAATTGGATGATTTCGATTTTGAATTACCATTAAATATTACTGGATTTAGTTTTAAAGTTCCTGGACAGCCAACAATAGCTGTAACTGGAAATAAGTTAAATGCCAGAGCAAAACAAGCTTTACGTAAAGCAAAGCGTGGTGCGGGTATTCAAATATTTAATATCCAAGCTAAAATACAAGGAAACTCAACCTATAAGTTGAAAAAGGTTTCTCCTGTATTTATTGAGTTAACAAATTAAAATAGACGAGTTATATTAATAACGATCTCTAATAATTTAATAGAAGTAAGATGAATTTAAAAAGTTTTTTAATTGCCGTTCTATGTGTTTTTGCTGTTAGCAGCTCCTTTGGGCAAGCCAATATTTTAAACGCTAAAAGTCCTGAAGAGATTGGTGTAAAAACAGATGCACAAATATTTATGGACAATGATAAGCCATTAGAATATGGCTATGTTGACGACAGAGATATCTTGTATTCTAGTATGGTTTGGGAAAAAGTTGTTCTTGATGAGCGCGTGAACTTTCCACTGTATTATCCAATAGATACTAATAATATTAGTAAACACAGACGTTCTTTATTTGATGTGATCATGAAGAGTGTTAAAAACGGAGATATAAAGAATATTTATGATGATTCTTATTTTACAACCAAACGAACTTTAAAGGATATTGAAGCATCAATGGTATTAGTTGACACGACTGAACTTGGTGTTGAACAATTTAATGCTGGCGAAGAAATTTCTCAAGAATACGTTAATCGAACAGAGATTACAGCAGCTCATGTTGTTGAATATCATATTAAAGGATTGTATTATTTTGACAAACGTCAGGGTGAATTGAAGTACCGTTTATTAGGGATTGCTCCTGTAGTTCCTGATGTAAATACTTTAACATCCGATGAGCCCGATTTAGTGCCATTATTTTGGGTATTTTTCCCAGATGCCAGAGAAGTATTGCATGTTGCAAAAGCATTCAATGGTAAAAATAGTGCCATCCCCTTATCGTTTGATCACCTCTTAAATGCCAGGCGTTTTAACGGCTATATTTTCAAAGAAGAAAATGTGCAGGGCGACAGGGCAATTACAGAATATATTCATGAGAATGCATTAATGCAGTTATTAGAATCAGATCGAGTAAAAGATAAAATTCGAAATTTCGAACAAGATATGTGGAGCTACTAAGCTAGTGTAAACAATAATAATTTAAACGCTCACAAATTTTGTGAGCGTTTTTTTGTGGAATTCATTTTGGGTTGTACTAAATTTGTAGACCTATGAAAGTTGATTATATAATTGTTGGATCCGGCCTTGCTGGCATATTATTTTGTGAAGTATTAAAACAACATGGAAAAACATATGTCGTTGTTGATAATAATTCGCAGCAGTCTTCTGTCGTTGCAGGAGGTTTATATAATCCAGTGATTTTAAAACGTTTTTCTGAAGTTTGGAAATCTAAAACACAAATGGAATTGGCGCTACCAATGTACCATGCTATGGAAAAAGAACTTGGTATTCCTCTTGATTATAAAGTCCCAATATATAGATTGTTCGCTTCTATTGAAGAACAGAATAATTGGTTTACAGCTTGTGATAAGCCTAATTTATCACCCTTCTTGTCCACCAATATAATCTCAAATACCAACCCTGCTATTGCCGGTGATTATGGATTTGGTGAGGTGTTGCAAACGGGTCGTATTCATACTGCGGTATTAGTAGCGGTTTATAAAAACAAGCTCAAACAAAACGATAGTTTATTGGAGGAATCATTTGATTTTGATGTACTGGATTATTGTGATACAGTAAACTACAAAGGCTATGAAGCAAAACAGATTGTATTTGCTGAAGGATTTGGTTTGACACATAATCCGTATTTTAATTATTTACCACTTAAAGCAACAAAAGGAGAGCTGTTAACTATCCAGGCTCCCGATTTGAAAATAGATTATATTTTGAAATCGAGTGTTTTTTTAATGCCTCTAGGAGATGATTTATATCTTGTTGGCGCGACCTATGAATGGAATGATTTGAATAATACCACAACTGTTAAAGCAAAAGAAGAACTGTTGGAGAAATTAAAAACCTTCTTAAAATGTGATTTTACTGTAGTAAATCAAGTCGCTGGAATACGCCCAACAGTTAAAGATAGAAGACCATTGGTTGGACGGCATCCAGAGCATAAAAATTTATATGTCTTGAATGGTTTAGGAACTCGTGGTGTTATGATCGCACCATATGTAGCTCATGAGTTATACAATTTTATTGAAAATGATAGCGCTCTAAATCAAGAAATAGATATCAGTCGTTTTTAATAAAGAACAAATCTGTTTAGTGAAATGCTATGGCTTCTTTACTAATGATTTATCGTAGCTCATAAAAAAGTTAATCCAAATATTACGGGAGAGTCTCAAGATAATTGGTAAACAAGCAACCATTGTAATTACAATAGCAATAAAAGCAGTGATTAAGCTTGTGCCAATAAAACTATAGCTAATCACAAAAGCAGCAACAGCAAACATAATTCCAACAGGATAACTCACATACATTGATCCATAAAAAAAGGAAGGTTCTATTTTATATTTGGTATTGCAACTAGAACAATGATTATGCATTTTTAAAGTCTCAGAAAGGATGAATGCATTTTTATTAATATACATACTTTCATGATGACATTTAGGACAGCAACCTGTTAAAATACTATATATTTTATTTCCTTTTTTTAACATGTTAATTATGTTACTTTTGCGTTTTATTAATTCTACAAAATTAATCTATTAATAGATTAAATAAAGTAATTTTTTTATTGCAAATATGCTTAATATTCATAAAGTTTCTGTTTCGTTTCAAGGCGATTATTTATTTGAAGATATTACCTTCCGTTTAGGAAATGGTGACCGTGTTGGTCTAGTTGGAAAAAATGGTGCGGGGAAGTCGACATTATTAAAAATTTTATCTGGAGAACTAGAAACGAGCTCAGGACAAATCGCCGAGGAAAAGGATCTTCGAATTGGATTTTTAAAACAGGATATAGATTTTATTTTTGGTAGAACTGTACTCGAAGAATCTTATCAGGCATTTTCCGAAATAAAAGCCTTAGAAGCAAAAATTGAAGATATCAATACTCAATTGGCAGAACGAACAGATTATGAAAGTGATGGTTATCATCAATTAATGATAGATCTGAATGAGATTCAGCATCAATATGAAATAATAGGAGGTTATAGCTATCAAGGTGAAACCGAAAAAATACTTCAAGGGTTAGGATTTAAACGTGAAGATTTTAATAAACTTACGGATACCTTTTCAGGAGGCTGGCGAATGCGAATTGAATTGGCTAAATTATTACTTCAACACAACGATGTATTATTATTAGATGAGCCAACAAATCACTTAGATATAGAATCTATTATTTGGCTGGAGACTTTTTTAAAGGGTTACACTGGGGCGGTGGTAATTGTATCACACGATAAAATGTTTTTAGATAATGTAACCAATCGAACTATAGAAATTTCTCTAGGAAGAATTTATGATTATCCGAAACCATATACCAAATACTTGGTATTACGTGAAGAGATGCGTATTCAGCAATTGGCGTCTCAAAAAAATCAGCAAAAACAAATAGAGCAAACTGAAAAGCTAATTGAGAAATTTAGAGCTAAGGCAAGTAAAGCAACCATGGCCCAATCTCTTATAAAAAAATTAGACAAGATTGACCGTATTGAGGTTGATGCCGATGATAATAGTGTAATGACCTTAAATTTCCCAGTATCAATTACTCCTGGTAAAGTCGTCGTGGAGTCAGAAGGCGTCGCTAAACATTATGGCGATCTTCAGGTATTAAATAATGTGGAGTTATTAGTTGATCGTGATAGTAAAATAGCTTTTGTTGGTCAAAATGGACAAGGAAAATCTACACTGGCAAAAATTATTGTTGGTGATGTTGATTATGAAGGGAAGCTAAAACTTGGACATAATGTTCAAATTGGCTATTTCGCTCAAAACCAAGCTGAGTATTTAGACGGTTCAAGAACCGTATTGGATACTATGATTGATGCAGCTAATGAAACGAATAGAAGTAAGGTTAGAGATATTCTTGGATCTTTTTTATTTAGAGGTGACGATGTTGATAAATATGTGAGGGTACTTTCTGGAGGCGAGAGAAATAGATTGGCCTTGGCCAAATTATTATTACAGCCTTTAAATGTGTTGGTCATGGATGAACCTACCAACCATCTCGATATTAAATCAAAGAATGTACTTAAAGAAGCGTTGAGGAAATTTGAAGGCACTTTAATATTAGTCTCTCATGATAGAGACTTTTTAAAAGGCTTAACCAATAAGGTATACGAATTTAAAGATCAGCGGATAAGAGAATATTTAGGTGATATTGATTTTTATTTGGAGCAACGAAATATTGAAAACCTTAGAGATATTGAAAAAAGAGATGTTGTTAAAAAGCAAGTTGATAAAACTCAGAGTAAACAATCTTATCAAAATCAAAAAAAATTAAAATCTATTAATAATAGATTGAGTAAGGTAGAGTCACAAATTAATCAATTGGAAAAGGAAATAAAAGATATTGATGTGGCTATGGAAACAAACTATAATGCTACAGTTGCACAAGCTAATTTCTTTGAAAACTATCAACATAAAAAAGACCTACTTCAGGAATATATGGAAAATTGGGAAGGAATTCAGTTAGAATTGGAAAAGCTTTAAAATGTAGGCGTATTCCCTCATGATTACCGTTCATCGAATAAAGTTGGCAGTTTAACTAAGTTTTTCTATATTCGCAGTAGATGAGTATCCCCTCTAAATCTACTATTTATGAAAAATACTAAATTGACATTGTTATTTTGTTTGCTAACTACACTTGCATTTTCAAGTGTAAGCACAAAAGAAAGAAACGCTTTATTAGCGATTTACCAATCAACTCAAGGTGAGAACTGGACAGAAACCTGGAATCTCGATGCCCCCATGTCATCATGGTGTGGCATAAGTATTGTAAACGACAATGTTGTTGCAATAGATTTGAGTTTTAATAACCTTCAAGGTGAGCTCCCAGATGAGCTTGGAGACTTGGTATATTTGCAATCCTTAAATTTATTTAGAAATAGAATTAATGGAACATTACCTGAGTCATTCGGGAATTTAAAGCAATTGGAAAATTTGAATATTGCCTTCAATAATTTAGAAGGTAAGATTCCTGAAAATATTTCAGAGCTGTCAAGTTTAAGGACTTTACAGTTGTTCATGAACCAGTTAGAAGGAGGAATTCCTGTAAACATAGGTGCGTTAGAAAACCTTGAAGTTTTAGAATTATATAATAATAATTTATCTGGAACATTACCTGTTTCTTTAGGAGACCTATCTAGTCTAGAATCACTGCAATTAAGTAGTAACTTGTTTAATGGTAAATTACCTTCAAGTTTATACAAATTAAGTGAGTTAAAAATATTAAGCGTATTTGGAAATAAATTAATGGGGAGTTTATCTCCATCAATAGTTAATTTAACAAATCTTGAAGAACTGGTGTTGTCTAACAATGCATTTTATGGCAATTTACCATCAAACTTCACCGATTTAAATAAGTTAAAGATCTTATTATTAACTAATAATAATTTTGAGGGAGAATTAGTCGATTTAAAGGATAAATTTCCTGACTTGAAACAATTCGATTTCGTAAACACACGTTCTCAGAGTTCATTGGCAACTCTTGAAGACGACGATGATTAAAAATTTGTTCTTTAAAAATCACTCAAAAAACTCCCAATAAATTTTTATTGGGAGTTTTTTTTAAAAAGCTTTTTAATTTGAATAAAACGATTATCTTTGCAGTCCAATATCGCGGGATAGAGCAGTAGGTAGCTCGTCGGGCTCATAACCCGAAGGTCACTGGTTCGAGTCCAGTTCCCGCTACTAGCAAAACCAGTTGTGAAAACAACTGGTTTTTTTGTGGTTAAAATGTAGTGCTTGCACTAAAATATTTGACCACAAAAAAAACAATAATTGCATAGCAATTGGTTTCGCTTGTAAAGCTTCCCCCAAGGCCCATTATCTGTTGTGTGCAACAGATAATGAATCCAGTTAGTTGAAAGAGTAATACCAGTGCTTGCACTAAAATATTTGACCACAAAAAAACCAATAATTGCGTAGCAATTGGTTTTACTTGTAAAGCCCCATTAGGCACATTCCGAGTTGTGCTAACAACGAGGAATGAATCCAGTTCCCGCTACTAAAAGAGACTCAAGTACTTTTTGTATTTGATTCTTTTATTTTTATCTAACCTTGTATAAGCAATTCAATGACATTTCTAGGATCATAATTTTCTGTTTCAAATAATTACAGTAAACAACTTTAAGCATAGTTTTAAGGCTGTATTTTAATTTGCTATTTGGCTGAAAATTAGTGATATAGTAAATTATTTGTTACAAATAGTAAATATAACTTGTCAAATAGTCAAGTAAACATTACATTTGTAATATGATAAAATACATTATGTTATGAAAATAAAATATTTGTTACCAAATAAATTCAAAGTGATAGGTTGGATCTTGTTGGGATTAGGTTTAATAAGTGGAGCCTTTCTTTTTTTTGGAGATTTCGGGAATAATGCGATGCAATTAAATGAGTCTGTAGTCATAAACGATATTGATCTTCTTGAAGGTAAATCTGCTTTTTATAATATCGTAGGTAATAGTTTTCTAGACGAAATTATAGCGCTGTTAATAATATTAGGAGGGTTAATAGTTGGCTTTTCAAAAGAAAAAATTGAAGACGAGTTTATTTATAAATTGAGAAACGATTCTTTAGTATGGGCGTTTATCTTTAATTATGTGGTATTAATTATTACAGTATTATTTGTTTATGGTCTTAGTTTTTTTCACATACTCGTTTTTAATATGTTCACATCATTATTGTTTTTTATTATTCGTTTTAACTTTTTAAAATTTAAATCTACGAGTAATGAAGAATAGAATTAAGGTAGAGCGTGCCGAAAATGATATGACGCAAGCAGATTTAGCGTCTAAAACGGGTGTTAGTAGACAATCTATTAATGCTATTGAGAAAGGGAAATATGTGCCATCTACTGTTCTTGCCATGAAAATTGCTAGACTATTTAAAAAACCAGTAGAAGATATTTTTACCTTAGAGGATACTGATTAATAAACCATAGACAAACACGTCGTTAGCAATTCGAAAATTAGAATAACAAATAGTATTGGAATTGGATTATTTTCCACTTTGATTTCATACAAGTCACAAATGATTTTTAATAATAAAAAACAGGTTATGTCAATCAAAATAAAATTTATCACCCTAGCAATAGGGTTGTTCATATCAGTGAGTCATGTCGTTTCGGCTAAACAAATTAACGATCAAGAATTAGTGACCTCATGGAAAGAAATTGATAGCTTATTTAGTGCGCTCGATAATACAAATTCTCCCGGGGTCAGTTTATCAATTTCGTGGGATCGTCAGCCTGTTTACATTAAAGGTTATGGAATGGCGGATATTGAAAACAAAGTTAAGGTCAACAAAGAAACCGCATTCAACTTAGCCTCGCTTACAAAACAGTTTACGGCCTATGCTGCTTTACTTTTGGCAGAGCAGGGTAAATTATCATTAGACGATCCAATTACGAAATATCTCCCTGAACTCTCCTTTGATGCAGTATCCATACGCCAGTTAATGAATCAAACTTCTGGTATACCCAGTGATAAAGTCGCAAGCTATGGTAGCTTTACAAGTAGTGGAGAAACTGCGCTTTTACAGCTTTATGGAGCACAAACACTCGTTGGTCAACCGGGAACTAGATGGGCGTACAACAATAATAATTATAATTTGCTGAGCATTATTGTTGAACGAGTCAGTGGTAAACCACTTCCTTTCTTTTTGTCGGAAGAAGTGTTTACTCCCTTAGAAATGAACCAAAGTTATTTTCCGTTCGGACCAGGTGCAACTAAGGACAATCGTGCATATGGTTATATGAAACGAAATAATCAATTCGTCAACGTAGATAGGAATGATAATTTTTCGAGTTTAGTGGGTGCTGGAGGAATGTATTCATCAATTAGTGATTTGATGCGCTGGGATAAGGCTTTTTATAATGAAAACTATGCGGCGAAACAAAGACGGATTGATGGAAAATATTTGTCTGGCGAGGCAGTAAGCTATGGTGCTGGTGTGAATGTTTCTCACCAAGAAGGCGTGCTCTCTATAGAGCATGGAGGCACCAGTGGCGCAACTAGCACCTACATTGCACACTATCCGGAATATGGAGCTTCAATTATTATATTAGTCGCTTCAAACTATTATCATGCAAATCAAGGCGCAAAAAAATTAACCCAGCAAATACGACAGGAATTATTTAAGCGTTTTGAGTGCTCACCTAATCCTAAAAGTGATAAACAGGCGTGGAAAATTTGGCCGCTAGATAAAGTAAAGGCAACAGCAGGTGTATGGTTCGGAGAGTTAAATGGGACTTTGCAACAGGTTGATGTGGAAGTGAATAATGCCAGTATTATAAAATTAAAATTTTATGATGGTTTCAATATTGAATTACATCAAGTGGGAAGTGATACTTTCCAATCTGAGGCATATCCAGATATTCTAGCTCGAATTAATAGCAATGGGATGAGTTTTTTAGATGAAAAAAAATCACTTGGGTTAATCCGAAAAATCACTATCGATAAACCTCACGTACCCATTCTAAATTTAATTGGGAATTTCACCGCTTCTGCTTTAAATAATAGTGTTTGGGCATTTTCAATTCGAGATGAAGCACTAGTGGTTACTAAGCCATCCGGACGAACTATGACCTTAGAACCCATTTTTGCAAACATTGTTGGCAATACGAAAACCAATATTTATTTTGAACAAATTGAGCTGACAGAAGGCAAAAAAACATGGGTGCTAATGGGCGGTCAGATTCCGAAAATACAACTGCATAAAACCAATATCCAACAGGCGGTTCCCTTGATTAGTGCAGCCTTAGAATCAGGTGGTTCTGAAGCTGCTTGGAATCAATTTAATAGCATGCGCGAGCAAAGTAAAAAGTTTGATTTTGCAGAATCTGCATTGAATAGCCTTGGTTATGCTCTCCTCCGAAATAAGCATCCAATAGAAGCTTTGATAGTGTTTCAAATGATGGTCGAGACATTTCCAGTATCCGTGAATGCGCTTGACAGCCTGGCTGATGGTTTAATGGCTAACGATAAAATATCAGAAGCGGAAAAAACATATCAGTCCATTCTCGAGCTAGATCCAAATTATTCGAATGCGCGACTTATGTTGACTAAATTGAAAAAGTCTTCCAATTAGAGAATGTTCAAAAGCCAAATACAGCATACTTTGTTACTGTCAAATTTGTTAAAACCAACTATGGTGTTTCAAATAATCACAGTAAACACTTTTAAGCTTATTTTGGGTTGAATTAGTATTTGCAAGACCGTTGAAAAATAAATATATTTAGAATCCAATACTAGGATCTAAGTCTCCTTGTGTTTTATGAGTTAAATTAATATAAAACTCACAGAAAAGACGTCTCATTAACTTTATCGAGACTACTGTTTTTTTTACTAGTTTTTAGTTTGTCTAAACTTTTAAATAGTAGAAACATGAAGATCAAATTAATAATACCCCTAATTTTTATTGGATGTTTAATTTCTTGTGCTGTAGAGAAAAAAGAAAATGAAATTTCACTTATTTCAAGGATCAAATTTATTTGCGTCTTACCGCTTGATCTTTGTTTCTTATTCTCCTGACGGCTTTAGTTATTGTTTTTAGTGACAGGCTCCAGTTTGGAGTTTCTAATATATTTTATTTAGTCTTTACTATTTCCTCCTTAAGTCTCCCAATTTTGTTGGTTTTCATAATACTACTTTTGAAAAAATGGTGCTCCCTTCGTTTATTAGAGAGCGTATATAATATTCTGTTTTTGGTGCTATCAGTTAGTTATTGTTGGCAATTGTATTACTGGAACCTTATTGGTCTTCATTTTTAGACAAATAGAAATTTAAATCCACATAAATCTTTGGCTTGTTAAACATCCTAAATGACAGTTTAATCGTATATAAATAAGTTTAGATTTTGTCCTCAACCTTAACATTGAGTTTTTTAAAATTAAGATTTAGACATTATATTTAAATAATACTGATGATATGAAGAGAGGATTATTATGTGGGTTACTAAGCCTAATGTTGATTTCAGTGTCTTGTTCTAAAGAAGAACTAGCAGATTCAAATGAAGAGCTTATAGAACTAATAGATGATGTAGATGAAGATGAAAATGATGGGGATCAAGAGGATATTGAAAATGAAGGAAGTGATGCCTTGACTATATCAGAGGAAATTTTATCATTGGTAAATCAACATCGAGAAAGCATTGGTAAATTAGCATTAATAAGAAATTCTGAAGCGGATAAGTTGGCCGCAGATCATTCTAATTATATGATTTCTAAAGGCGCGATTAGCCATGATAATTTTGGACTTAGATTTCAAAAATTGCAACAAGAAGTAAATGCTAATTCTGCCGGAGAGAATGTTGCAGCAGGTTATCCTACAGCCCAGGCCGTGATGCAAGGGTGGTTAAATAGTCCAGGGCACAAAGCAAATATTGAAGGGAACTTCACCCACATTGGTATTGCTTCCATAAAAGATTCAAAAGGAAGATATTATTATACCCAGCTATTTTATCGTTAATTTAGCATTTTTATAAGCTATATTAGCTTAGCCAATAGTACAACGGACCGTAATACTTCCATAAACTATTATTGTTTTTTGTAACGGCACGCTATTTGAAGTGCTTTATTACCTATACACAAAATCAAAAAAATATTAATATGATTTCCTATAATAAGCACTTGTATTCTAGACTATTCAATTTGGTAATTATAATTGCCATGTTATTTTCAATAACTTCATGTGACGAGGATTCTGATGATGACATGTTTCAATTTGCAGATCTCGAGGTCTATGTTTCTGGTACCTTGTCGGGTAACCCTAGAAGCGGACTTAGAGTAGCGGTATACGAGACAGAGGAGGATGCCATAAACGAAGTTAATGCATTAACTTTTTCTCAAACTACAGATAGTGATGGATTTGCTTTTTTTCAAGATCTGGAAGCTGGATTTCGATATTGGGTTAGAGTTGATACAACGCTATTAAATAATATCAATCGAACAGGACATCTTGATGAAGGATTTAACGAAATCAGCATGACAATTCTTTAATGCTCGACAATTCATAGTCTTCTACTACAAGACTTCCCCTTAAGGCCATTATCTGTTGTGTCAAACAGATAATGAATCCAGACTTAGCTACAAAAACCACTAGTTTGAGGGGCTTTTACCGTCTTCAAATTTAAATTAATTACAAACTTTGATGTCTAGACGGATTCCATTTTTAAGTTTCTTATTTGCGTCCAATGGTAGATGTAAATATTAGAGATACCACAGAAAACAAAATCGCCTTAATCAGCCACAAATGTAATGCTGAAAATATTAACGCTATAATTGTGAATTATTAAAAAAATATTCATTTAATTATGTAATTGGTAAAATTTTAGTATTTTTATTAACAATATGACTTTGATGTATTGATTGTCATATCACGGAAAGCATAATAAATCTCCCCCCTAAAGCTGATTTGTGGATAACTTTTAAACGATTTATTCATTCTGAGAAACCTAAATTTATTTTATAAATTTTAACTGAATAACGACCAAAATAAATTGTTATGATGGATGTGGATTTATTGTTATCTGATGACCTTAAACAAGGCATAAGTATTGCTCAATCTTTGGCTAAAGAATATTCCAATAAGAATATTTCGCCATCTCATTTATTAAAAGCACTACTACATAAGGATATTGGACTGAGATCTTATTTAGAGAATCTAGATAAAGATTTGTATTACTTAGAAGAATGGGCAGATGTCAGGATAGAATCTTATCCTAAAAACTCAAAGATTGAAGAGAATCCTCAGGCTGATAGCGAACTATTAGCGGTGCTAAACGAAGCCGACAATATCCGATTGAAAACGAATATTGACCATATAGATGGTATTTGTGCGCTCGCTTCTTTGTGTACACCCGGGGTTGGTTTTACTTACGAACAATTAAAAACATTCCCACTTCGAGGGGAGGAGATCATCAATTTAATGGTAGAATCTTCTGACCTCAATCAGGTGTTAGGTATACCAGATAAAGATGAGAAGTCATCATTAAAGAGTAAAAAACAAAATGCGCTATTTAAGTATTGCATCGATAAATCAGGCATTGCCAGACAGGGGAACCTAGATCCGGTCGTAGCGCGTGACAAGGAAATACGGATGATAACCGAAGTTCTTGGCAGGCGATCAAAACCAAATGTAATTATTACTGGTGATACTGGGGTGGGCAAAACAGCAGTTGTTAATGGGCTGATTCAAAAACTTGTAGATGATAAAATTGGAGGCTCTCTCTCCGGAACTGCCGTTTTTGAACTTGACTTTGGCGCTCTCATTGCCGGAGCAGCTTATAAAGGGGAAGTGGAAGACCGACTAAAAAACATCATTAAAGAAATCAAGCAGTTTGAAAAAGCTATTCTTTTTATTGATGAAGTACATACGTTATTAGATAAACAGGGTGGTGCATCGGGAGCAGCAAACCTCTTGAAGCCTGAATTGGCAAGAGGGGAAATAACAATCATTGGTGCTACATCTGTCGATAATTACACAAAATTTATTGAATCTGACGAAGCCTTTAGTAGAAGCTTTGAGATTATAAAAATTGAAGAACCTAATGAAATTGTTGCTTTGAGGATGTTAAGAAAGATCATTCCAAATTACGAAATACATCATGGGTTAAAGGTTGATTCTGAGGTTATAAAGGAAACAATTCGCCTTTCTAAAAGATATCTAAAAGAAAGAGCGCTACCTGATGCGGCTGTTGATTTACTTGACAGAACCATGGCTGTAGTGAAAATGGTTTCTGTGAGTTCTACAGATGATCTAAACGCCTTGAAAGAACAGTTTACTGAGTTGACGGTAAATGAAATAGGTCTTGAAGAGGATGAACTGATGAGTGAGCTTCAATGGTTTAATATTTATATTAAAAATAAGATCAGTGAAGTACTATTTACAGTGATTGAAGAAGATCAGGATATTCTTAAGATGGATACTTCTAAGGAGGTCATTACCTATATTGAGAATATTCTTGAAAAGTTAATTGAATTTGCGAGTCAAACTCGTGAATCAGTCGAAAAATCGGATGTGGCTGCCGTTGTATCTCATAAAACTGGGATCCCAATGGGTAAACTGCAATCACAGGAACGGGAACGATTACTCAATACCGAAGAGCATCTTAAAAAAAGAGTAGTCGGGCAAGATCACGCTATAAAAACAATTACCGAAGCCATTCTCGAATCACGGTCAGGATTAAGTAAACCAGGACAGCCAATTGGGTCTTTTTTCTTTCTAGGGCCTACAGGAACCGGTAAAACAGAACTTGCTAAAAGCCTTGCTGAATTTTTATTCCAAAATGAATCGGCTTTGATACGTTTTGATATGTCTGAATTTAAGGAAGAGCATTCTGCAGCACTTTTGTATGGTGCCCCACCGGGGTACGTAGGTTATGAAGAGGGCGGTTTATTGGTGAACAAAATTAGGCAACAACCTTATGCTGTAGTCCTGTTTGACGAAATTGAGAAAGCACATGCCTCGGTATTCGATATTTTTCTGCAAATACTCGATGAAGGAAAATTGCATGACCGCTTAGGTAAGGAAGGAGATTTCTCAAATGCAGTCATTCTTTTTACTTCCAATATTGCGAGTCAGGTGATTATTGACACTTTTAATAAAGGTGAAATTCCTAAATCGAATGATATCATGGAGATTATGTCTGGTCATTTCAGGCCTGAATTTCTTGGCAGGCTAACTGAGATCGTGCCTTTTGCACCAATAAGCAAAGAAGTAGTCGTTATGATATTTAATATACATCTAAAGAATCTTTATAAAATGCTTGAAGTACAAGGTATTGGACTTCAAATTGCTGATAATGCAAAAGAAAAACTTGCGATGTCTGGTTTTACACCTAAATATGGGGCCCGTCCTTTGATAGGCGTTATCCGGAAAGAAATACGCAGGCCGCTTTCAAGAAAAATAATTACCGGAGAGGTGAGTAGAGGAAGCCAGGTAAGTATTAGCCTTGATAAAAATGATGAAATAAAATGGAAAGTTTCTTAATTACAATGAGTTAAGGGACTTCAATAAAATTGATAATTAATTACGAACCTAAAATTATTATAAAATGGCAATCTATGACATAGGCGGATCCGAAGTAAAAGGGGATGCCAGCGAGGCAATGAGTGAATTACCTCAAAACAAAACTTTAATGATAGAAAAACTATCAAAAGAACCACCTATTAAACCCGAGGTTGTTGGTGGTTTGAAATCCATCAATGAGGTGTTCGAACACTACGCACCAAATGTTGATATGGAGTTTCAAGACAGTGAAGGTGGCGCTCGAAAAGAGAAACTTCAATTTAAAAACTTGGGGGATTTCGGTGTAAAGGGCATTACCAATCAAAGTGATTTTTTAAAAAATCTTACAGCTCAAAAAGAACAGAACCAGAAAATGATTAAGCAGTTCAAAACCAATAAACTATTAAAAAAAGCATTGGAAGATGAAGGACAGAAAACAGCACTGCTTAATGCGATTAATTCACTGATCAAAGAATTGGAAGACAATAAGTAATAATCTATTTAAAAACAATCTAAACCCTATAACTATGTCTGAAAAAGATTCAATAGAACAAAATACGGGAGAATTTAAACAATCTGAAGTTTTATCTATCGAAAAGATAGACAACCCACAAGCCATTCTTGAAGAAAGTATAGATGCCCTCGCCGTTGTTGGTGGATTCGATCTATTGGAAATGGCCATTGATGGAATACAAAATGTAAATCCTGAACGAAAAGCCAGAAAAAGGATATTCCTCACAGAGTCTTCCAGAAAGGGTGAGCGTGAAGATTTAAAACGCAGCTTGAAGATCTGGGCAGATGCCCTGACATCAGGCGGAAGTGTTTCTGAACTGGTTGAAAAATGTGAAAAACAAGCAGATACGGCGGAAACCACCTTAAAAAGCAACCTGAAAAATGCCATTTCAGAAATAAAGGACATGGAAAGATCTTACCGATCTGTGGCTTTGTTCTTCAAAAATACAACGCAGGAAAAGCTTAAGAATGTTTCATTCTTAAACGCAGACCTCGAACAGCTTAAAGATTTAGACAATACCCGTTTTTATGAAAAAGTTAATGAAGAGCTTGTCGCCAATTATGACAGGTTAGATTTAAGAAATAACTATAGCATTCTTGTTATTCCTGGGTACTTGGGTTCCAATAAAGTAGTTGAGAAGTGGGCAAAAATGGCACACGATAACAAAGTGATGATGGTTACAGATTTTGAACACCTTGATAACCCAGATGATGTCATGGAGATGTTTGAAGGGGCTAATCTTACTGGTGGAGATATGTATCGCTCTAACGTTATGATGTCTTGCAACTGGTTGGTAGGACGTGATAAAATAGATGAAGTAGGCGAAGAGGAAGTGTTATATGTACCGCCAGCTGGTGCTTTGGCAGGGACCATTTATCAGACACTTATGTCTCAGGTGGCCGCAGGTAAAAAACACGGTAGCTTAAGCGAAGTTGACGGGGTCGCTTTTCAGTTGAAAAAAAGTGAGATTGCAAGTCTTGAAAAAATGGGTCTGGTACCCATGGTAAACGAATATGGTAAGGTTATGGCTTTCTCTGCCAAAACCTTGTTCAATGGTGACAACCTTGGCTTACAAACTTATTCGGTAGTTAGAGTTTTTGATTACGTAACCAAAGTAATGATGGATTTCCTCAACCGCAGGGCTTTCGAAAACTTTAATAATATCACTAAGAAAGAAATTCAAAGTCAAATAGTTCGTTTCCTGAGCGATATTACAGGGCCAGGTAAATTGATAGAAAATTTTTCAATAAAAAGATTTGAACAAGACCAACATCAAAAAGATAGGATCCACCTCGATATTAGTATGAAACCCTATTTTCCTGCTAAGAATTTTATGATTAAGATGGATGGGCAAAAAGGGGATGATGGTACTGAATGGAGTTCAGAATATGACCAGTCATAATATCTCAATTAAATTATTTAAAATATTCATTATTAACTAAAATAAATTAAAATGGCAACTATTATAACTTTAGAAGTAGATGGAATATCTGATAAATTTGAGGTTCCGGCCTTAAACTTTGGGCTGAATTCCCATGCAGATGTAAGCAATACCACTCAGGAAATAGATTTTTCACCAATCGATGTATCTGAATTTTCATTTTCCATTGTTTCACCATTGCCTGAAACTGCTGAGAAATTGATAGTTTGGATCACCGATCATGAAATTAAAGGTTCAGCAAAATTCAGTATCAGTAAAGAGTCAGGGAAAGAATCTCCAAGAGTTATCGAGCTGAAAGATGTATGCTTAACCAGCTATTCTGAAAACATTGACTCAAACTATGCTTCCACTAGCCTTTCATTGGTTGGGCGCGAGGTAAATATTGGCAATAATGTTAAAATTAATCTATCTAAAAACCGCTAATTTATTACTCATAAGTGATGCGGTTAATAATTGGATCACTTATGAATTAATTATTTAGTTCAGCTATTTATTTATCATGGTTCTATCAGCAAAATTACATATTGAAGGGCATCAAAATGAGGAAGAAGGCATCCAATTGCTTTCTTGCGATTATCAGTTTTCGCAAGAAATTGATCAAAAAGGATTGCCAACCTCTAAAGTAAATGGAGGCATTATTAACCTCTCTTTTGCAAGTCTTGAAGATAATGAGGTCATACAATGGATGATCTCTGAGGATGCTGATAAAAGTGGAGAAATTTCCTTTTCTGGAGATACCAATTCCAAACCCTTTAGAACTTTGGAGTTTAAAGATGCCAGATTGGTCTTTTATCAAGAAAATTTTATGGACCAATCAAATATGGTAACCGCTTTGTCTATTTCCACACGTGAGATGACAATTTCGGGTGTAAAATATACCAATGCATGGATGGGGTATTGAACCCAGCAATTTTTGTCTTGATTTTAAATGATTTAATAACACTATAGTTTTATGGCGCTGGCATCGAAAATACAAATTGAAATTGACGGGCAAGAGTTGAAAGATTTTCTGAATCTCACCATCAATCAAAATATGTATACACCTCATGAATTTGAGGTGATTTGCCGTATGGATACCTTCGAAGAAAGAGATAGTTTCGTCATGGAGACTTCTAAAAAGTATATTGGTGCTGTAATAAGCATATCCATTGAGGCCAATATTATGAGTAAATCTAATGTCTCTGATCATTTGTTCAAAGGAATGATCACTTCCATAAGAACCACAAAATCGCATACTGGTAAAGCAGATCATGTCATCCTCTCAGGGAATAGTCCAGATATTTTATTGAACAACAACCCAGGCAGCAGTTCATTTGAAAATAAAAATCTGAAACAAATTACCGATGAAGTATTGAAACCATACCCGAAAGATGTATTAAAATCAGAGATTGATCCTGCAAAAGGTGACCGCCTGCTATATACCGTACAGTATAACGAAAGCAACTACGACTTTATAAGACGTCTAGCTACCCGCTATGGCGAGTGGTTTTTCTACGATGGTACAAAACTATTCTTTGGTAAATTACCAAATGCTAAAACCGATTTAAAATTAGGGCTAGATCTTACCGACTTTAATTTTTCTATAAAAATGGTACCATCTAAGTTTAAATATATTGGATATGATCCTTTAAAGGCCGAAACTGTCGAAAAGAAATCTACATCCGCTGGTAAAGCTAACCTCAATGAATACGGGGGACAAGCACACAATATCTCTATGAGAGAGTATGGCCAAGAATCAACGCGCTTCTACAATCTCGCTGAAAATTATCCTTCTACAGAATTGGATGAGGTTGTGAGCCTAGAGGAAGGCGCTTCCGCGCTCAATATGTCAGTCGTACAAGGGAGTAGTCAAAATCCGGCCTTAAAATTAGGTAATAAAGTAAATATAAAGGCTCTCAAAATGGACCAGAAAGGCGATGTTGATTATGGGGAATATATTATTACCTCTTTAAAACATAGCTGTGATAACACCATGAATTACCAAAATACTTTTGAAGGCATTTCTGCTGCGGCAAAAATACCCGATTATACCAACCCACATGTCATTCCGCACTGCGAATCGCAGGGTGCTGTGGTAGCAGAAAATGATGATCCTGATAAACTGGGCAGAATACGGGTTAATTTTTTCTGGCAAGAAAAGAACATGATAAGTCCATGGTTACGGTTGGCCAATGTTTATTCAGGTAATGGAATGGGGTTTTATTTTATACCGGAGATTGGCGATGAAGTATTGGTGGATTTTGAAGGTGGCAATGCAGAAAAGCCTTATGTAATAGGAAGTTTATACAATGGTAAAAAGAAGCCTATACCGGAATGGGCTGATAAGGATAATAATATTAAGGGAATCTTGACTAGAAGCAATTTAAAATTAGAGTTTAACGATAAGACAAAGCAAACAACCATAGAAACTCCGGGAGGAAACATAGTGATTTTAAGCGATGATGATAAGTCTATTATACTTCATGATCAGAATAAGAACAAGGTAGAACTCACTACAAAAGGAATTAGTATGGATAGCTTAAAGGATATAAAAATTTCCTCGAAGGGCAAGATCATTATAAAAGGAACAACAGGTATAGATATTTCATCAGCGGCAGATGCGAAACTATCTGGACTTAATGTAAATTTAAGTGCCGATCTGGGAATAAAAGCAAAAGGAAATGCAACAGCCGAACTCTCTGCCGCAGGACAAACTACGGTAAAAGGAGCCATGGTAATGATTAATTAAAAAAATAAGATAATGGGAAAACCAGCAGCAAGATTAACCGATATGCACACCTGCCCTATGGTAACACCGGGAGTGCCACCAATACCTCATGTGGGAGGGCCAGTTTCAGGACCTGGAGTGCCTAATGTGTTAATTGGCAAATTGCCTGCGGCAGTAATGGGAGATACATTGGTTTGTACAGGCCCACCCGATGTAATTGCCAAAGGATCGGCAACGGTAATGATAGGCAAACGACCTGCAGCCCGTATGGGCGATCAAACCGCCCATGGCGGGGTGATTGTGCTGGGTTGCCCAACGGTGATGATTGGGGGTTAACACAAAAACACATGTTATCAAAAAAAATGCTCATGCTATTAGAATTATGTAATGATCATTTAGTTATCTGATTAAAATTATTATTAAATATTGCTAATCTCAAAACAATAGAATTTAAATCAATTTAAAATTTATACAATGACTGGATGGACAACAACTAAAAATTATGACATTTTACTTCAAAAAGATGAAATGTCATGTGGATTATGCTGTGTAGGTATGATTGTAAAATTATTAGATGGATACACCAAATATTCGGAGAGTTCATTAATAAATAAAAGTAGAAAACTAGATTCAACGTCTACAGGGTATACTATGGCTGCCACTAATCGTGTTGGTGCTGTAGCAACACCCTTCGCAGGTTTAAAAAAAGGAGAAGCAACATTCGCAGGTACTATAGGATTAAATGATGGGCCCTCACATTCCGTTGACGGCACATATGGGGCACATTTAGCTAAATTATTAGTAGAATTAGGATTTGAAGCTACTTACGGGCAAGGTAATGTTAATAAGGCGATGAATAATGTAAATAAAAGGAAACCATTAATAGTTCGGGTTGGAGAGCCTGGTCATTGGGTGGTTGTAGCAGGAAAGAGAAGTAAAAATGGTGATTACATTGTTTTAGACCCATGTATGTCTAGAGAAGTAACAATTACAAAAAACAGTGCCCATCATTCAGATACAAGGTCCTTTACTGATTTTTATGTTTCGTGTAAGCGCTCAACATCCATCTTTAAAAAAGTAAAAGTTATGTGATAGTAAATATATTTTTTAAAGTCGTAGAGAATTTTTTATGGATAAAATATCGAATTAAGTATAAAATAAATTATGATAAACAACATTACAATAGTATATAGCCTCTTTTTTATCCTAACCTTGGTATGCTTTGGCATCTATTTGGCAAAGGTAAATGGCGCAAGAAGCAAAAAATGGAAACTAGTGCTGTACCTGGTAGTAACCGCCATACTAATTGCCCTAATAAACATCCTTGGTAAATTTGAATACACCGATTTACCTATTTGGGTATTTATAGCGGCGCAGGCATGGCTATTGCTTCTCGGGATTCTCCATGTCTGGCTTTTTGAAAAATGGATTGATCTGGAAAACAACAACTTTAGTAGCATACTTTTTACATTTGCAGTTTGTTTTTTGGGCTATGGTCTGCTAACGCTATCCTTTAAGTGGATTTCTGACAGTTCTTTTCCAATCTATTATTTTTATCCAGCCTTCTTTTTCATAGCACCAACCTTTGTACGCATCGCCTTTGCATATTTTATGAGGATACCTATAAAACATTACAAAGCATGGACTTTGCCAGCACCTGGCACATTAACCGACCCAACTAACAAAGAAATGGCCAATCCTATTATCGTGAATTTTGAGATTAGTAGGGAGATTACCGATAGTAAAACCGTTTTTAAAGCCAAGGCACCACAAGGCATGAATCTTGGTAAATTATTTTACTTTTTTATTAGCGATTATAATTCTAAAAACCCGAATAGTCCTATTGTTATTATAAATGAGGATAACAAGACCGAACAATGGTCTTTTTACCAGACCAACAATTTGTTTAAGAGCAAAACACATTTGGATCCTGATATTACCATTTCAGAAAATAAAATAAAAGAGAATTCCTCAGTAATATGTAAAAGAATATCTATTTAATCTATAATTAAGAACCCATGAAAGCTTTAAATACCAAAGAAAGAAATTCATCTATTTTTAAATTCTCAATGTGGCTCCTCACGGGTGTCCTTATAATTTGTGTGCCTATAATATTCTCATCTTTTTTGTCAAAAGATCAAGGAATAGAAAAAGGTGATAAAAATGAAAGGATGGCTACTGCTGTGAAATTTGAAAGAGAATATATCGCTGTTAAAATTCAAGAAATTATTAATCTAATGGAAAGTAAGTCTGATGCTGAGTCTGATGCTGGAGTTACTAGTACATTTTTAGGAATCATTTATAATGAGATAAAGGATACCACGAAAACAGACACCACATGGCGGGGTAAGATGTACAGAAACATCGTAACGCTTTCTGGACAGATTGTTAGGGCCAATAATATTGAAAGTGATTCCGGGGGGGAAAAAGAAGGACTGGCAACAGACCTAAATGATATTATTGCTGAAATTCAGAAGCACTATGAAAAGTTTGATAATTTGAGTGATGGGAGTGGGTCGACTAAGAAAAAAATTCGGGATAAAGTAGGAGACATAAATGCGGATTTTAAAGCATCCATAACAAAACTTAATAACCTCAAAGGCAAAATTCAATAAACACTGCAAAGTCAATGAAAGATTTGGAACATATCGCTCAGGCAATTGAAAACTTTCCGTCTGATATTAGAGCGGAAGTTCTAATGGCAGATTTAATTCAGGACGGACTTTTACCATTCGATTTTCTAGTGCATTGTAAGAGTGTTTTTAAAAGGGGTTATAGTACGGATATATTAAAGGCCGAAAAAATAGTGATAAATGATGTACAGGAAATGTTGGCAATTCATCTTTCTAGAGATGGGTTGTACGACTTGCTTCCTGAAGGCTTATTTCACGCTTCGCCAAGTGAGGCGCTGACCACAGGGGAAGGCATGGCATCGAGTTCTAGAAAAGAAGATCAAATTGAAGACGAAACGAGAAAGTTTTTCCTTCCTTTTGAAAATGAATTTTTTTATCAACGCACCCTACTTGAATTACAGGAAAAATCAATGCTTCAGAAGCTAAATGATAATAGCTTAGATGATTTTTTTCTGCGTTTCTGGAAAATTGACAAGTCATTGCCACACAAATTTATCAGTAAATTAAGTGTTATGCTGCCCTTTGTTAAAGAAATAGTTGGAGATTTTAAAATGACGGCTAACTGCCTTGGGGCCATATTGGGAGAAGACGTAACTCATAAGATTTATTATATATCAGAAGCCACTACTGAAACAGGGAGTAATCAAATAGATTATGGGTTTTCTTTGGGTAAGGCGAGCTTAGGCGTGAACCTAATCACCAACGGTGACCTTATGGAAGGTTGCAAATTGATACGGTTTTCTATTGGGCCATTGAAAGAAACTACCATTGACTCGTATTTGGAAAATGGAAATATTACGAGTTTTATTAATTGTTTTTGTAGTTTTTTCATTCCAATGGAAATGGATTTTGAGTTTGATGTAACCATGCAGAAGGACCAGCAGTCATTTTCACTTGGGTCTGATATGGCACCATTTATTATGGGTTATAGTACAATTAATTAATGTTATGAGTGATATTCAATTTGGCTTTAAAATAAATTGAATAAAAAGATAGAGATCAATTACCTAAATTATAAAAATATGTCCGAAAAACATAGAAAGTATTTCGTCAATTGGATTGATGGAATGAAGATCAATAAAGATCATTTTATCAGCATGGAAAATGCAATGATCTATCAGCAGCATGTTATTGCTAAATCCCACATGGACCCTTATAATTTTGGCATACTTTCAGAGATAGATAGTGAATCTGCACTTCAAATTTCTTTTGAAGTTAACGCAAATAATCAAGTAAATGTCAAAGTAAATCGGTGTTTGGCTGTAACATCGGGTGGATTTATTATCGATTTGGATACTGATACACCCGAATTATCGGAATTTGAGGTTAGTATAAGCGATTTTGATTTGCTGACTAGTGAAAACAATTTTGGAGAATTTTACTTAGTGCTTAAAATACAGCCTTATGCCCGAGTGCCTGTAGGTAATGCCGATCCCAAAGAAAATCCGCCCCGTCATCCTTTTGTAATCCCAGAATACACGGTGTCAATCATTCCCGTTGAGCAAATGAACAAAGTGGGATTTGGCGATTATTACCAAGTGATTGGCAAGTTACTTATAAAAGATAATGTTCCAGTACTTGATAAGCAATATATACCACCTTGTTCAAGGGTTTCAAGTGATAAACGATTATTAAAAATTGAAAATGATCTACTCGCTTATTTTAGCAAATTAGAGTTGGATATAATGACCATCATCCGTAAAATACATATGAAGGAACAGAAGTCGCCTTTAGCCACTTCAGTCAAGTTATTTGCAGATGAAATCGCAACTTTTCAAGGGTTGCAAATAACAAATCAGCGGCTTTATCTTAAACATCTGCCGCCGGTATCACTTTTTGAAGCAATCTCGCAATTTGCCCGTTTAATGCGGAATACTTTGGAGACATTAACACCTGAGACAAAAGAGCAAATGATTAACTATTTTTCAGATTGGAGTAACCTGAAACAGGGTGAGCTGGAAAAATTAATACTTGATACTGTAAATTTTGATTACAATCACTATGAAATAGCGGCAATCATGTCAAAATTAATGACTTTCATGAAGACCATGTCAGTGCTTTTTGAAACGGTTAGCCATTTGGATTATGTAGGTAAACGACGTGATACAAATATTTATATTAAAGAAGACGAGAAGCCCAATAGGAGTTTTCTTGCAGATGATTGAAAAGGCATATTTATAAAAATAGAAAATCATGGCAAAAGAATTTTTGCAACTACCAATACAGCTTGGTCATATTACTAGTCAGCAACATTTAAAAAGGTGCTCTCTTAATGATTCGGTTACCAATATGATAAGATTAATTTGCACCACCCACTTTGGTGAAAATAAAGCGGATGATTCATTAGGGAATGAGCTTTGGGAAAACGATTTTGAAACAGTGAGTAACATTCAAGCGTTTAAGGAAAGATTGTCTGAGTCACTCCAAAATACACTTATTAGGCATGAAAAAAGATTGAGTGGGATAAAAGTGAGCGTTGGATTCGAACAGGTTATAACCACAGTTTACAAGAAAAGGGTTCGGCAAAGAATACAAATTGACATAGAGGGAACCGTTCGAAAAACTAATGAGACATTCAAACATAAAGAAGTGTTTTTTATGGGCCCATTATCGTACTACTAAACAAATACCACATGCAGGAAAGTAAAGATAAAATTAAGAATAGAATGATCAAAAATGCCGCAAAGGTATGGGGGTTTTCAGGACCCCAATCCGAAAACTCGTTTGATCCGCTTGTTAGTTTGCTTCTAGGGGCCTGTGCTTTTGAATTAGAGAAAATTTCTAGAGAAATTAATAATTCTGAATCTCGAATTATTGAAAGACTCATCAATATACTAACCCCACAACCAATAACAAGTCCATATCCTGCCTATTCAATCACCTATGCTAAACCAACCAAGAAGGGCGCCAAAGTTTTACCTAATTATCAGTTTTATGCAGAAATAAAGGTGAACGACCAGTCGGAGATAAAAACCAAAGAAAAACAAATATATTTTAGTCCGACAGGCACTTTTGGATTAACTGATGGAAGGCTGCGATATCTCGCCACTCATAAAAGGGTTTATGAATTTGTTGAAGACCAATATAAAGATATTGTTACCGAGAAGTTTAAAGCACCTCTTCCGCCAACTTCACTTTTTTTAGGCTTAGAATTAAATGAAAAACCAATGAGTATCACCTTGTTTTTTGATCTAATAAGCGATCATTTAAAAAAAGCGTTTTTTTATGAGTTGGAGGCATGCAATTGGAAAATTGGGGGTGTTTCTGTGAAAGCCGAAAAAGGAATTATAGATCTGAGTCAGCGAGATCATGATGTATATCAAATGATAGACCGAGATAGAAACCTGTCTTCAAAAATATCACATCATGTAAATCATTTCTTTAACCGTCAGTTTGTAAGCCTTGACCTGAAAAACATTGAAGAATTGGAAGAAGAAGAAAGACAGAAGTTGCCAGATGCCCTCGCAAATTCTATCGATGACAATGAACTTTCAAATATTAGTGATAAGACCACCTGGATAGAATTGCAGTTTACAACACCAATATCAGATGAATTGATAGAGAATTTAAGATGCTCGCTAAATTGTTTTCCTGTAATCAATAGGCAACAAAATGAATTTACTGGCAGTACCCGCGAATTGATCAATATTATTCCAATGCATACCGAAGATGTCTTTTTTGACCTGAAGTGTGTTACCAATACTAATGGGGAGGCTTATAAGATTAAGCATTTTGAGAGCCAGGCCAATATATCAAAAGGCTCTGCATTACTTCGTTTAGATGGAGTAGGTAGGTTCGATTCGCGTCGAGCCATGGAGTATTTGGAGTATTTGTTAGAGTTGATGAAAGAGGAAAGTGCCGCATTTAATGTAATTGGCTCTGATATGATCTCATCAAACCTTCGGGAACTTAATCAAACAATAGCTCGTCTAGAGAAGAAAGTTCAAGATGTACAATTAGAAAAAGGGGATACCGCATACCTAATGCTAAAACCACAAGATGGGGACAGGCAGGTATTTGTTGAGTATTGGTCTACGTCCTGTTCATTAGCTAATAACATTAGAGAGGGTACACCATTAAAAGTATACAAGGCAGATGATTTGGATTACAATGCAACGCGATTAATGACCACGACAACTGGTGGTAAAGAAAAACCAAATACCGAAGAACGAATCAATGCCTGTAGACGATCCTTGCAATCGGGAGATCGGGTCGTTACTAGAGAGGACATTAAAGCCTTATGTTATGAGCACTTCAGTGATACCGTAGCCGAGGTTAATATTAAAAAAGGGATAAAGCAAGGCACTAATAAATCAGAAGGGTTCATTCGTACCATCGATACTCATGTGCAATTGAAAGAGGGCCTTATAATGAGTCCCATTGAACAAAATCTATTTAGGCAGAAATTATTGGTATTACTTGAAACCCGTTCAGCCAATATATTTCCATATAGGGTGTTTTTTAAGAATTAAATATTATTGAAAAAGTAGTATTAACTCCTGTCTCAGAACTTACGAGTAGATTCCCGCCATGTTTTTTCAAAATATTTTTTGAAAGACTTAATCCAATGCCACTACCATTCTTTTTGGTGGTATAAAATGGAATGAAAATTTGATTCAAAATGTCTTCTTCAATACCATGGCCGTTATCGGTTACAAGAATTACCGTCTTGTTGGGTTCTACAATGCAACTTATTTTAATACAGGGTTGTTCTATCCCCTCTAAAGCATGGATACTATTATTGATGAGGTTAATTAAAACTTGTTCAATCAGTTTATTATCGGCATGAATAATAGTATTTGAAGGCATGGGTAATAAAATCAATTCAATATTTGCTTCCTTTAGAGCAGTTTTCATTAATAATTGTATGGTCAATAAAAATTGCTTGACATTAATTTTGCTAAGCTTGGGGATGGGTACATTTGAAATTGTTCTATAATCTTTTACAAAGTCTAATAATCCATCAGATCGTTTTTTAATTGTTGTAGCCGCCATATTGATATCAAGAATATCTTCATCTTCCATTTGGTCCAGTTTTAAAGCCTCTCCTTTTTCATTTTCGGTAAGCGTTTTCATAGTGGATGCGAGTGAGCTAACTGGTGTAAATGAGTTAAGCATTTCATGTGCTAAAACCCGAATAACATTGTGCCAAGCTTCAATTTCCTTTTGTTCTATTTCTGATCGAATATCCTGAAAAGAAATAATTAAATATGGGGTGTTAAGGAGTCGTATTTCTACAACTTCTAGAGATAATTGTTTGCGCTCCATTTCATCTCCAAGGTCGACTAAAATTTTACCGCCATCTGCAATTTTTTTAATTTCTTTGGTTAGCCAAGGCACATGATTTGCCATGCGATGCCAGTATTTATGCTGTGGTTGTTGTAAAATATCACTGGCAGCCTTATTTAAGAAAAATATTTCTTCATTCGATTGCTCATTAAAAAGATCTTCCTTTTTTATGGAAATAATCCCAAGATTCACGTGCTCTAAAATATGTTTGAAATATTTGTACTGTGCCTCTTTCTCAATTTTATTACGTTTAAAAATTTTAATAATTAAATTAAAATCATCGAAAACTTTAGCAAAAGAATCCCCTTTTTTAGAAGGCGAAAAATAAACAGAGTAGTCTTCGTTTTTCAGTGCTTCCAAAAACTTTACTAATGAATAGTTAGTATTGTTAACATAGTGAATTAAAGAAGCAACTTGTAAAATAATTACAATGCCAATACCCCCTGTGGAAAACCATAAGTTTTTCAATAAAAAATAAGAGAATAAAACGCAAAAAATCAAAATGATAATTATACGGATGCCTACTTGTAATGTGAATCTCTTTATCAAAATAATAAAATTATAGATTAAATTTTTCTAGTCTGCGATATAGTGCAGCTCGAGTAAGTCCTAGCTCTTTTGCTGCTTTGGAAATGTTTGAACCGTGTTTATTCATAGCTTTCTCAACTAAAAGCTTTTCAATTTCCTGAAGATTTAAATTATCGTATACAGCGTTTTTAGAATTTGTTTTATTTGGAATTACTGTGAGATTGAAATCGGAAATGGTAATGATATTATGGTCACACATAATGACGCCACGCTCAAGCGTATGCTGAATCTCTCGTATATTTCCTGGCCAGTGATGTGATTGTAATGCTTTTACAGCGTCATCCGTTATGGTTAAGTGAGATTTGTGATACTTCTCCTTGAAAATGTTTAAATAATGAGTCACAAACTCCGAAATGTCTTCTGGCCGATCTCTCAATGGTGGAATTTCAATTTCTACAGTGTTTATTCTAAAGAGAAGATCTTGTCTAAATTTCCCCTCATCAATCCATTGTTTAATGGGTGCATTGGTGGCAAATAATAAGCGCGCATTAAAAGGGCGTTCAATGCCTTCTCCTAATCTAGAGACCTTCTTGTCTTGTAGAACAGTCAATAATTTCGATTGTAGGTTATAAGGCAGGTTTCCAATTTCATCTAAAAATAAAGTACCGTTTTCGGCCATTTCAAAACGGCCAGGTTTATCTTCATGGGCATCTGTAAAGGCTCCTTTTTTATGACCAAAAAGTTCACTCTCAAATAGACTTTCAGACAAAGCCCCAAGGTCAACATGAATAAAAGGCCCTTTAGCATTGGCGGATCGATTATGAATCGCTCTAGCTAAATGTTGCTTTCCAGTGCCGTTTTCTCCCAATATTAGGATGCTAGCGTCGGTAGAGCTAACCTTATCAATAGTATTCATAACCGTTTGCATAAGTTTTGAATGCCCTATTATTGGTCCGAAATTCTGATTGGTGTTATTAATTAAAGCTTCATTGGTATGTTTTAAAATAGATATTTTATGATTTGTTCTACTCAGTTTTAATCCGGCTTGAATGGTTGCTAAAAATTTTTCGTTTGACCAGGGCTTGAGAATAAAATCAAAAGCGCCTAGCTTAATAGCCTTAACAGCTAACTCTACCTCTCCATAAGCAGTCATTAATATAACAACCATTTTAGGATTGATACTTAAAACATGCTCGAGCCAATACATCCCCTCCTTACCATCATTGAATCCTATTCTGTAATTCATATCTAATACAATGATATCAATGTGCTCTTCGGAAATTAATTGATTTAGGTCTTTCGGATTATTACGGATAATGACCTTCTCATATTGTTTTTTTAATAAGAGCTTTGCAGATAATAGAACGTCTTCATCATCATCAATGATCAATATTGTAGCCTGAGTTTTTGACATTATGCGAGTATAATTAATAATGAACACAATGTACAAAATGTTCAATAACGAACAACATTATGTTCGAAAATGAACACTACAAAATAAAATCAATATTTTTAAAAGACTGATAATCAGTCAATAAAGAATAATAAATTTTTTGGCATAAGCATTGAATAGAATCCTGTAAATATTACGAACAATCAAAATTAATCAAAAACGAACGCAAATTTTGCCATGAAACAATTGGGAATGGATAAAAGAATAGAGAAAAAGAAATGGAGCCAAAAAAAGAGCTTATATCTAGGAGGAATCATACTATTTATAGCACTTGCTTTTTTTGGGTTTAAAACATTAAACAGAAAAATTTATAAGTTAGAAGCCTCTCGGATTTCGGTAAAGAAAGTTACAGAAGGAGATTTTCAGGATGTGATTTTAATAGATGGAAATGTGGAACCTATAAATCTAGTATTGGTAAATACTCTTGAAGGAGGATCTGTAGAAGAGATCTTTATTGAAGATGGTGTTTTAGTGACTAAAGGAACGCCGCTATTACGATTAAGTAATCCTGCTGCTACGCTTGGATACATGAATCAGGAAACCGCAATTATTGAGCAAATAAATAATTTGAGAAGTTTAAAGCTTTCCTTGGAAAAGGATCAACGTAGTTTAATGGAGTCGTTAATGGATAGTGAGAATAGCTTGGCTGATGTGCAGCGCTCTTTTAAGGTTGATTCATTATTATTTGCTAAAGATATTATTGCGAAAAATGATTTTGTCAATTTAAAAGAATCTTATAAATACCTCCAAGACAAGCGCAATTTCATGAATAATAATGTAAAGAAAAGTGCTAGAGATAACAAAGTTCAAATACAACAAATTAATAAGTCTATTGGATTAATGCAACGCAATTTGGATATGATCCACGAAAACATTGAAAAGATGTTAGTACGTGCTCCTGTAACGGGTATGCTATCTTCATTTGATCCAGTTATTGGCGAATCTTATATGAAAAATCAAAATGTAGCTAAAATTGATATTCAATCTGGATTTAAAATAAGAGGGCGTGTTGACGAATATTTTTTAAGTACTGTAAAATCTGGTCAGTTAGCACGTTTTTCGTTCGATGGTCAGATTGTTAACTTAAAAGTAAAAAAGGTGTTATCAGAAGTTAATAATGGGCGATTTGAGATTGATTTAGTATTTGTTGAAGATATTCCTGAAGCCATTACTAATGGACAGTCATTGCAGGTGAAACTTGAACTTTCAAAAGCTAAAAAATCTTTATTGATCCCCCGTGGTAATTATTTCCAGGCTTCTGGTGGGCAATATGTATTTGTGCTAGATAATAATGGAGAAGCACATAAACGATATATCAGGCTTGGTAAAAATAACCCGAGCTATTATCAAGTATTAGAAGGACTTGTTATAGGAGAAGAATTTATTTCTTCTTCGTACGACGACTTTAAAAATTACGAATCAATCAAAATAAATAAATAAAAACTTTAGACATGATCAAATTAAACAATTTATCAAAAGTGTACAGAACAGACGAAGTAGAATCGACTGCGTTAAATGAAGTGTCATTTCAAATTAATAAGGGAGAGTTTGTCTCCATTATGGGGCCTTCAGGTTGTGGTAAGTCAACCCTATTAAATATTCTAGGAATGCTCGATAAGCCAGAAAGTGGAAGTTATGAATTTCTAGGCAACGAAGTGGGGCATCTTAATGAAAAAGGACGATCTGAGGTACGAAAAAAGAACATCGGATTTATATTTCAAAATTTTAACCTTATAGATGAGCTTACAGTTTTTGAAAATATTGAGTTACCATTAATTTATAATAATGTAGGGGCCGCTGAACGTAAAAAAAGAGTGAATGAGCTTATAGAGAAAATTGGTATTTCACATCGAACTTCACATTTTCCACAGCAACTTTCTGGAGGACAACAACAACGTGTTGCTGTAGCCAGAGCATTAATTACAAACCCACCATTAATACTAGCTGATGAACCAACAGGAAACTTGGACAGTTCTCATGGTAATGAAGTTATGGAGTTGATGTGTGCGTTACACGAAGCAGGTACCACTATTGTAATGGTAACCCATTCTTCTCATGATGCTAGTTATTCTGGAAGAATCATCAATTTATTAGATGGACAAGTAGTCTCTGAAAAGAAAAGTAAGCTAGCTCAAGCTGCCGTATAATTAAAACTAGAAATCATGTTTAAAAATTATTTAAAAGTGGCTTTTAGAAGTCTTAATAAGAATAGAACCTATGCTGTAATCAATATTCTTGGTTTAGCATTAGGCTTGACAATTACCATTTTGGTATTCATGTTTGTGAAAAGTGAAACAAGTTATGATACACAATGGGATGGGTATGAACGTATTTATCGACCAGGGATAGTAGCAAATATGATGGGTCAGACAATGGATAACCCAATGTCGGCAAGTCCAATGGCCTATGCCTTTAGAACGGAGTTTACCGATGTGGAAACTGCGACACGCATACGACCAAATACTCAAGAAGTTTTGATGCGTTATGAACAACAAAAAGTTTATATAGAACATGGTGTTTATGCGGATAGTGCTTTCTTTAAAGTATTTGATTATGAGTTCGTTCATGGCGATCCGAAGTCAGCGTTATTAGAGGATAATGCAATTGTACTCACAGAAGCAACTGCGCTTAAATTGTTTGGAAGAGCTGCAGCCATGGGAGAAATTGTTAATTATGATAATAGACGGGATTATGTGGTAAGAGGAATTGTAAAAGAACCAGAGACACCATCACACTTCCAGTTTGATATGTTTATGGCCAGAAATTCTAATGAAGATCAAATTTGGTTGAACATGAATTATCACACCTATGTAAAAGTTCGTGAAGGTGTAGAGTATACCGATTTTAAGGAAAAGATGAGTGCGAATTTTATGGATAAAATTTCACCTCAAGTTCAGCAAATGTTAAAGGTTACAATTGAAGAGTTCAAAGCACAGGGGAATAACTTTGAGTATCAATTACAAACCTTAAAAGAAATCCATCTTTACTCTAATAAAGATGGTGAAATTCAACAAAATGGAAACATCCTTTATATCTATGTATTTATTGGGATTGCATTATTAGTTATTTTGATTGCTGGAATTAACTTCATGAATCTTTCAACTGCACGTTCGGGAAAAAGAGCAAAGGAAGTTGGTGTTCGAAAAGTGATTGGGGCATCCAAAAAAATGCTGGTTACTCAATTTTTAATAGAATCGGTGATTCAAAGTTTTATCGCATTGTTTTTAGCCTTTATACTAGTAGAATTATTTTTACCAGGGTTTAACAATATCATGGAAACCAACCTTAATCTATTTAATTCTCATATAAATCAAACAATTTTATTCTCATTACTAGTTACCATTATCTATGGTTTGTTTGCAGGAAGCTATCCAGCATTCTTTTTATCAGCATTTCAACCTGTAGCTGTTTTAAAAGGAGATTTTACAAAAACAAAAGGTGGTGGTTTTTTAAGAAAAGCCTTAGTGGTGTTCCAATTCACAGCATCAACTATTTTAATTATTGGGATGATTATAATCTTTAATCAAATTTCTTATTTGCATAATAAAGACATTGGTTTTAATGGAGATCAAGTTGTTGTTGTACCCATTCAAACTGAACAAATGGTGGATAATTTTAGAAATTATAATGAGATTTTCCTCAAAAACTCTAATGTATTGAGTGTTTCGAGAGCGTCTTACTTTCCTGGGGGATCACCTAGTCAAAGCGTGTTTATCGTTGAAGGAAGTCAAGACCAAATACCATTGTGGAATTTGGAGGTGGATTACAATTTCTTTAAAACCCTAGATGTTAAGTTATTGGAGGGAAGATTGTTTGACCGTGAAAAGGAATCTGATTCCACAACTTATTATATTCTTAATGAAGCTGCTGTTAGAAATTATAATATAGAAAATGCCGTAGGAGGTCGAATAGGAACTTATATTAACCAACAAGGAGATGTTGCATATAGTAATGTGATAGGGATTGTTAAAGATTTCCATATTGAAGGATTCAATCAACCAATTAAACCAATGATTTTGTCTGTAAGTAATAGAGTGTGGGAAGCCTCTTTTAAAATTGCAGCAAATGATATCAATGAAACTATCAATTATATTGAAGAAGAATGGAATAAATTGGAACCATCACATCCTTTTAGATATGCATTTCTTGATCAAGAATTTGGAGCCTTATTGCGACAGCAAGAAAACTTTGGGACCATGTTTTTGTTCCTTACGATACTCGCAATTATTATTTCCGCTATGGGATTATATGGTTTATCATCATACACTGCCGAACAGCGAACTAAAGAAATAGGGGTGCGTAAAGTTTTGGGTGCTTCAGTGTCCCAAATCATGAAAATGCTTACTAAAGATTTTATGAAATTAGTAATTATTGCCAATATTTTTGCTTGGCCAATCACATACTTGATTGCAAAGGATTGGTTGTCGAATTTTTCATATCAAATAGATATGCCCATATTACCATATGTTTTTGCTACGATATTGGCTTTAGTAATTGCATTAATTACTGTGAGCTCTCAAGCATACCTGGCTGCAAATTCCGAACCAGTGAATGCCTTAAAATATGAGTGATTGTAATACTTTTATTTAGTATTCAATAAAAAACCTCTTGATACGTCAAGAGGTTTTTTTTATAATTTACTTTGTTAAAACGGTTAAGATTAAGAGTGTCTATGAAATATTATATGCCACGATAGTAATCTAATATTTTGATGCGAAGCAAATATTCAAATTTGGATTTATTTAAATTTAACCTTGAAGTATCCATGTTGTTTTTGCTGGTAATGTATTCTACTATGTTTGAAACGCCATTGTTAAACCGGACTTCATTAACACGAAATGATTCTTCATAGGCCTTAACTTGGTTGGTTAAAATATGGTATTGTTGGTAAGCGGCTTCCATATTCTTGTAGGCTTCTTCTATTGAATGTTTGAAATTGAGCTTGGTTTGTTCAAGTTCTATTATGGAGGTTTCCACTTGAATTTTCTCCAATGCTACTTCATTTTTTGCGCGAAATCCATTAAATAATGGAATCCTTACCGATACACCAGCAACCGAATTTAGGTTGTTATTTAATTGATCATTATAATTGATTTCATCACTTTTAAACACCGGATCATTTCTTAAAACACTGTGTTCCTGGTTAGCTATATTAATATAGTCACCGGTTTCTATAATTGCTGTTCCTGTTTGAGTGAACACTTGTGCATTACTCGAGTAATTGGTGTTTAATTGTCCAAAAAAAGTAACTTCAGGAAAGTAATTTGATTTGGCAACTTTTACACCCTTTTCAGCAGCATTAATTCTAAGCTGTTTGGATTTGAAAGTTGCTAAGTTTTGAAGCGCGTCATGGTATACTTCATTCGCCGACAACTGGTAATTAGTTGAACTCAGAAATTCATTTATACTTTCAAATGTATTGCTAAAATCGAGATCTATATTTAGAATTTTAAATAGGTTGAGCTTTGCAATTTTTAAATTGTTTTGTGCCATGATGATCCCGGCTTGATCTTTTGCATATTGCCCTTTCATATCCGTAAAGTCAGCAGGATTTCCAGCCCCATTTTTATAAAGAGATTCCACCCTGTCCAGTTGACTTTTAGATATTTCAAGCCTTGATTCTGAAAGATCGACTAAGGCGGTATTATTTAATATCTGTATATATAAAAGTGTGACATTTAAAATTAAATTTTGCTTCGCTTCTTCAATCTCAAATTCTGAAGCCTGCATATTAAACCGACTTCGTTTAATTTCATTCTTGATTTTAAAACCATTAAAAACGGTAAGATTAAGGTTTAAGCCTGCACTAGAAAAAGTGAGTTCTTGATTTATATAATTATTAGTGAAAGGGTCTATACTTCGACCACTGTTCATTCCTAAATTATAATCCATGTTTAAACTTGGTAGAATGCTAGCTCTACTTTTGTTAAAACCGAGTTCAGAAGTGTTTGCCTTAAGCTCTTGAATTTTAAGCTCCAAATTATTTTTAATGGCAATTTTAATACAGTCATCTAAGGAGTATATCGTCACTGGCGTGTTTTGTGAAATGCCCCAATTAATGGAGGCAACCCAAAAACAAATTAATACCGCTATGTGTTTGTTTGTAATCATTATTTGTATGATAATATGTTATTCATTTCTTAAACTTTTCACTGGGTTTGCTATTGCCGCTTTTATAGATTCATAGCTTATTGTAAATAAAGCGATACTAATTATTAAAGCACCAGTAAGACCAAATACCCACCATGGCATATCTATTCTATATTCATAATTGCTAAGCCAATTGTTCATAAAGTACCATGCCATTGGCGTACCAATTACAATCCCTGCCAGTATTAATTTTATAAAGTCCCGTGTAATAAGAGAGGTAATGGTGAAAACAGAAGCGCCTAATACTTTACGTATTCCAATTTCTTTAGTTTTTTGTTCTGCAGTAAATATGACCAAACCAAACAAGCCTAAACAGGAAATTAAAATGGCCAAAATCGAGAAGTATGTCGATAATTTATAAAAGGTGGATTCACTTTTATAAAGCTGATCATACTCACTATCAATAAAGCGATATTCAAATGGGAATGCCGGATTTAAATTTGAGTGCAAAGATTCTAAAGCAGTCAACGTTTGTTGAATGTTGCCTGTATCATATTTAATAAAGGCAATATTAAATTCAGAATAGCCTTCGCTTCTAATTATCAATGGAAATATGGATTCTTTTAAAGAACTAAAATGAAAATCCTTTACAACACCTACAATGGTTCCAGAATTCCCCCAAAACGATAAGGGTTGACCCAATGGTTGCTCCATTTTCATTTGTTTCATGGCTGTTTCATTTATTAAATATTCAATATTATCTGGGTTATTATGAATAAGGCCTCTTCCCATGAGTAATTCTACACCATAGGTTTCTGTGAAATCTAAACTGCCAACCATGCCTGTGAATAGTGAGCCATCATCATCGGCTTTTCCATTCCATATAACTTCCGGAGAGGTGCCATATTCACCCAATGGTATATGAGAGGTTTTTGTTACCGATTTAATTCCTGAAATTTGTAAAGCTCCACTTTTAAAGGCGGCATAATTTTGCTGTAAATCTTCAGATAATGTGATGGCTAATAAATTTTCACGGTCAAACCCAATATCTTTATTTTTTACATAATCTATTTGTTGTGAGATAATAATCATGCAACTTATAAAGACCACAGAAATAGTAAATTGAAAGACAACCAAGCCTTTTCTGATCCATTTAGTTCTCACACTAGTATCTATTTTTTTCTTAAATATATCAGTGACTTTGAAGGAAGAAAGTAAAAATGCAGGGTAACTTCCCGATAAGAGACCTGTCATTATAGTAATGACAAAAACCATAACCCATGTGGCTAAAGGCAGGTTTGCCAAGTCAATGTTTTTATCTGTTATTTGATTGAAAATTGGGAGTACTAAAGCAATGAATATTAATGCAAAAAATAAACTTGATAATGAAAGTAGAATGGCTTCTCCCAAAAACTGGGCAATTAAACTGTTTTTTCCCGCTCCAAGAACTTTTCTAACTCCAATTTCCTTGGCTCTTTTTATGGATCCGGCAGAAGCCAGATTCATGAAGTTTATACTTGCAATTAACATGATTAAAAAAGCGATTATCCCAAATAATCTTACATACTCAATTTTTCCGCCACCATTTTTAATATTGGCATATAAATACCGGTCACCATAAGGTTGGAATTTTATTTCTAAGCCTAAATTATAATCCAATAAAAATGATTTTAGCTTTTGTTCTACTAGATTTACATCTGCGCCTTTAGTGAATTGTACGAAAGTATATGTGCCTAAGTTTTTCCACTCATTCATCCAAGGGTTATCTGCAAAAAGAGAATTAAACGGTAAATAAAAAGCGCTTTTTTCTGAGCTGTTTGGACTGCTTAATTCATAAACAATAGATACTTTTAAAGCTTTTGAGTTTTCGTAAGTCAGTGATTGACCAATTGCACTTTTGGGGTCACCAAAAAATAACTCAGCCATTTCTTTTGAAATTGCAATAGCGTTTGGTGAGCTTAGCGCTTCAGCTTTGTTTCCTTCTAAAATATTGAATGAAAACATACTAAAAAAGTCTTTACTGACAAAGTTCCCTTCTTGTTTTAATACTTTTTCTCCATTGGAAAAAGTGCTGTTACTGCTATTATTTCGCATCGCAGTTACGGCTTCAATTTCGGGGACTTTTAATTTCAATTCTTTATAAAGAAGTGATGGGGTTCCATAGTCAAAAGGAGTCCCTTCTGAATTGGTAAGGTAAACAGAATAGAGTTGATTAATGTTTGTGTGATATTTATCAATACTATTTTCACTAGAGATCCATAAATAAATCAATAAAAAGCAGAATAGTCCAGAGGATAGTCCTAAAATATTAAGAAAGGATAACATTTTGTTGTCCTTAATATTTCGCCATGTTAACTTAAAGTAATTCCTTATCATAATATCTTTCTTAATAGTTAACTAATACATTTTCTGTAACCTTCTCACCATCCAACATGCGGATTATGCGATTACTATATTTAGCATCATGCTCACTATGTGTCACCATGATTATTGTTGAGCCTTGATTGTTTAGTTCAGTAAGTAGTTCCATAACTTCATTGCCCGTTTTACTATCTAAATTCCCGGTAGGCTCATCTGCAAGAATGAGTTTAGGATCGTTTACTAAGGCTCGAGCTACTGCAACACGCTGTTGTTGTCCCCCAGAAAGTTGTTGAGGAAAATGACTGCGGCGATGCATGATTTGCATGCGCTCCAAGACGTCATTGACTTTCTTTTTTCTATCATTTTTTTTAACCCCAGTGTAGATTAATGCGAGTTCAACATTTTCAAATACAGTAAGCTGATCAATTAAATTAAAGCTTTGAAAGACAAACCCAATATTGTGTTTACGCAATGTTGATCTTTTGCGTTCACTATAATTAATAACCTCTTTATCATTAAAAATAAAACTCCCACCATCGGCATCATCTAGTAACCCAAGAATGTTGAGTAGGGTGGATTTACCACTTCCTGAAGGCCCCATAATGGAGACAAACTCGCCTTTGTTTACTTCAAATGAAATTTTATTTAAGGCTATTGTTTTATACTCTTCAGATGTAAAATACTTTTCTAAATTTTTGATTTTTATCATGATGCTTAATTTTTATTTAATACTAATTCAGTTTTATCACCATAGTTTTCATAACTGGAAGTGATTATTTTATCTCCAGGATTCAATCCCTGTATTACCTCATAAAACTCGGTGTTTTGACTGCCAAGTTGGATGTCTACTCTGTAAGCGGTTTTTCCATCATCACTCAATTTAAAGATCCAAAGGCCTCCTGTCTTTTGAAAAAAGATTCCTTTAGGAATTAAAACAGCTTGCTTTTCATCGCTTAGTGCTAGACGGATATTTAGAGACTGACCTCTACGGATACCTTCAGGTACTTCTGATTCAAATTGCAAATCGACTTGAAACCTACCTTGGGTAACCTGTGTATATACTTTTTTGATTACTAATTTATAATTATTCCCATTAAATGAGAAACTGCCATTCTGACCTGAGAATATTCTTGAAATATAATGTTCCTCAATATCAGCACGTACTTTGAATCCACTTAGCACATCCAGTTGCCCCAAACGCTCTCCTTTGTTTTTTGATTGGCCAATTTCGGCGTCAAGAGATGTTAATTGTCCATTGACTGGTGCTCTAACTATTAAATCGCCAACTTTTTTTCGCATTAATTCCAAAGCACTTTGAGTACGAACATATGAGCTTCTAGATTGTGCTGCTTCTTGTTTTGAAGACAATGAGTCTTGTTTTAACACTTGTAAAGCTAAGGCCATACGTTGTTTTTGATAATTGTAATTATTTTCAGCTTCTTGAAATTCTTGACTTCCAATCGCTTTTTCTTCATATAGTTTTTTGTTAAGCTTATACTTTCGATCGGCTTCAATAAGTTCATTTTCAACATCAGTCTTCCGATTCAGTTTATTTATGGTGTTTTGACTTGCCGCATTTTGAGAAATCTGCATTTGTGTTAATAAATTATAAACCGAAGTTTCTTGATTTATTAAACTTAATTCCAAATCGGTATTTGAAAGACGAAGTATCGGTTGGTCTTGTTGCATAATTGCCCCGTCTTCTACAAATATTTCTTCAACTCGTCCACCTTCAAGCGCATCGAGGTAAATGGTTGTAATTGGTAATACGGTTCCATTTACTGGAATATTTTCTTGAAAAGCACCATTCTTTACAGTATTTACCATAATACGATCTGTACTTATGTTAAGTGCCGAGCTACTTCCTAATCCGGTTGATAGGTAAACTATAAAAGCGAGTAGGAGCATGAGTCCTATTACGACTATAATTTTTGAATTGGTAATTTTTTTCTTTTTAAGTGGGATATCCATATCTCTTAATTTCTAGTATTAAAATCCAGCTAGGGTTATGATTTCTTCAGGAGAGAGTTTGCTGAGTTCTAGGATTGATTTTCCTGAATTGCTCAAAGCCTCATGAATAATATAATTACCTACTCTATAGCCAATAGCAGTTCTTCCATCGGGATGCTCCCCTGATACCCACTTATAATAGCTTGCGTTTTTTGGGAGTTTAAGTATTTCTTCAACCCATGTGTTTACCTCTTCCGGGTAGCTATTTCCTTCCTCTATGACTCCCGTGTATAATTCTGAAAACACCACTGCTAATCCTTCATTTACGGCTGCAATTGAAATTCCTGGGCCATACTTATTATTCTTAATAGTCCACCCTCTAGACAAATGATGAAACTCATGATATAAAGTTGCTCTGAGTGCTCTCTTTGATGCTGCAACAATACCTCCTGGGAATACATTCGATATTTCTATGATTATTTCTCCTGCTGGATTATGAGTGTCGGCTCTTCCTGTAACGCCACCTACGATATTAATTTCTCTATCTATTATGGTCACAATTAATCTTATATCTTCAGGAATTGACGGTAGTAGTTTGCGCAGTTCTTTTTCAGACTGTACAATGATATCGGTAATAAGTTGCTTGTTATCTTTTTTAAAGCTGTACTTGCCATCTTCAAATAAAATGTCAATCCCGGGGTTTGCAGGCCTTCTATTCAGTCTTACAATTTCACCTTGATAATAACCCTCATTACCCGCAGCTTGATTTATCGATACTTGTATCGCCTGTTCGTTATACGTAATGGCCTTTTCAATGTTATTTTGCTGCTCATATAACCTAGAGATGATATTAAGGACACTGTCATTGTTTGGGTGTACAAGAGCACTTTTTTGAAATACTATAATTGCATTATCCAGATCATCATTTTGGTATAACGCAATTCCTAATTCATGATAAGTTTCGACCTTGATTTTGACTTCCTGCCCATGTGCTCTATTAAATGCTTCTTCCTCTTTTAAAAATTGTGCATTGCTGAAATTTGATATCAAATCTTTCGAAAATTTCACACCTGTTTGTGATGCTTCTTGTGCAATAATGTTAGACTCATGGCCTAGAATGAATAGCGTTATAATAAAAACGTTGATTATTTTTGATTTCATTTTTTGTTATATTCGTTTTTAAATTGATGATCTAAATAGTATAGACCAGTTTTTCTTATATTATTTTAATTATTTAATGTGATAACTGTGCCAAAGACATAAAAAGTTGATATTAAGTCACTTATGAATTCAATCATTTTATAAAGTGTTCGTTTTTGATACAGTAGCTGTACGATTTAAGGACACTTTTTAGGATTATAAAAATTCAATGCAATTAGTTCTTATGAGAATTAATATATCGTAGATTTGTAACTATGTTATTGAAAAACACTTCTATACTGGTTATTGATGATGATGTGGATGTACTTGTCGCTATGAGGATGTTATTAAAATCTCAAGCCAAGGAAGTTGTGACCGAGAAAAATCCAAACAACCTGATTTCTTTATTGGAAAAAAAGAAATTTGATCTTGTCATTCTGGATATGAATTATAATAGTGTTGTAAATACTGGGAATGAAGGTATTTATTGGTTAAACAAGATTAAAGAAATTAATAAAGATGTTGCTGTTATTTTAATTACAGCTTATGCCGACTTAGACTTGGCTATTCGTGCACTAAAAAAAGGTGCTTCAGATTTTGTGGTGAAACCTTGGAAGAATCAAAAATTAATAGATTCTATCAATGAGATTTTAGCAAATAAGAAAACAGGAAAAGCTAAGAAATGGAACCCACAATCAGGAGGGGTTAAACTACTGGGAGAAAGTAAAGTGATGAATGATGTTTTCTTTAAAGTGAATAAAATTGCCCCTACAGATGCAAATATTTTAATTCTTGGAGAAAACGGAACAGGGAAAGATCTCATCGCAAAAGCGATCCATGACAATTCATTACGGAAGGATAAACCATTTATAAAAGTGGATGTTGGAGCTTTAACTGCCAGTCTTTTTGAGAGTGAGCTTTTTGGTTATAAAAAAGGAGCTTTTACCGATGCCAGAGAAGATAGAGTAGGTCGATTTGAATCTGCTCATGGTGGAACTTTGTTTTTGGATGAAATAGGTAATATTAGTTTGCAACAGCAAGCAAAATTGTTAACGGTCCTTCAGAATAGACATATTACACCACTAGGATCTAATACACCAATTCCTGTTGATATTCGATTAATCTGTGCGACCAATTCGAGTCTGGAATCATTAGCCAATGAAGATAATTTTAGAAAAGATTTAATTTACCGCATCAATACCGTTGAAATTATTATCCCACCACTAAGACATCGAGAAAAGGATATTGACTTGTTAGCACGTCATTTTATTGATGTATATGTTGAAAAGTATCATAAATCTGATATTTCTGTTGATGAGGAATTTATAAAAAAACTACAGGGATATCATTTCCCTGGAAATGTTAGAGAACTTCAATATGCAATAGAAAGAGCGATAATTATGCTGGATACTGAGGTGTTAACGGATGTTGATATTGTGTTTTCACCCATAGAAAATCATCATAAAATTGATGAACCTAAGGACTTTAAATTAGATACCGTCGAGAAGAACACCATTCTTGAAGTTATAGACAAGAATCGTGGAAATATTTCTAAATCGGCTAAAGAATTAGGAATTACAAGAACAGCACTTTATAGAAGACTCAATAAATATGACTTATAAAAGTTATAGCGTAGTATTAGGGACTCGGATAGCTTGCCTGTTTCTATCCTTATTAGGACTTGCATTTGCAATACCCAACTTAGATTTTGAAACTAATCTTATCATTTCCAGTATTACCATCGCGCCTTTAGTATTGCTTGTTATAATATTAATCCGGAATCTTTATAAATTCAGTATGAGGAGATATGCGGCAATGAATAATTTCTTTGAATCTGTGAAATATAGAGATTTTTCACAATGGTTTAATGAAACTTCAGGCCCTGAAGATATCAAAATTCTTCATCGGGGTTTTAATACGGTTAATGAAACCATTAAAAAAATAAATAAAGATAAAGAAGCACAGTATTTGTACCTCCAAAAGATTTTAGAAATAGTAGATACAGGCATAGTTGCATACAATACTAATACAAGAGACGTATTATGGATTAATGACAAGTTTAAGGAAACACTGAATATTCCAACCTTGAAAAACATTCATTTTGTAGCGAAAAGAAATCCTAAAATGTTTACTGATGTTTTTGAAACAGATCACTTAAAAGGCAATACAATAAGTTTAGATGCTGAGCAAGGTAAAATTAAAGTGTTGATTTCAAGTTCTTTTTTTAAAATTGATGCGGATGAGTTTAAATTAATTGTGTTACAAAACATTGAACATACCTTAAATCAAAACCAATCAGAAGCCTGGCACAAATTGCTTAGTGTTATGACTCATGAAATCATGAATTCAATAGCTCCTATTTCCTCTTTAGCCGAAACACTACAATCTAAAATAAAAATGACCCAAGCAGATGCTGATATTAATAGCATGGAAATGGTTGATATTTATACCGGTATAGAGAGCATTCGAAAACGAAGCGAAGGCTTAATGAAGTTTGCGAAAACGTATAGAGGATTGAATAAAATAACAACGTTAAATGCTAGTGATGTTTTTATAAGCGAATTGTTTGAAAACATTTCTAACCTATTACAGCCCTCTTTAAAAAAGAAAAAAATTGAATTGCAATTTGTTTTAGAGAACCCTAAGCTCCAAATAAATATTGATAATGCGCTTATAGAACAAGTTTTAATTAATTTAATTCTCAATGCCATAGAGGCCAGTAAACATGTAAATAATCCAACAATAAAAATTTCTGCTAAACAAAGCATTGAAGGCTTAACAATTATAAAAATTTTTGATAATGGTAAAGGAATCTCAAATGAAATTATAGACCAGGTGTTTATACCATTTTTTAGCACTAAGAAAAATGGAAGTGGTATTGGTTTGCCGTTTTGTCAACAAATAATGTTTCTTCATAAAGGCGAAATTAAAATTAAATCCGTTGAAAATAAGGGGACAACAATTCAATTGTTATTTTCAAATAAAACGAAATTTGAGGGCAATCAGTAGTAATACAGTAATAAGTGACTTTATAGTTTTGGCTCCAACCACAAATAGCCCATACTAATAATAAAAATCAAGTAGAACCAAATTGGATTAACAGGTTTCATTGATTTGGATAAATTATGATTTTTTAAACTACGATTGTTAAACTGCCTTTGGTTTACAGCAATAGTGTTGTTGGCAATTAAAGATCTCCAATGTGGAGCAGCAGTGACATAATATTCAAAAACAGTAGTTGTGTCCTGTTGTAGAACCTGTTTTTTCCAACCAATATTTCTTGGGTATGTGGTTCCTTTCCAGAGCGAGGCGATATCTATATCCTGACGCAATGGGATGTTATAGCCTTCATCGCTACTAACACTAGGCTTAGTTTCAGTGGTTCTTAATTGAAAATTAAAAGGCTCGTTTTTAAATGCGAATAGCATATTTGTGTCCCATTCTACAAACGGATTTTCGATTTTACTTAACTTTTCAATTGTTTTAGCCCAAAGCTTTTGATAAGCTTCTGAATGGCCATTTAACAATAATTGATACGTATTTTGAAACACTGAAGTGCCTACTTTGCCTATTCCTGCACGTTTATAAACAGAAAGAGTTTTTACGTCATTTTTAAAAATAGCTTGTTGCGAAAAATCAGATATAAAATAATACTCGTGAGTTGTTACCTTGGTATTTGGCCATTCTTCTAATGTGGTTATATTATTTTTGTCTCGAATAAAATCGAATGAAAACAGACTGTTAGGTGACGTGTAATAACCAAGATCTGGTTGGATGAAAATACCAAGACCATTTTCACGTATAGCATTTTCTAAGGATCGCCGTTTTCTACCGGATAATTTCCGCAATGAAATAGCGTCAATAATGATGAGATCAAAAACGGCCAGATTTTCTTGTGAGAAATCAACCATTGGCTTATTTGCCATATTAAAATATTCAAATTTAAAACGCTCCTTGGTAATCTGACTTCTAACTAAGACTTGATGTCCTTTTTCAGCCAAATAGTTTTTTAAATACTTAGTCTCAAAGGTTGGAAAATCATTGATGATAATAATTTTAAGTTCGCTTTGCTTAATAACATTTAGGGGTAATGGATCAATAGATATGGTGTTTCCTAACGAATCTTTTTCGACGAGCTCGTAGAGAAACTTTCCTTCTACTTTAAGAGCTGTGGCTAGCTGAAATTCCTGAGCCTCTTTTGATAATAGCTTAATAGAATCAAGAGGTTCGCCGCCAGGTGCTGTTAATATGAGTTGATGTCCAGATGTTGCATTGAGATAGCGTCCATTAAATTGGGCTTTAGCACCTACAGCATTATTAGTTTTATATTTTAAATCACTAATGCCATTTAATACTTCTCCGCCAAGATATTTGACTTCAATTGCATCCAATTGCCACAGATCGAATATCCTCAAGCCACGACCAAGAATGAATATTGAATCTGGAGCATCTCCAGTTTTTAGTATAGGAAGATTTTCATCGTAATTATAGACCTTTAATTTTTTATGTATTTTGTTTAGGCTATCCAATTGCATTGTTCTATATCCCGTTGTAAGTAATGCAATGTTCTCTTGCTTTTTAGAATTTGAGGATAGTGGTTTTAATAAAATTAAAGTCAATGATATCATCGCAATCAATGAGATAATTAGATTGACAAAAAATTTCGGCTTACCAAGTCTAGGCCATTCTTTCCAAATAAATACCGCCCAGATAATAAAAGCTGAAATTCCAATATGCCAAACCCATTGACTGTTTATTACAATTAAATTAGCGATCATGAATATCCAATTCTTTTAGTAATAATTGATTGATGTCATCAGTAAACAATTTTGATTTAATAGGATTTATTTTAGAATTAGGGATAGCTCTAAGTAAACCTTGTTGAACCTCAATAAACCCTTGTTTGGAATTCTCTTTTCCTTCCGTAATCCATCTTAATTGTTGTAATGTTTTTAAATGTTTTCCTGGAAATTCAATAGCTTTTACGGCCAATTCATTTCCTGCATGCTCAAAAAGTTTAATGTCTTTATCTGAAATATTTGATTCTGATATGATGAGTTCTTCCAGACGTAAAATAGTTTGTCGCATAAAAGGAAAGAGGTCCTTTTGCTCGATATCTTCACTTTTACTAAAATTGGATATTTCATCAAGTTTACCCGTTAATCGTTTGTCTTTTTTAATTGGTGGTGGATCAAATCCTATCCGATGTACATAGATTCGTGCGCTATTTTTAATGTCCTGAATAAGTTTCAATGCTTTATATTGATAAGGCAATGATTTCTCAGGTTCATATAAACGTAAATATAATTCGGCATCCCACATTTCATTCAAGGCCTTTAGCAACTTCGTTTTTATAGACTCCGCGAATAAAGAAGCTTTTTCTGGATCTTCATGATCATGAACAAACTCTTGAAGCGGATTTTTAGAATCATTATCTTTATCCGGAGCATTTTTATCTACCAAATTATGGTCGTTATCTCCGTCGTGATCGTGTGTGTATTCGGCTAAAGGATCAGCACTTTCTGATGCAGTTATTTCTTGATTGTCAATCCCAATTTCCGATTCTTCACCCATAAATTCACCATATTTATTGCGAAGTGCTTTTTGGTCAAAACCGAGTTCATTGCTCTTAAAGTTAAATTCTTTTTTAGTTAGATGAGGTCTGTTACTTATCAGTTTTTCTGTGTCAATAATTAATTGGCGCTGGCTTCTGAAATAATCTGGCATACGATCTACACCTAGTGTACCTTCAACACCAAATACGTATGAGACCGTGTCTTTAATAGCTGCAAAATAAGTATCACTTCTTGACCGGTTTGGTTTTGGGGATTTATAATCGGATGTTTCTACATAAAAATACAGCTCATCTCCAGGCTCCAAATTCATCTCGTCTAAGTCTATTCTTTTTGTGAGTGTCAAAGATTTGGAACCACTTGTGTCTTGATTTTCAAAATATAATTTTTCTTCACGGAATTTAACTGATTCACCAGCCCCTTTACTCACAGTTGCAATAATATGGGTGTTTGCAATGCCATAATCATCAGAAATATGACTTGTAAATTGAACAATTTTGGAGTCGTCATAGTCAAATGAGGTAAACTGTTTTAAGCCTTTAATTTCTATAACAGGATTAGCATCCTTAACAACTTCTATCGAAAATAAATCCGAAGAATGTGACGATCCCTGGAGATCTTCAAATTTGAAGTTATAGAATCCAGAATTGCTTAATACCTTCTGTTTTGTGTAAAAAGATTTTTTGAGAGCCATAGGGTAATTACTTTCCATACTTTGCATGGTGGCCAGTTTTATTTCAGAATCAAATTGAATCTCCCAAAATATTTTGGAGCCTTCGACAGCTTTGATGTCCATTTTTGAACTTCTTCGAGATGATAGATTAGTGTATTTGGGATAATTTATAGTAATCCATTGCTCAATTATTTTTGGCGGCTCATTATTTAGACTTGTCGAATCGTCAGAATGAAAGCTGATTGGAAGCTGTTCGATGTCATTACTCGGTGGAGGAACGTTAGCGTCTAATACATTAAATAGATTTAAAAAATAGCCAATAATAATGAAGGAGGTGGCTATGATACTACTTCGCAAAAGATGGTTCGGAGGGGTGATTTTTTTTATGGTCGGCCCTAGTTGTTTAGTTATTTTAATTTGCTGAAGTTTAGCAAGTGTTGAAAGACTTTCCCATGGTAAAAGCAAAAGACCTGTACTATATTCTACAACTTCAAGTTGAGCATCGATATAACTACTTGTCGCTTTTAAATTCGGTTTCCACGGTTTGATAAATAGTGAAGTGACAACAGTCATTAAAATAAATGAAAACAAAGACAAGAGAAGGGAATGACTTAAAAAGTAAACTAAAATTGAAGCACCTATAGCATAGCACAAGATTTCAAAACTTAGCAAGATTCGCCAGCGTTTCAAAAATTTAATTAATATGTGCTTTCCTTCGGTTTTCATTGTTTTCTAATATTGGAAATCACGCGTTCAGATATAAGTAATAAGGCTAATAAGATCCAAAGCCAAGTTGAAATATATAAAATTCTAGAATATGATTTATCAGTTTTAACATTTTGAATTATAGGGTTTAATTCTTGTTGGTCAAGTACTCTTTTGTCATTTTGGGTTAGTAACGCTCTCATGTCTGGATGAAGATCCAGTAACATCATGAGTTGCTCAGGCAAATGTTCGTCTATAATATTTTCAGTGTGCAATGCTTTCGTTAAGTAAAACACGTCATTAGAAGTCCCCTTTATTATCATTGAATTTGCAAGTTTATCTGGCCGGTAATAAAGCGTCTTTACTTCAGTTTTAAAGTCGGATTTAGTACTGAGCCATACAATACAGGCATAGGAGGATAGATCTAAATTAGTTGTGCTTTGTATTTTATCAATAGTTATTGGCTGAGCGACATGTTTAGAGATTGCATTAAAGGCAGCTTCAATATAAGTGGCTTCATTGGTGAAATTGTCATCATAAAATAATAGAATCTTTATGGGATGCTTTATTTGTAAAGCAAGCCAGTCTTTAGGCTCAGCGCCATTTAATTTTAAACTGTCTTTAGAGGTGTTCAGGTTAATCTTTTCACTGTTAAAAGGAAGCACTTCTTTTTTAAATGATAAATGATCAGAATTACTATATAGGGATAGCAATTCTACATTTTCCGCTTGTTGGGTCGCTTCAATAAGTAGTTCATTTGAGTCTCCTGGGTCCAATATTATCCATGATATGGATTTATTAACTTGGGGACGTTTCCCTTTTAATCCTGACGAAAAAGCACTTGTAATAACAATAATGCTATCTGAAGAAATCATCTCCATGTCTTTTGCCAATTGCCAATAATTTGGCACATAAAATTTGGAAGGATCTGAAACATCAGAAGATAATTCTGGAAATCCTTTTTGTAGCAATCGTACAGGGGCGTCGGAATTGATAGCGTCAATTATTTTAATGACATTCTCATTATTTGCAAGAGATGGCTCTACCAAATAAGTTATAGGGTTGTTGAGCGGTTTTAATTTTATTTGAGGCTCAGCTAGAATAAAGACAAGAAGACTAATGATTAATAGTCTTATTAGCAGCAATAATAATTCATTTAGCTTAAAACTACTACTCTGTCTGGAGTCTGCTTCACTGAGTAACTTAATGCTTCCAATTTTAATGGTTTTGCCTTCTTTTTTACTCCACAAATGGATGGCTATTGGAATAGTAAGTCCAAGAAGTGCCCATAAATATGAAGGATTTAGAAAGAACATATTATAATAAATTACTTCGTTTCTTTAAAAATAGTTGCAGGGCTTCTCCCATATGTTCATCCAATCGAAACAAATGATAACTAATACCATTTGCTAAAAGAATATCTTTTGTAGATTTCATCATGTCATTTAAAGACTTGAGGTAGAGCTTCTTGGTTTCAGCCGCGTTAACCTTAAGTTTTTGTCCAGTTTCTAAATCTTCAAAAGTGAGATTGCCTTTATAATTAAACTCTATTTCATCTTTCCCCATAATTTGTAACACAACAACTTCATTTCTAAGTGTTTTTAAACGTTTTATAAACGTTGTTAATTCTTCGTTGTGCTCGTACATATCGGTAATAAAAAAAATTAATTCTTTATGTGTACGGTCATGAAGTTTTCTAGAATCATTAGGATTCTCTGGCCATTTTCCTTTGTTTTCGATATTAATTAATTCTAAAAGAAGGCGATTAAAATGTTGCTTTTGAACTTTGGGATAAATACTATGAAGTTCATAGTTGTTAAGAGCGAAAAGTCCAACAGCATCACCTTGATTTTGTGATAAATACGCTAAGGAAGCCACAAGTACTCTAACATAATCCATCTTAGATAACCCATTTTCCTGATGGCCCATGGATTGACTTGAATCTAATATAAATTTTACAGAAATATTGGTTTCTATTTCACTCTGTTTTATGTAATATCTTCCAGATCTTGCTAACATTTTCCAATCTAACAGCCTTAGATCATCCCCTGGTTGATAACTTCGAAACTGACTAAATTCCATTCCAGGTCCAACGCGCCTACTATGATTCAAGCCTGATAAATAACCATCAACAATTACCCTTGCAATTAAGGATAATCCAGAGATGCTTTTTACAAGTTCTGGCTTTAATAAATCATGATAATCTTGTCTCACGTCCTTTTAATTAGATGGTAATATTGCTTTTAGTAGTTCTTGAGTCACTTTATCTGAAGTGATTCCTTCTGCTTCTGCTCTAAAGTTTATAATAATTCTATGACGTAATACTGGAATTGCAACTTGTTTTAAATCATTTAAGGTAACCGCCAATCGGCCTTGTAATAAGGCGCGTGCTTTTGCGGTTAGTATCATGGCCTGTCCTGCTCTTGGACCAGCCCCCCAGTTGACCCATTCCTTTACATATGTACTAGTGCTTGTCTCTGGTCTTGTCGCCCGAATTACTTCACTCACATATTGTATCAAATCGTCACTAATTGGAACTTCACGAACCAAGTGTTGTAATCTTAAAATATCTTCTCCATTAATAACCTCGTTAATAGTTTCTTTTTTTACTCCAGTGGTGCTCTTTAAAATATTGACTTCATCAATATCGTTAGGATAGCCAATTTTTATATAGAAAAGAAAACGATCCTGCTGGGCTTCAGGAAGAGGGAATGTTCCAGATTGTTCAATTGGGTTTTGGGTTGCCAATATAAAAAATGGGCGATCTAGCTTATAGGTGTTCCCTGAATAGGTCACTTCAAACTCTTGCATGGCTTCCAGAAGAGCCGCTTGAGTTTTTGGTGGCGTTCTATTGATTTCATCAGCTAATACAATATTTGCAAAAATTGGACCTTTGTTAAACTTAAAGAATTTCTTACCAGTGCTATGATCTTCCTCAAGAATTTCTGTACCAATAATATCAGATGGCATGAGGTCAGGGGTGAACTGAATTCGTTTAAATTTTAAATCAATTGCCTGGGCTAATGTTCTTATCATTAGTGTTTTTGCTAGACCTGGCACACCTTCTAATAGGGCGTGACCTCCCGCAAGGAATGTAATTAACAATTGATCTACGGTTTCCTCTTGACCAATAATTATTTTGCCAATTTCTTTTTTTAAGCCTTTAAGTTTATTCGTTAATTCAATAACTTCCTTTTCAATATTTGCTAATTCCGTATTCATTATTCTGTTTTAAGATGTTAGAGCGTACATAACTATATTCACTCCAAAACGTGTGTTATCTATTTTATACCAACGTTTATTTCTGAAATCGTAATCCCATTCACAACCATAGTCTTTATTACTATATAAAACGCCAATTCTACCGTTAATTTCAATTGCTTTCAAGTATTCATGTACAATATCATCTCCCCATCCGTTGAGTTCTTGAGAGGTGGTAGGAGGCCCGTTTTCAAATTCAAAGAAAGTGGTATACAGTTCATGATTATTTGGAATTTTATTTAAAGCCTCAATTCCAAAAATGGACTCCATTTGGCGTTCAAATGATTTGGCAAATAAACCATCAATGTCGTGGTTACAATCATCAACAAATACAAAGCCACCATTTGTAACATATTTTTTGAAATTTTCTTTTTCTTTTTTTGTAAACTGAACCAATTTATGGCCTGAGAGATAACAAAACGGACATTTAAATATCTCGTCGCTACTTAAGGGAATAATATTTTCTTGAGTATCCACCTCCAGAGTTGTGTATTCAACTAATGAGTTTAATAAGTTCGACGGCATGCGTTGATCCACATCCCAATCTCCAGATTCATATTGTAATCTTGTAAAAAAAAATGAGTTATTCACTTTTATAAACTGCCTTTTATTTAATTCGTAATTCGATGGTCTTTATAAGGGTTTCAATAGTTTCTATTGAAATAAAAAAACTGGTTGTCGTGAAATTAAAACACAGCAACCAGTTTTTTAAATATACTAATAGTTATACGGCATCAGATAAACTCGTAAATGTAAAATCTCTAACCTTCATATAAGGAATTAAATTACCATTTATTCTTACTTGCTGGCCTAATGTTTCCAAATTATTAAGCATAATAATTGGACTTTCATTAAATCTGAAGTTTTTAACTGGATGTTTTATTTTTCCATTCTCAATATAAAAAGTCCCATCTCTTGTTAATCCCGTATACAGTAATGTTTGAGGATCTACATTTCTAATATACCACAATCTGGTAACCAGAATACCTTTTCGAGTACTTTTTATAAGGTCTTCAAGTGAAGCATCTCCTCCGTCCATAATTGCATTGGAAGGAAAAGGCACTGGATCGACACCTTTTTCTTTAGCCCAAAATCGGCCATAAGCTAGGTTTTTCACGACTCCATTTTCTACCCAGTTCATTTTTTTAAGTGCTTGTCCTTGACCATTCCAGGTAGATGCTGGCACTTCTGGGTGCAGCGGATCTGACCAAATATTAATACGTTCATCTACAATTTTTTCACCAAGCTTGGTGCCACCACCTTCTTTAGACATAAAACTACGTCCTTCATCGGCAGTTCGGGCATTAAATGATCCAAACATATTTTGTAAAAGCCCAATGGAAGCTGCAGGCTCAAGAATCACGGTATATTTACCAGGTTCAATAGCTTGTGCTTTTCGAGACATTATTGCCTTATCGATAGCTACATTTGAAGCCTCTACAGCATCAAATTTTGAGATGTCATTATAATCTCTAGTAACCCATCCAGATCCAGTACCATCATTACTCCTCATGGTTACAGTGAAATTTGAACTTGTTGATTTGTTATAAGCAAAAAGGCCATTGCTATTAAGCATTGCCGCAAACCCTGAATTGTCATTAAAAAATCCAGCGGCGGTAACATCTTTGCTAACTGCTGGGTTTATACTACTAGCGGCTACATCAGCCCTATAATCGGGTGTTATCTTTGATGTTGCTTCGCTATACGTTAATGAATCATCATAAGTTTGAGGACCTAGAGGGCCCATGAATTCTGGATTTTCTGGTGAAAGTTTAGCCAGTTCTTCGGATCTTTCAACCACTTTCTTTAATGAAGCGTCATCAAATTCATCAATAGTAGCGGTTCCTGATCTTTTGCCAAAATTAGATTGAACTACTAGAGTCTGATTTGATCGATGGCCAGAGGTAGAAACCGTATTTCTTGCATAACGGATATTACCACTTTCGTTTCCATTCAAATTAACTTCGCAAGCATCGGCAGTGGAAAAACTAAGTGCTTTTTCCATGATTTGCCTTGCTTCTTCTTTTGTATATATTGCCATAATATTTTTATTAAATCTAGAAATACTTTTTATTAAATAGTTCGACCTGTGTTAATTACATTAACATCATTAAACCTAGTAGTAGAACTACCATGTGATACTGCACTAATTTGTGGGGGTTGACCTTTACCGTCAAAGAAGGATCCGAAAATTCGATAATCATCCTTGTCACAAATCTTTACACAAGAATTCCAAAATTCTTTCGTGTTTGATTGATATGCTACATCATCCAGCATACCTACAATTTCACCGTTTTTTATTTCATAAAATACAGTACCTCCAAATTGGAAGTTGTAGCGTTGTTGGTCAATAGAATAGGAGCCACGACCAGCGATATAAATACCTTTTTCTACATCCTTGATCATGTCGTTAATGGAATACTTTTCCTTACCAGCTTCTAATGAAACATTAGGCATACGTTGAAATTGAACATCATTCCAACTTTGTGCATAACAGCAACCATGAGATTCATTTTGATCAATCATATGAACCTGATCACGAATAGCTTGATAATTTGTTAAGACACCATTACGTACCAGATCCCATTTTTTTGTTTTAACACCTTCGTCATCATAACCCACGGCACCAAGAGATCCTACTTCCGTTTTATCTGCAACTAAGTTTACAATATCACTACCGTATTTAAAGTTTTTAGTTCTCCATTTATCAATAGTAGCAAAACTAGTACCTGCATAATTTGCTTCGTAACCAAGTACACGATCCAATTCCAGTGGGTGACCCACAGATTCATGAATTGTAAGTCCTAAATGGTTAGGTTCTAAAACGAGATCATACTTTCCTGCATCTACAGATTTTGCAGTAAGTTTTTCTTTAGCTTGTTTAGCTGCTAATGTTGCATCTTCAATAATATCATAGCTATTTCTATATAATTTAATGCCAGCAGGACCATCAATTTTTTCTGAATCTAGCCCATCCATATATTCGTAACCCATTCCCATTGGAGCACTCATTGCTTGACGAGATTTAAATTTACCAGCAGAACGATCAATAGCTGTAACGCCAAATGTTGGCCAGATTCTATGAACATCCTGATCGATATATGACCCTTCCGTTGATGCGAAGTATTTTTGTTCATTGACCATAAAGAGGGCAGAATTAACAAAATTTGCACCATTCTCCATTGCGGCCGCATTAGCAGTTAATAATAAGTCTACTTTCTCTGAAACAGGTACAGTTTTGAAATCCTTTTTAATAGGTGTTTTCCAAGAGACTTCCCCATAAGAAGGGACAGGAGCCAATTTCACTGGCTCTTTCTGAATTTTAGAATTGGCCTTAGCAATTGCTACTGCTTGCATCGTGGCTTTTTTAATGCCATCTTCAGTTACTTTGTTTGTAGAGGCAAATCCCCAAGTTCCATTAGCAATAACACGAATACCAATCCCGAAAGATTCTGTGTTAACTACATTTTGAACTTTGTCTTCTCGTGTAAATACATATTGGTTTAAATAGCGTCCAATTCGTGCATCTGCATAAGTGGCTCCAGCAGATCTAGCCGTATTGAGCGCTACATCTGCTAATAGTTTTTTCGTTATTACATCCATACCAGGATTGAGTAGGGCCTCAACGGGAATGTTATTTCCCATCAGTAAGGATGGCATCATTATAGCGCCTGTGCCTAATCCTGCATATTGAATAAAATCTCTTCGTTTCATAAAGTTCCTTTTATAATTGATTAGTTTAAAAAAAATAAAGATGAGTCTTTAAGAAGAAATAATAGTCTCTAAAAACAGATCTAATCTCAATGTTTAATAAGTAAATGGGGTAAGATAATAGAGCATTCTAAGTTAGTGATTTTCTATCACTATACAATTATTTAACATTCCTTTAAGGATGTGCTTTTAGCTTTGATATCTTTTCTAATGTCGAATTTGTAAATATACCAAGCGGACCTATTTTGACTAATACATAAGGTGACTATGCTTTAAAATCATGACAGAATTTTAATTGAAGTATAGCAATATCGGATAATTTGTTGCTCATCTGATTTTTACGTAGATAAGCAGTATAGTCGTACATAATATTGTAATTTTTTACATATTTGCGGGATCGATTAAAAGCACATTTGGAATTTTATAAATTCATTTAATTGTAAACGTGTTTTTATCTAGGGGTTAATAGCAAGCCCAAATACACCTATTATAGTAACCTGTTTCATGTTTGGTTTTAAATAACAAATTCAACCAAAATGATAAAAAACTACCTTTATTTAAGTAATTGCACACAGCTGTTGGCAATTATTGTCTTATTCTTGTTTCAAACGAATAGTTTAGAGGCACAAACCATGACGTTTACTAATTCTGTTTCTGAACCAGGTTTTTCATTTAGTGGTTTAACACATGATAGTGCTGGTATCGCATACCCATCTGCGCCTAATGTTAATGGGGTGATTACAATAAGTAAGAATGCATTTTGCTGGGATATCACAAGTTTAGAGGCCTCTTGTTGGGGGGGTAATTCTAGTGTACCCGGTGGTACTTGTGCGAATCCTTCTAATGCAGTATGGAAAGTTTGGTCCAATAATGATGATGAAGAAACATTTACAATTGGTAGTAATGCGAATCAAATAATAACTTTAGGATGGACAAATATACAATGGATTAAGATTCAATTAGTTGAAGATAGCACAACGGGAACCAATAATACATTTAATTTAGATAATATTGTATATACCATCCCGGTAAAAACAGCAGCTTCGACACCGGTTCTTACTGTAAGTCCTAACCCATCTTGTCCAGGAAGTAACACCACATTAACCATTATTGGTAGTTTAAACGACGCTACAAAATGGGTTGTATATTCTACTGCTTGCGGCACTGGATTAGTTGGTTCAACGACAGGCACATCGCTTATTGTAAGCCCAAATAGTGATACCTATTATTATGTGAGGGGTGAAGATGAATTTGGTTGCGTAGTGGATGGCAGTTGTGGTTCAATTGCCGTTACCGTAAAAACACTTTCTACAGCATTAACCTCGGCGAGTTCAGATAAAGACAATGTATGTTCAGAGACTATAGCATTATCGGCTAGTGGTGGAACAAATGGTACTGGTGCCCAAATAAAATGGTACGATGGGCCAAATGGTTCTGGAAATGCCCTAGGCACTGGTTCACCAATTAACGTGAATCCGTCTAGTACAACCACCTATTATGCAAGACGTGAAGGTGATTGTAATAATACCTCGGACGCATCAGTTATTGTAACTATTAAAACGGTATCGACTGCCTTTACTAGTGTTACGGCTGATGCCAATCCTATTTGCGATGGAGAAACTGCAAATTTAACAGCTAACGGAGGTACAGATGGTTCTGGAGCGGTTACAAAATGGTATAGTGGTGCAAATGGTACAGGAACTTTTTTAGGAACAGGTTCCGGTTTAGCGGTTACTCCCGCATCAAGTACAACCTATTACGTACGCCGTGAAGGAGATTGCAATCTCACAACAGATGTTCAAATATTTATCGAAGTAAAATTATATACGTTCTATGCCGATCAAGATGGAGACGGTTTTGGTGACCCTAATAATACGGTTCAGGCCTGTACAGTCCCTTCTGGTTTTGTGGCTGATAATACCGATTGTAATGATTTAAACGGCGCTATTTATCCAGGGGCTATAGAGATTTGTGATGGTGTTGATAATGATTGTGATGGTCTCGTTGATGAAAGTCCTGATCTAGATGGTGATGGGTTTACATTATGCGATGGCGATTGTGATGATGCAGATGCCACAATATATCCTGGAGCGCCAGAGCTTTGTGATGGTGTTGACAACGACTGTGATGGTGAAGTTCCAGATAGTGAAGTAGATGACGATGGCGATGGGTTCTCTGAATGCCAAGGCGATTGTGATGATACAGATTCAAGTATTTACCCAGGAGCACCTGAAATTTGTGATGGTATTGATAATGATTGTGATGGCCTCGTTGATACTGATGACCCAAGTTGGACAGATGCCGAAAGCCCAACAGCATTGTGCCAGAATGTAACAGTACAGTTGGATGCTAATGGCGAAGGAAGTACTACAGCGCAATTGGTAGATAATGGTTCTTACGATAATTGTGGGGTAGCAAGTCTATCTCTTAGTAAAACAGATTTTGACTGTAGTAATATTGGTGAAAACACGGTAACCTTAACAGTAACTGATATTAGCGGAATTCAGAGCACTTGTACAGCAACAGTGACAGTTCAAGATAATATACCACCAGAGATAATCTGTCAAGATGTGACTATTTATTTAGATGCAAACGGAGTAGTACAGTTCAACCCACTTGTTGATGGAGCAGTAGTTTCACGAAGCGATAATTGTGCAACAAAGGGTCATGTAGGTTTTACGGGTCCTAAGTTTTACTATTGCAATCAGTTAGGGACTCATAGTATTAGAATCTTTCAACAGGATGTCAACGGCAATCAGTCGTTTTGTGATATGACATTGACTGTAAAGGATAATATACCTCCAACGGCCTTGTGTAAAACTGGAGTTGTGGCCTATTTAGATGCTAATGGTAATGCTAGTATAACGGCTGCCGAAATTGACAATGGTTCTTCAGATAATTGTGGGATTGCCAGTTTAAGTGTTTCACCAAGTACATTTAGTTGTAACCAAGAAGGACAGGATGTATCGGTAACTTTAACAGTAATAGATTTGGATGGCAATGTGTCAACCTGTACAACAACTGTTGAAGTGGATGACAAAATATTACCAGATGCCGTAGGTAAAAACATTATCGTGCAGTTGGATGCTAATGGTAATGCAAGTATTATACCTAGTGATGTAGATGGTGGTTCTAGTGATAATTGCGGATGGACGAACCCCTTGAGTGTGACGCCAAATACGTTCGATTGTAGCAATGTAGGCGCTAATACGGTAACTCTGAAAGTTGGTGATGGTAATGGAAATCAAAACACTACTACAGCAACGGTAACAGTTCAAGATAATATACCACCAGAAGCCTTATGTAAGGATATAACAGTACAATTGGATGAGACAGGAAAAGTGTCAATCTCTGCGTCACAGATAAGTTTGAATGGTAATAATAATGAGGTATTCAACTATACTGGTGGCGTGCAATTATTTGAGGTTCCAGAAGGGGTGACAAGTATTAATACAATAGTATCTGGTGCGCAAGGCGGGGCTAATTCAGCCATTAATAATAATTTTGGAGGTACAGCAACAGCAGATATAACAGTTACTCCTGGACAGATATTGTCTATTTATGTAGGACAGCAACCAAATGGTGTGACTGGTGGATTTAATGGAGGGGGAAATGGTGAAAATGCTGGACAAGGCGGAGGCGGTGCTTCTGATATTAGAATAGGTGGTGTTACACTCAATGATCGTGTGATTGTTGGCGGTGGCGGTGGCGGCGCTGGGTTTTGGGGAGGAACTCACGTTGTTGGCGGCGTTGGTGCCGGATTGACTGGTGGCGATGGCTATAGAGGTGTCGCTTCAACTCCAGGAGGAGAAGGAGGTACACAAAGTGGCAGTGGAAATGGAACTTGTTCTACCTTAAATAACCCTGTAGTTTCTGGTGGCTTTGGCTATGGCGGAAATGTCAATGGATGCGGCTGTGAGGGCTACGGCGGTGGCGGTGGATGGTATGGTGGTGCTGGCTCTGGAAACTGTCGTGGTGGCGGCGGTGGAAGTGGCTATTTAGATGCGACACTGTCCAATGGATCTTTTACTTCAGGAAATAGAACTGGTCATGGAATAGTTATGATTTCATGGAGTTCAAGTAATGATAATTGCGGTGTGATATCAGAATCTATATCTCAAACGGATTTTACTTGTAACGATATTGGAGAAAATATTGTAACCCTAACCGTTACCGATGTTAATGGAAATTCTAGTTCTTGTACGGCAACGGTAACTGTTGAAGATAACGTATTACCAACGGCCCTTTGTAAAACTGGAGTTGTAGCTTATTTAGATGCTAATGGTAATGCTAGTATAACGGCTGCCGAAATTGACAATGGTTCTACAGATAATTGTGGGATTGCCAGTTTAAGTGTTTCACCAAGTACATTTAGTTGTAACCAGGAAGGACAGAATGTAACAGTAACCTTAACAGTAATAGATATGGATGGTAACGTATCTACCTGTGATACAACTGTTGAAGTGGATGACAAGATATTACCAGATGCCGTAGGTAAAAACATTATCGTGCAGTTGGATGCCAATGGTAATGCCAGTATTATACCTAGTGATGTAGATGGTGGTTCTAGTGATAATTGTGGATGGACGAGAGCTTTGAGTGTGACGCCAAATACCTTTGACTGTTCCAATTTAGGAGCGAATACGGTAACTTTGAAAGTTGGCGATGGTAATGGTAATCAAAACACTGCTACAGCAACGGTAACAGTTCAAGATAATATACCACCAACAGCGAATACTCAAGATGTAATTGTAGAATTAGATGCAAATGGCAATGGAAGCACCACAGCGGAAGCGGTAAATAATGGTTCCAGTGATAATTGTGGTATCGCGAATCTAGAGCTTAGTAGAACAGACTTTGATTGTAATGCTATAGGAAATCACACTGTGACTTTAACCGTAACGGATGTTGGGGGTAACATATCTCAGGAAACAGCTAATGTAGAGGTTCAAGATAATTTACCACCAATTGTGCTAACAAATGATATAATTGTAGAGCTAGATGCTAATGGCAACGGAAGCACAACAGTGGCGGCTGTAAATAGTGGAGTCTCTGATAACTGCGGTATTGCAAGTGTGGTACTCAGTAAAACAGACTTTGATTGTGATGATGTTGGTATCAATATAGTAACCTTAATCGTAACGGACGTAAATGGCAACGTTACTAATGAACCTGCCAATGTGGATGTCCAAGATAATATTGTGCCTGAATTAACTCAGCCTCATCATGTCACTGGATTTGTCAATTCAAATTGTGAATTTATTGTTCCAGATTACACCGGTTTAGCCCTTGCAACAGATAATTGTAATGTAACGGTAACTCAATCTCCAATAGCAGGCACTGTTATAACTGATTTCACCTCACCTATTTCTGTTTTACTTACCGCTGATGATGGTAATGGTAATACAGCGACGGTAACCGTAACAGGATCATATGCATTGAATGCTGCTGGAGCAACGCTTTGGTATATTGATGCAGATGGTGATAGTTATGGGGATGCTTCTTATTCTATTTGGGGCTGTACACAACCGGATGGTTATTCTTCGAATGATAGAGATTGTGATGATACCAATGCGAATATTAATCCAAGTGTAGCAGAGATATTAAATAATTTAATTGATGAAAATTGTGATGGTTATATCGCTCATTCTCCATTGAGTAATTCGACGTTCATTTTTGACAGTTTAAGAATAACTCCTAATCCATTTAATAGCATTCTAAATATAGAATTGTCTACAGGGATCACTGGAGAATTTAAAATTTCATTATTTGATCTTAACGGAAGAGTTGTCTATTCTAAAAACACATCAAGTGTTAATGGTAGAATTACAGTGAATGGTTTAGAAAAATTAGCCTCAGCTGTTTACTTCTTTAAAATAGTTGATAACACGACTAACGAATACACCGTAAAAAGACTCATTAAGGAATAAAAATAGTATAAATAAAAGAAGAAAAGGGTGATGCAATGAGCATCACCCTTTTTTATGTTTAAGGAGTTTCGCTTTTAAACTTTTTCAATTTCAAACCCCGCTTGAGTAACAGCATCAATCACAGTTTTTATATTATCATCATCCAAGCTTACTTCCAGAATCTTATCAGGGTTATCAATATCTACTTTCCACAGGTCGATATTATCAACATCGTTTAAAAAGGGGCTTACAGATTTAATGCATCCTGAACAGTTTATATTTGTTTTAAATTGTATTGTTTTCATATTTTTTTGATATTAATTAATGGACTGATTTTTTAATCGTAAACTATTTGCGAGTACAGAAATGGAACTCATGGACATGGCTGCACCTGCAATCATTGGATTTAATAGAAATCCGAATGCTGGATATAATAGCCCTGCTGCAATTGGGATGGCTACTAAGTTATAAATGAAAGCCCAAAATAAATTTTGCTTGATGGTACGCATCGTCGCTTTAGAAAGTTTGATGGCTTTCGAAATTTGTTTCAAATCGGAATGCATCAATGTAATTGCAGCACTCTCCATAGCAATATCAGTACCACTTCCCATAGCAATACCAACATCCGATTGTGCTAAGGCATGTGAATCATTAATGCCATCTCCAGCCATTGCAACAATTTTTCCTTCTGCTTGTAATTGCTTGACAAAATAGCCCTTGTCAGCGGGCATCACATTTGCTTTAAAATTTGTAATTCCTACAGTATTAGCAACCACAGCTGCGGTTTCTGCATTGTCGCCAGTAAGCATATGTATGCTAATACCCATTTGCTGAATCTGAGCGATTGCGGCCGCGGCATTTTCTTTAATACGGTCGGCAACCGCAATAATGGCTTTAACTTGGGTCTCTGAGCTCAAATATACAACAGTCTTTGCTTCAGCTTTTAACGCCGCCGCTTTTATAGATAAATGGTCTGGAATGTTAATGTTATTACGCGTCATTAATTTTTCATTTCCAGTATAATAAGTCATATCAGAAACGATTGCCTTAGCACCCATACCTGTAATGCTCTCAAATCCTTCTATATTTGAACGCTCTTGATTTTCTTTTTTAAGCTCCTCTACAATGGCTTCTGCTATGGGGTGTTCCGATTGTGATTCTATCGCGAAAATTATTTTCTTGAGTTGATTCGTATTTGCATCATTTGTCCAAATAAAATCGGTTACCTTAGGTTTTCCTTCAGTAATAGTCCCCGTTTTGTCTAATATTAAAGTGTCAACCTTATAAGCTGTTTCCAAAGCTTGAGCATCTTTTATTAAAATCCCTTGTTGTGCCCCTTTCCCAATACCAACCATTAAAGCCGTTGGCGTTGCCAAACCTAAAGCACATGGGCAGGCGATAATAAGTACGGTAATAAGTGAAAGTAAGGCATAAGTTGAAGAAGGTTCTGGGCCAAAATTATACCAAATAATAAAAGTGAGTATTGAAATGCCAATCACAATAGGAACAAAGATACCAGCGACTTTGTCTGCTAACTTTTGAATGGCTGGTTTACTGGATTGTGCCTGTTCAACCAACTGAATAATTTGAGAAAGCAGGGTCTCTTTACCAACTTTATTTGCGATGATTCTTAGGCTTCCTTTTTGATTGATTGTTCCTGAAAAAACAAAGGCTCCTTTCGTTTTAGAGACTGGGATTGGTTCTCCAGAAATCATGCTTTCATCTATATAAGAGCTGCCTTTTTTTACTTTGCCATCAACAGGTACTCTATCACCCGGTTTAAGAATGATGAGGTCACCTTTTACAATGTCATTAAAGGCAATAATGCGTTCCTCGCCGTTCCTAATTACAGTTGCCTTTTTAGGTTTTAAGCCCATTAATTTTTTTATGGCAGATGAGGTTTTGCTCTTGGAACGTTCTTCGAAATAACGACCTAAAAGTATAAGTGTAATAATAATTACGGCAGACTCATAATACACATGAGGGGTTACACCTTGACTTAAAAAGTACTCTGGATATACCGTATTAAATAGACTAAATATAAAAGCGATTCCCGTACTTAAAGCAACAAGGGTATCCATGTTGGAGGAAAAGTGTTGTAGTTTTTTCCATGCAATTACAAAAAATCCTGAGCCACTCCAAAACAAAACAGGAATTGAAAGGGTCAACATAATCCAGTTTTCATAGGGAAGTTTGCCTGAAAAAAACATGGCAATACTAAAAACAGGAATTGAGAAAATAACGGAAAACAGCAATTTTGATTTGAGTTTACTTAGCCTTTTTTCTTCTATTTCTTCAAAAGCTTTTTTCGAGACTTCACTGTCCCCCGTTAATATGGTATAACTTATTTCTTTCGCTGCTTGATGAATTTTTTCAATTGAAATTGTGACACTATCATATTCTAATGCTATTGATTGATTCGGGTAATTTACAACAACATTTAAAACACCTTCGATTGGTTTGATATAGGATTCGAGACTTACAGCACAAGCGGCACAAGTCATTCCTGAGACTTTATAATTGTCTTTTATGATGTTGGTGTTTTGATTTGGAACTTTACTTTGTGACATGACTAAATTGGTCTTATAAGTACAAAGTTAAGTGTGAATGACACTATTTAAATTATATAATTCAGATATTCATTTATATGTTTTTGCCAGGAAAACAAAAAAATTGGAGTCTGCTAAATTGAATCTATGGCTTGGTGACTCGGGTTTCTGGTTTTTTTAAAGGCAGATGGTGTCATTCCTGTTTCTTTTTTGAATTGAGAAGAAAGATGTGCCGTGCTACTATAATTCATTCTAATAGCTATTTCAGATAAATTTATTTCATTGTAAAATAGTAATTCTTTAACCTTCTCTATTTTTTGTTTTAAAATAAAACGCTCTATAGTTAGTCCTTCAACCGAAGAAAATAGTTTGCTTAACGAGGTGTATTCATGGTTCAGTTTTTCTGAAAGGAATGTAGAGAAGTTAATTTTTAAACTGGTAGATTGATGATGAATATGGTCTATAATTAATGACTTTATTTGGCTTATTATTTTTGAATTATGATCTTCTAATAGCTCAAAACCGTCTTCTGAAAGTTTATCTTTAAGCCTGAGTTTTAATCCGCTACTTATCTTATTAGCAGTGATGACTTCTCCTAATTGAATTGATTTAATATCAATATCAAGCCCATCAAATATCATTTGAACCGTACTGATACAGCGTGGGCAAACCATGTTTTTTATATGTAATGTAATATCGTTTTTCATAAATTTTTGATGCTGCTAAATTTACGATTTTCTAATCATTAATTATGTATATTTGAGTACCAACCAACAAACACACTCCACATGAAAAGAATACTTTCATTTTGTACACTATGCTTTATTTTAGTTTCAATGTCAGCTCAGGAAGCAGAGACCTATTTCAAACCATTAAAATATAGAAATATAGGACCCTTTCGTGGTGGCCGATCAGTAACGGCAAGTGGTGTATTAAATAACCCATTAACCTATTATATGGGTATTACGGGTGGTGGATTATGGAAAACAGAAGATGCCGGTCAGCGATGGAATAATATCTCTGATGGATTTTTTAAAACAGGTTCGGTGGGAGCCGTTGCGGTTTCAGAATCTAATCCAAATATTGTTTATTGTGGGATGGGTGAACATGCCATTAGAGGAGTGATGACCTCGTATGGAGATGGTGTTTATAAATCAACTGATGCTGGTAAAACTTGGACTAAAATTGGATTGGATAATACACAGCAAATTTCCAGAATAGTAATTCATCCTACAAATCCAGATATTGTTTTTGTTGCTGCACAAGGAGCTTATAGTGGTCCTACTAAAGAACGGGGTATATATAAATCAACTGATGGCGGGAAATCTTGGAAGAATGTGTTATATACAAATGATGTCACCGGGGCCGTTGAATTGTCTATGGATATGAATTATCCTGAAATTATGTATGCGGCAATGTGGCATCACCAACGAACGCCATGGAAAATGATTAGTGGTGGTGAAGGAAGTGGTTTATACAAATCGACCGATGGGGGAGAAACCTGGAATACGATCCATAAGGGGCTTCCAGTGGAAAAGGGTAAAATGGCAATTTCTGTTTGTCGTTCAAACTCTAATAAAGTTTATGCCTTAATTGAAAGTGATAGTGATAAAGATTTAGGCGGCTTATTTGTGTCTAATAATGCTGGTGAAAGCTGGAATAGAGTTAGTGATGATAATAGGTTGACACAGCGTGCTTGGTATTATACAGAAGTGTTTACAGATCCAAATAATGATAATGTTGTTTATGTGTTAAGTGCACCAGCTTTGCGATCTATTGATGGTGGAAAAACTTGGGAACGGCTAGGAGGAACACATGGCGATTATCATGATTTATGGATTAATCCAAATAATTCTAACAATATGGTTATTGCCAATGATGGCGGTGCTGCCATTTCATTTAATTATGCTAAAACTTGGTCTACCCAAGATATTATGCCAACAGCGCAGTTTTATAGAATAAATGCGGATAATTTATTTCCATATAATATTTATGGTGGTCAACAAGATAATAGTTCTGTTAAAATAGCCAGCCTTTCTACTGGACGTCGAGGAATTACTCAGCAAGATTGGACCTATTCTGCAGGAGGGGAAAGTGCTTTTCTAGCTTTTGATCCTGATAATCCGAAGTATATTTTGGGAGGGAGTTATTTAGGAACAATTGAAGCCTTGAATATGGACGCCAAAGCAAGTACACAAATTATGGCGGCTCCCATTCAATATTTAGGAAGAGCAGCTAGAGATATGAAGTATCTTTATAATTGGAATGCCCCTATTATATGGTCAAAACATGATCCAGGAACATTTTACCATGCCGCTCAAATGGTTTTAAAAACCAAAGATATGGGTGTGACCTGGGATGAATTTTCCCCAGATTTAACACGTAACTTAGATGATAAACAAGGTAATGGAGGTGGCCCTTATACCAATGAAGCAGTGGGTGCTGAAAATTATGGAACCATTGCTTATATGGTTGAATCTCCACATGAAAAGGGTGTGTTCTGGACAGGGAGTGATGATGGGTTTGTACAAATTACAAGAGATGATGGGCAAAGCTGGCAAAATGTAACCCCAAAAAATTTAGAGGCATGTTTAATTAACGCCATAGAAGTTTCACCTCATGATCCAGCAACAGCTTATATTGCTACAACACGATATAAATTTAATGATTATACTCCAGCGATATACAAAACAACTAATTATGGTAAAACATGGAAAAATATTAGTTCTGGTATACCATACGGCGCTTATACAAGAGTAGTACGTGAAGATGCTACGCGAAAAAACCTGTTGTATGCAGGTACAGAAACAGGTATTTATATCTCTTGGAATGGAGGGAAGGCATGGGAACCTTTCCAATTGAATCTTCCAGTGACCCCAATAACAGATTTAAAAGTACATCAAGGCGATTTAATAGTTGCAACATCAGGCCGTTCGTTTTGGATTCTAGATGATTTGGCTCTGTTATCACAATATGAATCCAATAAAAAAGCATTAAAATTATATGCACCAGAACATGCTTTAAATGGCTTTTGGGGCAGCCCCTTAAGTGGTAATACTGATAACTTTGATGGAACAAATACTTTCAATGGGGTGAACCCGGCCAATGGCGTTGTGATTTATTATCAATTGCCTCATTTAGAAGAAGGCGATCTGGTCACTTTAGAAATTAGAAATAGGAATCAGGATATTATTAATACCATAAGTTCTAAAAGTGATTCGGAATATAGAAGATGGGATGGAGGACCGCCTCGCGCTGCTGTACTGCCTAAAAATGAAGGATTGAACAGGTTTGTTTGGGATATGCGTTATCCAATTATGTCTGGAATACCAGACACTTATATTGAAGCTAGTTTCAGAGGGCATAGAGTATCTCCTGGTAGCTATACTTTAACCTTAAAAGTTAATCAAAAAGAAGTCGAAACCATCGCTTATGTCGACGAAAACCCACAATATGAAACTGTCTCTAGTCAGTACATTGTTTATGATAAATTAATGACTAATATGGAGCAAACATTAACCGAGATGCATGATGAGGTTAATTTGCTTTATGCAGCTAAGAATCAATTGAAAACAGCCTTGGCTTCTTTAGAAAAGAAAAATGGAGATGTAACTCTAATTGATACCGGGAAAGCACTTATAAAAAAATTAAATCAATGGGATGAAGATATGATTCAACGAAAATCTAAAGCTTATGATGATGTCGAGAATTTTCCTAATAAATTTACCGCAGAATATATGTTTCTGATCAACCAAACCGAAAGTACTATTCCAAGGGTTAACCGATCTTCTATAGATCGAAAAACAGAACTTGATGCACAATGGAAAGCCTTGAACAATAGAGCAAACACGCTGTTAAACATAGATATACCAGCATTTAATAAACTACTTTGGAATGCCGGTATTGGTGCTCTTAAAATGGATTAGAAAAATATGAGTTGAATTGGTAGTAATTTTATGTGATTCAGAAGGAAAAACATAGGAAATTAGTGTGTTCTCTTACGTAAGATTTAAAGGGGGACTAAATTTGACTTTGTAGAAAAGAACTTATATCATCATAAAAATGAACTCTTAATTTAGTTCCAATAATAAATTGGTGTCCACTACAAATCGCGTCCAATCTTTTTCCAAAACCTGAAGTGACTTTTGCTTTTGTTGCGAACTTAGTGAGGCATAATTTATGGAATTAAAAACTAGTTTTTTAACGGCATTCAGATCTAATTCCCAAGCCAAAAAGACAAGCCAGAAATCATAACTAACCCCGTCATATCCAAATACACTTGGGTCGTCACTACTAATAGCACATTGCACACCATTTTTTAAAAGTAATCTACCAGGATGGGTTCTTAAATCAGGAATATAGCCTAAAGTTTGATTACTTATTGGACTTATTTCAATAAGGATGTCTTTTTTAATTACGGTTTCAATTAATTCAGGATAAAAAACGAGATTTAAACCGTGGCCAATACGTTTAGAATCTAGTGATACAGCATCGTATAGGTTTTTATTTTTTATAGAATTGCTTTC
>MAAC01011312.1_pt1 | contig 186905 bp, 166 predicted proteins | sample 1115981 | NCBI WGS metagenome assembly MAAC01 (sample SAMN04961126, study PRJNA320927) | seawater metagenome | isolation source: sample BD02T64 sea water enriched with oil for 64 days | place: USA:Gulf of Mexico | collected 2013-07-27 | reverse complement strand
TGTCTAATTTCATTTTTGAGTACTTATCAGATCTTCCGTGTTTTATTGCAAAAAATAATAAGCTATAGGTAATTAAAGAGTCTATAATCAAAACGGAAATTTCTAAATATAAGGGTCTTGATATATCTGTTATATTTTTAATACTTAAAAGATAGTAAGTATTTACATATAAGATGATTAGGAATAGAAGAATGAATGTTTTCAAAATCCATTTAAGGAATCTGAACATATGCGTTGGTTTGTAGGAGTAATAACCTAAAAATAATTTTTCTGATTTATTGGCTTTTGAGAAGGCATTAAATAGGTAAACTAAACAGTAAAGGGTGATGAATATGGAGAGGTATCTTGCAAATAACATCGGGCTTAGGTCCTGATCAGATATGTTTGATTCTATTGAAAGATTTATCAAGGTATATACAAGTGTCGCTAGAAAAAGAAAAATTCCCGGTGCTAGATGGTATATATAATCAAGTTTAGTTACCGTTGAGGTAATTGACTTTATATATAAATAAATTAAAGGGAAGAAGGATAGAATGAAAATTAAGTTTAGATAAATTATCCCTTCATTGGTTGTGTAAAATCCTAAGCTTTCCAAAGCGAAACCTAAATAATTAAATCCTCCTAGCAGGATGAATACACCTAGTATAGTTAATGGTTTATGCTTATTTGATATATTAATAATTAAGAGACCAAAAATAACACCTTGTAAAAGACATAGTATATTTAGATATTGTAGCGTTTTGTATATAGTTTCAATAGTCATTTTAATGCTGTGATAGTTTTGGATTTAGTATCTGTAATGTGAATGAATCCACAGCAAAAACACTCTATTTAACCTTAGTTAGGTTGAAAAATGGTCACTCAGGAAAATAAGGAAATTTTCCAGTAGATGGATATGATTATTGAATATATTTCTTTTCATTTAATATTATTGCCTCCAAAATGTAGTCATTCTCAAATTTTTCTCCATAAATCCATAGTAATGAATGATGTAGACTGCTGAATGCTTTACATATTAATAGATTGTTACATTCATTTAATTCGAACAATATAGAACACACAACATGTTCTGGAGTGTTGGTTAAAATAGCGAACTTGATTGGATTAATTGGTGTATGAAGTTTTGTTACTAATTTTGCGTACTTGATGAATTCATCCGTCGTCATTTTAATATGAGCATCCCTTAAATCGATTATGAAATTGAATTCATGATTGAATTCTTTATCGTTTATTATACTTTGCTTAAGATTTTTGAAATCCCTATAATCATTATCTCCAATGTGAATTTGTAACACAAGGTTTACTAAAGGGAGAATTTTATATACACATCCAGTTTTTTGCTTCATTTTTCAGTGGATTTTCATGATTAATACCCTCTGAAATGTTCAGAGGGTGACTAATTTGTTTCCCTTTTTTAGATGTCAAATAGTCCTGAATGTTGTGTTATACATTAGGTACTAATACAATCAGTAGCAAAATTATGGTTATAGTATTTGTAGTTTTAAATCCAATAGTCTAAAAGTGTTTGAATTTTCAATAAAAGAACAAATTTGGTAGTTAATCCTAGGGGTTACTGTCAGTTTGCAACTCGTGGTAATCAAGTAGTGTACCTTAAATACTCAAATCAAAACCTCCAAAAAACAAAAAAGCTCCTCAAATAAATGAGCAACTTTTAAGGTGGGGCCATCCCGAAGTTTCGGGAGATTGACGTTATACAATTACTAGAAAACGGCGTTTTTATTTGTTTTTTGAGAACGAATTTGCTTAGAAAAGAAGAAAAAAACTAGTTGCAAAGAATAAATATATGACCTAATTTTAATTAATCCTGGTGAAATTTAGTTTGACTATTTACACTTAAAGATATATTAATGCAAAAAGACCAAATTGAAAAATATGACTTTCTAAAAGACGAGCCTAAAAAGTTACAGTTTGATATTTTTGATTTAGCAGATTACCAAAAAAAATATGCAACTGATTCTTCAAAAGCGCATACCCATAGTTTTTATCAAATCATTTGGTTCAAGAATGACAAGGGTAAACATCATATCGATTTTGAAGATTTTGATATAAAAAAAAATCGACTATTTTTTGTTGCTAAAAATCAAGTACACTATTTCGAAGAACGATCGGATTATGAGGGTTACTTAATTCATTTTAATGAGTCCTTTATTTTGAGCGATGAAACGGATATTAATTTTTTTCTTACTTACACCATTTTTAATAATAGTAAAGAACCTTATTATCAAATTCCGGATAAACTTGAACATCAAATAATAAGTTACTTTCATCAAATGAAAGATGAATTGAACCATTCAGAGGAATTTGGAAACGAGAAAATTCTTTCAAATTTATTAAAATCATTACTTTTAGTTATCGAAAGAGAAAAAAGGAAAACTAGTAAAACAGATAATGTTATTTCCACTCAAAACACTACATACCTGGCTTTTCGTGACCTTTTAGAAAATAATTTTTATAAAAATTGGTCCGTATCCGATTATGCAGATAAACTTGCAGTTTCTACAAAAACGCTTAATACTATACTTAAAAAACAAACCCGGAAAACGGTATCACAAACGATTACTGATAGGCTTATACTGGAGGCAAAAAGGAAGCTTATTCATACAAATGCCTATATTAATGAAATTGCTAGTGATTTGGGTTTTCAAGACCCTTATTACTTTATAAAATATTTCAAAAAACACGTTAATTACACACCAAAAGCATTTCGAAACACCATTTCCTGAATTTACCAATTTTAGTCGGTTTTGTCCATTTTAATTAGCTCCTTCTCAATATACCTTTGTACTGTAACAAAAAAATATAGGTACAATGAAAAACAATGAAACAACTGCTTATTTAGAAATTACATTAGATGTAAAGGCAGAAAATCGAAGTAAAGCTGGTGGAGTGTATGTCAAATACAAAAGTCCTTTTTTAGAACAAATTAAAGGAGCTACCTCAAAAGAACTTCTTTTAAGAACGGATGATGTACAAGTACTTCATGGTTTTGAATCTGAGGCAGATGCAAACGCTTACTTATCAACAGAAATATTTCAAAATGATGTTGTTAGTGAATTGAAGCCTTATTTGGAAAGTGATCCGGAAATTAGAATTTATTCTGTTTTCAAGAGCTAAATTCTCACTAAGGCTGTAGCTTTTGGATGAGTAGTTACAGCCTTAGTATTAAAAATGGTGTTTAAATTTGTTATAATAAAATAGAAAATAGTCATGGAAAATTATAATGTAGATTTATCAAAAAGAGTAACGATATATACCACCACGGAAGCCTCAAATAGTCTTCCTATAGATGGAGTATATAGCATTCCCCTAGAAAGCGAAGGCACTGAATCAGGACGTACAACTTCCGTTGTTGAATACGCAGCTGGTTCAACTTTCCAAAGTCGTTCACACCCACTCGGTGAAGAAATATTCGTGTTAGAAGGTATTTATTCAGATGAAAATGAAGATTATCCAACAGGAACATACCTTAGAATTCCCCCTGGGACTTCACATAAATCATTTAGTAAAAAGGGGTGTAAAATATTTGTAAAGTTAAATCAAATGGATGTTGATGATAAAAAGAAAGTAGTAATTGACACCAACAAAACTATTTGGCATCCTGGTTATGGGAAGCTTAAGGTAATACCTCTATCAGAAAATACAGCGCTTGTGATGTGGCCTAAAGGTTCTAGGTTCTTGGATCACAGTCACTATGGCGGAGAGGAGATTTTAGTTATCAAGGGGGAGTTTATTGATGAACATGGGCACTATCCAAAAGGAACATGGATTAGAAGTCCTCACTTATCGAGACATAACCCATTCGTTGAAGAAGAAACCATAATATTCGTTAAAACAGGTCACTTGTTCATCGATACCGTTTCCTAATTTTACTAAATTAGTTGGTTTTGTCACTTGTACCACCAGTTTGCAACTGATGGTATAAAAGTAGTATATCCAGCATATTCATTTAAACTGGTATAAAAAAAGCTCCTCATATATATGAGGAGCTTTTTTTATTGATATATATTGTTTTAAAAATCACTGAATTCATGGATTGTGAAGAAGTGAATTATTTTGTACTTTTATTCTTGTTAAATTATTGGTATTCAAGCGAATAGTTAGGTTCGTGAATTAACTCCTGTATAAAAAGGTAATAGGGTTTTCATTAGGGATACTTAATTAGCGAAATTTTGAAATCATGAGCAAACTACCTTTAATAATCTTAGCAATTCTAATTCCATCCTTAATAAATGGTCAGAATATAGATTCTATTATTTTTGAATCTAAAGAGATGAGTATTTGGCAAAATGAAAGTAAGTTTTCCTATACTTATAATGTGGATGGTGGTTGGTTAACTTGCTCGAATCAGTTTTGGGATACCGATTCTTTTGATTGGTTAGATGCGTTTCATGGTGTCAATACATTCAATAGTAATGGGACAATTGATTTCACCGTATTTAAAAAATGGAATGGTACAGGATGGGATAATTTTGATAAAACAATTTATCATTATACTAGTACAGGTAAGGTAGATACAGTTACTATACAAGAGTATGGAATTGGAGAATGGATCAATGATTTTAGAACAATAAATCAATATGATATAAATGATTATAAGACCTATTCACTTGAACAAATTTCTTTAGGTGATTGGAATAATAGTAAGCAAAATTTTATAACAAATAATGAGGAAGGGCTACCAATTGAATTTATTCAAGAAAGTTGGAATACCATTTCAAATGACTGGGAGAAGAATTATAAAGAAAGTTATACCTATAATAATCCTGGATTGATTACTGAAGTTTTTAGAGAAGATTGGATTGACTCCGCCTGGGTAAATGATCGTAAAATTACAACGGTATATGATGTAAATGATTTAATTACATTAATTCAAAGATTTAATTGGGATTTACAAACTACCAGTTGGGTTGTTGAGGAGAAGTGGGTCTATACGTATAATTCTGATTATACTGAAAGTCAATATGTAAGATCTGTAAAAGATGCATTAACTGGACTCTTTGAGGAAGTGAGAAGAAGAACGTATTATTATTCAGCTCCATTGGATTTATTTGAAGAACAAAATTCTTCTGTAGGTTTATATCCTAATCCAGCAAAAAATCTTGTAAATATTGACCTCAATACTACCTCATCTACAAGTCTATCTTTAGCTGATCTGTCGGGAAGAGTATTACAAACTATTGAACTAGAAGAAGGACTAGAAGCGTATCAATTGGATGTCTCCAACTATCCTTTGGGAATGTATTTTATTGAGATACACCAAGAGGGGAAGCTACTTCGCAGTGAAAAGGTGATTATAGAGTAGTTTTAGTAAAAAATAAACCATTTGCAAAGTTTACAATCTTATAGAAGCTCCCATTCGCTGTAGTCTTCCAATATGAAAAAAAAATGAACTACTTGATGTAGTCTCAACTAGACCTTCCTATCTGCCAGGATTTGTAATATGCCTGGACATCCCTACCATTACAACATTGTACAAGAATCCATAAATCCCTAAACCTTCAAATTCTTTCTTAACTAAATTGCTAATGAAAAGATATTAAATGAAATAGAAGATTTTTGGAAAATCTAAACTAACCAATTAGGGATAATTAATATATTGTAGTATCAATATTTAAAATATGAAAAATTATACCCTCAGAATATTCTGCATGCTCTGTTTCACTATCTCTGCCCAGGATGTTATGAACAGTACCTCTTCTAAAAAGAAAACTATAGATGCTTTCATTTCCTATTCCTTTGGTTTTTCAGCATTGGGAGCTGCCAACGCCATAGAAGATCAAATGCGGAAAAATAATTTCACGGATGACTATTGCTCCGGTGGATTTATTTGTTCTGTGGAGGAACATCCCAGGTCGACAACTAGACTAAGTTATGAACTGGATATGTCGATATTCTTAAATGAGCATCATGGCTTTTCAATGGGGGTTGGTAAAATGAATAGCGACCGGATTATTGGTTTCGATAAAGTGGACATAGATGATTTGGAGGATTCAAATCTTGGGAATCGTTTGGAAATTCATGATAGGAGTTATGCTGTGAATCTCAATTATGTTTATAGAACCCTAAATAACAATCATTTTTTTTATGTTGGTCCTAGCCTTATAAGAAAGCAATTTGATACCAATATTTCTACCCCAGGTCCCATGTATAAGTTAGGGGGGCATTTGGCCTATCAATTTAATTTTGGAGATGGGAAAGTTTTAGAAAAGTCAATCAGGTGTTCCTATAGATGGTTTTCAAATAGTACCATTGGTCCATATAGTATGAATAAGGTTATAGGGAGTCTTCCGGATGGTATTCCTGAAGTATACAATTCCACTTTGGATCAGATGAGTGTTTCCAATCAAAGTTTTAATATTCATTTTGTTTTGGGAATAAATATAGATGATGTTGAATAAGGCCTTTTCGCCACTCGTCGAAGTCTTCCAAAATATGTAAAAAAAAAATGAACTACTTGGTGTAGTTTGTAACTACACCTTCCTTTCTACCAGGATTTGAAATCCGATTTAGTTAAGAAACTATTTCTGATTGAAATCAGACTCAATCTGTTTTTTTATTTCTTTTTATCCTACTAAAATCAGGTAACACATCTTTAATTAAGGTGAAAATCAAAACTTGAATTCTATTACATATAAATTACTTTATGTACGAATTCCATTCTACGAAACAGTTGATTTGTATCCATTTCGGAATTCGAGACAAAATTTCTGATTTAATGCAGGGTATGTTAAGTTGGATGATTTACTTTCATTCATAGGTCATTTTGTTTAGATTTTTAAACTTTAGGATAGCTGTGGTAAACTATATTAAAATGAGCATGAAGAATCATACAAAAGTATTTCTGGCACTAATTGTTTGGTGCTTTTTTGGTTTAGAGAGTATTTATGCACAAAAGGAGGACGATAAAGAATTTTATGAAACAAAAATTGAAGAACTCGTAAATATTCCCATGGATAGGTCGAGTGTAATTGGTATGCCTCATCCTCATCCAAAAGGAGAGTGGCACTTTCAGTATCAATATATGGATATGCATATGACTGGTACTTTGACTGGTAATAAAAGGAATAGCTTAACAGAAGTTTTGGATAATTTTACGATGGCCCCTACCAAAATGCACATGGGTATGCACATGGGGATGATTATGTATGGCTTAACCAAAAGATGGACACTCACAGCAATGGCACAATATCATAACTTTGAAATGGATATGATAAAGTTTGATGGTAGTGAAATGAAAATGGAGTCTAAAGGGTTTGGAGATACTAAAGTTAGGGCTACTTATATAGCATATCATAAAAACCGGATAAGTATTATTGCCAATATTGGTTCGTCCTTGCCCACAGGGGCTATTAACAAGACTTCAATTAATAGGATGACAGGGCAGAATGAGTTGATGCCTTACCATATGCAACTGGGTTCGGGAACATTCGATCCGCTTATTGATATTAGCTTTCTGGTCTCAACCATGAAGTCTTCATGGGGAGTAGCTGCCAAGAGTACTTTTAGGCTGCATGATAATGAAAATGGTTACCATTTGGGTAATCAGTACGAAATTATGTCAGGGTACAGTTATAGCGTTAATAGATGGTTTAGTGTTACATCCAGGTTTGATATGGTTTTTTGGGATAATATTAATGGTAGCGATTCTGATATAAATCCTTCGATTTCTCCAAATCATCGCCCGGATTTAAGAGGCGGTTCAAGGTTTGATTTATCAGGTGGATTAGCATTTAAAGTGCCAAAAGGAAGCTTAAAAGGTGGTGAATTTATAATAGATTACAGGAGGCCTGTCTATCAGGACCTCGAGGGGCCTCAAATGCCTGTTGATCATCACTTTGTACTTACATTCCAAATAATTATCAATAAAAAAGATAGTTAATAATGTTATACAGAATAAAATATTATCTAAAAAACAGATTGAAACCAAATAAACTTATTTGGTTGTTAATCATATTTGTTTTAATGTTTAAAACATCTCGTGCACAGGAATTTGACTCAAAGCTTCAAATAGTATTTATATATCAGGCTACTCATTATTTTCAATGGCCTGATGATGATAAAGAAACATTTACTATTGGAGTCATTGGGAAATCGGCTTTATCTGAGGAACTACATAAATTGGCAGCTGTTAAGAAAATCAAGAATAAAACTATCATTATAAAACAATTTGATAGTGCTTCTTCTATTACTGACTGCAATATTTTATTTATCCCTTATAAAGAAAGCTTGAAAATTGACAACATTAAAAAGGCTATAAATGGAAAACATACTTTGCTCATTTCTGAAAAACCGGGAATGGCCGAAAAAGGAACATGCATCAATTTTGTCAGTATTGACGGTATGATGAAATTTGAATTAAATCAATCATCTTATAAATCTTCAGGACTAAGAGCTTCATCAAAGATTGAGAAAATTTCAGTTGTAATTATATAATTCTTATGAAACTTAGATTATCCATAGCCAATAAATTAACTATAGCCAATAAGTTATATGGAGCCTTACTTTCTATCTTGTTCTTATTGTTGTTTATGGGAACTACTAATTTTCATCATTTTAAGAAAATTAACGAAAGCACATCGAAGTTAATTGATATTGAAAAGAAAACAAACACGTACAATGAAGTGCAATATGGGATATTAAGAATTTTAGAAGTCAATGATTATCTATTCGAAGGCTATTGGGGAATGCATGAGTTTTATGAGAAAGAAGTTGATATTATCTCCAAGAACATTACAGATCTAGAACAGCTATTAGTAACAGATTTTGAGATAATACAAATACATGATATTAAAGAAACTTTTACAAAACATCATGAAGTTGTAGAGAAATTTAATGACAATAAATTTAGTCTGAATTTTTCAGAGATCGAAATGGAAACTTCCTCAAAAATAAATCTAATTCAGCCAGAATTACTGAAGAGGATGCAGATAGTTTCAGATTATTATAAAACTGAATTAGATCTGGCCATCATTAATACAAATCAAACAAAATCGATAGGTCAGGCTATTATATTTGGGGTATCATTTTTTGCTATTTTAATTACTATTATTATTGCTTTTATTTTAATTAAGGCATTTATAAAACCGATAATTGAATTAACAAAAGCCACAGATATAATTAGCGAAGGAGATTATACAAAAAAAATAGAAGTGCATTCTAAAGATGAACTGGGTGAACTCGCTGAATCATTTAACATAATGATTCATAATTTGAACAAAACAAAGAAACAGGTAAAAAGATCAACAAAGAATTTATCGACCTTAATCCAGAATCTAAATTCAGGTATTCTTATGGAAGATGAATCTGGCCATATAATGGTTGTTAATCAAGGTTTTTGCAAATTGTTTCAAATATCATTTACTCCTGATAGTTTAATTGGGGAAGATTTTTCTCAATCTGTTGTTCTGTTTAGCCAAATGTTAGTTAAATCTGAAGAATTTGTCGAGAAAACAAAAGAGTATCTAACTAATAAAAAAGCTGTTATTGGAGATGAATTAGAATTAAATGATGGAAGAATCTTCGCAAGGGATTATTTACCAATTCATTTTGAAAACGATAGAATTGGTCACCTATGGAAATATGAGGATATTACCAAAAGGAAAAGGCAGGAGAAAGAGATGATTGCTGCTAAAGAAACAGCAGAAGAGGCGGGTATAGTAAAAGAAAACTTTTTGGCTAATATGAGTCACGAGATAAGAACTCCTATGAATGCCATTATGGGAATGACAGAGTTACTCTCAAAAACAACGCTTGATGTACAGCAGAAGAAATTTATAGATGCTATTAATCTTTCATCAAAGAATCTGCTTGTTGTTATTAATGATATTTTGGATATAAGTAAGTTGAAAATAGATAAAGTAAAATTTGAAAATATTGGTTTTAAAGTCAAGTCTGTTTTTGAACATATTATTGAAATAAATGAGCACAAATTAGTAGATAAAGATATATTCCTTGCATGTAAAATAGCATCTGAATTGGAGAACTTGATTCTAAAAGGTGATCCTTATCGATTAACTCAAATCCTACTAAATTTAGTAGGAAACGCTATTAAGTTTACTGAAAAAGGGAGTGTGACAATGGAGTGTGAGTTATTAAAACATGAAAATAAAAATCTTACATTAAAGTTTGTAGTTAAAGATACAGGGATAGGAATATCAAAAAACAAACTTATCAATATTTTTGAGCAGTTTGAGCAGGCAGATGTGAGTACAACAAGAAAATATGGTGGGTCTGGATTAGGCTTAGCTATTAGTCGACATTTGGTTGAGGCACAAAACGGCTCTATTTCTGTGGAGAGTATTGAAAATGTAGGGAGTTCTTTTAGTTTTATTATATCTTATAACCAAGGAACTGAAAACGACCTTGTATCTGACAAGGAAGAAAATGATCAACCCCTTGTAGAACTTGGTAATGTAAGAGTGCTACTGGTTGAGGATAATCAATTCAATCAAATATTTGGAGTAAAAATACTGGAGCATTTGGGCTTCGAAATGGATTTAGCTGAGAATGGTAAAGTAGCTATTCAGAAATTGTATGAAAAAGAATATGATATAATTCTGATGGATATCCAAATGCCGGAAATGGGAGGTATTGAAGCTACAGAGTACATCAGGAGCCAATTCGATGGCAGTAAAGCCAATATTCCAATTATAGCACTTACAGCCAACGTAATGAATACTGATAAAGAGAAGTACCTAAAAGTTGGAATGGATGACTATGTTTCAAAACCTTTTAAAGGAAATATTTTATATCAAAAAATAAGAACCCTTGTAACACATTTTCGTGATTGTCAATCTTAAAAAGGAATGAGAAGACAGAAACAACGAGAATAATGCCAAATCAAAATCTTGGATCTTTCTCCCTAAAATATTTTAACAGGTTGATTATTTTATCAGCCCTCAGTGTCACTCGTTGAGTTCATTGAGGCATAAGTTCTATGCTACTGGCATTCCTTCTCTTACATCCGTCTTTATTTCACTATTCTTATTCAATCTCGCATTTGTTTTTTTAATTCTTGTAAAATTTTTTTTTGAACATTTTTTACTTCATTTATCCGCAACATCCATGCACCTAATAATATTAAAAGAGATGTTCCAACAATAAATAGTAGTATAGCAGTTGCTTCCATATCTACAGTTTTAATTATTTTCAATAAATAGAGTAAATATTCAGCAATTGTACAATACCGGATTTCAGTGATTTTATTTATTTAACTGTTTACAGTGATTCTTGCTAATTAGATCATTCTCCTTCATCATCACTCAAAAAAGGTAAAGAGGAATAATTATCAATCCAAAACTTGATATTCTACTTTATGAATGGTCAATTCAAGTTATTCATTTATACTTAGTTCCATCCCCTGCTACCGCGAGTTTGTAACTCGTGGTAAACAAGTAGTTCACTTTTAGTTGACGTAGTCACATTTTTGAGATGATTGTTTTTACTCCTCAGACACACTTTTTTGGACGGTATCTTTTTATTCCATGTTATTTATGGAAATCTAATTTTCTGATAAAAAAAAAAGGCCCTCCTGAATGAACAGGAAGGCCTTTTTTTACGGGGTGTAATCAGAATTACTTGATTACCAATTTTTCAGTGATAGTACTTTTTCCAGCAGCAATCTTTACAAAGTAAACTCCTGCATTAAGAGAAGATACATTCATAGATACTGTGTTAGAAAGATCAGCGTCAACTTCAGTAGACAGCATAGTTTGACCTATCATGTTTACGATAGAAATAGTAGCGTTTTGTGCTTGATCAAGATCAAAACGAACATTTATTTGGTTGTTTGCTGGGTTAGGGAAGATGTTAGTGCTAGTGAAAGCAGAAACTTCTTCGATACCGATCAGATTGAAATCAGCAACAGCAACTTTTACAACCACGATTTCGTTTACAGTAACATCGTGTACTTCGTTATTATCTGGTTGGGTGATATTGATACCTGGGATTTCATCTCTTTGGTACATTACATAGATATACCCATCTTGTATGATTACGTTACCGTAAACTGCTTCCCAGTAATTCTCTTCCGTATTTTTGATCAATTCAGCCAATAAATCTCTAGGAGCACTCCAGGTGGAACCACCATCTTGAGATCTTACCAGGTATTGGTGACGGAATACTCTATCGTATTGCGCTTCATCTGTTAACTGCTCCGAATAAAGACCTGTTGGAATAACACCGGAGTAGGTTACATAGATATCTCCATTTGAATCAATAGTACTATGTGGAAAAGAGTTCAGCGATTGGAAGTAAGGAGCGATATTATCGCGTCCATCTGGAAGATCATCAACGAATGCGTTCGTTAAAGTCCACGCAAGGGTATCAAACATTTGGAACGCATTTATAGTATCTGTAGCGCCGTAACTTTCTTCCCAATGAAAAAGTCCATCAGCAAAAATGGAATAGTTTGTACCTTCATCCAATACAGGGTTAGAGAGATGGTAGTTTCCGAAGAATACGTGAGCATCTCCATCAGAATCCAGGCTGATGCTATAACTTCCATCAGAAGTATTTATAGTACCCCCGTCAAAGGTAGTAGTATCTATTAGGTGGATAGTTGGGTCAAATTTCTCGATTGGGAAATCCCAGATGATGCTTTTAGTCCAGGTAGATCCATTATCTGTTGATTTCATCAATACAACATCTCTATCGGCTCCGCCAATAACGAAGGCAACTGTATTTCCTTTAGCTGTCATGGCATAGCCATCTCCACCAAAAGGAGTATAAAAGGAAGAGTCAATTTCCGGTAATATACTGTCGTGAATATCCCAGGTAGTTCCACCATCTGTAGATCTGGAATAGGAAATATAACCGGGGTTGTTGGTACCTTCTACTAGCTCAGGGAATTTTTTATGCCCTATGATATGAATGGTATTTCCATCGGTTCCACCATTGACCATTCTAATCCAGGAGATGGCCAGGTCGGAAGATCCGGAAGAAACGGTTCCCATATTCCAGGTACTGGTTCCTGCAGTATCTCTCATCCCGAATTCATTGGCTCCAGTGGGATCTGTAAATACATGACTTAAAAATACTTCATTACCATTTCCTAAGGAGAGTAAACTTGGCCAACCTGTACGTACTGTTTCAATTCTGTTTTCCGGTTGATCTAGCCAGTCATTTCCGTCGAAATAGTTGTATCCGGTACCTCTGTTAGTAAAATCAGGTCCATCTTCATCACTCATCGTCCAAACTGCACTTAATTTTCCAGACCCATGGCTTACCAATCTGTTTTGTACAGAGCGATTCGTTTGCAGGTCGTAGGTGGTAGTTCCAATTACAGTTTCCATTACACCATCATACACTTGAGTGATTGCTGCCAGAGGAGCCAGGTTGGGAATTTCACTTTCGGTGTTTAGATTTTCACTTTGAAAATCGTTGGCCTGTTGTAGATTTACAGGTTGTGCAATGAGTTGTTTTTCAGCAGCTATACTAGAAATGTCTTGTGCATAAACAGCTCCGGACAGCAATACTGCTGGTAGAATAAATTTTAGTTGCATATCAAATCGTTAAGTTCATTATCAACGAGTTAAAGTACTATTTTATTTTTATTCTATTCTATTTATGGAAGGTAATTAGCCGAAAGCTAATTGCCTGATAAAAAAAAGAGGCCCTTCTGAATGAACAGAAGGGCCTCTTTATATGATTGTAATCAGAATTACTTGATTACCAATTTTTCAGTTATAGTACTGTTTCCAGCAGCAATCTTTACAAAGTAAACTCCTACATTAAGAGAAGATACATTCATAGATACTGTGTTAGAAAGATCAGCGTCAACTTCTGTAGACAGCATAGTTTGACCTATCATGTTTACGATAGAAATAGTCGCGTTTTGTGCTTGATCAAGATCAAAACGAACATTTATTTGGTTGTTTGCCGGGTTAGGGAAGATGTTAGCGCTAGTGAAAGCAGAAACTTCTTCGATACCGATTAGATTGAAATCAGCAACAGCAACTTTTACAACCACGATTTCGTTTTCAGTAATTGGGTGATCATTGGTGATACCTTCACCTCTTGGATTGACATAGATACCTGGGATTTCATCTCTTTGGTACATTACATAGATAAACCCATCTTGTATGATTACGTTACCGTAAACTGCTTCCCAGTAATTCTCTTCCGTGTTTTTGATCAATTCAGCCAATAAATCTCTAGGAGCACTCCAAGTGGCACCACCATCTTGAGATCTTACCAGGTATTGGTGACGGAATACTCTTTGGTATTGTGGTTCATCTGTTTCCTGCCCCGAATAAAGACCAGTTGGAACAACACCGGAGTAGGTAACATAGATATCTCCATTTGAATCAATAGTACTATGTGCAAAAGAGTTCAACGCTTGGAAGTAAGGAGCGATATTATCGTTTCCATTTGGAAGATCATCAACGAATGCTTGCGTTAAAGTCAACGCAAGGGTATCAAACATTTGGAACGCATTTATAGTATCTGCAGCACCGTAACTTTCTTCCCAATGGAAAAGTCCATCGGCAAAAATGGAATATCTTGTACCTTCATCCAATTCAGGGTTAGAGAGAAAGTAGTTTCCGAAGAATACGTGAGCATCTCCATCAGAATCCAGGCTGATGCTATAACTTCCATCAGAAGTATTTATATCACCCCCATCAAAGGTAGTAGAATCTACTAGGTGGATAGTTGGGTCAAATTTATCGATTGGGAAATCCCAGATGATGCTTTTAGTCCAAGTCATACCGTTGTCAGTAGACTTCATTAAGACAACATCTCTATTATTACCACCACAAACAAAGGCAACTGTATTACCATCTGCAGTAAGCGCATATCCGTCACCACCGAAAGGTCGGTAAAGCGTAGAGTCGATACCAGCCAATATAGTATCTACGATATCCCAAGTCGTTCCACCATCTGTAGATCTTGAATAAGAGATATAACCAACTGTATTATCACCAGTTACCAATTCCGGGAATTCTCTGTGTCCGATTACGTGTAGTGTGTTATTATCAGTACCACCAGTAACCATTCTATTCCATGTGTACTCAAGTGGGTTTTCAGAATCTCCAAAAGTACCTAATGTCCAAGCACCTGTTCCTGGAGTAGCTCTTGTACCGAATACGTTAGCCGGGCTAGTATCATCTGTACTGTGGCAAAGGAAAGCTTCCGTTCCATTCCCCATTACTACTAATGAAGGCCATCCTGTACGTTTAGACTCAATTCTGTTATCTGGCATATCAGCCCAATCAGAACCGTCGAAGAAGTTGTAACCTGTACCTCTGTTGGTAAAAGCTTCTGCATTTTCATCACTCATAGTCCAAACAGCAGCCAATTTACTATCTCCAAGGTCAAGCAATCTGTTTTGTACAGAGCTGTTTGTTTGAAGATCGTAATTAGTTGTACCGATAACTGTTTCCAAAACACCATCATAAACAGATACCATTGCAGCAACTGGTGCGTTAGCTGGTTCTTGTTGAGATAGCATTTCAGATGCTACGCTTGGGTCAGAAATTAGATTTTTGACAACCGGCGCAGTTACACTCATCAAGTCTTTATAAGACTGGATGTTATTTTGGGCCATTAAAGTCCCTCCTGCAATAAGTAGAGCAGGTAGAATAGAAATTTTTTTCATGTGTATAAAATATGGGTTTCTCAAAACTGAGTCCTAATTTACAGAAATATTTTAAACTAAAAAAAGGTCTGAACGTGAATGTAAACAAATGTTAATACAAAAAAAAAGAGCTAAAGGGTTTCCCTTTAGCTCTTTTAAATATTATAGTACTAAAAAAGACTATTTCAATACGATCTTTTTAGTAATTGTTTTTCCTTCCATTTCGAAGTTCATAAGGTAGATACCTTTTCTTAACTCAGTAAGGTCAAGACTTGTAATCATACCGTTGATCGTTGTGTTCATAACAGATTGTCCGATCAAGTTGATGATGTTCAAGTTTACGTTGTTCAATTCTTCAGTAGAAGAGATAGTAACGTAACCATTACTTGGGTTAGGGTTAACATCGAAAGAGATACCAGCTAACTCAACAGTTCCTACGTTAGGAGAAGAAATTTTGTAGTCGAAAATGTGGTGTTCCCAGATGAAACCTTCCGTGTAACTCATAGTTGGCTGGTAGAAATCATTCCAACCTTCACTTTCATCGTAACGGATGCTACTTCTTAGGAAGTAAGATTTGTTAAAAGTATTTGCATAAATCGGTGTTGCACCAGCGGTTTCTTCCATACTTAGAATTCTGAAAGAGTTTAAGTTCTCTAAAGAATCACCATGAGAATAAGAATAACCTGGGATGAAATCAACAAATACACCAAATCTATCACCTGCAGCTACATCGAAGTCAACTGGAGCCATCATCCAAGCCGCAAAATTTGAAACTGAATCTGCTTCAGTCAATGGAATCAAAATTGTTTGCACAACCTGTGAAGCAGTTACACCGTTGAAAGTATTGTCGTCAACGTAAGTATAATTCACAACTTGGAAATCACTACCTTCAACTGAGATAGTATCTCCATCTATAATTGTTATAAGTGAATTTACTACGTTAGAATGATTAAGAATTTGAATTCTCAATGTATCAACAACAGAAGACTCTAGATTTCTTTCGTAGAAATAAGCAATTCTTACTGAATCAACAGTAAATGAGTTGTCGTCATCCAACCATTCGTAAATATCTTCAGATGGATCAACTGAAAGGTCAACGATGTTACCTGCAGAGTGAGTCCATACGTGACCGAAAGAATCATCTGAATAATGAATTTGAGTAAGTGAATCTGGCATCAAAGTCATAACGAACGTTGATGGATTTGCATCGATTTCGAAATTTTCTGGATTATCCAAAAGTGTACTACCCCAGCCAATCCATTTAGATTCTGCACCTGCAGCTGTAGATTTTGCTACTGGAGCCTGAACTGTTTCTTTTTCTACTTTTAAAATATGACCTTCTACTTTGTTTTGTGCAATTAATGCCGTGCTAAACAAAAAAGCACCTAGTGAGAATAATGTTTTCTTCATAATGCGGATTGTAATTAAAATACGTAATGCCAAAGTTAAGTAAAAGATTTAATATTTTAAACACTCTACCAGATTAAATATAGGTCTTATTTTAATTGTAATAAGCTAATTTATAAAATTAAAATGGCAGTATCCGTTGTTTAACAGTGAATTTAGTTAAAGATTTTATCAAATTTAGTAAATGTTTTAATATTATTGTTAGTGTTAATTACTTCAAAGTAAGAGTATTGGGGGTAAGCTAAGGACTTAAATGAAAAAAAAAAGGCAATTCAGAGATGAATTGCCTTTTAAATTATTCTGTTATAATAAAGCTTATGCTTCTTCTTCCGCGTATTCTTCAATTGAAGGACAGCTACAAATCAGGTTTCTGTCTCCAAATGCATCATCAATTCTTCGAACAGCTGGCCAAAATTTATTTTCAGCTACCCAGTTTAGAGGATAAATTGCCTTTTGTCTGGAATAACTAAACATCCATTCATCACTTGTTGCTTGTTCTAAGGTATGCGGTGCATTTAATATCGTATTGTCAGTTGGGTGGAATTGTCCATCTTCAATAGCTCTGGCTTCCTCACGGATTGCTTTCATGGCTTCAATGAATCTGTCTAATTCAGGTTTGCTTTCACTTTCTGTTGGTTCAACCATCAAAGTTCCGGCAACAGGGAACGATACGGTAGGTGCATGGAATCCATAATCCATCAATCGTTTCGCAATATCTACAGCACCAACACCACACTGTTCTTTGATATCTCTACATTCAAGAATCATCTCGTGTGCTACACGACCCTGGCTTCCTGAGAATAGAATAGTATAATCATCCTTCAAACAATCTTTGATATAGTTCGCATTTAGGATGGCCATTTTAGTTGCTTCAGTTAATCCTTCACCACCCATCATTTTGATGTATGCATAAGAAATTAACAATACGTATGAACTTCCATAAGGAGCAGCAGAAACTGCATCAATAGCTTTTTCTCCACCACTTTCTACTACTGGATGTCCTGGCAAGTAAGGAGCTAGTTTTTCAACAACTCCGATTGGTCCCATACCAGGTCCACCACCACCGTGAGGAATAGCAAAGGTTTTATGTAGATTCAAGTGACAAACATCTGCTCCAATATTTCCTGGGTTAGTAAGACCAACCTGAGCATTCATATTTGCACCATCCATATACACCAATCCTCCATTCTCGTGGATAATGTTTGTTATTTCAATAATACCTTCTTCATATACTCCATTGGTAGAAGGGTAGGTAATCATAATACAAGATAGTTCAGCACTGTATTTCTCTGACTTTTCTCTAAGGTCATCGATATTTACAGTTCCGTCTTCATTACTTTTTATAACCACTATTTTCATACCGGCCATTGAAGCAGATGCAGGGTTGGTTCCGTGAGCTGAAGAAGGGATAAGACAAATATTTCTTTGTGTATCGCCATGATCTTCATGGTAAGCTTTAATTACCAATAAACCTGCATATTCCCCTTGAGCACCTGAGTTTGGTTGGAAACTTACTGTGTGGAATCCAGTGATTTCACTCAAGTCTCTACCTAATTCTTCAATCATTATTTGGTATCCTTCCGCTTGATCTTTTGGTACAAATGGATGGATATTAGCAAATAAACTTTCATTCAATGGGATCATTTCTGAAGCAGCATTTAACTTCATTGTACAAGATCCTAATGGAATCATTGACTGGTTAAGGGATAAATCCTTTCGCTCCAGTTTTTTGATATAACGCATCATATCCGTTTCAGAACGGTAGCTGTTAAATACTGGGTGTGTTAGGAAATCACTTTTTCTAAGTAAGTTCGAAGGCAATGCAGAATGCTCAACCAACTCAGTGATAGAAACAACGTCTTGCCCATTGGCAGTAGCTAAAACTAAAAGAATATCATTCAAATCTTGAATGCTGGTAGTTTCATTTACACTAATCGCAATAGTTTGTGTATCTATATATAGGAAGTTGATTTTACTTTCAATTGCAAGGTGATTCACTATCTCTGCTTTATCATCTTTTAGGTCGATAACTAAAGTGTCGAAGTAGTGGTCATTCAATTGTTTGTATCCTAATTCTTCAATTGCAGAAGCTAGAGTTGTTGCTGTATGGTGGATTTTTGTAGCGATACCAGTAAGACCTTCTGCCCCATGATATACAGTGTACATACCAGCCATTACTGCCAACAATACCTGTGCTGTACAAATATTTGAAGTAGCCTTGTCTCTTTTGATATGTTGCTCTCTTGTTTGAAGAGCCATTCTAAGTGCTCTGTTTCCGGCAGCATCTTTAGAAACACCAATAATTCTACCTGGGATTTGTCTTTTGTACGCTTCCTTAGTGGCAAAATACGCTGCATGAGGACCACCATACCCCATTGGGATACCAAATCTTTGGGTAGTACCAAATACAACATCAGCACCCATTTCTCCCGGAGGAGTTAACAGAGTCAATGCCATTAGGTCAGCAGCAAAACCGAGTTTAATATTTAAAGCTTTAGCTTTTTTGATGAATGCTGTGAAATCGTGAATATATCCAGTAACACTTGGGTACTGAACAATAGCACCGAAATAGCTTTCATCCAATTCAATTTCATCGAAGTTTCCAACAACTAATTCAATTCCAAATGGAACGGCTCTGGTTTCTACAACCGAAATTGTTTGTGGGAAACATTCATCAGAGATGAAGAATTTAAGTGCGTTTGATTTTTTTTGTTCTTTAGATCTAGATCCAAAAAGCATAGCCATGGCCTCAGCAGCTGCTGTAGCTTCATCCAAAAGTGAAGCATTTGCAAGTTCCATCCCCGTTAGATCAGTAACCATTGTTTGATAGTTCAACAATGCTTCTAGTCTACCTTGAGCGATTTCCGCCTGGTATGGAGTATAAGCTGTATACCAACCTGGGTTTTCAAAAATGTTTCTTTGAATAACACTAGGCAAAACGGTTGGGTGATACCCCAATCCAATATATGTTTTGAATAGTTTGTTTTGAGAGGCCAACCCTTTGATATGACCTAAGTACTCATATTCACTCATTCCTTCTCCTATGTTAAGAGGGCTTTTCAATTGAATAGCTTTAGGAACTGTTTGGTCAACCAATTCGTCAAGGTCCTTAGCGCCAATTTTTTTTAGCATTACTGCTTGATCCTCTTTACTAGGACCAATATGTCTGAGTGTGAATTTATCTGTGTACATATCAAAAAATCTGAATTTGAGCAAAATTAAGCTTTCTTGCCGTATTTTATTTAATAGTATAGCATAAAAAAACGGGTTTATTGCATTCTTGATTAAATCTGGTTAATTCTGTTCAAATATTTGAATTAAAATATCTTTGAAAATTATCTACCTTAATAAAATACCTTCTAATTTTGTTAAAAATATTTAATGTGAAATCTATTTTAAGGATTATTACAGAATTGAATATATGGGTGGCTTTAGCAGTCACTTCTCTATGCTCCATAAGTTTTTTGGATCTGAGGCTTCCAATGGACGATACCTATTTGTTGCTGGTCTTTTTTGGCACCATTACTATGTATAATTTTCAGCGGCTAATTCGGATGCATGTCATGGTGCAGGAGGTGTACCATTTGCGAGCTCGATGGTACAAAAAAATGTATAAATGGAATTGGATAGGTTTTCTAATTTGTTTGTTACCTACGGTCTATTTCGGACTGCAAATAAGATTGGATAATTATATACCATTGGTGATGGCGGCAATTATCTCCTTGCTCTATCCCTTACCCGTTTATAAGTCGAAAAAGGGTTGGATGCGGTTGCGAGATTTTCCTTTTTTTAAAATAATATTGGTCTCTCTGGTTTGGGCGATTGTTACCCTTTGGATTCCCAGGCAGTTGCTTCACCTGGTATGGGATTTAAATGGCGTTGTTCAGTTTGTAGAGCGATTCCTATTTATTTTTGCGATTACCATTCCATTTGATATTCGAGATATGAAATACGATAAACAACTCACCATCCCTAAAATTCTTGGGTTGAAGGGAGCTCGACTTCTATCCATTGCTCTATGGTGTAGCTTTATGGTATTGTTTTTATGGAATCATACTTTTCCAGTACAAGATAAACAGTATTATTTTTTAGGAATCCCGGTGTTTATAGCTGGCTATTATTTGATTCGAAATTCCAATCCTCAAAGAGATCCTTTATACTTTAGTTTTTGGATTGAATCTCTTCCTATAATACAATGCACCCTCTACCTTCTTTTTTTAAGTTAGCCAGAACCTTTACAGATCCTTTTTTGTTTTTTATGCGTAGATAGTCTTCGAAATTGATACCTCAAATTGAGATTATTTATTACCTGTTATTTTTATTGATTTCATTTAGAACGATACTAAATAAAATCAATTGAAAAAAATATCTTTAGACATAGGAAAAAAGCATTATTTTTAGGCCAGAAAAAAAAGTACAATGTCAGAATTTCAAAATAACCTTGCCTATGCTCAATCTTTGGATGCAAAAGATAGCTTGGCATCGTTTAGATCACAATTTCATATTCCCAATTATAATGGGAAGCCATCCATATATTTAACAGGGAACTCACTGGGAGCTATGCCAAAAGAGGCAACAAATGCACTGAATGTTGAGTTGGAAGATTGGAAAGAATACGGTGTAGAAGGACACTTCCATGCGAGAAATCCATGGATGCCTTATCATGAAAGATTCGCTGATCCATTGTCAAAAATAGTAGGAGCGAAGCCTTCAGAAGTAGTTGTTATGAATGGTTTGACAACCAATTTACACCTTTTGATGGTTTCATTTTATCGCCCTTCTGGTAAGCGTTATAAAATCCTTTGTGAGGAACATGCTTTTCCATCGGATCAATATGCATTGGAATCTCAAGTTAGGTTTCATGGATATAGTCCTGAAGATGCATTGATTGAAATTGGTCCTAGAGAAGGGGAACACTGCGTTAGAAAAGAAGACATACTTAAGAAAATTGAAGAGCACAAGGATGAAATTGCCCTACTAATGATAGGTGGGGTAAATTATTATACCGGACAGCTTTTCGATATGGAGACCATTACTAAGGAGGCGCAGAAAAATGGGATTATTGTAGGTTGGGATTTAGCCCACGCTGCAGGTAATGTACATTTAGAACTTCACAATTGGGGAGTAGATTTTGCAGCTTGGTGCTCTTATAAATATATGAACAGTGGACCTGGAAGTATTGCGGGTATATTTGTTCATGAACGTCACCATGCGAATAAAGACCTACCTAGATTTGCCGGATGGTGGGGGCACGATAAAGAGGTGCGTTTCAAAATGGAAAAAGGTTTCGTACCTATCGAAAGTGCTGAAGCTTGGCAATTATCCAATGCTCCTGTATTAGCTATGGCTGTACATAAATGTTCTCTGGATATATTTATGGAAGCAGGTATGGAAAATTTGATCGCAAAGTCGAGAACTATGACCAACTACTTGGAATATGTTATTAAGGATATTCTATCGGGATTCGATGATTGTGATTTTGAAATAATAACCCCTTCAGAAAACGCTGAAAGAGGTTGTCAGTTATCAATATTTGTTCACGGTAGAGGAAAGGATTTTTTCGATACCTTAACTGCAAAAGGTGTTATAGCTGATTGGAGAGAACCGAATGTAATACGTATTGCTCCGGTACCTCTGTACAATAATTATGAAGATGTATATGCTTTTGGTCAGGCATTAAAAGAAAGTTTAGCAGAATAAGGATGAAAGAAATGAAAGAATTCACCGTTGTTGGAGCTGGTTTAGTTGGTTCACTTACCTCAATATTTCTGTCTCGTGCAGGGTATAAGGTTTCTGTTTATGAACGACGTTTTGATGCTAGAAAGGCAAAAGAATATGCAGGGAAATCGATCAATTTAGCCTTGTCAGATAGAGGTTGGAAAGCATTGGAGATTCTTGGCTTAAGAGAATCGATTGAGAAAGTAGCTATTCCAATGCGAAAGCGTATTATGCATGCTGTTGATGGAACGCTAACTGAGCAACCCTATGGAAAGGAGGGAGAAGCTATTTATTCTGTTTCTCGTGGAGGATTGAATATGGCGATGGTTGACCTGGCAGAAAAAGAAGGAAACGTAGAAGTATTCTTCGATAAAAAATGTGTTGGACTAGATAGCAATTTACCAAGCGTTACCTTTCAGGATACAAATACCGGTGAAACCTTTGAGAAAAAATCGGATTATATCTTTGGTGCTGATGGAGCCTTCTCTGCAGTAAGATCTAGACTACAAAGAACAGATAGGTTCAATTACGAACAAGAATACATAGAGCATGGATACAAGGAATTAGAAATTCCTGCAAATGCAGATGGGACACATAAATTGGAGAAAAATGCATTGCATATTTGGCCAAGGGGTACCTATATGTTGATTGCATTGCCAAATGAGGACGGGTCTTTTACTTGTACCTTATTCTTCCCATTTGAAGGTGAGTATTCTTTTGATACTTTGGATTCTGATGAGAAAATCATGAGTTTCTTCAATGAGTATTTTGCAGATGTTGTACCAATGATGCCTACTTTATTGAAAGATTATAATGAGAATCCAACTTCTTCTCTTTGTATCATCCGTTGTTTTCCTTGGTCAAAAAATGGAAAAGTAGGACTGATCGGAGATGCTTCTCATGCCATTGTTCCTTTCTATGGTCAAGGTATGAATGCTGGATTCGAAGATTGTTCCGTATTGTTCGATTTGATGAACACCTATGGTGACGATTGGGATACCATTTTCAAAGAATTTGAAAAAAGTAGAAAGCCAAATACAGATGCTATTGCTTCTTTGGCTATGCGTAATTTCGTTGAAATGCGTGAGTTGACAGGAGATCCTAAATTCTTGTTAAGAAAGAAAATCGAGAAGAAATTTAGTGCACAATATCCTGATCTCTGGTTGCCACTTTATTCTATGGTTACCTTCAGTCATATTCCTTACGCTGATGCCATGAACGAGGGGTTGAGACAAGACAAGGTAATGGAAGAAGTATTGACGATGGAAAATATTGAAGCCAATTGGGAAAGCCAGGAGGTTATGGATACCATGTTAACACTGATAGAAAGATATCCTTCTGTAGTGGAAATAGCACATTAAGATAAAATACCTAAATAAAAAAGGGGCTCAAATTAATATTTGAGCCCCTTTTTTATTTCTTTTTTTGACTATTTCCAACCAGCTAATTTGAAGATTTCAACTGCTTTTTGGTTGTAGGTAGATAACATTTCTAAATCAAGATTATCAGATTTAAATGTTCCCCAGGATTTCAACATGTCAGATGCCTCTACGCCTGGACGAACCGGATATTCGTAGTTGGATTCTGCATAGGCCTTTTGAGCTTGCTCAGACAATAAGAATTCTATCAATTTTTCAGCATTTGCCTTATTAGGGGCAAACTTAGTTACACCAGCTCCACTTACATTGATATGGGTTCCAAAGCTGTCCTGATTTGGAAAATGTAGCGCAACTGATTTTCCAGCATTCGCTTCCATCTCATTGGAAGAATCCAACAATTTACCCAGGTAATATGTATTGATAATAGCTAGGCTACCTTCTCCTAAAGCGACTTGTTTCATCTGGTCTCTATCGTTTCCTTTTGGATCGCGAGCCATATTATTTACTATACCTTTAGCCCATTCCAAGGCTTTTTCTTCACCATGATGAGCAATGATAGATGCCATTAAAGATTGGTTGTAGATATTATTGGCAGAACGGATATTGATTTGACCTTTCCATTGTTGATCGGTTAGGTCCATATAGCTATTTAACATTTTAGGATCTACCTTTTTATGGTCGTAGGCAATAACTCTTGCTCTTTGAGTAAGGGCAGTCCATTTGTGGTCCTTATCAATAAATTGGCTTGGGATGATAGAATCGATTTCAGCAGAAGTAAAGGTTTGAAGTAAATCCAATTGTTTTGCATAACCCAATCTACCTGCATCAACTGTTATTAATAGATCTGCTTCAGAAGAATTACCTTCCGCTTGAAGAAGGGCAATTAGTTTATCTGCCTTATCTTTTTTTACATTGACTTTGATACCTGTATTTTCTTCAAATGCCTTGAAAAGTTTTCGATCGGTATCGTAAAATCTATGGGTGTAAACGTTGACAACTTCCTGTACTTTTTCAACAGGTACTTCTGTTTGAGTAGAAGGACTTTCTTGACAGCTGATGGCAAGACCTGAGATGGCTAATAGGCCAAGGATATATTTTTTCATAAGATTTTAGTTAATCTTTTTTTCCAGACTGATATAGAAATTTCTTGAAGGAGAAGGAATGATTCCAGGTCCTGGATATCCTGCCGCTCTTCTGGTGAAATAGGAATTGTTCAATAGATTGTTGATTCCCGATTCTACAGTCCAGTTTTTAGGGAACTCGTATTTTAAGGATAGATCAGTAATATGGTAACTAGGAATAATACCATCTAGGGCAGATCCATCCGTAGATTCCGAATTTTGTGCATCAGAAAATTGTTCTCCGGTATAACTGTGCATAATGGAACCGGATAAATTTTTATAAGAAAATTGGATACCGGTTCTAAGAGTTACATCGGGTACTAATTCAATTTTATTTTTATCGATAGATGAGTTATTGGAATTTTTATACCTTCCTCTTAGGTAAGAGACATTTACAAAAAGACGTAATACATTTTCATCTTTGTTACTGAAGAATCTGTGTGCATTGATTGAAAAGTAGGATTCTAAACCACCGGTATGAGAGTCAGCAATATTGGTTTTTAGTCTAAAAGATTTAAACTCATCAATGTGTCCTTCAGGGTGGTAATCACGCTTAAAACCTATCCGGTCTTGGTATAGTAAATAGAATAAACTACAATCATAATCTACCCACTTTCCGAATTTCCCACGTACTCCCAAATCCATGTTATACCCTTGTTCGTCTTTTAGATTGGGATCAATTTGTATATTGGTATTGTTAATATAGAGGTCATTGAAATTGATGGCTCTATAGTTTTTCGATACATTAAAATAAAATTCAGTCTCCTTATTCATCTTGAAAGAAGAGCCAAGACCATATAACAATACATTTCTTGATAAATTCTTAGATTGATTTAATTTTAAGATTTCAACTGTATTGTTGGGATTTTCAAATTGAACATACCCTTCGGATTCAGTTCTGATACTCTCAAAACGTATTCCTGGAGTTAGGGTAATTTTATCTGTAATTTTAATTAGGTTTTCGGTAAATACCGAGATGTTTTGGCTTGGGAAGTCAAAAAATACACCAGGGTTATTTCTTTCTTCAAATAGACCGAAATTTGGATCTTTGGTACTATCTCCAAGTCCTTGTTTTTTGTGAGTTTTACCTTGGTAATATCTTATACCTGATAATACTGCGGACTTTTTACCGAAGAAATCATAGCGGTGTATCAACCTACTTTCTAATCCCCAGTTTTTAAAGGTAGATTTAATCAAGTCTCTATTCTCAGGTAAGAGTTCTTCCGCCCAAGAAATATTATCCAATCTTCCCAAAGCACTACGCTCTGCTATCAGACCGAAAAGGTGAGAATTCCACTGGGTATTTTTATCTATTTTATAATCCGCCTTTAGGGCAAAAATATTCCAGTTTACTCTAAACCAATTGGCAGAACGATTGGATTGAGAAGGATCAGAATAGAATTGTTCATCTGTAAGACCACCAGGTTGTTGGGCTAGATAATCCATATGAGTCAATTCTAAGGTAGTTTTGAAATCCTCAGAGAAATGATGGTCTAAATGGATATAGGCTGTATTGGCTTCCAAACTAGAATTGGGTCTCCACCCACCGCTGCTTTTTCTTTGGAAGAAAGAGTAGTAATTGGTGTTCTTAAGCTGTCCTCCAACACTTACAAAAGTATTCATCAGATCAAAAGACCCCATGGTTTGTCTCAATGATAACTCGTACGTCTTATTCCTAGGACCTTCTTTCAGTTTGAAGTTAAGCATACCTCCAAATTGTGGACCATATTGTAAGGATGCCGCACCACGGATCAATTGGATTTTTTCAATAGCTTCTGAAGGAGGAGTATAATAACTTTCCGGATATCCCAATGCATCCGCACTGATATCGTATCCGTTTTGTCTCGTGTTGAAATGGGCTGTTCGTTGAGGGCTTAATCCTCTGGCTCCAATTTCTAATTGTAATCCTGTTTGATCGCTTTCCCAAATATTTAAACCAGGAACCTGGGCATATATTTGTCTACTATTATTAGTGGCTTTATTGAAGTTTCCTTGTTCCACTAATATTACTTCATTTTTTCTACCAGAGTTGATAGTAGTTCCCTCTATAGCATTAAGACGGACAATAGTTAACTTCTCTTTTATATCGCTTTTGTTTTCCAAAACGATATTTTCCATAATGGAATTGTTAATTTTTAGTTGTGCATTCTGAATGATTGATGAACCATTAATGATGACTTCCTGTTTGAAGAATTCATAGGATACATATTGTACAGAAAGGGTATAATTACCGTTGGATACATCATCAATAGTATAATATCCCTCACTATCGGATACCGTTGCGTGTTGTGAATCTACCCAAATAGAAGCATTTGGTATTCCAACATTGGATACCTGGTCCAATATTCTACCACTGATTTGAAAGCTTGCTTGGGCTCCTAAACCGAGTAGCAGAAGTGAAAGGAATATGTATTGTTTTATTTTACTCATTTTTAAAAGGTAAAATCCATGTTTTTTGTCCGAATCCATCTGTTAGCTCAGTCAAATCAACTGTTGGGTCAATGAATTGCTTACTCCGTTTACCGTTTAAGGTAACATAGATATCGGCTGTAATTTTTGGGTCATCCCAACCTTTCTTTTGAACTTCAGTTTCAATGATTTTAGCATACTGAAGTATCAAATCGGGTTGAGTTGCCATCATTTTTTCTTGTTGTGCGGTTAAAAAGTCACGGTTGTTGATTTCATATTTCTTATCAGAATCTTTGTCCTGAATATAGAAAAATGCTGTACCTGCTTTCTCCATTAACATCACACGCCAAGAATATCTAAACCCTTGTTCTGTCCAAAATAATTTTCCAGGATAACATACATATCGGAATGGAAAAATTAATTGGAGTGCAAAGAAAATAAATATCATCGAACTAATAAACTTTTGACCCCTTCTAAGTTCATAAATCGGTGTTTTTTTTGTCTTTATTACCAATTTTTGACTGATTGGATTTAGATAGCCCTGAATTTTCTCTAAAATTCTTCTGTGCCAGTCAGATGAGAAGAAGATCAAAGTAGCTGTTATCATGATAAATGGAAACATTCCAATTGGAAATAACATGCGAGTGAGTATATGGAATATAACCACTAGTACAAATGCAAATTTTCTAGTTTTTGCATTGTATAGTAAAAAGGGAATACTTAGGTCATATAGGCAGCCAGCCCAACTGAAGGAATAGGCTACCCATTGTTCTGTAAAAAGAGGCCCAACAATTGGCCAATGGCTTTTAGCTTGAAGCCAAATGCTCATAGGCATGGCATCTAAGAGCCAATCAGGGTTAATTTTGGCGATACCTGCATAAAAATATACGATGGCCAATTGAAATCGAATGATTTCTACGGTCCAACGAGAAACTTCATTATACTTGATGGACGGATTTCGAAGACAGTCTAAAGAAAATGCTCTATTTGCCGGTACTATTGCCATCATTAGTGCAACCAAACTGATGAAATAATAATGGTTGAGGTAATTGGTAATATCGATCAGCTCCGTATAAGAGAATAAAAAGAAAAAAATCCAGGCCGCAATTCTATAGAAATACCCTAAGGTAATTGCTATGGTCGCTAGCACCATTAAGGCGTATACAACGTGGATGCCAAATTCCGGGAATGGCTTAATCCATTCAAAACCGTAATAGTGGAAATAGTGTTTTGGAGCAATCAGTTGAGAATATACCCAGCCATTAGCCCAATACCGCAAGGTGGAAATTAGCATTAAAATGCCATACGCAATTCTGAAAAATGCCAGAGTTGAGATATCGACCTTAGAAAATAATATGTTATTCCAACTAGTACGCATTAGTCACCATCGTTATCGAAACTTGTAATATTTACAGATAAATATGATTTCATATCGGATTTGATCATTGGCACCATTTTTTGTAGTGCCGATTTGAATGGTGCCATGGCATCAGCATCTGCAATAATTTGTTCCTCAATTGGACTACTGTATTCGTTTGCTAAGTTTTCGATGATCGCGTATTGATCTTCGATAGCAATGTGTAATTCCCCATCCACAATGGTCGATTGTGCATTGTACTCTTGTAGTTTATGGAAAAAACCTATCTCAGTTGCTCCTGTTCCTTTACCTAAAAAGAAATTTTTACTGGTAACAATGCTCTCTTGCAATAGCAGGTGAGATATACCGGAAAAATAACCTTCAGTTGCTGTAGGGTCTTTTTCGATTGGAATACCAAATGAAGTAGCATATCCTGCAGGGTAGGCAAAACGATCTCTTTTTATACGCTCGTAATGAGATAGGTATTCATTAAAGGTTACAGTGAGAGATGAAGTAGTTCCTGTTCCCGAATTCGTGATAAAGGTATCACGCTGGTCTGGCCATCTGCTAACTGTTAAATTTATTTTGTCATTCAGTAGGTTGACAAGAGCCTGTAGATATTCAATTCTATTAGAAGCAAGGTTATCGGTACTGTATTTGGTTAGGATTTCCGCTTGTGTTTCTCCTAATCCAAAAAGTAGGTAATCTATAGCAGGAAGTCCTACCGCAAAAATATTTGCTGCAAATCCTAAATTGTAATTTTCATTTTCAATGTTTAGCTCTACCTGACTGGTATTACAAGGAAAAGAATTAAAACTCTGTTTTAATAAAATATCTGCTCCTAAAGCTGGTCCGAAATTGTAAATCTCTACGGACTCCCACAGGATATAGTTTTCCTTAAAATCTGTTTGAAGCTCATTTAGATTATCCAGCGTAGGGTTTGTCCCAAAATTATCAACAGCTGATTTGAAATCGTTCAGGTTTACCTGATAATTGGATAGGGCAGGAACAGCCATATTATCTGCCAAATGGGTGAAGAAGTCGGTAAAAGAAACAGAACTCTTCTTATCATCACACGATACTAAGAGGAAAGCGAAGCTTGTCAGTAGTGCTAATTTTTTGATAATCTTCATAGCAGATTTTTTAATACTTATTTAGTCTTTGTTTATTAAGATTAAGCGAGACAAAATTACAGTATCCCTCGCTTAATCTTATTGACTATTGTCAGGTTTCTAAAAGTTATCAGCATTCAAGTTGAATACAGTAGCTAGTGTAGTTTTAGCAGCTGTAATATCAGCAACACTGATGTCATAGAAATTAGTTCCTAGACTAGTAATAACTTGATCGATTTCAGTTTCTGTAATGCTTTTTACAGCATTGTATTTAAGTCCAGAAATGAATGCATAAGACTCCGATAATTGGTGATTTCTTTTTGCATCGTCTGCAAAATCACTAATTGCTCCATTCAAATAGTGAATAGCAGTTGTAACAAGAATCATTTCCCATTCTTTTTGAATGTTCGCTATTTCTTCATCTCTTCTGTCGTAATCTTTATTGTTTATAGCAGCACGTCCAGCGATATAGGCAGACATGATATTGTCAACTGTATTTAGATTACCTTCATGCGCTTTTTTTGCATATTTACCCCAGTATCTTAGTCCAGAATAATCAGAAATATTAGCAGCACTTAGATCAGTAGGAGCTCCTAAGTAACCGAATGATTCATCCCAATGATGTTGCATTGTTGTATAGTCCTTCCCATCAACGATTGTTTCATTATCAACATCCATTTTAGATAGACTCAAATAGACAGAGGTACCGCTTCGGTAGAAGCAAGATCCCATAAGTCCTTTTTCAATCATCTGAACTGGTTCCATGCCATTAGCATCGAAAAGGTATTTTTTAGCACCGTCTCCAGAAGTAACAATTCCAGCTACTCCATTGCTACCAGAAGTAGTAGAGGCAGAAGCTTCAGCCAAAACATCCATCCATTCTTCAATGGCTATTTGTTCCGATTCATGCGTTTTGTTTTTCAACTGTTTAGTAGATCCGTTTAAATCTGCGTTTGTCCAAGTGAATCCATCGTTTGCATACATAGCTTTCAACTGACTTGCATCTATGATGTCACCGTTTGTCGATGTCTTCATATATGTAGTCATTTCTTCTAGCATGTCCAATCTTTGTACTTGTCCTGAATAACTTGCGTTTTCGAAGTTATAAGTGCTTGGAATGGAATATCCATTATCCTCACCTTCTGGGTCACAAGATGTCATTAGTAGTGCCGTTGCTGCTAATCCAAGGGTGAATTTTGATACTTTCGTAGTCATGCTTTTTCGTTATGTAGAATGATTATAAACAGGGCAAAAGTAGAAGGAAGAATTTAATTAAACAAGCTTATTTATATTTAATTTAAATAAAAATTGAAACTGACTTTTGTCAGTTTTTATATGGTTGAATTTATTTATGTAATAGTGTTAATTAGTTGTAAATAGCCTTTTTAATAGGCTATTATCTATAGTGCCCATTATGGACTTATGTATTGAATTACTTGGCTTTAGGTTATCAAATTCGTATATTGTCAGACTTATCTTAATGAAAGATTATCAAAAGAACGTGTATAATAATTTACTGCTTGAAACATATTTAGCCTATGGATGTTCCAGAGCATTTGAAAATTGATGTTAGTAAGCTCATCCTACCTCAGGAGGAGATGTTGGAAATAGCAAAGAAGAAAAAGGAATTATTTATCGGTATACCGAAGGAAAGCTCTTTTTTAGAACGACGAATAGCACTTATCCCTGATGCTGTGGATATGCTGGTTAAGAATGGTCATCGTGTGATTGTTGAGACTGGAGCAGGTGATGGTGCAAAATTCACGGATTCAGATTTTAGTGAGGCAGGGGCAGAGATTGCGTATAATGTTAAAAAGGTATACGAAGCGGATATCATTTTAAAGGTGGATCCACCTACTAAAGATGAAATAGCCTTATTGAAACCAAACCAGACGATCATATCAGCTATTTTATTGGCTGCACAGAAACGGGAGTATTTTAGTTCGTTGATGCGAAAAAAAATTACTGCTATTGCCTTTGAGAGTCTACAGGATGAAACAGGTTTGTTTCCTATAGTTCGCTCTATGAGTGAGATTGCCGGTAATACCTCTGTTATCATAGCAGGTCAATACTTGACCAATTCTCAAGGGGGCGTTGGGCAGTTATTCGGTGGTCTTACCGGGATTCCCCCAACTGAAATTGTAATAATTGGTTCTGGTACAGTTGCAGAATATGCTACACGATCTGCTTTGGGCTTAGGGGCAAGAGTAAAGGTTTTTGATAGATCTATTGAGCGTCTTCGACGTTTTCAGGGTTTATTTCAAGAACGAATTTATACGGCTATAATAAAACCTAAAATATTAGAACAGGCACTGATGGAAGCTGATGTGCTAATAGGGGCTATTAGACCTAAAAAAGGTCGATCACCAATTATTGTAACGGAAGAAATGGTTCAGCAAATGAAGTCCGGATCCATAATTATTGATATCAGTATTGATATGGGAGGTTGTATAGAAACTTCTGAATTGAGACCAATTGACCATCCTTGTTTTAAAAAACATGGTGTAATACATTACTGTGTTCCCAATATCGGATCTATGGTTGCTCGTACTGCATCCTATGCATTAAGTAACGTATTTGCTCCATTCCTTTTAAGTATTGGAGATTTTGGAGGAACAACAGAAGCTATAAAATCTTTGAAATATTTGGAAAAAGGGGTGTATATTTATCGCGGAAAAATGTGCAGTGAATATATCTCAGAAATATTTAATATTCCTTTTAGTGATATAAGCCTGCATCTGGGAAAATTTAGATAGATATGTCGTTGAAACAAAGGATTCTTTTTTATTGTGTTGGGTTAATTTTAGGAATAATTGCGGTTAAATTCATTTGGAATAAGAAAAATGTTCAGTTTACCTATTTACCATCCAATAGGATTGTGAATAATATTGCAGAAAAAGATTTAGAGATGAATCCCTTAGCGGAATGCCAGGCTAGGTGTTTTAATCTAAGTCGAAATATGATTGAGGAATTATTGGAGAATCGTGATTTTGACGGTTCTGTAGTTGATAGAGAAGCGATACCTTGTAAAAAATACAAGCTGGAAGCAGAAGTGAATGCTATTTCTGTGGAATTTTTCTTTGATAATTGTGACTCTGTAGCTGTTTTAACCCATCTGAGTTCGCAAGAGAAATCCTGTGATTGTAAATAAAATAATTTAAACGAGGCTAAAATCGTTTAAAATTTAAAAGGTCATTCTATTTATATAGGATGACCTTTTTATATTTCTGATCTAGAAATGAGAATTGAACATTAAAACATGGGCTAAATTTGTTTTGTACCAGATAAATGTCATAATTTGTTATCCTTGTTTTGACGAATTTTGAAAGCAATAAAATTATTACGAAAGCTATGATTGAAGAGAAAAGAGTAAAACACAATTTGTCGGATATAGAAATTGCGCAGCAAGCGGTAATTAGACCGATTAAAGATATAGCTACCAAAGTTGGAGTAGGAGAGGATGATTTGGAATTGTACGGAAAGTACAAGGCAAAACTTCCATTACATTTATTAAATAATGATAAAGAGGTTGGTAATCTTGTCTTGGTGACAGCCATGACACCAACTCCTGCAGGTGAAGGGAAAACAACTACTTCTATAGGATTGACAGAAGGACTTAATAGAATTGGTGTAAATACAACTGTAGTTTTAAGAGAACCATCCTTAGGTCCTGTATTTGGTATCAAAGGTGGTGCTGCAGGTGGAGGTTATTCTCAGGTGATTCCTATGGAAGATATCAACCTTCATTTTACAGGTGATTTTGCTGCTATAGAAAAAGCAAATAACCTATTGTCTGCACTTATTGATAATAATATTCAAAGTAAAACAAGAAATCTAGGAATCGATCCACGTACCATAGTTTGGAAACGAGTTATGGATATGAATGATCGTGCGCTTAGAGACATTACCATTGGACTTGGGGGTACGGCAAATGGGATTCCCAGACAAGATGGATTTAACATAACCCCGGCATCAGAGGTGATGGCTATTCTGTGTATGTCAGAGAACTTTGCAGATCTTAAAACTAGATTAGGAAATATATTTGTTGGATTCACATTCGATAAAAAGCCAATTTATGCAAGAGATCTAAAAGCACAAAACGCAATGGCCATTTTGTTGAAAGATGCTATAATGCCAAATCTTGTACAAACCTTGGAAGGAAATCCTGCTATTATCCATGGAGGTCCTTTTGCTAATATTGCACAAGGTACCAATACAATTATCGCTACGAAGATGGGGCTAGCATTGTCCGATTATGTAGTAACCGAAGCTGGATTCGGGGCGGATTTAGGAGCTGAGAAGTTTTTAAATATTAAATGTGTTTCCGGTGGGTTGAAGCCAAAAGCGTTGGTTATTGTTGCAACTATTCGAGCATTGAGACATCATGGTGGAGCAAGTAAAGAGGAATATGGAATAGCCAGCCTTGAACGGGTTCAAAAAGGATTTGCAAACCTTGAAAAGCATATTGAAAATTGCCGAAAATTTGGATTAAATCCTGTAGTAGCTATCAACGCTTTTAAGAATGATTCTTCGGAAGAGACACAGTGGATTCAGGATGCTTGCGCTAGTTTAGGTGTGAAGGCTGTAATCTGCGAAGGTTGGGCCTTTGGAGGGGAAGGAACTACTGATTTGGCTAAGGCTGTTGTTGCTGAAGTTGAAGGTGGTAAGAACAATTTTACACCATTGTATAATTGGAAGGCTTCTATTAAAGATAAAATTGAAACGATTGCCAAAGAAATTTATGGTGCTGACGGGGTAGATTATTCCAAAAAAGCAGAAATGGATTTGGTTAAGATGAATGCTTTAGGCCTTAGTGAGCTACCAGTGTGCATGGCTAAAACTCAAAAGTCCTTATCTGATAATGATAAATTGTATGCCAGACCTGAAGGGTTTAGGGTGACGGTAAGAGAATTTGAATATGCAGTGGGTGCTGGCTTCGTTATTCCCATCCTTGGGAAGATGATGCGTATGCCTGGATTACCTGCAACTCCGGCTTCAGAATGGATGGATATTGATAACGACGGACGAATTTCCGGATTGTCGTAAACAATCATTTATTTGTTGTGAAATATATAAAGCAAGGTATCTAATACCTTGCTTTTTTTGTACTATTAAGAGCAGACAGAATAATAAATTGTTATTAAGAATGGGGATCTATTATATGTATACTTATTGGTATTGCACGAAATTATGTAGTTTTACAAAAATTATTGACTAGTGGATAATATGCTAGGTGATATATAGATAAACTTTCTATAATCAATTTTTGATATGAATAAATTTATGATTTCCCTGATGGTGATAGGTCTGACTTCTGCCTGCACTAACAAGAATATAGAGGAAGACTTTCCAAATTGTGATACCAATTCTATGCGATTTAGTGTAGAAATTGCGGAGGTTTTTGATTCAAATTGTTTTGGATGTCATGATGCACAACGTAATCCGTCGTCTGGTGCTGGAATTGATCTATCTGATTATTCAACGGTGAAAACCTATGTTGAAAATGGAAGATTATTGGGAACTATAGAACAAAATGATGCCTTTAGTGCTATGCCGAAGGGAGCCGGAAGAATAAGTCAATGCAGTATCGATAAAATTAAATCCTGGATAAATGAAGGTGTTCAAAATAATTAGTATTTGTAGTCTTTTATTGACGGGTTCGGTTTTTGGTCAGAACGGCCTTAAGGATCGATTGAATAAAAAGAAAAAGGAAGTTTCAGAGCCGGTTACTGCCGTATTTAAATCTACTAGAGTTGTAACTGGACATTCTGTAGTGACTATGGCTAAAGGGGATTTGGATGTTCGAATTTCACACCGATTTGGTCAGTTGAATCATGGGGCTTATGAATTGTGGGGCCTCGATGATGCCAATATGCGTATGGCTATGGAGTATGGCGTGACCGACGATTTAGAAGTAGGATTGGGACGTAGTAGTTTCAACAAAGTTTTTGATGGTTTTGTGAAGTATGTTATAAAACATCAGGAACAGGGTGGAGACAATCCATTTCCATTGAATATTGCCTGGTTGAGTTCTATGGAGATTAAAACGCTGAAAGATTTTCCAGATAATTTTCCAAATGAGGGTCGTTTAACCTATTCACATCAGCTGATTGTTGCGCGTAAATTCAATACAGACTTTTCTTTTCAGTTGATGCCAACAGTGATTCATAAAAATTCAGTGGAAGCAGCTACGGATTTGAATACCTTTTATGCCATGGGAGTGGGCGCGCGTTATAAAATTTCAAAACGAGTTAGCTTTAATGCAGAGTATTTCTATCGATTAGAGACTGATGAAGCTAAAAACGCGGATAATTTTCAAGATAATTTTAACGCTTTTGGAATAGGGTTTGATATTGAAACAGGTGGACACGTATTCCAATTGCATATGTGTAATTCAAGAGTTATGACTGAGCCAGGATTGGTTACGGAAACAATGGGAGATATTGTTGAAGGAGGAATCTATTTTGGGTTTAATATAAGTCGAACCTTTAATTTGTAGCGCATTATGAAAAAATTAGTATTAAGTTTTGTATTTATTATAGGTTTAAGTCTGCAGGCGCAGATATACAGTGTTTCTTCAGGAACTTCTCGGTTTTTCTCAAGTACGATCTTAGAAGATATTGAAGCCACTTCTCAGGAAGTAGAAGGATTGATGGACCTAGAAAATAAAGAGTTTTATTTTGAAGTTCGCATCAAGAGTTTTGAATTTGAAAAGGCTTTGATGCAAGAGCATTTCAACGAAAACTATATGGAGTCTGATAAGTACCCAATAGGGAATTTTTCAGGAAAGTTTGTTGAAGATTTTGACTTGACAGCTGACAGTACTTATCGTTCTACTTTAATCGGAGTGTTGGATATTCATGGGGAAAAAATGGACCGCGTAATTGATTTAATTATCGAAGTGGTAGATGGTGTAATAACACTTCATTCTGACTTTAGAGTTGAATTGAAAGACCACAAAATCAAAATACCGAGGATAGTATTTAAAAATATAGCTGAAGTTATTGATGTTAGTGTGAACCTTGTAATGGAGCCTTATAAAGAATAGGAGCTATTTAAAGTTTTAAAAAAGGCCATTCTATGTTTTTAGGATGGCCTTTTTTAGTTTAAAATTCCGTTTTTCACGTATTTAATTATTGAAATTAGTGAATGAATTAAGATAAAAGAAATTATATTCGCTAGGACAATTTACAAGCTTTCAAAAAAGGTTTAAATGGATTTTCGAAAGATGGAAACAGTTCTTTCGAGAAGGGATGTAGGGTTATGACGTACGATCAAATAGTTTCAGATATTAATAAAAGGAAGTTTTCACCAATATATTTATTAGGTGGTGAAGAAGATTATTTTATTGATAGTGTATCCGCTTTATTAGAGGAAAAAGTATTAGATGAAAGCCAGAAAAGTTTCGATCTAAGAGTCCTCTATGGTCGAGATATTGATGTACTTACTTTAATTTCTGAAGCTAAGAGATTTCCATTTACAGCGGAATACCAGTTGGTAATAGTTAAGGAAGCACAGCAGTTGAAACAAATTGACAAATTAGCTTCCTATATCTCACAACCCAACCCAAGTACTATTTTGGTATTGTGCTATATGCATAAAAAGGTTGATAAGCGGACCAAATTGTACACTGCTATTAAGGGGAATGGCGTTTTTTTTGAAGCCAATCGTCTCTATGAAAACCAAGTAGAAGCATGGGTTAAAGATTACCTAAAAAATCAGGGCTTTAAGATAGAGTTTAAAGCACTACAAATGCTAGTCGAAAAAGCAGGGACAGACTTATCCATTTTGGTGAATGAATTGGATAAATTAAAGATGAATGCTGGGACTGAGAAGAATATTACTGCAGCTTTAGTTGAGGAATATGTTGGTATTTTAAAGGACTTTAATCTTTTTGAATTGCAAAATGCATTGATTAAGAAAGATGCCCTAAAGGCTCAGAGAATAGTTAGGCATTTTGCTTCCAATCCAAAATCGCATCCTTTGCAAGTAAGTTTAAGTTTCCTTTTTGGTTTTATTTCAAAAGTGATTGTTTGTCATGGCTTAGAAAGTAAAGATCCTGCATCGATTGCCAAAGCGCTTAGGGTAAATCCTTATTTTTCTAAAGATTATATCGCAGCAATGTCGGGTTATAGTTTAAAGCGATGTGTTGCCATTTTGTCTTTTTTGAGAGAATCAGATATCAAATCAAAAGGAATAGAAAACGTTTCAATTACAGATGATGATCTGTTAAAGGAATTCGTGTTTAAAATGTTGCATGTCTAAAGCCTATGTTATTTAATTCGTTCATATTTTTTATTTTCATGGCACTTGTATTGCCAATATTTTATTTGATTCGAACGAATAAATTTAAAGTTTCCTTTCTTGTTTTTGTAAGCTACTTATTCTATTCCTATTGGGATTGGCGCTTTTCTATTTTGGTGCTTATTTCAACGCTCACAGATTATATTATTGCCCGAAAGTTGGAAGGCTGCACCCAGCATTCTATTCGAAAGAGGCTAGTTGCTATAAGTATATTTCTCAATTTAGGAATCTTGGCCTTTTTTAAATATTTCAATTTTTTTATTGATAGTTTTCAAGGTGTATTACAAAATTTTGGGGTAGAGCAAACTATTTGGCAATTAAACATCTTATTGCCAGTGGGGATTTCATTTTATACCTTCCAAACCTTATCCTATACCATTGATGTATATCGCGGGAATCAGAAGGCCGAAAATAATTTTTTACATTTTGCTTTATACGTTTGTTTTTTCCCCCAGCTTGTAGCTGGACCAATAGAAAGAGCTGACAATTTATTAAAACAGTTTAAAGGGAATTTTCGAGCTTCTAGACAACAAATATATGATGGACTCCATTTGTTGGTCATAGGTTTGTTTAAAAAGGTGATGATAGGTGATGCTGCTGCGCGTATAGTTGATCCTATTTTTGCTAATTATAGTTATTATAATGGTCTTGAATTAACTGCGGCTTTAGTTCTTTTCAGTGTTCAGATATATGCGGATTTCTCGGGATATACAAGTATTGCTCGTGGTGTTGCCAAATTGATTGGAGTAGATCTGATTAAGAATTTTGACGAACCCTATTTGTCAAGAAGTATTACGGAATTTTGGCGGAGATGGCATATCTCTCTCTCCTCCTGGTTGAGAGATTATTTATACATTCCATTGGGAGGGAATAGAAATGGTATAGTAATCACATATAGAAACTTAATGTTAACAATGCTCCTGGGAGGATTGTGGCATGGAGCCAATTGGACTTTTGTAGTTTGGGGTGGATTACATGGAATTTATTTATCACTGGATAAATGGTTGAAAAAGGACAAAGATCCTTCTATAGGGGCGGATAAGATTAAATTGAAAGAGCTGCCTAATATTTTATTGACATTTACATTGGTACTGGTAACCTGGCTTTTCTTTCGTGTAGAAAATATTGATCAGGGATTATCTATTTTGGGCTCCATTTTAGAAATGGAAACAAGTGAGGAGGGCTATAGACTACTATTTATGGCTCTTGGATTTTTGACTATCGTTGTGGGAATGGATCTGTTAAATAGAAAGGCAAAAACACAAGTTTTCCTTTATCATTTCTTGTCGCCTAAATTGTCTTTCGTTGTCTTATTTGTTTTAATAATGGTATCTTTTGTATTTATGTTTCAAAACAAAGCCATGCCTTTTATATATTTTCAGTTTTGAGGTCACTGCTTAAATATAGTTTTCGCTTTATAGCAATATTATCGGCTAGTCTGTTATTCTTAGAGGTGTTTTTAAGATTAACTGGAGTAGCACAGCCATTATGGACTGAGATTAATCCTAATAAGGGGAAGTTATTTAGTTTAAATGAGAACTTTGCCTTTTATAATGAAGGCTTTTCTTTGACAAATTCAGATAAAAGAGGACTGACCTCCTTTCTTTCTGATCAAGAAGATTCGAAAACATTTACCTTTTATGGAGATTCTTATACTGAGGCTCATCAAGTATTTAAACGTCATCATTTTTTAAATCATATAAGAGATAGCCTTGGGCGTTTTAATTGTATCAATTTATCCATGTCTGGTTTCGATTTTACGGATAATTATGCACGTTATCTATTATTTGACACAGCATTAAATTCCAGTCACGCCTTTTTCTTTTTATCGGATGACGATTTTGATCAAGATGATACAGATCCCTTTATACCAACCTTGAAATTAGTTGAAGATAATTTAGAGTTAAAAGTACTCAATGAACAGGCATTAAATAGCCCACAAGTGAAATGGTTATTGCCGATGATTCAAAATTCAGCTTTATTATATCTCATTAGAAATGCATTTCGCCAGGTGGAGCAAGGTAATACAAGTGATATTCTTTTTGATGGTCTATTTACTTTTAATGAAAAGGAAGAGAAAAAGGATTTGTCAACTGAAATATCACCGGTTGTGATAAAAATATTAAGAAATTGGGATAGGAGAAATTGTACGATTATTTACAGAGGTAAACGCCCTATATCAAAGGAGTATAAAAACCTATTACAGGCCTATCAAATACCTTTAATAGATTTGGAAGCAGCGCTTCGGAGAACTTATAAAGGAGATGTGTCGGAGTTGTATTATCATAAAGGAACAAATCAATCGGGGCATTGGAATGTGAAAGCACATGTTTTGATCGGTAAAATCTTAACTGATAAATTTGCTAGAAGGTTCAGGCCTTAATGCATGTTTTGATTTTATCCTTTTGAATATAAGTATGTGAGGATAATTAGGTTAAAAAATCAAAAAAATAGTAATTACCTGGTTCTTGAATTAAAATTAAAAATATCTTTGTCTTCGTGAAGGGTCTTTATGCCATATTAGCCAGTTTAATGTTTTTCCTCGCGGTTAAACCTTGTTCAGATGATGGAGTCGAGCAATTCGAATCTATGATTGAACAGGTATGTCATATGGATAATCATATGGAAGATCATGAACACAGTCACGAACATAATCACGAAAATGGGGCAGATGATTGTTCTCCATTTTGTTCTTGTGATTGTTGTGGAACTCATATGGAAGAAGCTTATGGATTCCCATCATTTATGGTGGTATATTTAAGTCCACAAGTTCACAATTCATTATACTACAATAACTTTGTTGGTGACCATTTCGGAAACCACTTTCAGCCTCCCAAGGTTTAAGTCGTAAATATTTTTAAACAATTCACCTGAATTGTAATTTATTGACTTAAACAAAAAAAAACATGATCGATAAATTGATTGCTTTTTCGGTAAAGAATAAGCTAGCAATTGGGCTATTTGTATTTGCCCTCATTGGATGTGGAATATATTCATTGAAAAAAATACCCATTGATGCTGTACCAGATATAACAAACAATCAGGTACAAATCATCACCAAATCACCAAATTTGGCGGCTCAGGAAGTCGAGCAATTTATTACTTATCCTGTTGAAATAGCCATGAGTAATTTGCCAAAGGTAGAAGAAATAAGATCCATTTCAAGATTCGGAATATCGGTTATTACCGTTGTCTTCGAAGATAAAATGGATATTTATCTCGCTCGGCAGCTAATTTCAGAGCAACTTAAGATTGCAGAAGAAGAAATACCTGAGGGATTCGGAATACCTGAATTGGCACCCATTACTTCAGGATTGGGAGAAATATACCAGTACATAGTCCATACAGCCCCTGGTTACGATACAATGTATTCTGCTATGGAATTAAGAAGTATCAACGACTGGATTGTAAAAAGACAATTAGCAGGTATCAAGGGAATTATAGAAGTTAGTGGTTGGGGTGGATTCCTCAAACAGTATGAGGTTTCAGTGAATCCAGAGAAACTGCGAAGTCTTGATTTGACCATAGCTGAAGTTTTTGAAGCTTTAAAAAATAACAATGAAAATACTGGAGGTAGCTATATAGAAAATCGCTATAACACCTATTTTATTAGAGGAGAAGGATTGGTGAAGTCCATTGCTGATATAGAAAAGATAGTAGTGAAAACGGTAGACAATATCCCTGTTCTGATAAGAGATATTGGAACAGTTCAATTCGGTAGTGCTCCTCGTTATGGTGCTATTACCTGGAATGGAAAAGGGGAAGTTGTTGGTGGACAAGCCTTGATGTTAAAAGGTGAAAATAGTTACGATGTAGTACAATTGGTTAAGGATCGTATAGTTACTATTCAGAAATCTTTACCTGAAGGCGTTATTATAGAACCCTACTTAGAACGTTCAGGACTTATTGATAGAGCTATAGGAACAGTTTCTAAGAACTTAATAGAAGGTGGTTTAATTGTAATTTTCATTCTAATCATCCTATTGGGTAACCTAAGAGGTGGGTTGATTGTAGCTTCTGTTATCCCTTTGTCGATGTTATTTGCAATTACTATGATGCACATATTTGGCGTCTCTGCAAATTTGATGTCCTTAGGTGCTATCGATTTTGGATTGATTGTAGATGGTGCAGTAATTATTGTGGAGAGTATTGTAGCTCGACTATTCTTGAAGTTTAATAATAGGACATTGACTTCTCAAGAAATGGATGAGCATGTGCAGGAATCTGCGATTAAAATAAGGTCATCAGCAGCCTTTGGTGAGATCATTATTTTGATAGTATACTTACCTATTTTGGCTTTAGTAGGAATTGAAGGCAAGATGTTTACGCCAATGGCTCAGACAGTTAGTTTTGCCATCTTCGGTGCACTTGTGCTATCTCTTACTTATGTTCCAATGATGTGTGCTTTATTCTTGAAAAAGAATATTGTAGCAAAAGTGACTATTGCTGATAAAATTATAGGTTTTCTTCAACGTGGATATGGTCCGTTAATTAGAATTGCATTAAAGCGTAGAGGGACTATCCTAATTGCAACTATAGCACTATTTCTATCAAGTTTGGGAATTTTTAACCGCCTGGGAGGTGAATTTATGCCTACTCTGGAAGAAGGTGATTTTGCATTACATCAAATTTTACCACCAGGTAGTTCCTTAGCACAAAGTGTCACGGTGTCTAAAAAGATACAAGATATTCTTTTGGAGAAATTTCCTGAAATTGAACATATTGTTACCAAAATTGGTACTGCTGAAATTGCAACAGATCCAATGCCAATTGAAGTTGGAGATATCATCGTTAAGATGAAACCAAAAGAAGAGTGGAGGTACCAGAGCAAAGATATGATGTTTGAAAAAATGGCAGAGGAGTTGGCGATTATTCCAGGTGTAACCTATGAATTTACGCAACCAATTCAAATGCGATTTAATGAATTGATTTCAGGTGTTAGACAAGATATAGCCATAAAAATTTATGGTGAAGATCTAGATGTCTTAGCATCAAAAGGGAAAGAAACCGAACAGCTTTTAAAGCAAGTAAATGGTGTTGGTGATGTTAAGGCAGAGCAATTGAAAGGTTTGCCTCAAATCCTGGTATCCTATAATAGGAGTAAAATCGCTCAATATGGTTTGAACATTAGAGATGTGAATACTCTTGTGAGGTCAGCTTTTGCTGGTGAAAAAGCGGGTGTTGTCTTTGAAGGAGAAAAGCGTTTCGATTTAGTTGTTCGATTGGAGAAAGCCCATAGAAAATCTATAGACGATATTAAAATGCTTTATTTACCCCTTCCAAATGGTGCACAAATCCCATTAAGAGAAGTCGCAAATATTGAATTTAAGGAGGCGCCAGTTCAGATATCTAGAGAAAATACTAAACGCCGAATTACAGTTGGTATAAATGCTAGAAATAGAGATATTGAAAGTTTGGTGGCTGAAATTAAGACGATTTTAGATGATCAGTTGAATTTGCCTGCTGGTTATTTTATCGAATACGGTGGTCAATTTGAGAATCTTATGGAAGCCAAAAATAGATTGGCTATTGCTGTACCTGCTGCTTTATTGTTAATTTTAACACTGCTGTACTTTACCTTTGGTTCATTAAAACAAGCACTTTTAATATTTACAGCAATTCCAATGTCTGCAATTGGAGGAGTATTAGCTCTTTGGTTTAGAGGTATGCCTTTTAGTATTTCTGCTGGAATTGGTTTTATCGCTTTGTTTGGTGTTGCTGTATTAAATGGTATTGTATTGATTGCTTACTTCAATCAACTGAAAGAAGAAGGTTGGGAGAATATAAAAGAAAGGATATTTGAAGGAACGAAAGTTCGTTTACGTCCTGTAATAATGACGGCTTCTGTTGCGGCTTTAGGATTCCTTCCTATGGCATTGTCTAATTCTGCTGGAGCAGAGGTTCAAAAACCTTTAGCCACTGTTGTTATTGGAGGTCTGGTAACGGCAACTCTGCTTACGCTATTTGTTCTGCCAATTTTATATAGTCTATTTGAGTCTAAAAAAGTTAAAGCTATGCCTAAGGTCGGGAAAACAATGCTCGTGTTAATATCCTTGAGTCTTCCTTTTCAATCTTTTGCTCAGGATAATAGGGTGCTAGATTTGAATATGGCGGTAGAATTGGCTCTGAAAAATCATCCTAGCATAAAATCTTCTAGCCTTGAAGTAGATAAGATGAGGGCTTTGAAGAAAACAGCTTTAGATTTAGGGAAAACTACATTCAAATATTCTGAAGGAGAGATTAATGGAGTAGAATCGGATAACGAATGGTCCGTTTCTCAATCTTTTGATTTTCCAACGCGCTACTTTGTTAATGCAAATCTTCAAAAGGAGAAATTAAGCAAAGCAAGTATGGAAAGTGAATTAAGTAAATTGAATCTTGAGAGAGCCGTGCGGATGGCTTATTACGACATGGCATTTCGCATAAGTAAGTTGAATTTGCTTAAAGAACAAGAGCAGGTCTTTGAGAAATTTTCTGAACAAGCCGGATTGAAATATGAATTGGGAGAAACTAATTTACTGGAGAAGTTAAGTGCAGAAGGAAAAGCAGAAGAAATTCATTTAAAAAGGAAAATTGCAGAGTCTGATGTAGCTTTTGGGAAGGAAGTGTTACAAAACCTTTTAAATACTGAATTGGATTTTGACATTCAGTTGCAAAAGCAAAATAAATTAGCAGATCCTACTAAAATTTCAATCGATGAGAGTACACCTGCTGTTCAGTACTTTAATCAATCTCAGTTGATTGCTGATCAGGTGTATAAGTTGCAAAAGACTGCTTTGTTACCAAAATTTTCATTTGGATATTTCAATAAGCAAATTGCAGGAGTCGATGGATTCACTGGTTTAACATTAGGAGCTTCTATTCCTTTGTTTTTTCGAGCGGAACAAGGGCGGATTCAAAGTGCAAGACTGGAAACAGAGAAAGCTAAATTTAATTCCGAAAAAGCAACCTTAGATTTAGATTTGGGACTGAAAAATCTTAAAAATGGTTTTAGAAAAGCAAATGAAGCCGTTACTTATTTCGAGGAAAAAGGGTTGAAGATATCCAATGAATTGTTCCAGTATGCTCAGTTGGCTTATCAGGAAGGTGAAATAGATTATGTCACATTCCTGGCAACTATAGAGCAGGCCATTAAGATCAAAGATGAATATTTGGAAAGTTTGAATGAATACAATCAAAAGGTCATTCAAATTCACTTTATAAGTGGGACTTTTAACTAAAAAGAAATTGTCAAGATGAGACATAAGATATATACACTTTCACTATTCGCGATGTTAGTAGTGATTGGAATGAGTTGTTCAGATAATGGTCATGGTCATGAAGATGGTGGTCATCAGCATGAAGCAGAAGGACACAGTGCACATGAAGGACATGAAGATCATGGAGGTCATGAAGATGAAGGTCATGATGATCATGAAGAAAAAGAGGATGAGGTTCATTTGTTACAAAAGCAAATGGATGTTATGGACATTCGATTAGGAGGATTTAAATCTGTAAATCTATCTACTACGATTAAGTCAAATGGTAGATTGGAGCTTCCTCCTCAAAATAAGGCTAGTTTAAGTGCTCTTATTGGTGGTAGAGTTAAAAGTATTGCTGTAAAGGAAGGTGATGCTGTAACCAAAGGACAAATTATAGCCTATTTGGAGAATCCTGAATTTATAGTTCTTCAAAGAGAATATTTCGAGGCAAAAAGTAACTATGAATTGTTGAAGATTGATTTTAAACGTAAATCAAAATTGTTCGATCAAAAGATTACTTCGGCGAAGGAATATCAAAAGGTAGAAACAGAATTCAAAAAAGCGGCAACAGCCTTTAAAGCAACTGAAGCTACCTTGAAAATGTTGGATGTTCCAATGGGGAATAAATCGGATGTAATTTTATCTGCATTACCGGTAAAATCACCTATTTCTGGATTTGTACGTTTGGTTGAAATCAATATTGGAACGTATGTTGAGCCGCAAACGGAAATGTTCGAAATCGTAGATAATGAGCACATTCATATAGATCTAATGGTTTATGAAAAGGATATTGATAAAATTAAAGTAGATCAGAAGGTAGTGTTCTCACTGGCTACACATTCGGAAAGAGTTTTTGAAGGTAGAGTATTTGCAGTAGGGAAGGCTTTTGAAGAAGATACTAAAGCTGTAAAAGTACATGCTGAAATAACCAGTAAGCCAGATGGATTGTTGCCAGGTATGTTCGTTGATGCTAGAATTGTGACCAGAGAGGCAAAGGGGGTTCAAGCTGTCCCAAATGATGCAATTATTAATGAATCAGGATTGAGCTATATTTTCGTTAGATATACTGAAGCCAATGAACATGATGCGCACGAAGGTCACGATCATGGAGGTGATGATCATGCTGGTCACGGTCATGATGATCATGGCGATGCTGGGCATGAAGGTCACGATGATCAAGATGATGCACATGAAGGACATAAACATGGGGATGATCACGAAGGACATAACCATGCAGAAAATCGAACACATGGAGAAGGCGAATTTACTTTTAAAAAGATAGAGGTAAACTTAGGAGCTACCGATATTGGATTTACTGAGGTGGTTCCGGCTCAAAGTATTCCTGAAAATCCTGAGATTGTAATAAAAGGTGCCTATTATCTACAGGCAGAAATGAAAAAGGGTGAAGGTGGACACGGACACCATCATTAGCATCCATTCTCAATATAAATTGATAGAATAAAAAAACGGTCTTTCACTGAGGTGAAAGACCGTTTTTTTACTTAGGTTAAATCTTTTTAGATTCTACCAGGATATACTTTAAGTGCTTCCTCAAGAATATTAACTGCTCTTTTAAGGGCATCTTGATTTAATACGTAAGCAATTCTAATTTGTTGTGCACCCAATTCTACATTAGAATAGAATCCTGCAGCTGGAGCGACCATAATAGTTTCACCATTTACATCAAAACTTTCCAATAACCATTGAGCAAAATTATCAGCATTGTCAACCGGAAGTTGAGCTATACAATAAAATGCACCTTTAGGCATAGGAACAGTAACACCTTCAATCTTATTCAATCCACTTACAAGAACATCTCTTCTTTCCTTATATTCTTCAATAACATTTGAGAAGTATTCAGGACCCGTAGCAAGTGCTGCTTCACCAGCAATTTGTCCGAAAGTAGGAGGGCTTAATCGAGCCTGTGCAAATTTCATTGCTGTAGCTATTACCTCTTTATTTCTACTGACAAGACAGCCTACTCTTGCCCCACACATACTGTATCTTTTAGAAGTAGAGTCAATAACAATAGCGTTATTGTCAATGCCCAATTCTAGTACAGAATGATGCTGGATTCCATCGTAAGCGAACTCTCTGTAGACCTCATCGGCAATAAGGAATAGATCGTGTTTTTTTACTATTTCAGCCAGTTTTTCTAATTCATCCTTACTGTATAAGTATCCGGTTGGATTTCCAGGATTGCAAATTAAAATTGCCTTTGTTTTAGGTCCAATTAATTTTTCAAATTCCTCGACATCCGGTAAAGCAAAGGCATCTTCAATCTTCGAAGTGATAGGAACTACTTTTACACCTGCAGCTGTTGAAAAACCGTTATAGTTAGCGTAAAATGGTTCTGGGATGATAATTTCATCACCACTATCCATTATCGAGTTTAAAGCCATTGTAATAGCTTCAGAACCACCAGTGGTAACTAAAATATCTTCAAATGTTAATGGTAAACCACATTTTTCATAGTAGTCAGCCAATCCTTTACGGTAGCTTTCGATACCTGCCGAATGACTATATTCTACAACATCGAAGTTAATGTTTTTAATAGCATCTAAAGCTACTTGAGGAGTCTCGATGTCCGGTTGGCCTATGTTTAGGTGAATTACCTTATTTCCTCTTTTTTTTGCTATTTCAGCAAAAGGAACCAATTTTCTAATTGGTGACTGAGGCATGTTTAGCCCCTTTTGAGATATCTTAGGCATGGTATTTTTTTTGTTTGCGATATTAGTCTATTTGTGTCAAAAAATCAATAGTATCTACATTATCTGCATAATCTTTCCATCCAGGTGATTGTGCTTTTCCAAATGGAAGCCCATTCATTGTTGGGATTTTAGATACTACACATTGAAGTTTTTCATTGTTTTGTTCAATGAAGGATGTTACTTCTTTCAAATCATCATAGAATTCGTAAAAAACAACAGATACAGGAGCATGAAGGTCTTTATCTTCTTTTAAAATCATAAATCCATTTTCTATGATCTTATGCATGTTCATTAGATAGATAGCCTTATGATAATCGTAGTTATTGCCGTATTTATTATTATGAACCATGTCTTTGTGTTTGTACAAAGCATTGAAAATTTTGTCCAAATCATATGATTTTGGGAGGTAAACCTTCGATACATTTCTACAGCCCAATCCATAATACATGCATATATCATCAGATAAGCCTAGAAGGTCCTCTTTCGATTCGGTACCATCTAAAACAGCAATACTGGTTCTGTTCTTTCTAATGATATTCGGTTTTTTTCCAAAATAATGTTCAAAGTATCGGGCAGAGTTGTTGCTTCCCGTAGCGATAACAGCATCAAAATTATTACCTCTTCCACTGGAAAATATTATCCTGTCCTTAAAGTCTGGTTCTATATCAATCAGTATTTCGGCTATCATCGGTAATAGTCGATTGTCTTGCTCCGAAGCTTTCCCTATAAATGTATTCCCAGATAGCAGTACTGAAATAAAGTCATGGAAACCAACCAGTGGAATATTTCCTGCCATTATTACCAATACCCTTTTAGGTTCAGTGTATTTTATCTCATAGCCTTTTAACCAATCCTCTAAGCTTGATTGATCCAATCCTTGACAAATTTTAGCTATTGCTATTCGTACAAATTCCTTGTTAAACCAGCCATTATAAATGATGGCTTGATTAATTTGTCTTTGAAATGAATCGTAAAAACGCTCATTTAAATTTTCTAAAGTGCTTAATTTCTCTCCTTCAGGGTTAAATTGACTTAAAAATTCCCCTAAACGAGTAAATGCTGCAATTCCTTTTTCGATAGTCATGTTATAATAATTATCTTTGTGGCAAAAATAACACAAAGATTTGTAAATAATGGCAATCAAAATAACAGATGAGTGTATCAATTGTGGAGCATGTGAGGTAGAGTGCCCTAACAATGCCATCTACGAAGGAGGAATTGGCTGGAGTTTTTCTGATGGAACAGGAGTAAAAGATAAGGCTAAAACCTTAAAAGGAGAAGAAGTTGATGCAGATTTTGACAATGAACCGGTGGATTATGATGTATATTATATAGCCACAGAGAAATGTACAGAGTGTATCGGGTTTTTTGATACCCCACAATGTGCAGACGTTTGTCCAGTAGACTGTTGTGTTGATGATGAAGACAATGAAGAGACGGATAAAGAATTGTTAGCTAAAAAAGATTTTCTTCATGGTGCATAGTTTGAAGACTTCATTATTATTGATTATTTCAATGGTTTTTTCTGTGTGTTCTGCGCAGAAAGACTTGTTTTTACAAGTGGAGTCGAATATCAATCACTATATGGTGGAGATGATGTCTTCTGATAATGATACCGAAAAATACAACCTGAACGAGCAAATCAAAGAGGAGTTCGATAGGGTTCTTTTTAGGAAGAATGCCCATAGGTACTCTTTTGAAAACCTGAAACATATATCTGTTTTAACGCCAAAGGATAAGTCATTTAAAATAATTACCTGGCATTTGGAGCGGAATAATGAAACCTATATATACAGTGGTTATATAACCTTCTTTAGTAAAGAGGTGAAGTCGCAAGTAGTGATACCACTGATGGACTTTTCATTTAAAATGTCGAATGTGGCAAAACAAACGTATACTCCAGAGTATTGGTTTGGGATGTTGTATTACGACATTATCACTGTAGAAAAAGCGGGTCGTAAATATTATACCTTACTTGGTTGGGATGGAAATGATGAAGTTACCGATAAGAAAATAATTGATGTACTCTGGTTTGATAATGAGCGAAGACCAAGATTTGGAGCCCCTTTATTTGTATCAGATTTAGGGATACAAAATAGATTCATACTAGAATATCACCAATTGGCTGCTGTTTCGATAGATTATGATCCTAATGAAAAAAGAATTGTATATGATGATATACAACCTTTAGATGGTAATTCATTCGAATTAAAAGGGACATTTATTCCTACCTTGAATTTCCATGCATTGAAATTTGACGGTAAAATGTGGCAGAAAATTGAACAGATCGATATCTCGAAATTAATTAAAAAATAGCCCCTCAAATTATAGAGGGCTTTTTTTTGAAAGTTTACTTTTACACTATAAATAGACTTAATTGAAACTTGTACAACCGGTTAATGGATATTAATTGTACAAAAAGAGTAAAACATGAAAAAACACAATTTTAGTGCTGGTCCGTGTATTCTTCCGCAGGAAGTATTTCAACAGGCATCGGAAGCAATCCTGAATTTTAACGATTTGGATTTATCCTTGCTTGAAATTTCACATCGTAGTCCTGATTTTGTGGAAGTAATGAATAAAGCTCAACAATTGGTCAAAGAATTAATGGGCTTACCTTCGGGGTATTCGGTTCTATTTTTACAAGGTGGAGCAAGTATGCAATTCTTGATGACTCCGTATAACTTGATGAAGGAAAATGGTAAAGCAGCCTACTTGAATACTGGAGCCTGGGCTAAAAAAGCCATCACAGAAGCGAAGCGATTTGGACAAGTAGATTTAATTGGTAATTCTGAGGATAAAAACCACAGTTATATACCTAAAGGATATTCAACGGATGGAGCTTACGACTATTTCCATTGTACGTCGAATAATACAATTTATGGTACCCAGATACATGATTTCAAATTATTGGAAAATTCTTTGAACGTATGCGATATGTCATCTGATATGTTTAGCCGTCAATTAGATTTTTCGAAATTTGATTTAATTTATGCAGGTGCTCAAAAAAATATTGGCCCTTCCGGTACTACTTTAGTAGTCGTTAAGGATGAAATTTTAGGGAACAATGGAAGGGATATTCCTTCTATGTTAGACTATCAACAGCATTGCAATAAAGGTTCTATGCTTAATACTCCTCCAGTATTTTCCGTTTATGTTTCTATGTTAACCCTAGAATGGTTAAAGAATCATGGGGGTATAGCAGGTATTGAAAAAATAAATAATGCAAAGGCTGAGTTAATCTATTCAGAAATTGATAGAAATCCGCTTTTTAAAGGGATAGCTGAAGTAGACGACCGATCAATAATGAATGCTACTTTTGTATTGAATGATACAGTTCATGAAGATCGATTTGATCAGCTATGGAAATCAGCCGGTGTAAATGGTTTGAATGGACATAGATCTGTAGGGGGATATAGGGCTTCCATGTATAATGCTTTACCTCTTGAAGGGGTGAAAGTATTGGTTGATGTTATGAAAGAATTAGAGAAAAACGCTTAAGATGAAAATATTAGCAAATGATGGAATTGCTCCAGTTGGAGTTGCCATGTTGGAGGCAGCAGGATTTGAAGTAATTACCGATACTGTTGACCAAGTAAACTTAATAGACACTATTAATAAGGAAAACATTGTAGGTCTTTTAGTTCGTAGTGCCACAACTGTTCGAAAGGATCTAATAGATGCTTGTCCAAATTTGAAGCTAATTGGTAGAGGTGGCGTAGGTATGGATAATATTGATGTGGATTATGCAAAAGGAATGGGATTGCATGTTATCAATACTCCTGCTGCTAGCTCACATTCGGTTGCTGAATTGGTATTTGGTCATCTTTTGGGAATGACAAGATTTTTGTATGATTCAAATAGAAATATGCCTCTGGAGGGAGATACAAGGTTTAAAGACTTGAAGAAAGCTTATAGTAAGGGTGTCGAATTAAAGGGTAAGAAATTAGGGATTCTTGGTTTTGGTAGAATTGGACAGGCTGTAGCGAAAGTTGCTTTAGGTCTTGGTATGGAAGTGATTGCTTATGACCTTTATCCAATTTCTACAGATGTGGAATTGGAGTTCTATAATGGAACAAAGGTTCAATTTCCTATTTCTACAACCGACAAGGAAACGGTTTTAAAAGAGGCTGATTTTATTTCTATACATGTTCCTTCACTGGACAAACCAGTTATCGGCAACGAAGAATTAGCCATGATGAAGGATGGTGTTTGTATTGTGAATGCAGCACGTGGAGGTGTAATTGATGAAGCAGCTCTTATTGAAGCGATTGATAAGGATAAGGTGAAACATGCGGCCTTGGATGTATTTGTAGATGAACCAACACCGGCAATTCAAGTATTAATGAATCCAAGTATTTCGCTAAGTCCACATATTGGAGGACAAACAGTAGAAGCACAAGGAAGAATAGGTTCTGAATTGGCAGAGCAAATTATTTCTCTTTTGAAATAAGTAATTATTATAATATTTAAAGTCCTTTGGTTATCCAAAGGGCTTTTTTTTTTCTATTTATATTGGAGACTGTAGGTCTACATACTTTAGGTTATTTAACTTTTTTAACATATTGAAAGCAATAAAAGATAGCTTAATAACCTATTTTAGCTTTTTCAAACTTGTATAATTACTAATTAAAAAAATATCCGAATGAAAAAATTCCTTTGGATTCCCTTAGCACTAGGTTCCCTTGTTGCTAATGCCCAGGACACAAAGATTGAGTATCAGGAATTTGACCTGAAAAATGGACTTCACGTAATTTTGCATGAAGATCACTCAACACCTATTGTTGCAGTTTCTGTTTCTTATCATGTTGGTTCAAAAAATGAAGATCCAAGCAGAACAGGTTTTGCCCATTTCTTCGAGCACCTATTGTTTGAAGGAAGTGAGAATATCGGTAGAGGAGAATACATGAAACTTATCCAAGCCAATGGAGGTATTTTGAATGCCAATACTTCATTTGATAGGACATACTATTATGAAGTCTTGCCTTCCAATCAGTTAGAATTGGGATTGTGGATGGAATCTGAGCGTATGCTTCATGCGAAAATCGATCAAGCTGGTGTTGATACACAAAGAGAGGTTGTAAAAGAAGAATTACGTCAGCGTAATGAGAATACACCCTACGGTTCAATTCTAAATGAAACTTTCGAGCACGCATTTACCGAGCATCCATACAGATGGACGCCGGGTGGTTCTCCAGAGTACATCAACCAAGCGGAGTTAAGTGAGTTTATGGACTTTTACAGTACATTCTATGTACCTAATAATGCTTGTTTAACCATTGCTGGTGATATTACGCCAAAGAAAGCAAAGAAACTGGTAAAGAAGTATTTCTCAGGAATTGCTAAAGGAGAAGGTGTTATACCAAGACCTACAATTGTTGAGCCTGTGAAAACTGTTGAGGTTCGTGATACTGTATATGATAATATTCAATTGCCGGCTGTGGTTCAGGCATATCATTCTCCTGCTCAAGGAACAGATGATGCCTATGCTATGGAAATGCTTAATATGATTTTATCTCAAGGTGAAAGTTCTCGTCTTCAGAAAAATGTAATGGATAAGCAACAATTGGCTGTTTATGTTGGTTCATTCCCGCTTCCATCAGAAGATCCAGGATTGGTTTTGATGTTTGGAATTAGCAATATGGGAGTGGAGACTGCTAAATTGGAGACTGCCATGAATGCAGAGGTTAAAATGATGCAGGATGAATTGATCAGCGAGAAGGAATTTCAAAAATTGCAGAACCAAATCGAAACTTCCTTTATTTCTGGTAAGAGTGGTGTTGTAGGAATTGCAGAGAGCTTAAGTGACTACTATGTATTCTTTGATAAGAATACGGAATTAATCAACACGGAATTGGATCGTTACAAAAAAGTAACCAGAGAAAAGATTCAAGAGGTTGCTAAAAAATACCTTACAAAGGAAAACCGTGTTACTCTTTACTATTTGCCAAAAGAAAAATAAGAGAAGAAAAAGATAGAAAATGAAAAATATATTCATCATATCAGTTGCTGTAGCTACTCTTTTTGCTTGTAAGCCATTAGATCGTAGCATTAGACCAGTAGCGGGAGCAGCCAAAGAAGTGAAATTGGGCGAGACACAATCTTTCACACTTCCTAATGGCTTAAAGGTATTTGTTGTAGAAAACCACAAGTTACCACGTGTTGCTTATTCTTTGGTATTGGATTTAGACCCAATCATGGAAAATGAAAAGGCAGGTTATATAGATATGGCCGGAGGTCTTATAGGTACAGCAACTACTACAAGAACTAAAGATGAGATCAACGAATCGATTGACTTTATCGGCGCTCGTTTTAGTGCTAGTTCCAATGGGTTTTTTGCAAGCTCATTGACAAAAAATCAGGATGTAATGTTGGAAGTAGTTTCTGACGTGATTTTGAACCCTGTTTTTAAAGAAGAGGAGTTTGCTAAAATTAAGACGCAGACTATTTCGGGATTGGCTTCGGAAAAAACAGATCCGGATGCTATAACTAGAAATGTAAGACAGAAATTGAATTATTCTGTTGATCACCCATACGGTGAGTTGGTAACAGAAAAGACAGTGGAAAATATTTCATTGGCTGATTGTCAAGCATATTTCGATACTTACTTTAAGCCAAACGTTGGGTACATGGCAATTGTTGGTGATATCGATTTAGAAACAGCCAAAGCAAAGGTTGAAAAATATTTTGGTGCATGGGTAAAAGGAAATGTTCCTTCACACAAATATACTACACCAAAAGGACCTAAAGTTTCTCATGTTGCTTTGGTGGATAAGCCAGGAGCTGTTCAGTCAGTTGTGAATATTACTTATCCGGTAGTATTAGACATGAAATCTGAAGATTTGATGGCAGCAAGAGTAATGAATCAAATTCTAGGTGGTGGATCTGCTGCTAGATTATTCGGTAATCTAAGAGAGGATAAGGCCTATACTTATGGAGCATATTCTTCATTGAGACACAATGAATTGATTGGTAGTTTCAATGCAAACGCAAAAGTTCGAACTGAAGTTACAGATTCTGCAATCGTTGAGTTTTTATTCGAAATGAATAAATTGAGAGATGAGGTAGTAACTGAAAAAGAAGTTCAAGATGTAATTAACAATATGACTGGAACTTTTGCTATCAGACTAGAGAGTGCAAATACAGTAGCTCGATATGCAATTAATATCGATCGTTATAACCTTCCAAAGGATTATTACCAAACTTATCTTCAAAGATTGGCAGGAGTTACTGCAGCTGATGTAAATGCAGCAGCTAAGAAATACTTGAAGCCGGAAAATGCACATTACCTTGTAGTAGGTTCTAGTGAAGAGTTGGAAGAGAAATTGAAAGTCTTCGGAAAAGTTGATCTTTTGGATATCGAAGGAAATAAAGCGACAAGTTTAAAACCTGCACCAGAAGGTGTAACAGCTGAAACGGTAGTGGCTAGTTATTTAGACGCTATTGGTGGTGTTAAAAAGTTGAAGGCTGTAAAAAGAATTGAGCTTAAATACGAAATGCAAGCCGGAGCACCAGCTCCAATTATCATGGAGACAGTTCAGTCTAGACCAAATAAATATAGCATGAAAGTTATAATGAATGGTCAGGTTATACAAGGTATGGAGTATGATGGTAAAAAAGGTACTATGTCATCTATGGGGCAATCTATGGAACTTGAAGGTGCTCAATTAGAATCTGTAAAGAGTCAAGCTATCATGTTCCCTGAAACACGCTATGAAGAGTTGGGGTATGTTTGTGAATTGCTTGGTGTTGTCAAAGTAGAAGGAGTTAGTTTGTATAAACTAAAGGTAGTTGATGCTTCAGGAGCTATTACTTTTAGATTTTTCAATATGACTTCGGGATTGTTGGTTCGTGAAGAAGCAACAACTGAAACGCCAATGGGAGTAGTGACTTCGGTTACAGTATTGAAAGACTATAAGAAACACAAATTTGGTATTTCTGAGCCTACAATAATTGTACAGCAAAGTGGACCTCAAACCATGAAAATGGTATTGAAAGAGTCGAATTATAAGTAATAATTGAATTACTAAAATTAGAAGGGTTGTTCCAGAATATTGGAACAACCCTTTTTTTTTGATGAATATTTATGCAATGAATAACAGTGGAACTAAGTAAAATTCCTTAACTTAAATACATTCATTTTTAAACTTATGGGGAGAAGTGAGATATAAATAGATTAAATACGATGTGATATGAGTTTAAATACAAAACAAGCCATTGTAGAAAACTGGTTGGCAAGATATACGGGTGTTTCGTTGAAAAGCATTGGAGAGTATATCCTATTAACTAATTTCGACCATTATGTCGAATTATTTGCCCAGATATTTGATACAAAGGTGAATGGAAAAGATGCGGTAATGCGTTCGGCTACCAAAGATGGTCTGACAATAATAAACTTTGGAATGGGTAGTCCTAATGCCGCTTTAATCATGGATTTGCTTAGCGCTATTCATCCCAAAGCAGTCCTTTTTTTAGGGAAATGTGGAGGCTTAAAGGAGATGAATGAAATAGGTGATTTATTACTCCCGATTGCTGCTATCCGAGGTGAAGGTACATCCAACGATTATATGCCAGCAGAGGTTCCTGCTTTACCAGCTTTTGCCTTGCAAAAAGCCATTTCAACCACTATTCGAAATCATGCTAAGGATTATTATACAGGTACTGTCTTTACTACCAATCGAAGAGTTTGGGAATGGGATACAGAATTTAAAGAATACCTTCGTATAACTAGATCCATGGGTATTGATATGGAAACGGCAACGATTTTTTCTGTAGGATTTGCCAATAAAATTTCTGCTGGAGCCCTCCTTTTGATTTCAGATAGGCCAATGGTTGGAGATGGGATAAAAACTGACTTAAGCGATCAAAAAGTAACCAAAGATTTTGTTTTGGATCATGTGAAAATTGGAATAGACTCTCTTTTGGAGTTGAAAAATAATGGATTGACAGTAAAACACTTAAAGTTTGGATGATTATACCAATTTGAATACAAAATGACGTATAGATATTTTGAATTAATTTGATATTAGTCCTCAATCCATTCTGTGAATGTGTCAAGAGGTTTTCTGGTGCGGTTTGATTTTTCTGGACGATTGGGGTCGACTTTCCCCAGGAAAAAGAATCCCAGGCATTGGTCTTCAGGATCTAATTGAAAACTTGCGTTCATTTCAGCACTAGGACAAAATCGTGGAGAACTCCAGTATCCACCAATATTGTGACTTTTTAAACTAAGATTTAGGTTTTGAACAGCACAACTTACGGAGGCAACTTCTTCCCATTCAGGAATAGATCTTTTCGGATCCCTTTTCATACAAATCAGTAAGACATGGGAACTCTTATCTAGTTTCTTTTGGAGCTTTTCTTCATAAAAAACAGCTTTTTCCGCTCCAAAAATGCTGGTATAAACTTCGAGGCATTTTTTTAATAATGTCGCCTTTCCTTTTTGTGAATAGACTTTAAAATACCAAGGTTCAGTAAACTTATGTGTAGGAGCCCAGGAAGCATTTTCTAAAATATTCTCAATAATAGACCTTTCAATCAATTCTCCTTCAATAAAGTCTTTCGGGAAAATAGATACTCTAGATTGGATAAAATTACTTGCTTCTTGTGGGGTCATATTTTATAGGTTGTCGCTGGCATACCATTCAGCATAGCTATTTCCGGTTTCTCTTAATTTCAGATTGTGTAAGCCAACATTATCAGGAAGTAATGGTAATATAGTATGAGCAAAATCTATAACCATATTTTCACAAGTAGGTTGGTAATCAGTGTAAATTACTTTTTGCATTTTATTTTCGATTCCTCTAAAACGAGAATCTTCTTTTAAAATAAGTGCATGGTCAAACCTGTCAACAATATTTTCCTTGACTATTTTCTTTAGATCACTAAAGTCAATTACCATACCTTGTTTGATATGATCTTTGTCTTCGATAGGGCTTCCTATAACTGTCACAATAAGATGGTAAGAATGTCCATGGATATCTTTGCATTTTCCGTCATACCCATCTAGTGCATGTGCGGATTCAAAATCAAAGGCTTTACTAACTCTAACTTTATTCATAGTGTACAGAATTGACTACAAAATTAAGTAAATTGCATATTCTCTGAGGTATTTGACGGAATTTTAATTTATAATATGCTTCAAAAAATAGAAAAAACAATAAAAAGTCCTTCCAACAGGGACTTTTCTTTAGATTATAGACATCCTGAAATTGAAAAGATAAAAGGAGTTGTTGTATTTGCACATGGTTTTAAGGGGTTTAAAGATTGGGGGCAATTCAATCTGGTGGCAGAGGAAATAGCAAAGCAAGGTTTCTTGTTTTTGAAATTTAACTTTTCACACAATGGAACAAACCCTGAGAATCCCATTGATTTTGTTGATTTAGAAGCTTTTTCGGAAAATACCTTTAAAAAGGAGCTAATAGATTATGATAGGGTGTTGCAGTTTACAGAATCCTTGATGGAAGAATTAGGTATTTCTGATTTGCCGATTAGCCTAATGGGGCATAGTAGAGGAGGGTATACTACCGTATTGAAAGCTGTTACCGATCAAAGAATTCATAAGGCTATCGCTTGGGCACCTGTGGCGGATGTCAAAGCCCGGTTTGAGGCAGATCCAACATTTGATGAATGGAAAGCAAAAGGAATATCCTATATCCTAAATGGTAGAACCAATCAAAATATGCCATTACTTTTCGATTTGGCAGCGGAGGTCATTGAAGATCCATCGTTCTTTGATTTAAAGACTAAATTAGAGCATGCTGAATTGAAGTTGTGCTGTATTCATGGCAGTTCAGATGAAAGTGTATCATTTTCTGATTCAGAAAGTTTATATAATTGGTCCTTTAATACTGATTTGTTTTTAATAGAAGGTGCGAATCATACTTTTGGAATGGTGCACCCCGGTACAGATGAATTACCTGTGGATGCTAAAATCGCTATTGAAAAAACGTTAGACTTCTTATTAGATAGATAAATAAATTTAGATTGGCGTTAATAACTAATTGAGTATGTTAATAAGTTGGCCTTTTGGAATACATCTCTTAGTAGGTATTTATGTAAATTAGCCAACTGTGATCTACAGGTAATTAACAAGCAAAATTGTATTGGTACATGGGGAAAATTATAGCAGTTGCAAATCAGAAGGGAGGAGTAGGAAAGACAACTACCTCAGTCAATTTGGCTGCGGCATTGGGAGTTTATGAAAGGAAAGTTCTTGTGATAGATGCTGATCCCCAGGCAAATGCAACAAGTGCCTTTGGTATAGATTCATCAACTGTTGAAATGGGAACCTACCAATGTATAGAGAGTGATATACCTGCAAGTGAATTGATCATTGAAACCAACAGTCCTCATGTTGATTTAATGGCTTCACATATGGATTTGGTTGCAGTTGAAATTGAATTAGTCGATAGAGAAAATAGAGAATACTGTTTGTCAAAATCGCTTGAAGAAATTCGAGATTATTACGATTATATAATTATTGATTGTGCACCATCACTAGGTTTGATCACTCTAAATGCCTTGACAGCTGCTGATTCTATTTTAGTTCCGATACAATGTGAGTATTTTGCATTAGAAGGACTAGGGAAATTGATGAATACCATTAAAACGATTCAAAATCATCAAAATCCAGAATTGGATATTGAAGGGTTGTTATTAACCATGTACGATTCAAGATTAAGGTTGTCGAATATGGTAATAGAAGAGGTTAAAACTCACTTCAAGGAAATGGTATTTGATACCATCATTCAACGAAATGTTCGCTTGAGTGAGGCACCTAGTTTTGGAGAAAACATTATCTTGTATGATGCTACTTCAAAAGGTGCAATCAACTACATGAATCTGGCTAAGGAATTTTTACAAAACAATGAGCAATTAAAGGAGGCGTAGACTCCTTAATTCAGAATTTATACATGGACATATGTCTAAAAAGAAAGCATTAGGAAGAGGTTTGTCGGCATTATTATCTGATTCAATAATGACTGAAGAAACGGTAAAAGTTGCGAAGAAACCAGTGAAGAGATCGCTTAAATCGGTCAATGAAATTCTAATCACTCAAATTGAAACAAATCCTTACCAACCAAGGACCACTTTTCACCAGGAACAGTTGAATGATTTAGCTCAGTCTATTAAGGAATTGGGAGTTATCCAGCCTATTACTGTTAGGAAGATTGATATCAATAAGTATCAATTGATTAGTGGAGAACGTAGATATAGAGCTGCACAGTTAGTAGGTTTAGAATCTATTCCTGCATTTGTCCGAACAGCCAACGATACAGAGATGTTGGAAATGGCTTTGGTAGAAAATATCCAAAGACAGGAATTAGATTCGATCGAGGTAGCGCTAAGTTATCAGCGTTTGATTGAAGAATGTTCCCTTACTCAAGAGAAAATGAGTGAACGGGTTGGAAAAAAACGTTCTACGATTACAAATTACCTTCGATTGTTACAATTACAACCTTTAGTTCAAGCTGGATTAAGAGATCAAATGATAAGCCTTGGTCATGCAAAAGCATTATTATCTATTGATGATGAAGAATTGCAGTTGGATGCCTATAAAAAGGTAGTAGCCATGCAACTTTCAGTTCGTCAAACGGAAGAATTGTCTAGAGGATTTAAAGGCTCGGAAGGTCCAACAAAAAAGAATGCTTCTGCAACTCCACAGAAGTGGGTTGAAATAAATCAGTCGGTTTCTGAAAAAATTGGTTCGAAAACGAACTTAAAGTTTTCTTCTAAAGGAAGTGGAAAATTGACGATCAATTTTAAAAATGAATCCGACCTGGAGCGGATAATAGAATTACTTCAAGCCTAGTTTGAAAAAGTCAATAATTACATATATCATCGGATTTTTTTGCTTGTTGTTTAGCTATGATGGCTATTCGCAAGAAAAAATGGATACCAAGAATACTCCAAAGGTTCATTCTCCAGGAAGAGCAATGTTATATTCCATTATTCCAGGTGGAGGGCAACTGTATAATAGGAAATATTGGAAAGTACCCGTTTTGTATGCTGGGATTGCAGCTACCGTTTATGCGGTTGATTTCAATACCAATAGGTATAAAAAGTATAAAGAAGCTTTAGAAAAGAGGAGTGAAGATGAGTATGATATATTAACTGATGAGTATAAGAATCTCACAGATAATAGTTTAGAAAGATTAAGAGATTCCTATAGAAATGATAGGGATCTTTCCATATTTATTGGGGTCGGCATTTATGCGATTAATATATTAGATGCCTATGTTGATGCCCACTTTTTTGAATTCGATGTGTCGGACGATTTATCTCTCCAGGTTCAACCATCTATTCAATTAAATCCAGACGCAAGTACTGTAAATGGTTTAAGCCTTTGTTTGAGGTTCTAGATTAAATGCAGATTTTTTACTAAGTAGTGAGAAAAGAATAGCCATGAAAATAGCTTTATTAGGATACGGAAAAATGGGAAAGGTAATTGAGGGAATCGCTCAATCCAGAGGCCATGAAATAGTACTGAAAATAAGTTCCAAAAATAGAGATAGTCTTACAAAGGAAAACTTGAGTCAAGCAGATGTAGCTATTGATTTTAGTATTCCGGATACAGCCTTCGATAATATTATGACTGGTCTGTCTGCTGGTACACCTGTAATTTCTGGAACAACTGCCTGGTTGGATAAATTGGAAGAGGTGGAATCATTTTGCAAACAAGGGAATGGGGCTTTTATCTATGCATCAAATTTTAGTTTGGGAGTCAATTTATTTTTTGAGTTAAATAAGAAATTGGGTGAATTAATAGCGCCTCATGCCATGTATGATGTATCAATGACTGAGATTCATCATACTCAGAAGTTGGACGCACCGAGTGGAACAGCAATTAGTTTAGCAGATGATCTGATTGATCAAGTAGATAGATTAAATAGCTGGGGATTGGATGAAAATAAAAATGGAGTGTTAAACATTCACGCTGATAGAATTGATCCAGCACCGGGAACCCATATAGTTCATTGTAAAAGTGATGTCGATAGTATCGAAATCAGCCATACTGCCCACAATAGAAATGGATTTGCATTGGGAGCTGTTGTAGCAGCTGAATGGATCGCTGGAAAGAAGGGATGCTTTAGTATGAAAGATGTATTGTTTTCCTAAATAAAGGTTAAACAAACCTAAACATTGCAAGAATCCTAACTATAACAAGATAGAATTTGTAAATTCAGCCAAAAATTAGAATTTAATGAACGATAAAATGAAAAAATTCGGAATATATCTGGGAGTCAGTGCAGTCTATTTTTTACTGTGTTACCTGATCGCATTCGATTGGTTGTACTTCGGATTATTGGGTATAGCTGATTATTTTTATTGGAAGAATATCAATTGGACTTTTTGGAAGAAAAGAGTTGAGGTTGAACGAAAAATGTCAAAGTCAACAGAAGCGACAGGAGCTTTAGTTTTTGCGGTTATAGGGGCTACCTTAATACATACTTTTGTTATACAACCTTTTACCATTCCTACATCTTCTATGGAAAAATCCATGTTAGTAGGTGATTTCTTATTTGTATCGAAATTTCATTATGGGCCATATGTTCCCAATACTCCTTTGTCGATTCCATTTATGCACAATACTATATGGGGTTCACCTACCAAATCTTACAACGATGAAGTACAAGTAGGTTACCATAGAATGCCGGGTATTACAAGTGTAAAGAATAATGACATTGTTGTTTTTAATTATCCTAAGGATGACATGTTCGAAAATATGCCTTTCGATAAGAAAACCCATTATGTAAAACGTTGTATTGGTATTGGAGGGGATAGCTTGGAAATTAGGAATCAGATTGTCTATATCAATGGAAAACGTGCAGCGCTGGAAGATAGGGCTAAGCAACAGTTTAGTTATATTGTAAAAAGTACCAAGCCACTTAGTTCTGAGTTTCTTATAGAGCATGATATAACAGATGCTTTTAGATATTATAGAGTTTCTTTCCAATCGCAACAACAGCTAGATTATCTACGTGGAAATCCTGAAATACGTGGAATGGAAGCTGTTCCTAATAAAAACAGTGTATTTGAAATAGAAACTACCTTAAAAGGGATTGATCCTGGTTTTTTCAGAGCAGCGGGGATAAAATATGCTCCGGTTCCTAAAAAGGAGATTTATGTTACATTATCTGATGAGTCAAAAGCATTTTTAGAAAGTCAGACCAAACTGATTATAAGTATCACGCCAACAGGAAAAGATCAAAATCAAAAAGGGAAAGCAGTATTCCCTAAAGGGATTGATAACGGTTGGGATATTGATAATTTTGGACCAATTTATATTCCGGAAATGGGTAAAACCGTTCAATTGGATACGGAAAGTCTTCCATTTTATAGTGAGGTTATCGCAAACTATGAAGGGAATTCTCTTGAGGTTAAAGGAGATGAAATTTATATCAATGGTGAATTAAGTACGAGTTATACCTTCAAAATGAATTATTACTGGATGATGGGGGATAACCGACACAATTCATTGGATTCAAGATTTTGGGGTTTTGTACCGGATAATCATATTGTAGGAAAACCAATCTTCAATTGGTTGAGTATAGACTCGTATGAAAGCTGGTTAAATCCTTTTAAGAAAATTCGTTGGAATAGAATGTTTACTGTTATTCACGGTGAAGGTGATCCAACTTCCTACTTTTTCTATTTTCTTGCAATAGTACTTGGCTGGAATATATGGAAGAGACGTAAGAAGAAAGTAGTTTTGTAAATTACGAATTACGAATTACGAATTCTTTCCTCTAGCTCCTAAAAAGAACATTTTCTTCTTAAAGAGACATTGAGTAACTTTGCACAAAATTCAATACGGGATTAGGGTTCACTATTCGATATCCATGTATTGTCAAATTCAGATTACCAGATGAAAAGAGTTGTTGTAGGACTTTCGGGAGGTGTAGATTCAAGTGTAGCTGCCTATTTACTTAAGGAACAAGGATATGAAGTTATAGGAATCTTTATGCGTAATTGGCATGACGAATCAGTAACGATATCCAATGATTGTCCATGGGTGGAAGATAGCAATGATGCAATGGCAGTTGCTGAAAAATTGGATATCCCATTTCAGGTAATAGATTTTAGTGAAAATTATAAGGAGCGTATTGTAGATTATATGTTCAAGGAATATCAGGAAGGTAGAACACCTAATCCTGATGTTTTGTGTAATAGAGAAATAAAATTCGATGTTTTCCTGAAAACAGCTCTTCAGTTGAAGGCAGATTTCATTGCTACAGGTCATTATTGTAGAAAGGAGACAACTATTGTAAATGGTGAAGAGGTTCACCATTTATTGGCAGGGGTAGATCGAAATAAAGATCAAAGTTATTTCTTGTGTCAGTTGGATCAAAATCAATTGAGCAAAGCCCTTTTTCCAATAGGACATTTGGAAAAGCCGGAAGTAAGAGCAATTGCATCCAAATTAGATCTCATTACAGCAGAAAAGAAAGATTCTCAAGGACTGTGTTTTATAGGTAAGGTGAAACTACCAGATTTCCTTCAACAGCAATTAAAGCCAAAACAAGGAGAGGTAATTGAAATTACTCAACAAAGTGATTTGTTTAGTCACGTTCCTAAAAGACTCCCAGATAATATTGAGCAGAATTTGGAAATGCTTACTGCTGAATTTAATTTATCAAAGGATGCAGGAGAGGAAATAGGAGAACATCCAGGTGCTCATTATTTTACTATTGGTCAGAGAAAGGGACTAAGTATTGGTGGTACACCAGAACCACTTTTTGTTCTGGGAACAGATACTGTAAAGAACATTGTTTATACAGGGCAAGGTACTGATCATCCAGGCTTATATCGTTGGGGCTTGAAGATTAAAAATGAAGATATTCATTGGATTCAGCCATCGTTAAAATTAAATGAGGGTGAAACGGTACATTATAAAGCTCGTATTCGATATAGACAGGAATTGGTAGGAGTACAACTGTTTCAAAAAAATGATTATCTTTATTTGATATTCGAAAATATGCAGAGGGGAGTTGCTAAAGGACAATTCGCTGCATGGTATTTAAATGATGAACTAGTTGGATCTGGAGTCATTGATTAATTTAATTTTTTCTATTAGGTGATTTAATTATTCCGAATGGCATTTTTCAATACCTTGATTTTTTCTTGTGTCCAAAAACTTAGGTCTTTTGGCTTTTTTAAGATATCCATTGTTTTATCTTTTATTTGTGTTTATAGTCTTTCTGCTACGGATTTAGAAAAAATTCGGCAAGCAGTAAAGGATAAAAAGCATAATGTCTTACAGCTTATTGATCTGGAGTATGAGGTAGCTGAAAAGCTTGATGAACATGAAGATTGTCTGGAGTTATTAAATCTAAAATTACTTTCTATACGGGAAAAACATAGTAGAAATGAAGTGATGGACATTATAAAATTGTCCAACAAACATTATACTAAGTTAGAGAGTTCAGAGAAAAGAGCAGATCATTATTTACAGATAGGGGAAACGTTATTTGCCATTCACGCCCAGGATTTAGCACAAATTCATTTATTGAAGTCAGTTGAGATTTATAGATTGACAAATAGTGACAAAGGTTTGAGAAGCTCCTATCTGGCGCTTTCAAATGTTTATTTCTCTCGTTTTGATCTGGGAAGAAGTCTTGACTTTGCATTAAAGGCAAAAGCATTATTAGTAAGAGGTCAAAGAGATGAAAGTAATTACTCTGCTATTTATAATCAGATTGGAAGAATTTACCTCTCACTTGGTAAAATAGAAATGGCAAGTTCTTTTTTTAGAGAATCTTTTGAATACGCAATTTCCTTGAATGATTCGGTGTTACTATCCAATGCGTACTATTTCCAGGGGAAATTGAACTTGGAGGAAGGTAAATTCAAGAAAGCAGAGAAGTACTTAAAGAAGTCAATTCGAATTAGAAAAGGGTTAGCCGATAATATCGGTTTAGGACAGTCCTTCTTGATGTACGCTGATCTTCATCAATTACAAAAGAATACACAAAAGTCACTTTCGGATGTGGAGTGGGCTTATAAGTACTTTTCTGAAGCTTCAGATTACAGAATGAAGGTGCAATGTCTTATAAAGATGGCTGATATTCAGTTTAAGGCTGGGAAAATGGATGAGGCAGAGAATAATTTGTCTTTAGCCATAAAAAACCTACCCTATTTTACATCTGCACAAGAAGAGTTAAATATCCGATCCTTGTTAAAACTTATTTACAGTCAATGGGGAGACGATAAAAAGATCATTGAGCAATTAGATAGGTATCGTTCTATAATTGATTCTCTTTATAGTTTACAACAACTGTACAGTACAACAGATGTTAAGGCAAGTTATGACTTGCATAAAACAGAATTGGAAAAGGCCAATTATAAAAAACAATTGCAACTGTCTAAAGCAAAATATTCCTATACCTTAATTATTGCTGTATTAGTTCTTTGTTTATTATTTCTGCTGTATCTCAATATTCGTAAGAATAAGTTATTGCTTCGTAAGGAATTCAATCTGATGGAGGCAAAAAAAGATTTGGCCCAACATGAGTTGGATGTGGCACTTACTGATTTAGAACAGAACCGGAATAACCTGAACAAGCTGACTCAAAATATAATAAAAAAGAATGTCCAAATTCAAACACTTGCTGTCGAATTAGATAGTGTGAAAAGCGATGAAAAGGTAGGTGATATTAAAATCGATCAATTGAATGAACTCATTCAGTTTAGGATATTGACCAGTGAAGATTGGGATGAGTTTAAAAAATTATTTGATGTTGTTTATAGGGGATTCTTTGTTAAGTTAAAGTTTGAACACCCCGCATTAACAAAGAGTGAAATAAAGTTATTTATGGTCAGTAAGTTGAATTTATCCATTAATGACACTGCTGGATTATTGGCTATTTCACCTGAGAGTGTACGTAAGGCAAGGTATAGGTTGAAGAAGAAACTGAATCTAGAGGAAGAGGACCTGTCTGAGTATATTCTTGATTTTTAGGGTAGAGTCCATTGCGACTAATCAATTCATCTATCTATGTATTTTCCCATTTAAAAATGAAAATAATCGATTGATTAATCTTTTATCATCTGTAATGATTTGAGCCATGCCGGTATTTTCTCCTTTTAATGTTATTGGGATCTTATACGTTGTTTCTTTCGAATTTTCTATACTCACTTTAATGGTGTAAATAAGCTGTCCCGATTGTCTATCCATTCTCGGTATTTGATTTTTCTCTTCTACAAGTCCCTTTAGTTTACCGAATTCCTGCTCTGGAAAACCATCTAATTTAATTAACACTTGTTGACCTATTTTTATACTCTCAAAACCATGAGAAGCAACTGACATATTTCCAACAAAAACAGTATCATCAGGAATTATGGCGAAAATATCCAAACCTTGTTCTACAAAATCATTTTCACTAATTGGATATAATGCAGTTGCAAAACCTGAAATGGGTGCTGAAAGGATATAATTTTGTTGCCATTTATTTAATTCATTTTCAATTATTTTAATTGAACTAAATATCTGTTCTTTCAAACTTCTTACGCTTTTTTCTATCGTATTCTTAAACTCCAAAAGTTGTTTTTCATGTTCTGTTTTAGTGACCTTATTTACCACATGACTTTGCTTTGAATTTTCTAATTGCCGTTTATTCTGAAGATAAATTGATTCCTTTTCAAAAAAATCCATTTTACTTATTACCTCATTATCATACAACTCCTTATGTGCCTTGAAAGCCGTTGTCGCATGATTAAACTCCTGCTCTGATAATTTCATTTTATTATAACTGATATCAACCAAACGAGTATAATGAGTAATCTGCTTTTCAATATTGATTAATTTAGCCGTATAGAAGGTATTATTTGTAACCTGATACAATTCATTTAAATTGGCTTTAAAATGGTTGTATTCTCCTTGTATGAACCCAAATACATACTCCTCATATTCAGCCACCAGTTCAATTAACTCGTAATCACTTTCTACTTTAGTTTTCGCCTTGACCAGAATATCACTTAAATAACTAACAGCCTCTTGAGTCAAAGGACTTTTTATTTCAGCAAGGAAATCTCCTTTTTTTACTTTTTGATTTTCGTGAAATTTTATGTTTACAATTTGACCACTCCCTTGACTTATGAGCCTAACAGGAGGTCTTTCAGTATTTATTATTATGGATCCTTCAATATAATCGGGATATTTAATAAACCACGACAAACTAGCCAGCATCAGAATGAGTAGAAAAATTAATGCGATTCCCCAACGAATAGTCCAATGTGGTATATGCCCTAATATTTCCTGTACTTCATCGGAGCGAATTTCATCGAGTTTAGTATGGTTATTGTTTATTTCTGGCATCTATTTTTTCTAATTCTAATTGATTTTTAACTAAGCTATAATAACTCCCTCTTTCATTGACTAATTCACTATGTGTTCCGCGCTCTATGATTTTACCATCATCTAAAACAACAATTTGATCTGCATTTTTCACCGTACTTAGCCTGTGAGCAATAATTACTACAGTCTTATTCTCAAAAAACGCATGGAGGTTGTTCATAATTATTCTTTCATTTTTAGCATCTAAGGAACTGGTTGCCTCATCATAAAATAATATTTTGGGATTTTTATAGATCGACCTTGCGATTAGGATTCTTTGTTTCTGGCCTCCACTAAGCCCAACACCTTCCATACCAATTTTTGTATTGTATCCCAATGGCAATTCTTCAACAAATTTTTTAATGTTAGCAACTCTTACGGATTCTTTCAGCTTCTCTTTATCAACATAATCAACTCCTACTGCAATATTGTTGGCAATCGTGTCATTAAAAATATAACCTTCTTGCATAACAACACCACATTCATCTCTCCAGGACACTTGAGAAATATTTTCTAACGAATAGCTTCCCACATGGATATTCCCTTCATTTGGCGTATAAAACTTAAGAAGCATTTTCATCAAGGTCGTTTTCCCGCTTCCGCTTGCTCCTACAATTGCAGTTATTTTGTTTTGGGGTATTTCTAAATCAATACCTTTCAAAACTTCTTTTGATGCCCCCAAATATCTAAAATTAACATCTGAAAGTACAATGTCCGAAGATTCTGGAATAGCGTAAATCTTGCTCTCCAAATCAACCTCTTCATCTTCCTTGTTGTGAATTTCAGATAGACGTTCTAAGGCAATTTTGGCATCTTGCAGGCTATGAATAAATGAAATAATTTGTGAAATAGGGGCGTTCAATTGTCCAACGATATATGAAATGGACATCATCATTCCCAAGGTTATTTCTCCATCGATCACCAATTTTGCAGAGAGTATTGATATTCCAATATTCTTTATTTCATTGATGAAAGATGATCCTGTGCTTTGGTATTGTTCGAGAGCCAAACTTTTTAAGGAGACTTTATACAAACGAGCTTGAATAAATTCCCAGCCCCAGCGTTTCTGCTTTTCGGCATTGTGCAGTTTTTATCCTGCATTCCATTGATAAGCTCAATGACCTTGCTTTGTTCTGTACTGGCCTCACTAAATCGTTTATAATCTAGGTCTTTTCTTTTTTTAAGAAACAACATAACCCAGGTAAAATATACAGTACTTCCGATAAAGAAAATGCCAAATATTTTCATATCGTACCATGCCAGAACGGCTCCAAAAATAACGAGATTAAAGGCTGAAAAAAGAACAGATAATGATGTGGAAGTGAGCAACTTTTCTATTCTATGATGATCACTAATTCGTTGCATGATGTCTCCCGTCATTTTAGAATCAAAGAATGCTATAGGAAGATTCATGAGTTTTATAAAAAAATCGGATACCAGAGAGATGTTTATTCGCGTACTGAGGTGCAACAATATCCAGCCACGTATCAACTCAATACCCATTCGACCAATAAACAAAAAGAGTTGAGCAATAAGAATTAGGTATATAAAATGAATATTTTGGTTTCGGATTCCAACATCCACCACACTTTGAGTCAGGAAGGGAAAGATCAATTGGAGTAAACTCCCTGCCAATAAACCAAGTAATAGCTGATAAAGATATTTTTTGTATCTGAAAACATAACCCTTAAAGAAGCTTATATTCCGGACTTTGTCTTTATCTTCTTCCTCTTCTTGTTTGAGTTTGGGAGTGGGCTCTAAAAGAAGGGTAATACCTTCACTGGTATCTTCAGTTGCTTGGGATCCAATCCAATTTTTAATGAATTCTTCTTTGCTGTATTTAAGTAAACCGTGACCTGGGTCAGCCACAAATACAATATCCCTTTTTATTCTGTAGACAACAACGAAATGGTTTTGCTGCCAAAATACAATACAAGGTAGAGGAGCGTCTTCTTTGAGTTTTTCAAAGTTTACTTTAACACCTAAACTGCGAAAGCCAATACGTTCAGCTGCATCGGAAATATTTTTTAGAGAAGATCCTTCTCTGGTGGTTTCAGAGATACGCCTAAGTTTTTGTAATGATACTACACGACCATATTTTTTAGCTATCATTCGCAAACAGGTTGGCCCGCAATCCATTTGGTCAAGTTGTTTATAAAAAGGGAATTTCAATAGTTTCAATTTAATTTTTAAAATCTACTAATTTTAAAGTCAAAACAGATTTGTCTATATTAGTGTAAACCATTTTAACAAATCCATATCGTTTATTATAGAAAAATTTCGCTTCTCCGATTCCTATTTCGCTCTTAGCAGTTGCTTCAATAACTACACATTCCAGATTTCCAAGCGGTGTATTGATACTTTGTAGTGAAGTGACTTCATAATCTTGATTGTTTGAAATATTACCCTGCCATGTTATTAGCTTCTCGTCAGAATAATGATCTCCTATAATTAAATTCCAATTATATTTATCTCCAATTTTAATAGGAAATTTCACAAATGGGAAAGGAGATAATTCTAGGATTTTAAACACACCTGACCTAGGGGGGTGCATCCATAAATTTCGTTGATTTTCAACTAGTCCGGTCATTTCATTAAAATCATCATTATCAAACGAGTATTTAATAACTGTTTGATTGTAGTCTGGGACAAATTTCTGCATAGGATTACCATCTAATATAATCAATTCAAAATTCATATTTGATGTCATAGAATCATCATAAATGATTAAATCCCAATCATTTCTAAAAGAACTAGATTTATATTCAAGCCCATTTTTAACAAATGAATAATTATATTTAAGAATACTACCTGGTTTAAAAATGATATTATCTACATTATACTTATTTTTATCAGTACTTGTTGAATCTATATCTTCTACCAATATTCCCTTTGTAAGTTCAGTATATTTCATCTCATCTTCCACGTTTTTTAGATTACAGGAATAGCAAATAAAAATAATACTAATAAATTTTACACTATTGAAAAGTTGCTTCATAAGGATTAATTTTACATTGTTGCTTTTTTTTTAGCCTACTATTTAATTTTAACCCTGCTTCGTAAGACTATTGTTAAAGCCCCGAATAGTGCCATAAGTGCTAATATCATCTTATCATCTAAATCGGAAGCCAGTACACATCCAATAAATAACAGAGAAACACTAAATATGATTAACTCAATTAAACTAAACTTATACTTCATAATGCTGTTTATTATATTTCAAAAAAGATCATGGTAAAAAAGATAATAGCTTAATATTGGTAACCTCATTATATTCTACTAAATGATTTACATCCTCGTTAAGACGTAGTATTGTACCCCAAGTGATAGTTTTTGCATCTAGCCATACATGATCTGACCAAAAGTGAAATAATTTATTTATGGTCAGTAAGTTGAATTTATCCATTAATGACAAGCTGGATTATTAGCTATTTCACCTGAGAGCGTACGTAAGGCCAGGTATAGGTTGAAGAAGAAGTTGAATCTAGAGGAAGAGGACCTTTCTAAGTATATGCTTGACTTTTAACTACTTACCTCTTGTCCACCTTTTTGTCCCAAAGTTGGGAAAGGCATTTATTTTAATAGTGTAGGTCCCTTTGTTTTTAGGCGTTTGAAGCTGTTTTCTTTATTGTCTATCCATCTGTCCTCTAATAAAGTTCTTGTAAGTAAAGAAATCGTATAGATTTGTATCAGACAATAAAGCTAAGCATTTCAAATTTTTGTTTTCTTTCTTTCTACTTTTTAGCTTTGTCGTTCTTTTGTTTTTTCTTTGTTCTAGAATACATTTACAAGGTCACACATTGTGTGACCTTTTTTTCTGTCTATATGTTTCATTGAATGGTTAATATTGACATCAATCCTTGGTTTTGATTATTGACAGTTATATGGACATACCACCTTTAGCCCCTTTATTTACTGGCTATTCTTATTTGTCTATCCTTCTGTCCTCCTTGAAATAACTTCTTGGTTAAAATTTGCCATACATTTGTTTCAGATCAAATCACTAGGGGTATTTCTTTTTTCTACTCTTATTTCTCTAATCTCCTCCTTGGTACAACTGATCTGTCTTTGTTCTATTACCAGTTTAGGGTTGCACCGTTAAGGTGCGACCTTATTTTTTGTTTAGAGCTTTCCTTCTGCTTATCCTTATATGCTCTATTCCGTTTGTTTAAATCGGAGTGGAGTGACAATTATATACTACTGTGGATATAGCTCGTTTAAATCACATATTGTATGGAATATGATATTGTCTATTCTTTTGTCCAATAGAGTTATGCTGCCAGGTCCTATTACTTGCGTAATTTAGCACTAGACAAAACGTCTTTTCTTTGTTTCTTATTTCAAAGGTGAGCTTTCCACTCACTTTGCCATCTCTATAGGCCTAATGCCTTAAATCCCAATTCTCCCCCTAAGGAGAATTTAAAAGCCTTTCAAATTTGAAAGGCTTTTACTTTAAATTGAAAAGGACAATTACCATTAGGTAATTGTCCTTTTTATTTGACTATGATGTATGTCGATAGAAAGTTCTATAAAGAACCTTCTCTCAAACTTACATTACATTTATTTTCCAAAGCTTGGTATATTTTACGGATTGCTTGATCTACAATTTTATCCGTAAGTGTTTTCTCTGTATTCTGGAAAACAAAACTCATTGCATAAGATTTTGTTCCCTTAGGTAATTTATCACCTGTATATACGTCAAATAGATCGATTTCCTTCAATAACTTCTTATCCACCTCTTTGGCCACCTTTTCCAGGTCAGCATATTGTACGGCGTCTTGAACTAGTAAAGCAAGGTCACGTTTTACTGCTGGGAATTTAGGAATATCTGTAAATTGAATTTTTTCCTGAAGAATATTCATGATATTGTCCCAGTTGAACTCTGCATAAATAACTTCCTGCTTAATGTCAAACTGCTTAGTGATACTACCTTTAAGGATACCAATTTTAAGTATTTCCTTTTTCTTTACATAATAGCTAATACCATCTAGGAAGCAGGAATCTGTACATGCTTTAAGTTTAGTTCTCGATTTAAGACCCAATCTTTTAAGAAGTGCCTCTGCAGTTCCTTTAAGTTGGAAATAACTTATTTTTTCAACTGGTCGAAGCCAATTTTCATTTTGTGTATTTCCAGTAGCTATAACTGATAAATACTTATTCTCGACATAGCCCTCCCCATATTTGTTATAACTTTTTCCAAATTCAAATAGACGAATATTTCCATGTTGCCTATTTATATTATAAGAAAGTGATTCCAATAGACCAGGTATCAAAGACTGACGCATGAGTAATAGGTCTTGGCTTAATGGATTGAGAATAGCCACTTCATTCTCTTCTTTATTCTCTTCCAACAATGATCTGTAAGCAACCTTGCTTAACGAATTATTCATTGCTTCATGGAAACCTAAAGAAGTCAATTGTTCACTTACAATATTCTCAATATTCAAGGGGTCTATTCCATCAATATGTTCCACTGCAGAATGGAAATTTTTAGGAATCTCAATATTGTTGTATCCAATAACACGCATGATTTCTTCAACAATATCTACTTGTCGTTGAACATCAACACGGTATGGAGGTACACTTAGCGTTAAAATATTGCCTTGATCAGCCGTTATGTTGATCTCTAATAGATTCAAAATTCGTACAATGTCAGCTTTTACAATGTCCTTACCAATTAGGGTATTACCTTTTTCAATGTTATAGTCAAAATTGAAATTCTCAATAGCAGTGGGATAATAATCAGAGCTTTTAGATGTTATGGTAGCACCACAAATTTCAACAAATAAATCGACCGCTCGATTCAATGCCCAGGTAACCGTATTTGGGTCAATTCCTCTTTCAAATCGGAATGATGCATCTGTATTAAGACCAAAGTGTTTACTTGTCTTTCTTACTGATACCGGTTTAAAATAGGCAGACTCAAGGAAAATGGAAGTAGTTTCATCAGAAACTCCAGAGTGATTCCCTCCAAATACCCCAGCAATACACAATGGTTTATCTGAATCACAAATAACCATATGCTCTGCATTTAAGGTTCTTTCCACCTCATCAAGTGTGGTAAGTTTTTCACCTTCTACAGCTTGTCTAACAACGATTTTGTTTCCCCCAATTTTCGATAAATCAAAGGCATGAAGTGGTTGTCCTGTTTCATGTAGAACATAGTTGGTAATATCAACCACATTGTTGATAGCATCAATTCCAATAGTTGCCAATCTCTTTTTAAGCCAGTCTGGTGAATCTGCCATTTGTATATTCTCAAGGCAAATACCGGCATAACGAATACAATTTTCAGTTTCAATTTCGACTGGGTATTCAGCTAGTTGAGAACGGTGTTCTTCATTAACTGTAGGCTTTTCAAAGCTATATTTCTCTGAATAGAAATCGAGGTATACTTTCAAATCACGAGCTACACCAATGTGAGACATACCGTCTGCACGGTTTGGCGTAAGTCCTATCTCAATACAATAGTCGTTTGAAATGTTCAATACTTCCTTTAAAGGAGTTCCTGGAATAGCATCAGCATCCAATACCATGATACCACTATGATCACCATTAAGGCCAAGTTCATCACTAGCACATAACATTCCTAAAGAAACTTCTCCACGGATTTTACCTTTTTTTATTTTTAAAGGTTTGTCCATATCAGAAGGGTATAAAATACTTCCAACCGGTGCTAAAACAACTTTTTGTCCAGCTGCCACATTTGGAGCACCACATACAACTTGAATATTTTCTTCAGTACCAAAGTTTACAGTAGTAACTTTAAGTTTGTCTGCATTCGGATGTTGTTCACATGTAAGTACATGACCAACTATCAAGCCTTCCAATCCGCCTTTGACAGATTCGATTTTTTCAACTCCTTCTACTTCAAGACCTAAATCGGTTAGAATTACAGATAATTCATCTGCAGTTTTTTCCGTTTGTAGATACTCCTTTAGCCAGTTATATGATATTTTCATTCCCTTGGGATTTATTGCTTAATCTGAACCCACAAAAGTAATAATTTATGCTCTAAAGGAGATAGTCATGGCAGGGAAAATAATGGGAGCTACAAAAAAAATAATTTTTGCTATTCCGGTCTCAACTTGAATTGAATTTTTATACCAATTCTGATGTTAAATTGCACATTAAGAAAATGATGATTTTTTGATCTAGGCGAAAAATAAAAATCAAGCATAGCCTTAGCTACGGTTTCTTTTTATTTTGAAGCATTGGTCGAAAAGGCGCATTTTAATTGGGAAATTCAACATTAGAGGTGGTATTAGGCCATAAAAAGCCCCTCATCTTAGGTTAGATGATTAGGGAATAAGGATGTTCCCATTAAAATGGATGTTCAGTAATTATTCAATACTTAGAAATTAATGATAGTAATTATTTACCCATTCTGACATTTGATTTTTTGTCATATTATCAGTGGTAACTACACCCACTAACTTATTTGAAATATCTCTGTGGGATTTAATTTCCTTTTCTAAGTGATTTTTTACGTAAGCAGGGCCAAAAAGAACAATAGAATCTACACCTCCAATTTCAGAAAGAATTTCTTTTAAAAATAGACGTTCCTGATTTTTGAATTTATTATCCTTGTGTTTTTCTTGCTCAAAAGACTGCTCACCAAATCTTCCCATTTGATTTTTTTCACCTGCAAATCGTTCTCTGTGTTCTATTGCAGACTCTAAGGTTTTAATAGAAGTTTCATTTTCCTTCAATGAAATGATTACTGCTTTTTTGGTATCCACCCATATGCCAATTTGATTTTTCATTTCAATCGTTTTTTGATAAACATTAAACTTCATGAATTGGTAGAAATGCTATTTTTATGCCCCGTATTGATAGAACATAAAAACCGATAACTACTTAGTCAAAATTAGCGAATATCCACGATTAAATCTACTATAAGTCGTTGAAAATAAAATGATTATAAGTGAATGTAGCGAATCCGGAATTTTTTGATTGTCGATTAAATTTCTTCTAAATCGGAAACTGGCAACCAGCCAATCATTCCATCAGATAATTTTATTTTTTGCCAACCATTCAATTGCTCAAGAACCTGCATTTTTACTCCCTCATGAAGGATAAAAAGATTTTCTGAATTTTCAGACGGGGCATTTTTGACATTGGTGTTTGTATGAATAAGTATGGCTTCTTTTTTTACAGCCATATCACTTATATAACTCATCGCTAGAAAAGCTGAACTTAAAACAAAACCTAGCAAGCCAAAAACAAAAGTTGATTTCTTAACCCATCGAACGTTGGTGAATATTCTTAGAATTAGAATAATGGAAAATAATACAATTGAAATTAAAGCCCATTTCGCCCAGGTTTCAGGATTATATTTTGCTTTAAACTCAGACCACCATTTTAGTACTGCTGGCCTCGGAAGTTCTTCAATTTCATCAACAATATAACTTCTACTTAAATTTAGGTTAAATAAAAGATCCTCATCTTCATTGTTGATTTTAAAGGCTTTTTCATAATGCAGGATAGCCTTCCCTAATTGTTCATTTTTGAAATAGGCATTTCCTAAATTATAATGAAGCTCAAAAGAACTGTATTGTTGATCCAAGACAGATGTATAATGCATTATAGCATTTTGATAATCGTTTTGTTGATAGGCTTTATTTCCCAATTCAAAACTGCCGTTTGCATCTTGTCCAAAACCGAAAATTGGTAGGAGCGCACAGATTATTAGTACTAATATTCTCATAATAGATTCTCCAATTGTGTGATTATCTCCTTTGATTTTACTAAGTCACCTTCCATTGAACTACTGGATTTAGAAGGACCGTAATTGGCAATTTGACATGTTTCGATAATTGATTCCAGATCAGCAATTAATGAGCCAGGCACTTTTTTATCATTTAAAATGCTTTTAATTTCATCTATCTGGAAATCGGAAATATCCACATTTAGCTTCTCTCTTAAATAATCATAAATCGCGTCCAAACTTTGACTATAGAAGGATGTACTATCTTCCTTTTTAATAAAGCCTTTTGCAATATCAAGATGTTTAAGTGCCTTTCTTCCTGCTTTTTTTATTCGGAGGCTCCTTTCGTCTATTTCCTTATCTAAAATAAATAGTTTGAAGAGGTAAAGTAATACCGCGAAAAGAATGGGACCTAACCACCAAAATATGAATGTATTTCGGTTAAACAGTGTCTCTTTGTCTTTAGAAAGCAAAGTAGTTGGTTTAATGTATAATACATCCTTTCCAATAAATTCTACATTTTCCTTACTGATACTTGTAATGATTTGTTGATGTTGCCCAAGGCCATTGCCTCCAACTTTCAGTGCATAGGATGGACTTTCTAAATGGATATACTTCTTCTTTTTAGGGTCAAAATAACTGAATTGAAGACCAGGTATAGTATAGCTACCTTTATGCCTTGGTATAAGAATATATTGGTCTTCCTTTTTTCCGTTGATTCCTGAACTATAGTAATTAAGCTTATCAGATGTTTTAGGTTCATAAGCTTCAATATCTGGTGGAGTTTTTAAATTAGGAATTTTAAATAAGGGCAAATTCCCTTCTCCACTAAGTTGAACAGCCAAGGATACTGTCTCATTTGTATTGATAGAGTCTTCAGATAGTGAACTTTTGAATGAGAAGTTACCGACAGCACCTGTAAAGTTGGAAGGTTTTCCTTCCATAGGTAAAGGTTTTATTTGGATTTCTCTTGAAGGACTAGTCACTAGCATTTCTTGCTTCTTGGTCATCCACCTTCCCCACATATCTCTTCTTTTGGTTGGAAGACTTACTTGTAGGGTGGTTTCCATAGGATCCAATAGAAGTTTTCCAAATTTCTGAGGGATAAGTATACTCTTTTTGAGAATATATGTTTGATAAGTATTCCCCTTGTATTCTGCTTGACCTAATCTTTGTTTTTGGTTTAATTCTAATTCCTTTTGCCAAAATCCTTTCAGGGAGGGGATTTTATTAAAATTTATATCTTGAATATTTTTGGAAAAATATAAAGTATAGGTTGCAATTATTTGTTCACCTTGATAAGCGGAATTCTTATTTAGCAAAATACGAATGAAAATTTCGTCTTTTAATTCAGATACTGCTATCTCTTCATTCGTTTTTCCCTCAACAACTTGTATGGTAATAGTGTTTGATTTTAAGGTAGTGCTATTCGATTCAATGCTTCCAGCCTCTATAACAAATTTTCCTATTTTTTTGGGTTTTAAAATATAACTGTAAGTAATACTCGATGATCTTTTACCATTAATAATGCTGACTCGACTATTCGGGTTGGGACCGCCAAGAACATGGAAATCCTTAAATGAAGGGCCTTGAAAGTTCGATCCACTGTTGTTTAAGCTATACGAAACTTGAAAGCGCTCATTCTTTTTCACCTTAAACTTTGAACTCTTGGCTACAAAATCACCCTGCCCCAATACGGTCATACTCATAAAGAGAAACAAAATGGAAAATAGGCCATTTGTAAGCCTTATCTGCGGTATTTTACTCATTACCAATCTTTTTCATTTGTTCGTACTCCACCTTTTATTTTTAGGGCTTTGACTTTTTCTTGTGTCTTTTCTTCTGCTTCTTCCAAGGCTTCCAATAATCTTAAAGCATCTTCTCTTGATAATTCACCCTCTTTTGGTTGCGGCTTATCATTTTGTTGATCGCTTTTATCACCATCTTCATCCTGGTCGTCTTTACCATTTTGGTCTTGATCCTTTTCCTCTTCTTCAGATGATTCTTTTTCTGAATCATCCTTTTTTTCATCTCCTTGATCCTTTTGGTCTTGGTTCTGATCTTGGTTCTGATCCTGATTCTGGTCTTTGTTTTGATCCTTGTCCTCGTTTTGATCCTGATCCTGATCTTGGTCTTGCTGCTGTTGTTGCTGAGGCTGTTGTTCAAGAAGCCGCTTCACCATAAGGTAATTATACCTCGCTTCCTGGTCAGCAGGGTTGTTCCGAAGCGCATCCTTGTACGCTTCTAAGGCATCTTCCAAATTTTCTTGTCGGACATAGGCATTTCCTTTATTGAAAAATGCTTTTGATTTTAGTTTTTTGTCTGAACTATTTCTAATTAATTTATCTAAACCTTTAATAGCATCTTCGTATCGCTCCTGTGCATGTAGGCTAGTGGCAATATTGAAGGAGGCAGTATCCGTAGGATTTACCTGATAGGCGCGTCTAAAGGCTACTTCAGCATCGACAAATGAACTGTCTTCATACAATGAAACTCCTTCACGGATCAAAGATCGGTCAGATTCCTGTGCTACTGTACGTTGAACACTGGATATCAAAATGATAAAAAATGCTATATAATAAATGCTATGCTTATTCATTTCCAAACAAGTTCAGTTTTCGTATCCATTTTGTTTTGCTATCGCCTAACATCATATCCAAAAATAATATAATTAAGGCAATACCTAGAAACCATTGAAATTGGTCTTCATAATCCGAAAACTGCTCTGTCTCAGATTCACTCTTCTCCATTTTGTCCAATAGTTCCTTAATTTTCTTAACCGCTTGATCGGTATTTGTACCATCAATAAATGATCCGTCGCCCAATGCAGCTATTTTTTGTAGAACTTCAACATCTAGCTTGGTAACTACTACTTTGCCGTCACGATCTTTTTTGAAGCCTATAACTTCACCATCTTTTTTTATAGGGATGGGTTTACCACCTAAAGTACCTACACCAATAGTATTTACTATTATACCTTTTTCGGAGGCTCTTTTGGCAGCTTCAATAGTTCCTTCTTCGTGATCTTCACCATCTGAGAAAACTAATATACACTGGTTCTTTTTCTCCGTAACATTTTGGAAATATTCTAAAGACATGTCAATGGCACTTCCTAAATCAGTACCCTGTCTTGGAACCAAATCGGTATCTACATTTTTTAGAAATAGTCTGGCTGAACTATGATCCGTTGTTAATGGTAATTGAGGGAAGGCATTACCGGCATAAACCACAATACCAATTCGGTCTGAAACTAATTGATTGATTAATTCAGAAACTATTCGTTTAGATTTTTCTAATCTATTGGGCAGAATATCTTCGGCCAACATACTTTTTGAAACATCAATGGCAAAAACTATATCCACTCCTTCTCTCTTCACTGTTTTTAGCTTTGATCCAATTAATGGATTAACCAATGCAATGATTAACGCTGTTAAAATAAAAAGTATACTAAATAGTTTAATTCCTTCTTTTCGTTTAGATCTGGTATCCGACAACTGATTCCACAGATGTGAATCTGCATATTGTTTGCTTCTTTTTCTTTTCCAAATACCGTAATATGCATACAATGCTATTATTAAAGCAAAGGATATAAACAATCCAAAATATATACTTTTATCTAGTTCAAACATTTAATTAATACCTTTAAGAATGGTAAATTTCAATACAGGAATAAGTAATAAAAGGACAAAAGCGGCTAAAGCAAATGGCCTAAATTTCTCTTGATAGGAAACGTATTTAAATTCCTGAATTTCTGTTTTTTCCAACAACTCAATCTCCTTATATATAGCAGATAATTTTTCATTGTTGGTAGCTCTGAAATAGTGTCCTCCGGTGTTATCTGCAATTTCTTTTAGTAGTTTTTCATCTACTTTAGAATCCATTTGTTGGATGATTTGCCTACCGCCAAATCCAACTCCGGGATAAGGTACCTTTCCTTTTTTACCAACACCAATAGTATAGACCTTGATATTAAACTCCTGGGCTAATTCAATGGCCATATATGGATCAATTAGTCCACGGTTATTTTCTCCATCAGTTAGCAAAATTATAACCTTACTATCGGCTTTACTGTCCTTCAATCTTGAAACCCCAGTAGCTATACCCATTCCAATGGCAGTTCCATCCTCAATTACACCAAACTTGATATTTTTAAGCATGTTTTTTACCAATTTATAATCAGATGTAATGGGACATTGAGTAAAACTCTCACCGGCATAGATCACTATTCCAATTCGGTCATTGATTCTACCTTCTACAAAATCTATCGCAATGTTTTTGGCAGCTTCCAATCTATTTGGTTTGAAATCTAAGGCTTTCATGGAAGTTGAAACATCCATTGCTAAAACGATATCAATACCACTTTTAGTAATACTTTCTACGGTCTCACTTGAAGTTCTTGGTCTCGCTAAGGCAATAACAATTAGACCAAAAGCAAGACTCTTCAAAATGATTGGACTGTGCACTAAATATTGTTTCCAATTTGGCTTTCCAAATTTAGAAGCGGCAGAATGTCCCATATCAGGAAACCAGGTCTTCCTTCTTAGAAAATAACCCAAAGCTAAAATTGGGATTAATACTAAGAGATATAAAAAAGTAGGATTTTCAAATATTTGTTCTTTCAACTTATTCCTCTTTAAGTAATTCTTCCAATTTTGTTTTCAATACAAATCGTTTAACTACTTCCATATAATAGTCACTCGATGAATCGTCAGGGCTACCTTTGGCAAACTTCACCAAATCAGCAGTTGATAGAAATTCATTTAATAAATCTCTGTCATTTGACTCTAAAATATTCTTAAGATCTCTATTGATTTCATCTGTAGTAGATTCCATTGCGAGAATTTCAAACCTATTTTCTATATAGGTTCTTAAGATGTCTGAAAGTTCACTGTAATACGCTTTGATCTCCTCTTTTTGCCAAAGTTCTTTTGTTTTTAAACTTTCTAATTCTCCTAAGGCAATAATATGAGCAGGAATTTTTCGTTCAACAACTTGTACTTTCCCTTTGTTTCCTTTTATCTTTTTCGAGATAAATAGAATAAGAGCTAATAAGGCCAAGGCACCAAGTCCATAAAAAAGATAATTTTTCCAATCTTCCCATCCGAAAGGAATATCAATAGGTTGTTTTATCCCTACCAAGGCATTTTCTTTTTGTAATGGTATACCTAAAACCTGCATGTTTATCTTTTTAGTAAAAAGACTATCAGTACCGTATATGAATAGAGTAGGAGGTATAGTAAATTGCCCGGTATCGAAATGGGTAAGAATAAAATCTTGCCTAATATGAATAGGGTTGGCACTTAATACTTCGTATGGTTTTATCTCAATAATTTCGAAGGAGCCAATACTATCCGATAAAATAGGCCAGTTCAATTCCGGTATTAGTCTAGCTTCTATCCGATAGGCGAATTGTCCCCCCACTAAAATACTATCGGTACTAGTTGTAGCACCTATTTGAATACTTTCCGCTTTAGCAGTGGTAACCAAAATAAATGCTAAGACAACTAAGATCTTTATGTATAATTTCTCTTTCAAAATGGTTTATCTGTGTTTGAAGAATTCCATCAATTTTTTCACATAAGATTCATCGGTTCTTAGTTCAATAGTTCCGGCACCGCTTTTCAAAAATGAATCTTTGAAATATGCTTGGTGCTTATCATACCATTGCTGATAGTTGCTTCTTACTTTTTTACTCGATGTATCTACCCAGAAAGCCTCTTGACTTTCTTTATCTACCATTTTAACTAAACCGATATTGGGTATGGAGGCTTCGTGACGATCAAAAATTCGTACACCTGTAAGGTCGTATTTCCTTCCGGCAATTCGCAAGTTTTTCAAATAATTATCGTCCATGAAGTCAGATATTAGAAAACTAATACACTGTTTTTTCATCACGCCAATTTGAAACTTGATAGCCTCAGAAATATTCGTTCCCTTATTGACAGGTTCAATTTCTATTAGTTCTCGAATGATACGAAGAACATGGCTTTTACCTTTTTTTGGTGGTATGTATTTTTCCACCTGATCTGAAAAGAAAATTACACCAACTTTGTCATTATTCTGCATAGCTGAAAACGCAAGTACTGCACAAAATTCAGTAATGGTCTCCCGCTTATCTTGTAAATGAGTTCCAAAGTGTCCTGAAGCAGAAATATCAACCATTAGCATAAGCGTAAGTTCTCTCTCTTCTTCAAAGATCTTGATATAAGGCTCGTTTAACTTGGCAGTAACGTTCCAATCAATGTCCCGAACATCATCCCCAGGTTCATATTTTCTTATTTCGCTAAACGACATACCTCGTCCTTTAAAAGAACTGTGGTATTCGCCCGAGAAAAGATGATTCGAAATACGACGAGTTTTTATTTCTATTCTACGTACCTTTTTTAAGAGTTCTGCAGTCTGCATGTTTTAATAACCAAATGATTAGAGATTCCTTTACGATAACTTTAGGTAAATCCTAAGGCACTTCTACATGGTTAAGAATTTCATCGATAATATCCTCTGAAGTAATGTTTTCAGCTTCTGCTTCATAGGTAATACCAATTCTATGTCTTAGAACATCATGGCAAATAGCTCTTACATCTTCGGGAATTACATATCCTCTTCTTTTAATAAAGGCATATACTTTTGCTGCTGTAGCTAAGTTGATACTTCCTCTGGGAGATGCACCGAAACTAATGAGCGGTTTCAGTTTGTCCAATTTGTACTTTTCCGGGAATCTAGTGGCGAAAACGATATCCAAGATATAATTTTCAATCTTCTCATCCATGTAGACCTCCTTAATAGATTCTCGTGCTTTAAGTATCTCCTCAACAGTTACCACCGGATTTACTTTATCCCAAGATCCGTTTAGATTAGCACGCATGATAGCTCTTTCATCTTCTTGTTCTGGATAGGTGATTACTACCTTTAACATGAAACGGTCCATTTGAGCTTCAGGCAGTGGGTACGTTCCTTCTTGTTCTATTGGGTTTTGAGTAGCTAAAACCAGGAAAGGTTCTTGCAATTTAAAAGTCTTATCTCCAATGGTCACTTGCTTTTCAGCCATAGCCTCTAAAAGCGCACTCTGAACTTTGGCTGGAGCCCTGTTAATCTCATCTGCTAGTACAAAATTGGCGAAGATTGGTCCCTTCTTGATAGCAAATTCATTTTGTTGCATATTGTATATCAGCGTACCAATAACATCGGATGGTAGTAAATCCGGTGTGAACTGTATTCTGCTAAAACTTCCGTGAATGGCTTCCGAAAGAGTTTTTATGGCTAGTGTTTTTGCCAAACCTGGAACACCTTCTAATAGGATATGACCAGATCCCAATAATCCAATAAGTAACCTGTCAACCATGTGTTTTTGTCCAACAATAACCTTGTTTATTTCCATGGTTAATGTTTCTACAAATGCACTCTCTTCTTTTATCTTCTCGTTAATTGAACGTATATCTACTGTTTCCATAATTTTATTTAAACTCTAAACTCTAAACTCTAAACGCAAACTTAAAAGTTTTTGTTTAGCCTTAAGGGGCAATTAGCAGTTAAAAAAAGTTAAACTAAAGGGGGTAAGTGTATTAGTTAAATCTCTTTGCTAAAAATAAATTTGATTTATTGAAAAAAACGTTCGCAAAATACAAATTAAAGATAAAAATGTCAAGGCTACAGCCCTTATAAAATCATCGTTTTTAGGCTATTTAACATAAAAGGCAAGAGGGGTAGAATTTTCTGATTTATTTTGAGAATTTGAATAAGATTGTTCGTCGGATTTTGACTGATTTACGAACTCAAACTTTAGTTGATTATTGTATGCCAATGTTGAGAATTAAAGCTCTTTAACAAAGAAAAATTTTGCTATATGCTAAATATATGTATATTTGGTTCAATAATTGATACTCCAAGTATCGTCTAACCAAAACAAAATAGCCTATCGAAACAATTCTACTTTATTAAACGATTTTTTTAATTTTTTTTAAGCAAAGTAGATTATGGCTGTTGTAAAAGTAGCGGATAAAGTGCTGGTCAGTAACTTTATTAAAGGCGATCAATATGCAATTTCTGTTCTTATTGAAAGACATAAGAGCAAAATTTTCAACTACATTTTTTCTAAAGTAAGGGATGAGGCGCTGTCTCAGGATATCTTTCAGGATACTTTTGTTAAGGTTATTAAAACCTTAAAGCAAGGAAAGTACAATGAGGAAGGTAAATTTACACCTTGGGTAATGCGTATTGCGCATAACTTAGTGATAGATCACTTTAGATGGCAAAAGAAAATGCCTTTGGTAAGGCCAAATGCAGAGTTCAATATCTTTGATGTTTTGGGAGATGAATCTCAATCCAAAGAGAAAGAGATCATTGATATTCAAATTGCTAAAGATTTAAAAAATCTAATAGAGTATTTACCTGAAAACCAAAAACAAGTGTTGGTTATGAGGATGTACAATGAGATGAGCTTTAAAGAGATCGCAGAACATTTTGACATTAGTATTAATACAGCACTAGGTAGAATGAGATATGCTTTGATCAATCTAAGAAAACTTATTGCAAAGCATAATGTTGTTTTAATTGAAAGGTAATTGAAACTCAAATTAAAATAAAAGGTATTTTTTAGAATTAAAATACTAAACAGACTATTCGTGCGTTATTGATTTAAACTAAGGATAAAATTAAATAACGTATGAATAAATTTTCTACTCTAAAAATTGATTTATTAGACCAGTGGATTGATACTGAATTACAGTTGGTTAATTCTGAAATCAGAACCCGGACGGAAAAGTTACCTTCTAATGAATCTATCGAATTTCTTAAACAATTCGCCGCTGGATATTTTCCGGTTGAATCGAAAGATCTGGAATTCGAATGTATGCTTAATTAAAAAAAAAAGACTGCTTTTAGCAGTCTTTAATTTTTTATCGCAATACAAGAGATTTCTATATTCAAATCTTTTGGAAGTCTTGCTACTTCTACACATTCTCTTGCTGGTGGATTTTCTGAAAAATATTCACCATATACTTCATTGATCAAGCTAAATTGTCCCATATCCTTTATGAAAATGGTGCATTTTACAATGTCTTGCATTGTAAACCCTGCTGCATCTACAGTAGCTTTCATATTATTCAGAACTAAACGAGTTTCCGCTTGAATTTCTGAAATCTCTAATTCTCCAGTTGCCGGGTTTATTGCTATATTCCCAGATGAATAAAATTGATTACCAATAGCGATAGCCTGACTATAAGGTCCAATAGGTTTTGGAGCTTGATCTGAAGTGATAATTTTTTTCATAATTTAATGTTAGTGCCAAAAAGACTACCCAGGTGATATAAAATACAATCTTGGATAGTGCATTCAATAGCAATGATTATTTTTGCTAAATATAATTCAAAAAATTGTGTTGAAAATAGCGCTTATAGATAATTATGATTCGTTTACCTATAATTTAAAACATTATTTGGAAACAGATGCTGAGGTAACTGTCATACGAAATGATAAAGTTGTAATGGACGCTTTACTTTCCTATGATTTGATAGTGTTGTCACCCGGTCCCGGTTTGCCAAAGGATGCCGGGAAATTGATGGAGGTAATTGCTACCTATTATAATAGAATTCCCATATTGGGTATTTGTCTTGGAATGCAGGCTATTTCTGAATTTTTTGAGGCTAGGTTATACAATTTGAAATTTGTGAAACATGGTTTATCTTCTAAACTTTCATGGTACGATAAGGAAGCTGTTCTGTATAATGGTTTAACTGGGGACATTCAGGTGGGCAGATATCATTCTTGGGCTGTAGATCCGGAATCGCTACCCAATCATTTGGAAATAACTGCCCGTACTGAGGATGCTATTATGTCTATTGTGAGTACAAAGTACCCTTTAACGGGTATTCAATATCACCCCGAATCTATATTGAGTCCGAAAGGAAAACAAATCCTGAAAAATTGGTTGGAGCAGTATAAGACAGAGAGGTGAATGGTTTACTTTCACTTAGTACTTTTTACCAAGCACCAAGTGCTTATAGCCTAGTGCCTGAAACAAAAAAAAGGCTTTCCATTTGGATAGCCTTTTTTTTGTTTCAATATTAGAATCCCCAATTAACCCCAAGAGATGGGATAATAGGTAATTGATCATTTCTTTCTCTATTGTCCTGGTCGTAATAGAAAATATTCTTTCTATTATAGATATTAGTTATACTCAGGTTACATTCTAAAGTTTGGTTTTTACCAAACTTATATTTTTTAGAAACCGCAGCGTCAAATCTATGGTAGTCAGGTAATCTACCGCTATCCAGTTCTTTATAATATGAAGTCATTTCTCCATTTGAGTTGGTGTAATTACTTCCTACACCATCTATAGAAGTAAGTTCATAGTTTCCTCCGATTTGGGCAAATGGGAATCCACTTCCATAATTCCATCTTGCATCTACATTCCATGAATTATTTTCTCCAAAAGTATATGAACCTGTAAGGTTGATGGTATGTCTTCTGTCGTAATTCGGATGATAGGTAGTGGTCTCATTTTGTAGCTTCACATATCCTAAGGAGTAGGTTCCGGAAAATACAAATTTCTTAAATCGATAATTGGCCACAAAGTCAACACCGTACGCTTCTCCTTTTTCATATAAGAAATCGGTAGCTGATGTAGCTCCGCTGGTAGACTTTAATAAGTTTAGGTTAATCAATTGATAGAAGTCCTTAAGGTATCCTTCTACATTTAATTCCAGGTTTTCAGAAAGGTCCAACTCAAATCCGGCAATCACATGTACTGCTTTTTGTAGTCCTGAAGAAATAGTTTTACCATCAAATTCATCTGGTAAATCTGTTGGTGAAGAAAGGTAACCATTAAATAGGTTGATTACCTCATTTGTATTGTCTGCAGCAACTAAGTTCTGCGAGTAAAGACCTCCAGACGTTTTGAACCTAAGGTTTTCATTTGCATTGTATTTAATACCAATTCTTGGTTCCAACATAGCCTCTCCTAACTCAGAAAAAGAGCTTAAACGTATACTTGGTTCAATTACCCATCTTAAATTATGGTATTTGTACTTAGCATATACTCCCAATCGAGTAGTATTGTCTGAGATATCGAACTTCTCTTTGTGGATATTTGTGTAGTTGAAGCTAGTCTTTCCTCCCCCAAATTGAAGACCACCACTGAAAGAAGTGTTTTGAGATAATTTTCTTTTTAATTTAAATTTAAATCCGAAGTCAGTAATTTCACTGGTTTTTGGTTCAGAATCTATATATTCATTATCCTGGTTCAGTACCTTGTTATTTTGGTTCATTTGGAATGTTGAAGAAGCGAAAGATAAATTTATGATGGTAAGAGAGTTTGGCAATACCAAAAAGGCATTCCCTCCAAATCCATTCGAATTCCAGTCGAAATTAGTTTGGGTAGCATAATCCACCTTATCATCAAAGTTAAATCCAAATACACTGAATTTACTCCCTGTATTACTTCCTAAAGTTACTTTACCATAGAGGTCATTATAACTAAATGGTAAACCATTTTCGTCATCCTTTGCATAAGAATAAATGCTCTTGGAAGTTTGATCCAGATAAGAAGTTTTGGCACTTAAAATAAATGTACTATTTGATAATTCTTTAGAGTTCGAAAGTGGACCTTCAAGACTAAGTTTTGCACCAAAGGTGTTCATCCCTATATTACCTGCAATTCGTTTCTTATTACCATCTCTTGTTTTGATATCTATTACAGAAGAGATACGTCCGCCATATTCAGCACCAAAACCACCCGTATAAATATCTGCAGTCTTGATGATTTCAGTATCAAATACTGAATTAAACCCTATGCTGTGAAAGGGATTGTAAATGACCATGCCATCCATCAATACTTTATTGTGTACCGGTTGTCCACCACGTATATATAATTGACCACCTTGGTCACCTGTAAATACTACACCGGGAAGTGATTGTATGTACTGAGCTAAATCTGCTTCACCTCCAATGCTTGGCATTCTTTTAATGCTTTTTGGAGTGATGTTTATTTTAGAAATATTAACCTCTGTTTTCTTATCTTGTGCTTTAGAAGATAGCACGATTTCGCCTAACTCCTCGCTAGCTGCATCAATATATAGCTTTAAAGAAAGAGTTTTCCCTTGTTTTAATGTAATCTTTTCCGAATAGTCTTTAAACCCAATAGAACTTACCTTAATAGTGTAAGTGCCTGCTTCAATTTTATTAAAGGCGAAAAAACCATTTACATCGGTAGAAGTACCAATTTTTAACTCTTCAAGAAGTACATTGGCAAAAAGTGCTGGTTCTCCGGTTTCCTTTTCATAGACGAATCCTTTAATAGTTTGAGCCATCATTTGGCCAGTCATTAAAAGAAATAATATAAGACTAAGAGGGTGTTTCATTGCTTATTAAATTTTTAAAACAGCTCAAATATAAACTATTTAGAAATGGAGCGTATGGTTTTTTCTTACTTATTGAAATCGAGTATTTAATTTTTGAAAAATTAGGATGCCATAGGTTTTATTAAATAGTGCAATGAAGGTTTTTTTGATTATTAATATTAGAATTATTATTTTGAACCTCATTGAATGGATACCCTCTTATATTGAGTTAATTAAATGACTAATTTTGATTTATGGAAGTAAGTAATGGTTCATTTTGGAGATCTTTTTTGGGAATTTTTGTAGGTTTTTTATCGGCCCTTATCATTATCCAATTTCTAGAAGGTTTAGGACATCGTATTTTTCCTATGCCTGAGGATTTGAACCTTGAAGATATGGAAGCCTTTTCGAATTATGTAAAACAATTGTCTTTCAAGGAACTCTTACCTGTTCTATTAGCTCATTTTCTGAGTGCATTTATAGGCTGTATGATTGGGCTAAAAATAGCACGAGGTGCTAAAATTGTAGCCTATTTTGTTGGAGGACTTGTTTTGTTAGGTGCTCTAATGAATTTGTATCTAATTACACATCCTCTTTGGTTTATGGTGGCAGATGTCTTGTTGGTAATTATAGGAGTTATTTTAGCTTTAGGTAAAAAGAATTAATTTCTACCAGATCTAAACTTAAAAGAAAGTCCGAAGCTTAGATTAAAGATTCTATATAGGGGAAAAGTACGTCTATTTTTATACCACGAAAAAATATACAAGTCATTTGCACCTAGTTCATAATAAAATTGAATACTACTTAAATTGGACTTGTGGATATGTTTACCAATCCTGCTACTGATGTAGGGAGCTATTCTTATTCCTATGGGCCACCAATAGTATTCAGGTGGATAAATGCTTGTGTCTCTATATTTATTCAAATTATCTCCCAAAGCGTGATAGAAATTCAATCCAATGCCAAAGGGTTCTATAAAATATTCAGTATTAGGAATTGTATATTTAAATGGAAAATAAGCAGTTTTTAAAGCCACTGTCGTAATATTATCTCCTCCCACTTCTTCAGGTAAATATCCTAGAAATAGATCAAATTCTACATTTTCATTTTTGAAAAAATCTTTACCTACACTTACTGAAAAAAGTCCTATTTCACCGGCGAAATGAAGCTTATAGTGGTCTGGAACAACCCATTTTTTGAAATTGGATTGTTGTGCCAGGCATGATTGCGTTATACACAACCAACAGAAAGGAAGTAATAGATAGTACTTCATCATATATCCTTTATCTCATAACTAAATCCATCTGTCCAAATCCTAACAACCAGATAGTGTCCTTTGCCAGTTGAAAAGGAATTTAGATAAGTAATTCCACCAGGATACGGTTGTAATTCAGAAAAATCGTGGTAGTGGCCGTTTAGCGAAAGTAAAGTTTTTTTCCATTTCACAAGTGTTTCTGAAAATGCGGTTTCTAAGCTAGTATCAAAATCTCTGTCATACGGAGGAACATGACCAACAACAAGCGCATTTTTATATTCATTGGTTTTTGATAATTCATTGTTAAGCCATTCAATATCCGGAACGAGCCCATTAAATTGGGATTCTCTACTGTTTGTGTTGATCATTATAAATTTGAAGCCCTTGTATAAAAAGGTATAATTAAAGTCGCCAAACATTTCCTGGTAAATAAATTCTCCATTGTATAGAAAGTCGTGATTGCCTATGACGCTTAAAAATGGAACGTTCAGCCTTTTTAGTACTTCCAGCATCTCTTCAAACTCAAGGTTTAATCCAAAATCTGAGAGGTCTCCAGATATAATTACAAATTCAATCTTTGGGTCTTGGTTTATTTTTTGAACGATTAAGTTTGTTTCGTCATAAAAGCGTTGGGTATCTCCTATAAATGCAAAGACGGCGGTATCTCCTTTAAGTCCATTAGTGGTAAGTAGTTGAATGTTTTTGTCATTCATATTCCTGTCTTCCGCATCCACATCAATTTCATAAGGGGAATAGTTAATACAGGAAGTTAGTAGTTGTAATAATAGGATGATATGTAAGTATTTTTTTTTCATAACCTGAATACCGATAACGTCTATTTTAATTTTTAAATAGATTCGGTTCATGGTCGTTCAAAATATTAAATCATCGTTTCTAATTGTTATTGAATAGTAAAATTACGAAATACTACTTACGAATTCAAATAATTGAATATTAATGGTTTAGTGTGTTTTTGGAAGTTGTTTACCCAAATTAAGGAGTTAGTTGTAATAATTGGACTAAGACTTGGTTAAAAAACTAAGGTAAAAACGAATGAAAGTGGCTTAGTTTGGTTAATTTCATACATTAATTTTATAAGTTTGTGGCGGAAAATATAGAATCATGGAACAATTGCTATCAAAGCGCGTATTAGAGATGGAAGAATCGCAAACAATTGCGATGTCTCAAAGGAGTAGAGAGATGAAAGAGAAGGGGATAGACGTAATAAGTCTAAGTCTTGGGGAGCCGGATTTTAACACTCCTGATTTCATTAAGGAAGCTGCAAAAAAGGCTATTGATGATAATTTTTCACATTATACAGCCGTACCAGGTCTTCAAGAAGTTAGAGAAGCTGTTTCTGCGAAATTTAAGAGAGACAACAACCTTGATTATCCGGCAGATTGTATTGTAATTTCTACAGGTGCAAAACAATCCCTTGCTCAGATGATGATGGCTCTTGTAAATGCAGGTGATGAAGTGATACTTCCTGCTCCTTACTGGGTTAGTTATAAACAAATGACTGAGCTAAGTGAAGGTACTATTATTGAAATTCCAACGGAGGTAGAGCATGATTTTAAGATTAAGGCTGATGCTTTAGAAGCAGCCATTACCGACAAAACAAAAGTTTTCCTATTCAGTTCACCTTGTAATCCTAGTGGTTCGGTATATAACCATGAGGAATTAGCTGAATTGGTAGCTGTATTCGAAAAGTATCCAAATATCATTATCATATCAGATGAGATTTATGAATTAATAAATTTCACAGGTAAGCATGCAAGTATTGGAGCTTTCCCATCTATGAAAGATAGGGTAGCTACTGTAAATGGTATGTCTAAAGGATTTGCTATGACAGGTTGGCGTTTAGGATATGTAGGTGCTCCAAAATGGTTAGCAGAAGCTTGTTCTAAGATGCAAGGGCAAATTACTTCAGCAACATGTGCTATTACTCAAAAGGCTAGTCAAGCTGCACTAGAGGCAGACCCTTCGGAGATGGATTTTATGCGTGAGACTTTCTTGAGAAGACGAAATTTCATACTTTCACGTTTAGAGAAAATGACCGGTTTAAAGGCGAGCATTCCTGAAGGAGCCTTTTATGTTTTCCCTGATGTGTCTTATTTCTTCGGGAAAAGTTACAATGGGAAGATCATCAAAAATGCTTCAGAACTGGCTGAGTTTTTACTGATGGAAGGGCATGTAGCAACGGTAAGTGGATCCGCATTTGGATCACCAAAATGTATACGTATTTCCTATGCTGCCGCTGATGACTTATTGGTAAAAGCCATGGATAGAATTGAGGCTACATTGGCCAAATTAAACTAGAAATATTCACTTGTTAGAATTCTTCAAAAATATAGCACAAAAAAAGGTATTGATCATCGGAGATTCGATGGTCGATGCCTATATGTGGGGAAAAGTTCATAGGATGAGTCCTGAGGCCCCGGTTCCTGTTTTGGATATCCACACCAAAGAAAATAGATTGGGTGGAGCAGCAAACGTAGCATTGAACGTAAAATCACTAGGTGCTTTACCAATCTTATGTACAATGATTGGTGCAGATCAAGATGGATTGGAGTTTAAACGTTTGCTGGATGAGGCTGATTTAAATTCAGAAGGACTGTATATTGAAGAAGGAAGAAAGACAGCCGTTAAAACTAGAATCATCAATGACAATAAGCACTTATTGCGTATTGATGATGAACATATAGAAGATTTAGAACACAAAGATTCCTTTCTTTCTCTTGTAAAAGATATTCTAGGCAAGCATGAAGTCGATGTAGTTATCTTCGAAGATTATAATAAAGGGTTGTTAACAGCTGAAATTATAGAAGAAAGTATTCAGCTATTCAAGTCGAAAGGTATCCCCATGATTGTGGATCCTAAAAAGAAGAATTTCCTTGAGTATCAAGGAGTAGATATCTTCAAGCCTAACTTGAAAGAGCTAAAAGAAGGTCTGGAATTGGAGTTTGATCAAAAAGATCCTTTAGCCTTGTCTGATGCTGTAAAACAGTTGAAAGATGAAATAAACTGTGCTGCAGTATTGTTAACCTTGTCAGAAGATGGAGTGTTTATAATGAATAATGCAGGATATTACACTGAAAAAGCCAAGGAGAGAAATATTATAGATGTAAGTGGAGCGGGAGATACTGTTGTTTCAGTAGCTGCAATTGCTTTGGCTAATAAATTGTCTATTAAAGATTTAGCACGCATTTCTAATATCGCTGGTGGATTGGTTTGTGAAAAGGTAGGTGTAGTACCAATTGATAAATTAGAATTAAAAGAAGAGGTTGAAAAAATATTATTGTAGTTTTAATTGTTAGAAAATCCAACGAAAGGGATGCCGTGCCATTAGTATTGTAGCGGATTAAATATTCAGTATATGTCATTTCAAGACTTTAGGGAAAAAGTAAATCTAGCACTATACGATTCTAAAAAGAAAGTATTACACAGTCTACAGATAACCAGTTTGTTTGTCTCTTTAATTGTGGTAATATTGATGATTATAGCTTTTGGATTTCCCTTGAAAGCAGAACAAAAAGCTATTTTAATTATCCTGGTAAAAGCCAGTTTGTGGTTTTACGTACTTAAATATATCACTTCCATCATTTATAGTTTTCAACCCTTAAAATTATTGAGGGAAACCCTGTTTGAAGGGGTGTTGATGCTTTTATTAACGGTGAATTTTATTTCGGGTTTAGTCTTTGAGAAATCCTTACTATCGTTCCTGACAGAGCAGTTGAAGGTGTTAAACCTGACGGATTTCACTATCTTTTTTATCCAGGCTTATTTTTTAATTATTGTTTTACTGGAAATCGGTAAAGCAGGTGCATTAATTAAGAATATCCGCATGAACCCTCAGTTTATGCTGATACTCTCCTTCCTTATATTAATTACAGTTGGTACGCTATTACTAATGATGCCTGAAATGACTGTCATGGAAGGTAGTATGGGTTTTATGGATTCCTTATTTACTTCCATTAGTGCATCCTGTGTCACTGGATTGATTGTGGTAGATACCGCAAATTATTTCACCTTTAAGGGGCATTGCATTATCATGGTGTTGATCCAATTAGGTGGTTTGAACATCGTTTCCTTTGCCTCCTTATTTACTATTTTTAGTAGGAGTGGGATAGGTATAAAACATCAAAGATTGATACAGGATAGTTTCGATTCTAGTTCCTTATCAGACAGTATGAGTTTGTTAAAAAGAATCTTCTTTTTTAGTTTTGTTATTGAGTTGATAGGTTTTTCTGCACTGTATTTCAGTTGGCATGACGCTATAGATTGGGCAAGTAATACGGATAAAGTATTCTATTCGGTTTTCCATTCGATATCAGCATTCAATAATGCAGGATTTTCTTTATTCAGTAATGGATTATACGAAGAATTTGTTCAACAATCCTATACCTTGCATTTGGTATTGGTAGGACTTATCTTCTTTGGATCCATCGGATTCGCTTCTATTTTAGACATGTTTGGAATTCGTCAGATGAGGGAGCGTATTCGTAAGCCGTGGAAAGGCTATAAATTAGAGACTAAAATTGCATTATATAGTTCATTGACCCTATTGACTATGGGTACCCTTGTATTTTATGGGTTAGAAAGTCAAAAGGTAATGGATGGAATGGGTACAGGTGAAAAATGGATTACTTCCTTATTTCAATCCATGACGGCCCGTACTGCCGGATTCAATACGGTAGACTTTAGTTTAGTCTCTGTTCCTATGTTGTGTTTCTTCCTGTTATTAATGTTTGTGGGTGCCTCCAGTGGATCTACCGGTGGTGGGATCAAAACATCTACCGTTGTATTGCTTATTTTTAGTTCCATAAGTACACTTACCGGGAAGAAAAGCTTGGTGATTGGTAAAAGGAAAATATCCATAAATTTGGTGAACAAGGCTTTTTCATTGTTTTTATTTGCCATATCGACTATCTTTGTAGGCGTATTTGTTTTAACGATTACCGATTCCGATAAGGATTTGATTGATTTGGTTTTTGAAGAGGTTTCTGCCTTTGCAACAGTTGGTTTATCAACTGGAATTACCTCTTCCTTATCTACCGGTGGTCGGATTGTCATTATGATAAGTATGTTTATGGGTAGGGTTGGATTGTTGACTTTAGCCTTTGCCATGGGTAGAGCTACTAAAGTACCAAGGCTTGAATATCCGGGAACACATATTTCAGTAGGTTAAAAAAAAATTGTTTTATGATTAGGCATAAAGTAAAGGGAAAGCGGTTCACTTTATTATTGATTCTGGGAATATTTAGCTTTCTAAGTGCATGGAGTCAGGAATATCATTTCATTGCTGAATATGGTATCTTTACCGATAAATACCAAGATCTAAATAAGGTAGAAACCCATGTCGATTCTTTTGAATATCGTTTAGATGTACCTTTAAGAGATGGAATGCTTTTGGAAGTCAATATGGGCGTTGAATGGGACGATATCGATAAGAATACACGAAAGGTAGTAAAAGCAGTAATAACGCGTCCTTATGATCCTCCTTTACGTTTAGTGAAAATGGATAAAGTAAAGTTTTCGGGATCAAAAAGATTAAAATCTTTGTTGTTTAAAGGGGTTTTTAGATCTGGTTCAAAATTGGTTCGTGTAGATATGTACCTCCCACTTCCTAAAATATAAATTATGGCACTGATAAAAGAAGTAGAAGGGAAAGGACCATCTATACCAGAAGATTGCTATTTGGCTGAAAACGCTACAATAGTTGGAGATGTACAGATGGGAAATCAATGCAGTGTTTGGTTTAATGCTGTAGTACGTGGAGACGTTCACCGTATAGAGATTGGAGACCGTGTAAATATTCAGGATGGAGCCGTTGTACACTGTACCTATAAGAAGTTTAGTACTAAGATTGGAAACGATGTAAGTATTGGACACAATGCAATAGTACACGGTTGTGAGATAAAAGATAATGTTTTGATAGGAATGGGAGCCATCGTGATGGATGGTTGTGTAGTGGAATCGAATTCGATTATTGCTGCCGGTTCCGTTGTTACACAACATACCCATGTAGAAAGTGGCTGTATCTATGCCGGAGTACCCGCAAAATTGGTTAAAAAGATAGATGCCGATCAAATCAAAGATTTGGTGGAAGGTATTGCTTCCAATTATATAAAATACTCAGGTTGGTTTGATGAGACTTTGAAAGGGTCTTGATTGAATTAATCAACTGTATGAAGTATTTAAAGAGATCAATTTTATTGATCTCTTTTTTTTTGCTTTATAACCGTGGTTGGTATTGTTGAAATGCCGTTTGCCTGAGCATCCTCAGCGATCTGTGTAATTTAATTAACAACAAGCAGTGTCTCCACATTTTTTATCTGCCTGAATTGGCGGACAAGGGACTGTTCCATAGGAACAATACACACAGCAATCGTTATTTATTGGTTTTAGCAAGGTTTTACACTTGGAGCATTCATAGAAATACTGACAAGCATCGGTGGGCATTTCTTCCTCTTTTTGAAAGCCACAATTAGGGCAGGTTATTGTGGATTTTGTGATGGTTTTCATTGTTGCTTACTTTTAATAACCGTATATCCGGTAGAATTAATGGCTGATTGAATATTTTCAGCTGTTGTTTTTGTTTGATCAAATTTTATGATCGAATTTCCTGCATCATAGGAAGTTTGAATGTTGATAATTCCTTCCAATTGATTTACGGCATAATTCACATGTTCCTCACAGGAAGAACAGGTCATACCTTCAATTTCTACAGCTAAAGTTTGTACATTTTTTGCTTCAACAATTAGCACTTCTTTTTTCGTGTCCGGATAAAATACGGAACCATAATAAGGGAAGGCTAACATGACTGCGGCAAATACGGTAACCAGGCCAAGGAATGTTTTACTTTGCATAAAGGGCTTTTTTTCGTCCTCTTCACAGTCGCAATCAATTTCCTTTTGAGGTTTTAATTTAAGGTACCAGGCAAAAGCTAAAATAACTACTGTAATAGCAATTAAATAGGGGCGAAAGGGGTCTAACCAGGCAAATGTAGAGGCCAATCCCGATGCTCCCGATACAACAGCTAGTACAGGTGTGATACAGCATAAGGATGCGCCAATAGCTGTTATAATACCTGTAAATAGTATCTTTTTGTCTTTTTTCATTCGGACTCAATTAATGGGTTAACTTCTATAAGGTCTAAAATAGATTGATAGATAGCGGATGCATTCATTGTAAGAGAATAATATATGATTTGCCCGTTTCGATCAGCGTAAATCATATTTCTATCTTTTAGTTTTCTAAGATGTTGAGAAATTGCTGAGACATTCATGTTGAGAATATCGCTTAAATCGCAAACACAAAGCCTTCCTTCCTGTCTGAGTAAAAACAAAATGCTCAATCTCACATTGTTTCCCGCCAAACTCAATGCATTTGATAAAGTACCTAGTGAAAGTTCGTTCTCCTCAATTGTTTTTTTACACCGATTGATTTGCTCAATATTGGCATCTACCCGAATACATGCTTTGTTTTCCATACTACAAAGTTATGCATTATTTAGTATTTAAGCAATTGCTTAAATAAGGAGAATAATCAGGGATATGGCAAATTTATACCTGGTAATCATTAGTAAACAGATCGAGTTATAATCGAACAAAAAAAGACAACAAAGCCCATCCGGAATATTCCAGATGGGCTTTGTTTATTTTACTATTAATTTAGGACTTCTTATGTAGACTCCTCTTAATTTTCCTGAACAGACTCATTTATCGTATTTGCGGCTACCAAACTAGTTACCATATCATTTAGCATGCTACTAGCTGCATTGGGGTTGTTAGGTAACAAAATAAGGTTCGATTTAGTACCGGAACCTATACTTTGTAAGGTATCGTAATGCTGGGTAATAACGATTAAAGCTGAAGCTTCCTGGCTGTTGATACCTGCTCTGTTCAGTACATCCACACTTTCTTCCAATCCTCTGGCGATTTCTCTACGTTGGTCGGCAATCCCCTTCCCTTGTAGTCGTTTACTTTCTGCTTCGGCCTTCGCTCTTTCAACAATCAAGATACGTTCAGCATCCCCTTCATGTTGAGCAGCGATTTTTTCTCTTTCCGCTGCATTTATTCGATTCATAGCAATCTTCACATTTTCGTCAGGATTAATATCTGTAACAAGTGCCTTTATGATATCATATCCATAGTCAAGCATAGCTTGTTTAAGATCACGCTGAATAGCTATGGCAATTTCTTCCTTCTTTACGAATACATCATCCAATATCATTTTTGGAACCTCTGCACGCACTACATCAAAAATGAAGGCAGTAATTTGCTCATGAGGATTTTGAAGTTTATAAAAGGCATCGTACACGTGGTCCTTTCTAATTACAAACTGAACAGAGATTTTTAAATGAACAAAAACATCATCTTTTGTTTTTGTTTCTACTATGACATCCAATTGTTGAATACGTAGGCTTAGTTTACCTGCAACTTTATCAACGATCGGTATTTTTAATTGAAGTCCAGCACCTCTAATACTTTGATATTTACCAAATCGCTCAATTACAGCACTGGTTTGTTGTTTCACCACAAATAAACCACTCAATAAAAGGACTGCGGCAATAATTATAATAACGTAAGTTTCGTACATGTTTTATTTTTTAAAAGTTTAAGAATCCTAAGGTACATTGAAATCACTATTATTTCAATTAATCGACTAGTTAAATATAGTTAGGAGATAGCTCCCGAAATAAACCGAAGATTAGCAGATGTTGGTACTAATAAATTGGAAACATTGGATAATAATATGACAGATAAATTGTATTATCGTTCGCAAGAAAAATAACTGATTAGGAATCCTAATTTTAAAGCTTCGGTCGATGAAAATAGAATATGTATTGGAAGGGAGTGATTTTTTAGATTTAATGCTTTTTCAAGCTTCCAAATCTGAAGATATTGAAAGACGGAAAAAGAAGGGATGGATCATTCTAACCCTAAGTTCTATTATATTAACCTTTTACTTTTTTAAATGGGACAATATCCCAATGACACTATATTTTGGAGCGGTGTCCATCCTTTTAGGAGCCTTTTTTCCAAGTTATTTTAAATGGAAATATAAAAGACGGTATACGAAACACATCAATAAGAATTTTTCAGAAAGATTTGGTGAAAAGGAAATCTTTGAAATAAATGAAAGAGAAATCTTTTCGAAGGATAAATTTGGAGAAGGGACGGTAAATTTATCTGAAGTAGAAAGAGTGGATGAGACACAAAAACATTTTTTCTTAAAGGTTTCCAATGGCATGTATTTAATCATACCAAAGGATAAAATACAGGAACCAGAAATCCTGGGTTCCGAATTTGAAAAACTGGGTATCGATCGAATCCAGGATTTAACCTGGGAGTGGTAAAAGGATTTTTTTTTTTTTTTTGAATCGGAATAATTTTAATTTATTTATTTGAACGGTACCGATATAGAATATCAGATACGTCGTGTATTCTTTTCCAATTTTGTGGCCTTTCAAAATCCTGTCCCGATTTAAGCACTTTTGCTTTCGGGTATAGATTTTTAACTTCTTTCCAATTTGTGTCTTTCCAATTATCCTTACTCATTTCCAAAAGTGGGACATCTTTAAGTGCCCCAGACACTGCTTTTCCTATCAATGGCCACCACAAACTTTCTGTTTCCCTATCCCAAAGAATAAATCCATCTAAGCCATTCCATATATCGGCATCGTAATACGTATAACCACTTAATGCAAAAGTTAATTTGGTATTGCCATAGCTTCGTTCGTAAATTGCACCTAAATCAGCTAGAATACAATAAGCAGCCATGATTGGTTTCCCGTTTAGCACATCGTTTACTACTTCATGACGGATAAGATCCCTAACAGCATAGGCTTTGACATCAGGTCCCGAATAAGCCAATAAAAATCTTGAGTTATCCAGCCAAAGATGATCTGCCTCTTGCACGGAAATAAATTCCGGTTCCAACAAGGCAGGAAATGCTTCTCTACCTAGACCGTAATGATATTGCTCCTCTTTCAGGTCACAATTACTTATATCAAAATGTTGTCTGTTATCGGTTCCTCCATACAACATCTTTTTTCCATTCATTGTAAAGAATTTACCGTTTTTCAGAGCTGAAGGCCTTTGCCAATTTTGTTCTGAAAAAGTATTTGGAGATTTTGATTCGCTTACATTTTGATACTTATCGCTTGTAAATAAAATAGTGACAAGGAGTAAAATTAGAACTCTCATACTATTGTTTTATGAAACTAAGGGGAGAAATATATATCCTTAACCCCATACAGTATAATTAGACTCTGAATTTGTAGTTAGTTGATTTGTATAAAGATACGTCTTATTTAAAATTCGCGTTAATTATAAAAGGTCTCAAATGCAGCAAGGTTTTGAATAAAGATCCTTTTTCAATGGCCTTTAATTATTTCATGGAAGAGAAAAAGGGGGAAAGAGACCATCAGATTTCATGAAACCATTTGGCTATTTCTTTACCTATAGTGTGTGGACTGTCTTCTTGAAGAAAGTGAATGCCTTTTCCAATGTCAACCATTTTCGTATTAGGGAAACTATTCTTGATATATTCAACTTCCTTTTCCTTAATAATGCCTCCCGGATGGGCATACAAACACAGTTTTGGAATATCCGATTTTGTTAACCAATTATTGTATGCAGCTATTATATCGTAAACACGTTTAGGTTTTCCATTAATTGGAAGTTCTTGTGGCCATACTCTCACTGGTTTTCTACTTGCAATAGTGGGATAGGGTTTTAGATAATGATCAAATTCTTCCTTACTCAATTTTCTTATCATTGAATCAGGAACTACTTTTTTAAGAAACATATTTGCAACACTTAGCATCAACCACCCAATAAAAGGAGCCCGAATCATCTTGAATATAATTTTATATTCATTTGGGAAATTCTCCCAGGTCATGGGTTGAATTAATGATTCCATAAATGCAATGCCTTTGATATTATCCCGATGATTATTTGCATAATGAAACCCGAGTCCTGAACCCCAGTCATGGATTACTAATGTAATGTTTTTTAGATTTAATTTTTCTATGAATTTTTCCAGGTAATCATAGTGGTCTTCAAAAGTATAGGCTATATCAGGTTTGTCAGATTTCCCCATTCCTATTAAATCTGGCGCAATACACCTTGTATTTGTTTGTAGATGTGGGATGATATTTCTCCAAAGATACGATGAGGTAGGTTGACCATGAAGAAATAATACGGTGTCTCCCTGACCAACATCAATATAGTGCATTTTGGAACCATTAATTTCAATGAACTTTGAATCAAATGGGAATTTGGACGAAATTTCTGTATTCATGATAAAATATTTTATTTAATTATAAAGGTGAAATAATTGTACCTGAAATACTATATGTACTTATTGCATTGTTAATTAGTGAGTTATATTGATTTTGAGCTAATGTTAATAGTAGACTATTAAACGTATCTATTCACTTGTTACGATTACGATTCTTGTAATATTTTTATATAATTGGTCCAGGGACCTACATCTTTGGAATAGTGTTTTACCAAAACGCGCGATACCTGATTTAAATGGGCCATGTCATGTATAGTCCAGGTGGATATAAGCTCTCTAAGGGTAACAATCCCTAATTCCGGATGTATTCCTTTCTTATTTAAATCATCTGTTGTTAAAGACCAGGATCTAAGTTCTGTAAGGTTTTTTTTTCTTAATTCTTCAAACTCATTGAGCAGTTCTTCTATCGTTTGATTTGCATATAATTTGTCTTGAGCAAAACGATCGTAGGGTTCAAAATGTTTGTCTTGATTTTCACCTAAAATTATCTTCGCTCTTGGCATCCAATCTGTTTTTTCTCCATGGATTAAATGACCAATTATAGTATATCCACTCCATGTATTTTTCCCTTCATTTATGGTGGCCCAGTCATGTGATAAACCATAAAAAAGGGCTTTGAATATATTAGGGGTTCTCTCCAGTAGTTCAATGGACTTGTCTAAGTTGAAATTCACGATAGGTATGTTTTTTATTCCTACTAAAGATATTATAATTGATACTTAAGTGTGCGTTTGAAACCTTTTTTTTGATCTTAGAAGTGAGCTATTGGGAAGTCGAACTTACTTTTATAGTGGTTGAATAGATCCCCTAAAATCTTCCTTTAATGGTTGAAGTGCTAAAATAATTAGTAATTCTTGATGTTGTTGTTGATTTTGGTCCTATATAATCATTTTAATTTGTATCGGTGCTAATTATTAGAACCTTATGGTAAGGGGGTAGGTTTCTGTTTGATTCATTAATTACACTAGGTTTAATAAGGATTGTACCTATTTTTGAGATATTATGAATAATTTATGCTGAAAACTTATGAAATGGCTAATATTTGTAGTATCATTGTGTAGTAATATTAGCAATTCGCATGGTAGAAGAAAGAAATGCCCTGAGATTGTAAAATAAATAACTAGTTATTAAATGGATTTGAGGGTATAAATTTATGAATGAAAAGTCATAGATTTGTTAACTCTCAGTAATAAAGTAGCAACCAGAAAATATCCAATTATGAGAAGTAACTTTGAAAAAGTTAAAAATTACCTCATTGACATGGGGTACAGCATAACAGTGGAAAACGAATCAGATAGTATCTTGGTAATTGAGGATGAAAGTTCAGGGATTAAAAATTGTGTGATAGGATGTGCCGATCCCATTTTGATAATGGAACAACACATTTTAGATGCTAAAAATATGGACCCAACTGTTTATAAACTGTTATTACAGAAAAACAGGGACATTATTCACGGTGCATTCGTGTTAGATGAAACTGGGGAAAAACTAATTTTCAGAGATACATTACAGTTATTGAATTTAGATAAAAATGAATTAGAGGAATCTCTAAATTCATTGGGTTTACTGTTATCTGAATACTCGGATCAATTAATTACATTTTCAAAAAAATAGGAGGACATTATTATGAGCATATTTAAAAGATTATTCGCCTTAGGGAAATCAGAGGCTCACTCTGTAGTGGATAAGTTGGAAGACCCAATTAAAATGACCGAACAGGGAATTAGGGACATGAAAAAAGATCTGGAAAATAGTCTAAAAGCTTTAGCAGAAGTGAAAGCTATGGAAATTAGATCTAGAAATGATATAGCTAAAGAAAAAAGTAAAGCCGCTGATTATGAGAAGAAAGCGATTTTATTACTTCAAAGAGCTGAATCTGGACAAATTAAACTAGAAGAGGCTGATCGTTTAGCTAGTGAAGCTTTAACTAGAAAATCAGATTGTGAAAATTCTGTAACAAGATTGTCGAAAGATCAGGCTAATTTTGAGCAAAATGTTAAAAAATTGGAGGAGAACCTAAAAGTATTAAGGTCAAAAATAGGCTCTTGGGAAAATGAATTAAAAACATTGAAAGCAAGAGTTAAAGTGGCTACGGCTACTAAAAAATTGAATAAACAAATGGCATCTATAGATTCTTCCGATACTATTTCAATGCTGGAAAGAATGAAGGATAAAGTAGCACAAGAAGAAGCGTTATCTGATGCCTACGGTAGTATTGCAAATGAAGCAAAGTCACTGGATGATGAAATTGATAATGCTATAGGAGGTAGTTCTCAGAGCGGAGCTTCTGATAGTTTGGCTGCCTTGAAAGCAAAAATGGCTGCAAGTAAAGAAAGCAATAAGTAAAAAAAAAACAACAATTAGGGATAAAAGAGGCTGTCAAAGCCTCTTTTAGTTCCTGGTAAAATGTAAAAGTTTGAGGATACGATCTATTTTTCCGATATTAATTACATCGGTTATTATTTTAGTTTTTTATTGGGTTTTTAAATTGGTGATAGCTATATTTATTCCTGTATTAATTATTTATGGAGCGGTAAATATTTGGTACTATTTTATAAGATCAAGACGTACATAAATGACAGAATTAGGATTACATATATTAATGGAGTTTAATGATTGTTCAATCAAGGCTTTAGATGATTTGGAAGAGCTTGAAGTGACCATGATTGATGCTGCTAAAGCGTCCAAGGCTACGGTTATTAAGTCTGTTTTTCATCAGTTTTCTCCCCAGGGAGTGACGGGGGTTGTTGTTGTGGCAGAAAGTCACTTAGCTATTCATACCTGGCCGGAAAATGGATATGCTGCTGTTGATTTTTTTACTTGTAACCTCTCAATGGATTATATGAAAACGTATGATTTTTTGGTGGATAAACTAAAGTCCAATAATCATAGCTTTCAAAGTGTTAAAAGAGGTTTCGTTCAGAATGTTGATATAGAAAATGAGTTACAGAAGTCTTAAAAAACGGTGTTACGAAATTTTAGAAAAAGGAAGTCATCACGATGTACTTAGTCGCCGTGTTGATCTGTTTATAATTTCCTTGATCCTGATTAATATAGTTGCAGTTATTTTAGAGTCAGTACAGTGGTTGAGATTGGAATATCATTATACCTTCCTGATTTTTGAATGGATTTCAATTATAGTTTTTTCTTTAGAATATTTATTGAGAATTTGGTCGATCACCGAAAAGCCCGAATATGCCAGGCCAATTGTTGGACGAATAAAGTATTTTTTCTCTTTCTACAGCATTATTGATTTAGCTGCTGTAGTGCCTGCTTTTGTTCCGTTTTTAATTAAGGCCGACTTAAGAATTGTAAGGGGAATTCGACTTCTTCGATTATTTAGGCTAATTAAATTATCCAGGTACAATAGAGCCTTTGGACATATAAAAAGAGTGATGAAATCAGCTAAAGAGGAATTGATAATTTCTCTTTTTGCCGTATTAACCTTGTTGGTTGTAGCCTCAAGTATAATGTTTTTTATTGAGAATGAGGTTCAGCCAGAAGCATTTTCAAGCATTCCTGCTACAATGTGGTGGGCAGTAGCCACATTAACAACGGTTGGATATGGGGATGTTTACCCAATTACAGCTTTGGGGAAATGTATGGCAGGAGTAATAGCTATTTTAGGTGTTGGAATTTTTGCATTACCTGCAGGGATTTTGGCCAATGGATTTGGTAATCCTATTAATAGTGAACAAGATTCGGAAAATGAAGAAAATGATTGTATTTGTGAACATTGTGGGAAAAAAATTAAAAAATAATAGGGATTATGGGAATATTTGATTTTTTTAAGAGCAAGAAGGAAGAGCCCAAAGTGAACTTTACGGTCAATGATTTGAAAAAAGGTTATATGGTGGATTACTTCCTGAAAACATGGGAAGTAAAAAAAGTATATATTTACGATTGGGGGAATAATTTTTATTCTAAAGAGTTTTATCTTGATGCTGGAAATGAAGATATGTACCTTAGTGTAGAAAATGACGATAAGTTAATTTGCTCCATATGGAAAAAGGTGGATATATTTGAAATTGATTCCAATTTGGTGAATACAATCACTGCTTCTGATGAGGCTCCGAATCAGTTAGTTTATGAAAATAAAACATATCACCGAACAGAATCAAGCCAGGGGCTTTGTTCTACTGAAGGTGAAGAGGGAGCTTCTGAATTAGTAAATTGGATGTATGTTAATTCAGAAACAAAGGAGCTTATTTCTATTGACCGCTGGGGTGAAGAAGAATATGGAGCTGCAATAGGTAAATATGTAGATGAATTTGAATTTTCAAATATTCTACCAAGATAAAATGCAAATGAAATTAAATTCAATTCTTTTTAGTGGGTTAGCATTTTTATTAATGGCTACACTTATTGGTTGTGGAGGTAAAAAGTTCACAAAAACGCCTCTTGATAATTACATTGTTGATTTTAGCAATGAAAAGGAGTATTCCGTAATTATTGAAGATATGGATGTGGATGGGACTTTTTTTAAGACCTATAAGCATAAATACAAAGTAATTCGTGTTCAAGATAATGTACCCTTTGAATCAGTTACTGATTGGATAGAAGTAGAAAAAAACTATTTCTGGAAAAACGAGAACTTTTTAGGGATGTGTGTTTTGGAAAAGAAACCGGACGGAACTATATCTAAAGTAGCTTCGCCTCCGGGTTATCGATATGTGGGAGATAACCATTATGGAGAATGGAGATCGCATGGAGGGAATTCTTTCTGGGCATTTTATGGCCAATATATGTTTATGTCGCATATGTTTGGAATGAATAACAGGCCCGTTTACCAAAGACATTACAATACCTATAGAGGTGGAGGGTATTACGGTAGAAAAAGTTATTTAGGACCTAAGGTTGGGAATTCTACTATGTATGGAACCAATTCCCCGCAAACCCAAAAATCAAAACCAAATTTTTATAAAAGAAGAGCTTCAAAATCTGGTTGGTCCGCTTCTCGAAGTCGATCTGGTGGTAGGTCACGAGGTTCTGGTTTTGGTAAATAATTCATTCCAATAATGATTTTATAAAACGTAAGCATATGCAATTCAATTATTTGTCAGCTTTAGACAATCTTTTTACCGCTCTAATCTATCTATTAGTAAGTTTTGTACTTTTCTTGGTTGGAAAAAAGGTTTACCAACTTATTAATAGAGATATTGATTTGGATGACGAATTGGTAGAGAAAGATAACTTGGCATTTTCATTCGCTCATGTAGGGTATTATATTGGTTTAATAATTGCCATTTCTGGTGTTTTCGCAGGAGGTGGAGTGGACCATCTGTTAGATAATATTATAGACATTTCCATTTATGGAATGTTGTCTATCATTTTACTAAATGTTTCCATGATTATTTCGGATAAGGTGATCTTGAGAAAATTCTCCATAAAAAAAGAAATAATAGAAGATCAAAATGTAGGCACAGGAGTTATAGAAGGTGCTACATGTGTTGCGAATGGATTGATTATTAATGGTGTATTATCTGAAAATCAAGATAACTTTCTAGGAATAATAGCGCTATGGCTAGTTGCCCAAATAGCCTTGATATTGGTTGGTCTAATTTATAATGCCATTACTTCGTATGATATTCATGAATATATTGAAAAAGATAATGTAGCTGTAGGAATTGGATATGCCGGAGCCATCATTGCTATTGGTAATTTGGTTCGATTTGGGGCTCAAATGGAAGCTGATAGTTGGATTATGGTAGGAGAAAATATGCTTCTTGAAACCGGTGTAGGGTTATTGATGTTACCTTTAGCTAGAATTTTAACGGATAAAATTTTACTTCCTAAAAGAAATTTGACAGATGAGATAATTCATCAAGAAAAACCAAATGTTGGAGCAGCAGTTATTGAAGCTTTCGCATATATTGGAGGTTCAATGCTTATTTGCATGAGTTTTGCTTAAGCTTATTGTTTTAGTGTTAAATACATAGTTAAATGAGTAAGGGTTCTTGGCTAAAGGTGGCCATCTTTGCAACCGGAATTTCTGGTTTAACCTCTGAGTTTATTTTATCTACTTTAGCATCCTATTTTATTGGGGATACCATTGTTCAATGGACTGTGGTGTTATCCATTATGCTATTTGCAATGGGGGTGGGAAGTCGGCTAAGTCGTTTTGTTGTCAAGCGATTATTGATCACATTCATTACCGTTGAATTCTCTTTATCCTTATTAATCAGTTTTGCTCCATTATTTGTTTATTCCTTAGCTGCTAGAACAGAGTTTATTCATATTCTCATATATGGATTGGCATTGTTAGTAGGTTTGTGCATTGGCTTTGAAATTCCATTAGCGATTCGTTTAAATGAAAAGCATGAATCTCTGGATAAAAACATATCCAATATTATGTCCTGGGATTATATTGGTAGTCTCATCGGAGGATTGTCTTTTGCGTTTTTTGGGTTACCCTATTTAGGAATAACCAATACAGCATTTGTTTTTGGGTCTTTAAATTTTGTGGTTGCCGTATTACTGTATTGGAACTACAAAGATCATTATCCTCAGTATAAAAAATGGGTCAATTTCGCAACCCTAATTATCGTGTTTGTTCTAACGGTAAGTTTCACCTTTTCTGAAAAAATTATATTGTTTGGAGAACAGTCCAGGTATAAAGACAAAATCGTTTATAGCGAACAAACGCGCTATCAAAAAATTGTAATTACTCAGTGGAAAGATCATTACTGGCTTTTTATCAATGGCAATCAACAATTAAGCACTTTTGATGAGTTTTTGTATCATGAACCTATGGTTCATCCGATTATGGCAATAACACCTGAGCATAAAGACGTTTTAATCATTGGCGGAGGAGATGGTTTTAATGTGAAAGAGTTGCTAAAATATAAGGATGTAGAACACATTACAGTGGTAGATTTGGATCCTGCAATGACTCAAATAGGAAAAGAATTTGAAGGATTAGTAGTGTATAATGATTCTGCCTTGCATCATCCAAAAGTGAACATTGTAAATCAAGATGGTTTTGTTTTTTTAGAGCAAAATGAATTTTATTATGATGTAATTATTATTGATCTTCCGGATGCTAAAAGTATTGAAATAAATAAATTGTATAGCCAAGAATTTTATCAAATGGCATTTCATTTATTACGTCCAAATGGTCATATTATTACCCAAGCCGGAAGTCCGTATTATGCCACGAAAGGATTTCATTGTATTGATGTTACTATGGAGTCGGTGGGTTTCAAAACCCTGCAAATGCATAATCAGGTATTAACCTTAGGCGAGTGGGGCTGGATTATTGGAAGTAAAAAAATGGACAAGTTGCAAATGATTCAGGAAATGAAGCAGGTGGATTATCAAGGTTTAAACAATAAATGGTTAAATCAAGAATCTATAAGTCTAATTACATCATTTGGAAAACCATTGTTTGATACTTCGCATGTAGAAATAAATACAATAAATTCTCCTGTTTTATATCGTTATTATTTGGATGGAAATTGGGATTTATATTAGCATTATAAGGATTTAGCCGCTTGAATTCCAGAATCTAAAGCATCAAACATTAAGGGGAGTCTCCCAGTATCTACACCAGCAAATGCAAGATTGTTTTTACTTAATAACCTGTTTTTGGTTAAGTACCCTGGTTTAGGAATGGGCATGGCATGTCCTAATAGTTTGACATGTACTTGTTTAACAAAATCACTGATATCCTTTTTAAAATATAGAGATATATTATCTATCGTATCGTAAACTAAATTCTCGGCGGTTGTTTCCAGGTTTTGCACAATATAATGATGAATGTCCGGGAAGCAATAATAAGCCGTTAATACTCTTGTGTTGGTATTGTCTTGAATGCTGGAATCTACAAAGCCTAGAAATGATCTGTTGGGTGATAAAAAATCGTTTTGCCATTTACTGCCTTCTAGTTTGGAGGAGTCAAGTTCTATGTTAATCACTACCCACGGAGCATAGGATACATCATTAAATTGATTGTATGAATCTGGATGAATGTATTTTAATGCATGTTTTTGACCTGCGTAAATAACCTTATCAACTACGTATTCCTTTCTGACCATTTGTTGCACGTCGAGTACATCTGCGTGCCATTTTTTGCCAATTTGATTTATGCCAAATACCAGATGATTTGGTTGCAAATTGGTGTCAGGGAGATTATTCATCATTTTCTCAATGAAATAGTAGTTACCTTTCTGTGGAGAAAATAATTCTATCTCTTTGTTGCTATAGTATGGGCGGCATTTGTAATAATGTATCCCCGCCATGGCAGAAACTTGATGACTAGTTCCTCCATAATCATCCAACATTTGGTAATCTATAGCTTCTAAAAAATGAGCGTCTACAGGAAGATATTTACTTAAATAATCATAAAAGGAAATACCATCCAAATAATGAAGGTCCGGATGAATTGAAGTACTCGGTAATGGGAATTTATGATCGTATTCCTTTAATAAAGAAATAAAATTTTGTTTTAATTCCGAATTTGTTAAAATCGATGGTCGCATCATCCCATTATCGTAACAAGCCTCTTCATTCTTGCCCGAAATTAAATGTTGTTTATCCTTGAATTCCCATAGGTTTTTCTGGTTGTTGAATTGAATGATTTGTAGTTCTTCTAATAACGCCAAGCCATCTTTACCATAATTCGTGGGATAAGCTAAATCGTAATGCGCTCCTTGTGAATATAAATTTCCATTAATGTTGATGGCTCCTGAAGTTCCTCCTAGTGTTGGATTGAGTTCACATAAAAGGAAGTCGTTTGATTTTAAAGAACAAGCAGCCGCTAAACCAGAAATTCCAGCACCTACAATTAAAGTTTCTGTCGTGATAATGGAGGAAATCGGTAATTGAATGGCTGATCTCACTAAATGCCCCGTTTTATTATTGGAGTCAATATTAATTTTGAATTTTACATTATTTAAGCTTGTCTTTTTGGAGTAATTACCAGAACAGGAGTAGAGGAAAATTAAACCGCCACTAAGTTTTAAGAACATCCGTCTATCCATCGTCTTTTACTTTAAAATGTTTTTTAGGTGTGGGTTGGTATCATTCATTTTCCAGATAAAACCGTCCAAAATATAATGTGTTACTTGAGGTAAGGAAAGTAAAACTAGCACGAACGTTTGCAGCCAATAATTGTTGATGATATCAGCTGGGTAATTAAATAGATAGGTGAAAAAACTACCCTTTTCTCTATATAAATACATATCCCATAAATATTCTTCTAAAAAGCCTAAGAGGAAAGATATCAGAATAATGCTTGTAGCAATTGTTAATACTTTTTTTATTGGCAAAACTACCGGAATACTGTTTTTTTTAATTTGGTAAAAAATGATTAGGCTAATATATGGGATACCATGTGCGATCACATTGGTTAGAGTGAAAGCTAAATCCGAATTGAACCAAACGATACCGAGATACCAGTTCAATAATGTCGTTAGCATCCAAAATATTCTTCCATATGAAATTGTATTCAGACCCTTTTTTATGAGAATTATTTCTTCCAGTAACCAACCCAAAATAATAAGCCAATAACACGATTCAAGGATTATTCTAATAGAATCATTCATCAATAAATTAGTGGCGAAAAAGTCGCCAGCAACAAACCAATCAAAACTTCTATCCGTTAAGTGCCAAAAAATTACGGGGTATATCATGCTGATGTACAAAACCCATTTATCGTTGAAAACACGATGTTTTTTTTGAATTTTTGCTTTAACAGTGTATAGAGCAAAGAAACCATACTGTTGTTTCATAAAATGGAAAACAGCAAGGTAGGCCAGGATACGCCAAAAATACAAGGTGGACTCCTGAGCAATTCCGAAAAGCAAAATAAATGCAAATATTGGAGCTAATATTAATATGGTTTTGTGATTTTGAAACTCTTCTTTATCGAGGTAAGTACGGAAAATTGTGCTCCAAACATGGCTTACATCTATACCCAAAATAATTACTACCCAGATCCATAAAGGGATGCTACTATGAAGAATAGAATCAGGGAGGAAGCAGATAACAATCCAAATTATCCAAACAGGAAGGAAGAGAATTCCTAAATCTTTATATTTACTAAATAACCACATAATTTATAAATATCGAGCCCAGGTTCCATCCAGGTAATATCTATATAATACCGGATTATGAATAGTGTTAACTTCTACATTATCTGCTTTAATCAAATCCTTACCGAAAGAAGTCATAAGATGGATGGATTCATTGGTGATCCATTGAACGTCTAAATCTTTAAAGTCCAGTTCTAAAAGATGGGTTTTCATGGATTCGCTGTTTTGGTATTTAGAACCAATAATCCATCCCCATTCTCCAAAAGAATACACGTGATTGTGAATAGGTAAGGTGTTAAAGCCAGAGGCGCCTAAAGTTTTTTCGATTGCTCGAAAGGCTTTAGTGGTGTAATATGGACTTACGGCTTGGGTGATGATATGTCCCATAGGACGTAGTCTGCGATTGCATAAGGTGTAAAATTCACGGGTATAAACTCGATTGATATCTATGCTTTTAGGGTCTGGAAAATCCAAGATCATGACATCATAAAATTCATTGTTATTTTCTAAAAATTGAAATGCGTCTTGATTGATCACCGTTACCCTTGGATCATAATAAGAGCTGTCATTCATTTTTACAAAAATTTCATTCGACCTTCCAATTCGTGTCATTTCTGGATCTATATCTACTAAAGTAATGCGATCTACATTGTTGTACTTAAGAACCTCTCTAATAGCACAGCCGTCTCCTGCACCTAAAATAAGAACGTTTCTTGGGTCTTTGGTTAATTTCATTACTGGATGAACCAATGGCTCGTGATATAGCCATTCGTCAAAAGTGCAAAGTTGTTTACTTGAATTTAGATAAAGCCAATAATGTTCTTTCCATTGGGTGATTGTAATTTTTTGATAGCGTGTTTGTTTTGAAAACACAACCTTGTCATTGTATCTTTTTTGCTCCCCATATAGTACAATTTCATCCGCATTGTAACTTAGGAAGGTAATTACTCCAATTAGAATGGGTATGGTAATGGCAAATCCAATTTGGTAGTTTCTTGAAATATGTTTTTTCAATTTAATGAATAGTAAAATGGCGACCAGGAAATTGATTGAACCGAGTACAAATGGAGTATGGGTAAGTCCTAAATAAGGAAGGCCGACAAAAACGAAAAACAAACCTCCAACTAGACTTCCATAATAGTCGTTTTCTAAAACACCGGCAATATTTGTTCTTAATTCTTCATTTTCTTCGTTGATTCTTGTAACCAAGGGGATTTCCATCCCTATTAATAAGCCAATACTGATGCTGAAGCCATAAATTATTATACCGATATGCTCTGTGAAACCCATGAAAAAATAGGTGGCTAGCGCAGCAGTGGACGTGAGAAGGGTGAGTAGAAACTCTGCTATTAGAAATTTTTCTAATATTTTGGAATCTAAATTCATGCTTAACCGAGCTCCTAATCCCATTGAAAATAACATGATAGAAAGAATCATGGTCCATTGAAAAACGGAGTCGCCCAGAAAATAGGTTGCCAGAGTAGATAAAATATATTCAGCAACAATACCAGATAATCCGGTAGCGAATAATGCTAATTTGAGAACTCTAGATTTGTTTTGTGTCAATTTCGAAGTATTACTTTAGTTGAATTGCAACATTATTAAAATTCTTTCTCTTTATTGGCCAATTTACATTCTTTAATTGAAATGAATGTCTTCAAACAAAATTGAATTGGTGGCCCAGTCATGTGATAAACCATAAAAAAGTGCTTTGAATATTTTAGGTGTTCGCTCCAGTAGTTCAATGGACTTGTCTAAGTTGAAATTCACGATAGGTATGGTTTTTATTCCTACTAAAGATATTAGAATTGCAAATAAGTCCATAAAAAAAGGTTTCAAACGTACGTTTGAAACCTTTTCTTTTTTTCGATAGGAGTCTTATTGATTGATTGTTTAACCAGATTGTATTTTTATTAAAAAGGGGTGGACAGATTTTTAACTCTTTGTCCACGCTAATCTTTGATTGTATTTGTTTTGTTAGTACAGGTTAGAATGATCTCCCTTTGTTTGAATAGTTTCTCTTGGTATGATTTTCTTCTTATGATTTATTTCAGTTAATATTATTATTTCAACCATTCGTCGATTTATACGTATTGGATTTCAAAATCGATACATATTTCAATTGATTATATGGGCTTTAAAGTGGTCGTGCAGATATATTTGGAGTAAGTGAATGTGTGTTCTGAAACAAGATTGGATTCTGGATTTCTTCCATTTTTTTACTCAGTGACTCATATCTCTTTTAGTGATTTTACAATATTCAATTTTTAAAGTTTATTCATTACTATGAGAACGATCAATTCTTCAAAAGCATCTACATGTAGTTTTACATACTATTCATTGGTGGTTGTAGACTTCCATCGAGCAGAGAATTTTTACGATAAGGTTTTATCGCCTTTGGGCTTTACGTCTAACATCAAAACAGGCTCAAAAAGGTATTACTTAGAAAATAGCAGTATCTGTTTGGAATTAAAACAATCCGGTAATACACGGACAAGAAAATTTTACAAGTCTCGAAGATCCAATATGAATAGTATTTCAATCAATGTTTCTAAGAAAGAAATAGTTGATGATATGTATGAATCTGTCGCTCAATTTAACAACATAAGTTTGAGAAAACCTCGATTTTATACAGTGAATAATGAGGAACTATATGCCTTCTATTTTATTGATTTTGAGGGGGCTTCCGTTGAGGTATATTCTTAATTAGTACTCTAATTGATTTCTGAAAATGATTTTATTGGCAGTATTTTTTTGTTTCTAGCGTTTGTTCGGATTTGAAATAGACCTTTTAATTGGATGTAAATTCACTTATATATTGCTTAGGTTTTAATGACTAGTCTGTCCATTTTAAAATTTATTAACTTACTATACGTTAATTAAGCTGTCAGTTTTTTGTGAAATTCTGAACAAATTTGTACTTTATTTCTTTGCCATCTATTTTAGATTTAAGGTTTGTAAATAGTAAACTTAGTACTGACAGTAATCTTATATAATGAGTTACATCGTGTACAATTCTTATAAGCCAGAAAGAAAATATAAATATGTAAATAAAAACATATCATGGAATTTACACTAACAACAATAATCAAGGCAAGCTCAAAAGAAATTTACGAAACCTGGTTAAGTAGCGAAGGACATACAAATATGACGGGAGGAGAAGCAATTGTTTCAGATAAAATTGGAGCAAGTTTTACAGCCTGGGACGGATACATTAGTGGTGAAAATATTTCCTTAGAATCAAACCATAGAATTAAACAGACCTGGAGATCATCTCAATTTAAGGAATCGGAAGAAGATTCAATTATAGAAATAATCCTGAAAGAAACTAATGGCCAAACGGAGTTAACACTAATTCATTCTAATGTTCCGGATAGTGGGGAACATTATAAGAAAGGTTGGGATGAACATTATTTCCAACCTATGAAATTGTATTTTTCAAAAATATCCAGAAACAAATAATTATGACATCAGTAAACACGTATTTAACCTTTAAAGGAAACTGTGAAGAAGCTTTTAACTTTTATAAAGCTGCATTTGGTGGGGATTTTGCATATATGGGCAAATTTAAAGATGCGCCGAAAGATGATTCAAATTTTGTTGCAAACGAAGCAGACAAAGAGAAAATAATGCATGTTTCATTGCCTATTGGAAATACGGTACTTATGGGGAGTGATGATGTAGGAGAATGGAGCGGTAATATTAAAGAAGGGAATAATTTTTCAGTTGCAATAAATACCGACTCTAAAGAAGAAGCAGATAGGCTTTTTGGAGTTCTTTCTGAAAACGGGCAAGTAACCATGCCAATGAATAAAACATTTTGGGAATCTTATTTTGGAATGTTCACTGACCAATTTGGGATACAATGGATGGTAAGTTTTGACCTATCTAATGAAGTAAAATAATAGAAAAGCAAAAACATTGATTTGTAGTAAAAAGTCAAAAAAATAAAAGAAGGTTTCAAACTCACGTTTGAAACCTTTTTTTGATCTTAGATGTAATCCTTATTGATCAAATGTCGAACCTGAACTATTTTGAATACAGGTCCGATTGTTCTTTACCACTAGCTTATGATCTGGTGCTAGCTCTTTTTTCAAAATAATAGGAAGTTATCAAAAGAAGTAGAACGAGAATTGCTCCAAATGCTTCTCCATCATTTATTGCCAGATGTGCGCTTACTGCCAGCATTAAATTGAAAAAGAAACCAGAATAAGCCCATTCCTTAAGTAGTTCTGATTTTTTGCTGATAATGGCAGTTACGCCCAATACTTTAGTAATTCCCAAAGGAATAATTAGGTATGTGGGGAATCCGAGCTTGGTGAAACTTTCACTGACGGTTTCGAAACTAAGGAAATAGAAGGCTGCTCCTGATAATATCATCAGGGAAAACAGGCCAGTACTAATCCAATAAATAATTTGTCTTTTTTCATTTGAAATATGGTTTTTGAAAAAATGTTCCAAGTCGTTATTCAAAGAGTATAAGGTGTATTCTGAAATGTTGCTCTTAATTTAGAGCACATTGAATGTGAATTTCAATTTCGTTACCAACCATAAAGTTTCCGGTCTTTTCTCCAACTTTGTAATCCTTTCGCTTCAATTTGAAATCTGCAATAATTTGCAAGTTTTCATAGGTGAATGGTATTTCAACAGATTGGGTAATTCCGTGCATCGTTAGCTTCCCGATTGCTATAAAACCATCCTTGTATTTTTTAAATTCGTTTGCTTCAATGCAAATATTTGGATAAGTTTCTACTGCAAAGAAATCTTCGTTTTTCAAGTGATGGTCACGGCTTTCGTTACCAGTATTGACCGTTGAAGCATCAATACAAACTTCCATAGTGGCATCGGTGATATCATTTGGATTGAAATAAACTTGTCCCTGCATTCCGGTAAATGTTCCTTCTACACGGTTGAAAGCCATATTTTTGACAGTGAAGTTAATCTTTGAAGCCTCTGTGTTTACTGTCTGTGCATTAAGAGAAATAAGACTCAAGGCAGTCAAAGTTGATAAAAACAATTTTTTTAGCATTGTATTTTCATTTGGTTAGAACCCAAAGATCTATCCATTTCTTTGAATGGGACTTAATCTAGATTAAGAAATAAGGTTTATTTCTTTTTGAATATTTTTCTTTTAGTAGTACTTAGTGCTTCAGGAGTGATGCCCAGATAGGATGCAATCATTTTTTGCGGAACCCGATTGACAATTTGCGGATATGTTTTCAGAAAATGCTGATATCGTTCTTCAGCTGATGCACTCATGAGCATAATTACTCTTTTTTGCAGGACAGCAATTCGTTTTAATAGTTTATGCCCGCTGCTTTGGAATATTTGAGGAGGAATTTTTCGACCATTCAACCAATTTCTATCTAATATTTCAATTTCTGAATTTTCTACCGCATCAATATAAAGTTCAGTTGGGACATCCATTGCCTGCGATTCGATATCCGATATTATCCACCCCTCCGGAGCAAACATAAAAACATGTTCCTTGCCTTTGTCATCAATGGTATAACTTCTCAACAAGCCTTTTTTAACGAAATAACCTTTTGTATGTGGTTCACCTTGCTGTTGAAGTATAGTGCCTTTAGGAATGGTTTTTTTCTGAATGCTTGACTTTAGAGATGCGTACAATTGAGTTGCATCTTCTGAATTGATTTCTAATAGGTCGAGTATGGAGTCCATTGGCTCAAAGTTATTAATTATTTGACAAAGTGAATATAGAAATATTGCAGAGGTATTATCTCATCTTCATTCTTCTAGGAAATGAAGATAGTTTTAATTCCCTTTAAAGATAGTCGAGTCGAATATTAAACCTTTTTCTTTTTCTTAGAAGGGAGCCTTACTTACGTAATACCGGACCGGATTATGTTGTTGTTTAGTTGGTTACGTGAATTTGGAGCCCAGCGATTTGTTAAATAATTGTATATTTGATAGAGAGATAAACGTAATAAATTGCACTTATATACGAGTTAGCGACAAGGCGCTAGTGGGTTCATATATTTGATTCAATAATAAAAATACAATGCCATGATTAAAGTTTCAGAAATTGCACCAGATGTTTACCGAATTTCGGTATTTGTGCAAGAATTTAATTTACAATTCAATCATTTTTTGATTAAGGATGATGAACCAATGTTATATCATGCTGGAATGAAACAAATGTTTCCTGAACTACTGGAAGCAGTAAGTAAAATCATTTCTCCATCCCAGATCATGTGGATTGGGTTTAGTCATTTTGAGGTAGATGAGTGCGGGGCACTTAATGAATGGTTGCAGGTTGCGCCAAATGCTAAAGCAGTATGCAGTGAAGCCGGTGCTATTGTTAATATGGGAGACTTTGCAATAAGGCCAGTACATGCAATGGCTGACAATGCTGTTTTAAATACAGGAAAGCATAATTATCGTTTTATTAGAACGCCTCATTTACCCCACGGTTGGGATGCGGGGGTACTGTTTGAGGAAACAAATAAAACTTTGTTGTGCTCTGATTTATTTCATCAAAATGGAAATGTTGTTGATATTACAGATAAAGACATTATAGCTTCGCATAAAAATTCAATGCTTGAATATGAAGAAGGACCTTTAATGGAATACACACCGTATACCCATCGTACTGAAAAGCTACTTCATTCATTAGCAGATCTTAAACCAAAAACACTTGCAACCATGCACGGTTCCTCATTCTATGGTGATTGCAGTCAAGCACTAATAGATCTTAATCATGTAATGAAAGAAATCTGGGGCGGTGGGGATAAGTAGATTAAACATTCAAACAAGGCCCAACCGCTAACAAAACTTAAACTGCATTAAAACGCAGTTTAGCCAAAACGTTATAGACAATACTCGTTAGAGTAAATCGTTGTAGATAAAACCCTTTCAATGAGGATTGAAAAAAACAAAAGAATTATTAGTATTCTGCTCACAGCAATTCTTCTGTTGTTGATTCCATTAATAGCAATGCTATTTACAAATGAAGTAAATTGGACGATTTCCGATTTTTTCATTGCTGGTGCTTTGCTTATTGGTACTTCTCTTATGATCGAATTTGTAATTCGAAAGGTTAAACAATCAAAGTATAAAATTGTTATCATTTTGGCCATAATAGCTGTATTACTCCTTATTTGGATGGAGCTTGCTGTTGGTATATTTGGAACACCATTTGGTGGCAGTTGAAAGATAAAAAAGAAGTCTATAACAGTACCTACACCCAATGCCGGTTCTATTGCTTATAATAACGACCTTGGTTTGAAAATCACTTCAAAAGCTTAATTGCTTATTCTTTTTTTGTAATAAAAAATGGTAGCGATCCGCACGTCTGTGTAGCCGCAAACCGTTTATATCCTTCAGAGTCATTCTCAGAGGACTCTGAGGAACGCTTTAGAGGTACCCAAATGAACCAAACTTAATCCCAAAAAAAGGTTCCAAACATATGTTTGAAACCTTTTTCTTTTTCTTGGAGGGAGCCATACTGACGTGATGTCTAACCGCTATCTAAATATATTGAAATTTTGATGTTTATATTTTTCAGAAAAACCTAAATTGTTGGCTGGTAAACGATATAAATACTTTGCAAATCGAAATATTTTAATAGGTAAAGAGCTTATTAATGAAATTAATAGCTAATCGTTTAAAAAATCTAAATAAGAGAAATGGACAGTATGAAAAAGATCTTATTATTTACATTCTTATTTTTAATACAGAGTAGTTTTGCTCAATTCATAACCACTTGGAAAACAGACAATACAGGTACGTCAAATGATAACCAAATTACTATTCCTACAGAAGGTTCAGGGTATGACTATATTGTTGACTGGGGGGATGGAATTATTGATAGTGCTGTGGTAGGAGATATTACACATACATATAGTAGTATTGATACTTTCACAGTTAGTATCACGGGTGATTTTCCAAGAATATATTTTAATGATTCAGGGGATGAACAAAAAATTCTTTCGGTCGAACAATGGGGAACAAACTCATGGCAATCTATGGCGTATGCATTTATGGGAGCATCAAATTTAGTAATAAATGCTACTGATAACCCGAATCTCTCTAGTGTATCGGATATGTCTTGGATGTTTTATGATGCAATATCATTCAATCAAGATATTGGAGATTGGGATGTGAGTAATGTTACTAATATGTTTCGGATGTTTTATGGTGCAATATCATTCAATCAAGATATTGGAGATTGGGATGTGAGTAATGTTATAAATATGTCGGGACTGTTTAAGGATGCAACTTCATTTAATCAAGACATAGGAGATTGGGATGTGAGTAATGTTACTAATATGCTGGCTATGTTGGCTTTTACAACCTCATTTAACCAAGACATTGGAGATTGGAACGTGAGTAATGTAACTAATATGTTTGGGCTGTTTTCTAGTGCAACCTCATTTAATCAAGACATAGGAGATTGGGATGTGAGTAATGTTACTACTACTAAAAGTATGTTTAATGATGCAACCTCATTCAATCAAGATATCGGAGATTGGGATGTAGATAGCGTTAGAAATATGGTAGCAATGTTTCATCATGCAATCTCATTTAATCAAGATATAGGAGATTGGGATGTGAGTAATGTTACTGATATGCAGATGCTGTTTGATTTAGCGACATCATTCAATCAAGATATTGGAGATTGGAATGTAGACAGTGTTAGAAATATGGCAAAAATGTTTTATTATGCAACTTCATTCAATAAGGATATTGGGAATTGGGATGTTAGTAATGTTATAAGAATGGATCAGATGTTTTTTAATGCAAGCTCATTTAATCAAAATATCGGATCATGGAATACAGGTGATGTAACTAATATGTATAACATGTTTCATAATGCCAGCTCATTCAATCAAGACATTAGTGAATGGGATGTAAGTAATGTTACAGATATGGAGTATATGTTTTTGGGAGCTAAACTATCGAGTGCCAATTACGATTCATTACTTGTTGGTTGGAATAGTCAACTTCTTCAGAGTAATGTCAATTTTAATGCTGGTTACAGTAAATATTGTTCACAAGATGCTATAAATGCAAGAAACAATATGATTAATTCATATAATTGGTCTATTTCTGACGGAGGTCAGGATTGTTCTGAAAATTTATTTATAACCACATGGAAAACTGATAATCCAGGTATTTCAAATAATAATCAAATAACCATTCCAACCACCGGTTCAGGTTATGACTATATTGTTGATTGGGGCGATGGGAGTACCGATAGTGCAGTGGTAGGAGATATTACACATACCTACTCAACAATGGGTACTTTTACCGTTAGTATAACAGGAGACTTTCCTAGAATATACTTTAATTTTATAGGAGATAAAGAGAAGATTCTTTCCGTTGAACAGTGGGGGGGTAATGTTTGGACAAGTATGGAAAATGCATTTTCAGGAACTTTGAATTTAGTGATAAATGCCACTGATGCTCCCGATCTTTCCAATGTAATTAATATGAGTAATATGTTCCATGGAGATACCTTGTTCAATCAAGATATTAGTGATTGGGATGTGAGTAATGTAAATAATATGTCTGGTATGTTCGGTGCTGCTATATCATTCAATCAAGACATTGGAAATTGGGATGTTGGTAATGTTACTACAATGAATAATATGTTTGTAGATGTTACTTTGTCAAGCAGTAATTATGATTCTTTGCTTATTGGATGGAATAACCAAATACTCCAAAACGGTATCGAGTTCCATGGTGGTGAGAGTCAATTTTGTTCTCAGGAAGCAATAGATGCTCGAGATGAACTGATTAATTTTTATAATTGGACTATTTATGACGCAGGACATGATACGACTTGTATTCCCGTTGGTATTGAAGAAGATAATATAATGACTTTCACGATATCTCCAAACCCTGCAAGCAATCTGCTTGAAGTTCAGTTGTCGAAAATGGTGGATGGAACATTTACTTTTGTTGATATTTCAGGTAGAATCCTGGAAAAACGGAATTTAGAAAATGGAAAAAATAATTATACAATTGACCTTTCTGAGTATACACCTGGTTTATACTTTGTTGAAATTCAGAGTAACGGAAATAAATTCAAAAGTGAAAAACTTATTATTCAATAGTTGAGCTAAGTTATATTTTAATTTTACCACCATTTTTTGGTATGAGTTTATATTTAGAACTGTATAAAAAAGCAAATTATTACAATAAATAATTGAGGTATTTGTAACATCGAAGAAAAGAGATTAGGTAGATCATCATTTTTTAGCTGATAATTTTACAGTCCAATGAGAAAACAATACTGGTTGTCTGAATTAATGAAAATAATTCATTTTAAGGTGTGTTTTTTGATACTTGATTAAGAGAAGCTTACACTGAAAAAAATGCTTTTACACGCTATTTAAGGGAAGAGACAGAAGGCATTAAAAAAAATTAAATATAAATCTGTTTTAATAATAAATAATAATTATGAAAAAGTTACTTTTTACAATCATAACAGTAAGTTTAGTTCTATTCATTTCGTGTGGCAAAGTTAAAGCTCAAAGTGGTTTTTTTACACCTGCTGAATTTAAACTTAAAGTTCAAGGCGGTTTTTCAATAGCAAATAATTTCGGTTTATTTACATCTGTTGATTATTTTTTTAAACCGAATACTTTCTTTGGAATTGAAATGCATACGACTGCTTTAATGTCACAAAAATCAGAATCAGGAATCACTGTAATAGATCTACCACAGGACCAATATACAAGTTATATGGTAACAGTGGGGAAGTTACATACCAACCCTAACAATAATAAACAACATGTAAATCTTAAATTCGGTTTAGGGGTTGTTTACTATGATAAGATAATTGACTATATAAAACAGAATATCGGCCCTGGCGGCTTTGGCTTTTTTAGTACATATTATATATACGATCCAATAAGAGAAAGTGGAATGACATTTGGAATGACATTAGATGCGTCTTTTCAAAAAATAGGAAACCGTCTTGGGTTCATGATTGGACCATATTTAAACTTAAACTTAGATAGGCCATACGCTAGTTTTAAAATTGGCCTCATCATTCCTATGAGAAAATAAAGCCAAGTACCTCTACAAGGCCAAAAAGAAGTTTATACACTGGATATAAGTTCTTATTCAAGTAGCGTTTACTTTGTTGAAGTGTTCGATAATGAGTATGATTCGACTGATGTTATTCATATTACTGATGGAAGGTGGAATAATTAATGATCAAGGCTAGCACAGATTTAACACCCCTCAGGGTCATTCTCTGCAGACTCTTAGGAATTAAGAAGAAAGCCAGAATAGTTTAATCAATACTTACACCAATAAAAAAAGGTTTCAAACTCACGTTTGAAACCTTTTTCTTTTTCTTGGAGGGAGAAAGATGGGATTCGAACCCACGACCCTCGGAACCACAATCCGATGCTCTAACCAACTGAGCTACAATCTCCGTCTGTGTTAACGGTGGCAAATATACGTCTATCACCTTTAAACTTCCAAACAATTGGATGAGATTTTTTTTTAAAAACCCTTAATTGTCGCTGTATCAGTTTGAAAAAAACACCTGGTATAGTAATTTTTTATATGTCTTCGTATTTAACGTCAGAAAAGCGTTTAGTTGCAGCCTCTAATTCGTCCTCTTCATTGTTGTGAATAATATCTTTTCCCTTATGTTGGAAAATATATTCAGTCACATCATCTAACATTTCTTTGAAATTTTCAAAATCTTCCTTGTACAAGTAGATTTTGTGTTTTTTATAATATGAGCTTCCATCGTCATTCGTAAACTTCTTACTTTCAGTAATCGTTAGATAGTAATCTTCAGATCGTGTAGATCGAACATCAAAGAAATAGGTTCTTCTCCCTGCTCTTAAAACTTTGGAATATATATCTTCCCTTGACTCATTGTCTCTCTCTTCCATTGATAACTTATAAATTAGATTGTAATTTTCTTTAACAAATCTAAAAAAAATCTTAACATATCAAACGAAATTCGTGTCTTTCTTTCAATAATACCTATCTAGGTTGTTTGTGGGATTCTTGCTCCTTATAAGTCTTCGCATAATATCCATTCTTTGTTAAAAGTTCTGTGTGATTCCCAGCTTCAATTATTTTCCCACCCTCCAATACTATAATGTGGTCAGCTCCTTGAATAGTTGAAATTCTATGAGCTATTATCACAGATGATCTATTTTTCATCCAAATTTTGAGGTGGTCCAGGATTCGCGCTTCTGTTTCCGTATCAACGGCGGATAAGCAATCGTCTAGAATAAGAATGGAAGGATTTTTCATGATGGCCCTTGCTATAGCCACTCTTTGTTTTTGTCCCCCCGAAAGTGTTACACCTCTTTCCCCAATTTTCGTTTCAAAACCATCTGGGAATTGAATGATATTATCATAGACACCTGCATATTTTGCAGCTGTTTGTATGGCGTCCATGTCAAAATCATCTACTCCAAATGCAATGTTGTTTGCTATGGTATCCGAGAATAAAAATGCATCCTGGGGTACATAGGCTATTTGTTGACGTAAGTAGGATAGATTAACTTGATCGATAGGTGTAGCATCAATTTCCAGTCGTCCAGCGTCTACTTCGTATAATCTACAAATCAAATTGGCTATAGTGCTTTTTCCTGCTCCCGTTTTACCTAGAATACCAAGCGTTTTTCCTTTTTCAATTGAAAAGTTGACAGTGTCCAGGGCTTGAATACCGGAATCGCTGTATGTAAATGAAACATCTTTGAATTGAATATTCCCTTCTATTTTCTGAAATTCATTTGATTGGTTTTTAATTTCAATATCTTCTTTTAGAAATTCATTGATTCTTTGCTGAGAAGCAGAGGCTGAATGGACAATAGCACTTACCCACCCCAATGAAGCTACGGGCCATGTTAGCATATTGATATAAATGATAAATTCAGCGATTTTCCCATTAGTAATATTACCGGCCATTACTTCTTTACCACCAAAATAAATAGTCAAAACAGTACTGAGTCCAATAAGTAAAATCATCAATGGAAACATCATCGATTGAGATTTTAATAGACTTAATTGCTTATCCTTATACGTATCGTTTTCTGTAGAAAAATTTCCGAAGGTGAGGTTTTCAACGGCAAAGGATTTTATCAATCGGATGCCTGAAAAGGTCTCTTGAGTGAAACTGGATAAGTTGGATAATTGTTTTTGAACGGCTAAAGATTTTCGGTTGATCTGGTTACTGATGAAGTAAATGGTAAGGGATAATATAGGAAGTGGGCAAAGGGTATATAGCGTTAGGGTAGGGCTAACAGTGTACATTTTTCCAACAACTAAAATAATCAAAACGGTAAGGTTGATGGAATACATGATGGCAGGACCTAGATACATTCTAACCTTACTAACATCTTCTGAGATTCTATTGATAAGGTCACCTGTTTTATTTTTCTTATAAAAGCTAAGGCTTAAAAATTGATATTTGTCATAAATTTCATTTTTTAAATCGTATTCGATCATTCTTGAGGTTACGATCACGGTTTGCCTCATTAGAAACATGAAAAATCCCTTTCCCAGAGCGAATAGAATCACTAAACCTCCATAAGTAAGTAGGTTGTACTTTAATGAAGATAAGAAATCTTCGGATTGTGATTCCTTGAATTGATTAATCGATTCACTTATAACATCGAAAGCCTTTCCAATGAATACTGGGGGATATAGACTGAAAATATTCGAAATAATTATGAATAATACTCCGAGGGCTAGTCTAAATCGATATTTAAACAAGTATTTATTGAGGTATTTTAGTTCCTTCATTTATTAATTGGTGTCTTTTTATTTGACAAAAATAAATTGTACTTTTGCATGACTTTTCAACTGTTAGGAAAGTCTGGTCAAAAATAGTTGAATTTTTGGACTAAGGTTTTAACAAAAATAAATTATTCTTCATGATTAAAGAAAATTCTGAGATGCTCGACAAGAATCCAGTGATTCAACAAATGGAAAAGATGGAACACGAACAAGTTGTGTTTTGTCATGATAAGGAGACAGGATTGAAAGCAATCATTGCTATTCATGATACTACATTAGGGCCAGCTCTTGGCGGTACTAGAATGTGGAGTTATGCTAGTGAAATGGAAGCTATCACTGATGTATTGAGATTGTCAAGAGGAATGACTTTTAAAGCAGCTATTTCCGGATTGGAATTAGGTGGTGGTAAAGCAGTAATTATTGGAGATGCAAAGGTTCATAAGACAGATGCTTTGATGCAAAAGTTTGGTGAATTTGTAGATAGATTAGCTGGTACTTATATCACAGCAGAAGATGTAGGTATGACTACGCATGACATGGAAATGGTGCGTATGAAAACGAAACATGTTACAGGTATCCCTCAATCAATGGGTGGAAGTGGTGACCCGTCTCCAGTTACAGCGTATGGTGTATACATGGGAATGAAGGCAGCTGCTAAATTCAAATGGGGATCTGATGAGCTTAAAGGAAAGAAAGTAGCCGTTCAAGGTATTGGTCACGTAGGTGAAAACCTTGTGAAGCACCTAACAGATGAAGGAGCAATTGTATTCATCAACGATATCTTTATGGACCGTATGCAAGATGTGGCTGCGAAATATGGAGCTACTATTGTGGAAGGTGATGCAATTTATGATATTGACATGGATATCTATGCACCATGTGCACTTGGAGCGACTGTAAATGATGAAACACTTTCAAGATTGAAATGTTCTGTTATAGCAGGAGCTGCAAACAACCAATTGGCAGATGAAGAGATTCACGGTGAGATGGTGAAGAAAATGGGGATCGTTTATGCTCCAGATTTCTTGATCAATGCAGGTGGACTTATTAACGTATATTCTGAGGTGAAAGGATGGAGTACTGAGAAAGTATTTGAGAAAACTCGTGAGATCTTCAATACGACTTTGGATATCCTTCAGAAAGCTGAATTGGAAGATGTTACATCTCATGTTGCTGCAAGAGAAATGGCTCTAGAGCGTATTGCTGCTTCAAAGAACAAGTAAGACAATAATTGTTAACAATATAAAAAAACAAGTTCATAGGAATATGAACTTGTTTTTTTTTCCGAACAAAGACCATGTTAAACAGAAGACAAGTACGTATCAAAGTATTTCATGCCCTTTATGCCTTCTTTCAAGGTGAAGAAAATGACAGGGCTCGTTTTGACAAAGCTTTAAATAAGAGCTTTGATGATTTGTTCGATTTATTCTTATTAGAATTAAATTTTATAGTTCTAGTAAGGAAATTGGCGCAGGAAAGATTAGAAACGGAGGAGAAGAAATACTTTCCTTCAGAAGATAAGGTGAAGCAATATCGCTTTCTTGCTGAAAATAGCTTGTTAACGAAATTAGATGAAAATCTTTTTTTAGAAGACAAGTTGAGTAAACTTCCATACAGTTTAACTGAAGAACAATCCATTATTTCTGGAGTGTTGGATGAAGTTATGGCTACAGAGTGGATGGAAGATTTGAATCTTGAAAATATCAATTTTGCCAAAGAGTCAGAGGTGGTTATAAATATTTTTAATGATTTTGTTGCTCCAAATGAAGATTTGCATCATGTTTTCCTAGAGAAAAATATTCATTGGGCGGATGATATTCCATTGGTGAATACTAGTATGTTGAAGTACTTAAAGGGGATAAAGGCTTCCGATGATAAATATGCAGCATTGCCTTTGAAAATCAGTGATGAAGAAATTATTCCCTTTGGACGTTCACTATTTATTAAAACACTCAATAATAGTGAATCAACAGAAAAGATAGTTACTGAAAATGTTCGTAATTGGGAATTGGATAGAATCGCTTTGGTTGATTTAATTCTAATCAAAATGGCTATTACAGAATTCTTGGAGTTTAAAGAAATTCCAGTAAAAGTTACTATGAATGAATATATCGAGATTTGTAAAGATTATTCGACTCCAAAGAGTAAAGTCTTTGTAAATGGGGTTTTAGATAAATCTCAAAAATTGTTAAAAGAGCAGGGAAAACTTGTTAAATCAGGAAGGGGGCTATTATAATTTATTTATATTTGTCTTGATTAACACAAAAAAAGTACAATGAAAAAATATTTAAGTATTGCTATAGGAGCCTACTTGGCTTTTACCGTAACAGCTTGTAGCGAGCAACCATCAACAGATGCTGCAGAAACTAAAGCAGTTGAACAACCAAAGGAAACAGCTAAACCTGTTAGTACTAAAGCGGTTGAAGCAACTGGAAATGCTAAAATGAGTTTCGAAAATTCTACATGGGACTTCGGTACTATTAAACAAGGAGCAACTGTTGAGTATATCTTCAAATTTGAGAATACTGGAACTGAGCCTTTGATTATTACTAAAGCAAAAGGTAGTTGTGGTTGTACTGCTCCAAAATGGCCAAAAGAACCAATTGCTCCAGGTGAAACAGGAGAGATTCAAGTAAAGTTTAATTCTAGAGGTAAGAAAGGTACTCAGAAGAAAACAGTTACTATCTGGGCTAACACTACTCCAAACCAAACCAGACTTAGAGTAAATGGTGAAGTTGAAGCTCCAGTAGCTGCAGAACAAAAAAACGTTGCTATTGGTAAGGAAGCTAAAAGATCTTCTAAAGAGGTAAGAAAAACTTCTTCTTCTGTGAAAAAAACGACAACTAAGTCGGCTAGTGAAGTACAGAAAAAAGCTGAAGAAACTACAAGAAGAATCTCAAAATAATTTAATTCCGGATATCCAATGATTATTTTAGCAGGAAACCCATTTGGTGATTCAAATTTTCTTCTACTGGCACTGGTATTTGTTGTATTCTACTTTTTTATGATTCGTCCACAGATGAAGAAGCAAAAAGAAGAAACAAAATTCCGAGACTCAGTTGAGAAAGGAAATGAAATAATAACCATAGGAGGAATACATGGAAAGATTTTATCAGTTCAAGAAACTACCATTATTTTGGAAGTGGAAAATGGACACAGGCTTAAAATTGAGAAATCTGCAATCTTAACACCTGAAAAGAAAAAATAATTTCTTTTTGTATTGATATTAAATAAAAACTGCTCTTGTATACAAGAGCAGTTTTTTTATTTTTGGGGTATGAGGTTTAAAACAATAATTGAAATCATAAAAAATGCCATCAAAAATTTGAGTAATAGGGCCTACTTATTTTCCTTATTACTTTCTGTACTCTTTTGGTGTTTAATTAAATTATCGAGACCATATACCACTAACCTCGATTTTGCCATTAAATTTATCCACCAACCAGATGCTACTTTATTGGTGGATTTTATACCAGCAGAATTCTCAGTTCAGGTAAATGGACATGGATTTAATTTGTTTTCCAATTATTTCAATTCTAAAGCCATTGAAGTGGATTTATCGAAGTTGAAAGAACTTGGAAACGACTGGTATGAATGGGATACAAACGATCACTATTCAGATATTGTTCGTCAATTTCCCTTTAAAGAGCATTTAGAGAAAATAAATACGGACAGAATACGACTAAATTTAGTACAAATGTCTCGAAGGAGAATTCCTGTAGCTATAGTGAATGAAATTAAGCTCGAAAGTGGATTTGTACTAGATACGCTTATTTTTAGTCCAGATTCTATTTGGTTGAGTGCTCCTGTAGAAGAATTAAAGGAAATGGATGTTTTTAAAGTTGATTTCCATCAAGAATCAAAATTGAGTCAAAATTTGGAAACTGATTTGTCGTTAGAATCAAAGGAAAATTGGAATCTAGAGGTTGATCAAGTAAAATTAAGCGTAAAAGTAGACAACCTTACTCAAGGTAAAATAAAAGTTCCTATTCAGGTAATAAATGCCCCTTCAAGTTCAAAGGTGAAGTTGTTTCCAGCTGAGGTGGAAGTTCTTTTCAATATTCCTACTCGTTATTATCACGAAGTGGATGTAAAAGATTTTGTAATTAAAGCTGATTTTAATTCCTTAGAAAGTTCTAATGGAAAAGTACATCTTCAATTGATTCAATCTCCCGGAAGTGTAGAGATGATGGCAATGAAGCCCAATGAAATTGATTATTTATTTATTTACCAATGAAAGTCGTAGGTATAACAGGAGGAATAGGTAGCGGGAAGTCTACATTATGTAAAATCCTAGCCAAGATGAACTTCCCAGTTTTTTATACGGATTTGGAAGGGCATCGGCAATTGAATTCAAATAGAGAGGTACATGATGCTCTAGAGGGGCGGTATGGACAGAAGATTTTTGATGAGAATGGATTACCTAATCGACCTGCGATTGCAGAAATAGTATTTAAAGATAAAACGGAATTAAATTGGTTGAATAGTGTTATTCACCCTCGCGTGAAGAATGCATTTAGTGAATGGTGCAAGCTACAATCAGCCGACCTTGTTTTTAAAGAATCAGCTATATTATTTGAAGGTACTTTTAATTCGGACTGTGACTATAGCATACAAGTATCTTGTAGTGAAGAAGTAAGATTACAAAGAGTATTGCAAAGAGATAACGCCAATGAATCAGATATTCGAAATCGTCTTAAAAATCAACTGACAGATCCTCAACGAGAGGCATTAGCGGATTTTGTGGTCTATAATGAAGATTCAGATTTGCTAATTCCTCAAATTCTGGACATTTTAAAAGATATTCTTAAAAAATAGCATCAAAATCTCCTTTCCCCTGTCTTATTAGTTCTGGTTCTCCAGTTGTAAGGTCTATGATTGTGGAGGCAATATTGTCTCCATATCCACCATCGATAACAATATCAACACTATCTGCATATCGTTCGTGAATTAATTCCGGATCTGTAGTGTATTCCAATACTTTATCATCATCTTTCAGTGAAGTAGTCAAAATTGCGTGATCGAGTTCACGTACAATTTCTAGACAAATTGGGTTTTCTGGAATTCGGATACCAATGGTTTTCTTTTTATTCTTAAATAGTTTTGGCACCTTATTATTGGCATTTAAAATAAATGTAAAAGGTCCAGGAAGGGCTCTTTTAAGCATTTTATATACAGGAGTATCTATATGTTTTACAAAATCTGAAAGGTGACTTAGGTCGTGACAAATCATCGCGAAATTTGCATCTTGAACTTTTATTCCCTTCAATCGTGCTACCTTTTCTATGGCCTTTTGGTTATTAATGTCGCAACCTATCCCATATACGGTATCTGTAGGATAGATAACCAGGCCACCTTTTCGAATACAGTCAGCAACTTGTTGAATATGTTTTGGATTGGGATTCTCTGGATAAATTCTAATTAGCATAATTATGGTTTTATCGAGTTATAATCATCAAGGAATTTTTGTAATCCTGAATCTGTCAGTGGATGTTTGATAAGCATTTTGAAAACTTTTAATGGGGCAGTTAAAACATCTGCTCCTATTTCCGCACAATCTATAACATGCCTGGTATTTCTAATAGAGGCAGCTAAAATTAAGGTATCTATTTGATAGTTGTCAAATACTAGTCTAATTTGATTTACTAATTGAATTCCGTCGGAGGAAATATCATCCAACCTACCAACAAATGGGGAAACATAGGTAGCTCCTGCTTTTGCAGCTAAAAGTGCTTGACTTACTGAAAAGACCAGTGTACAATTGGTAGGAATATTCTTCTCTTTTAAAACTTTTATAGCAGCTAAACCATCTTCCGTCATAGGTATTTTTACTACGATTTGCTTGGGGTTAATGTCGAATAAGACAATTCCCTCTGCAATCATAGCTTCTCTTTCTGTACTTATAACTTCTGCACTGACAGGACCATCTACTATAGAGCAGATTTTTTTATAATGCGCATGGACTTTTTTATCACCGTAAATTCCTTCTTTAGCCATCAATGATGGGTTAGTAGTAACTCCGTCTAATATTCCTAAATCTTGAGCATCCTTTATTTGATCTAAATTTGCTGTATCTATAAAAAAGTCCATATCCTATTATCTTATCTTATTTTATTAAATGTAATGAAAATCGATAATATTATTCCTTTTCAGCCTTGTCAAATGCTGGACTTTTTAAATTGGTGAAAATATTGATAGCTGTATTTATGGAGTCAACCTTATCCACTACTAAGCTTAATTTTTCATTTTTCTCTTTTATTTTTATTCGTTTGTGATTTTTTTGCACGGCTTGTAGTACAAATCCAAACTGTTCCGTTTGAAAATATTTAGAAGAAGAATCTTTTATGAAATAAGCGATTAGTTTATTGGCTTTTAATACAATTTTTTCAAAACCAATAGCCTGAGCCATCCATCTAAGAGGTAAAGATTGAATAAGTTCCACTACTTTTTCTGGAAGAGGGCCAAAACGGTCTTCTATGTTTTCTTTAAAGAGCTGTAAGTCCTCTTCACTTTTTGATGCATTCAGTTGATGGTATAGGGATAACCTTTCAGATATATTGTTGACATAGTCATCCGGTATCATTAATTCCAAGTCGGTGTCTAACTGACAATCTTTCACGAACACTTCTTGTTCATCTGGATTGGAGTAGAGCTCTTTGAATTCATTTTCTTTTAATTCTTCAACTGCTTCATTTAGTATCTTGTGATACGTTTCAAATCCTATATCTGAAATGAAACCACTTTGTTCCGCTCCTAGAATGTCTCCGGCACCTCTTATTTCCAGGTCTTTCATAGCAATATTGAATCCACTTCCCAGTCCAGAAAATTGTTCCAAAGATTGAAGTCTTTTTCTTGCTTCGGGAGTCAGGCTATTTAAAGGGGGAGAAATCAAATGACAAAATGCCTTTTTGTTGGAACGTCCAACCCTACCTCTCATTTGGTGTAAATCGGATAATCCGAAATGATGTGCATTGTTGATGAAAATAGTATTGGCATTTGGCACATCCAATCCATTTTCAATGATTGTGGTTGCCACCAATACGTCATATTCTCCTTCAATGAATTCTAACATCAACCTTTCCAATTTTGGTCCGGACATTTGTCCATGACCAATCCCAATGCGAACATCTGGGCATAAACGTTGAATCATTCCAGCCACTTCCTGAATGTTTTCAACTCGATTGTTTATAAAATAGACTTGACCACCTCGTTGAATTTCTAAACTTACAGCATCTCGTATAGTTTCCTCACTAAATCCTGTTAGTATTGTTTCAATAGGATGCCTGTTTGGTGGGGGGGTCGCCATAATTGACAAGTCTCTGGCCGCCATCATTGAGAATTGTAGAGTTCTTGGGATAGGGGTGGCAGACAAGGTTAATGTATCAATATTGGCTTTGATAGTTTTTAATTTATCCTTTACTGCTACTCCAAATTTTTGTTCTTCATCAATAATCAGGAGACCTAGATCATTGAATTTTACATCTTTTCCAACTACTCTATGTGTACCAATAAGAATATCTATCTTTCCTTCTTCTAACCTTTTTAAGGTTTCCTTTTGTTGTTTGGGGGATTTAAAGCGGTTGATATAATCTACAGTACAAGGAAATCTTTTTAACCGTCTTTTAAACGATTTATAGTGTTGTAAAGCCAGAATAGTTGTTGGGACTAAAATTACTACTTGCTTATTATCGCAAACCGCTTTGAAAGATGCTCGAATGGCAATTTCAGTTTTTCCAAAACCAACATCTCCACAAATCAAGCGATCCATAGGTTGAGGACTTTCCATGTCCTTTTTTACATCCTGAGTAGATTTCAATTGGTCTGGCGTGTCTTCATAAATAAAACTTGCCTCCAATTCATGTTGTAAATAACCATCGGGACTGAATTGGAAACCTTTTTGAGATTTTCTAGCCGCATAAAGCTTGATTAAGTCATAGGCAATGGACTTAATTCTGGTTTTGGTTTTATTCTTAATTTTTGACCATTGTGGAGATCCCAATTGATAAATTTTGGGAACTTTACCTTCTTTCCCGTTGTATTTAGATATTTTATGTAAAGAATGAATACTGATATATAGAATGTCATTGTTCTTATACACCAGTTTTATGGCTTCTTGCTTTTTTCCATTGACATCAATTTTCTGCAAGCCACCAAATTTACCAATACCATGATCAATATGAGTGACATAATCACCATTTTCTAATTTGGTTAATTCTTTAAGGCTAAAGGCTTCTTTTGCTTGTTTGTTGGATTTAAGTTCAAACTTATGGTAACGGTCAAATATTTCATGATCTGTTAGACATACATAATTCTCCGTGATAAATCCTTTATATAGTGGAAGTAGAATAGGAGTATAGTTCAAATTCTCTTCGTTTAATTCCTCGAAAATTTGCTCGAATCTTTCTACTTGTTTAGCGCCACTGCAAGCAATAAAAACCGTTTTACCTTCTTGGTGCCAATTTTTTATTTTTTCAATTAATAAATTGAATTGTCTATTGAAACTGGGATGTGGTTCTGTTGCTATACTTTTAACGGGAGCGTTAAAAGTGTTTTGAATTCCAAATTCTATTAATGAAAAATTACTTAACTGTGATTCGAAATCTGAGCCTTTTAAAAACAGCTGTTCAGGTTTAAACCTTTTAATTAATCCTTGATTTTCATCTTGGAATACATTGGCAGCTTTGACATAATAGTTGTCTAGCTTCTCGATACAGCTTTGAACATTTTTTACCCAAATATGTGTATTTTCTCTAATAAATTCTAGAAATGATATCCTATTTTCAACAAGAGACTTATCTTCGATATTCGGGATTATTTTTACCTGTTTAAGTTTTTCAACCGATAATTGACTTCCTACTTCAAATGTTCTAATCCCCTCTGTTTCATCTCCAAAAAATTCAATTCTATATGGTAATTCATTGGAGTAAGAGAATACATCGACTATTCCTCCTCTTACTGAAAATTGCCCTGGTTCCGAAACAAAATCTACTCGCTCAAACCCATATTCAAAAAGCGTTTCATTGATGAAGTCTGTCGAAACTTTTTCACCTACATTTAAAGTAAGTGTATTACTTTTGAGTACTTGTTTACTAATGACTTTTTCAAATAGGGCATCTGGGTAACTAACTATTACGCAAGACTTTCGTTTTGTGCTGATTTGATTAATAGCTTCAGCTCTTAAAAGTACATTGGCATTGTCTGTTTTTTCAATCTCATAGGGGCGTCTATAGGATCCAGGATAGAAAAAAACAATTTTTTCATCCAAGAACTTTTGAAGGTCATTGAATAAATATGCAGCTTCTTCTTTATCTTCTGCAATAAGTAGATGATCTTTTTCTTCTTTATTAAAGGCATTGGCAAGACTGATACTTAATAGAGAACCTTGAAGTCCTTTAGTATACAGTTTCTTTCCAGATGAATGGGTATGTTGGTCGATTGCTTTTTGAATCTCCAATTCATCAAGTAGGCTTAAAAAAGATCTAATCGTCATAGTATTATCAGGCTTGTCCTGCGAATTTACTAAGTGCCGGGTTCAATCAAAAGCATTCTTATTAGAATATTAATGATTTTGCTTGAAATAGACTTAAGACAGCGAATAGTTTGGTCTTAATGCCTTTAATTTAAACCTTTTAGAATTATTTTAAGGGTTTAGTTAAAACCTCTTTTAATAAAATTTCATAATGAACACTAGAAGAAGTCAAAGTGGTGATCTTTTTATTTGTATCAAATTGATGGTTAGTAACATCAATATTCAAATCGATAATTCCTTTTGTGAAGTATCGTTCATCCAGGTTAAAGGTGAATTCTGTTGAACCTTTTACATCGCAGGCATATTGTTTTTTGAGCTCATTAGGTACCTTAAGGTCATTTGCTGTTATTTCTGTTTGAATTACTGCAAATTTTTGTCCATCAATTTCTTTGTATTCCTTCAGAGTAATTTTTTGCTGACCATGAACAAAATATATACCATCGGTAGCGTTAAAAGGAAATTTCGTAGGTCTAATTATACTTTCACCAGCTTGTAATAGACTATCCGGGATTACAAATAAGAATTCAAATAAATCGGATCCTCTATCTGAAGGGTTTTCTGGTTTACCATTGATTTGTAATCCTTTTGCAATTACATTGTCATTAGCTAAATTTTTAACGGTGTCAGTGGTTCCCGGGAACCACATGGAAGAAGTTACATTTCTCAGTTCTAAGTCTGCATTTCCATTTTCTTGAATCATAAGTACTAGGTCCGCTTGAAGCAGGTACTCGTTCACTTTTTTTTGCTCTCCAATGGATTGTGTTGCGGTTGAATTTTGAGCATAGGAATAAACTAACTCATCTTTATCCGAGAATTTCCATTCTATCTTAGGTGCTTCAGTTTGAGTGCAACTGATAAGAAAAGAAATAAAAATGGCTGAAATTGACAATTGAATTTTACGCATGATTTCGATTTAAAAAATAGTGCTTAATTGTTCTGAAAAATAAAATTAAAGGTACGGCAGATCTTGATCTTTTTCTAAAAATATATGAAATTATATTCTTGCCTGATACGTGTGCAGCTGGAAATATCTACCTTCTTTCTTAATAAGTTCCTCGTGATTTCCTCTTTCTACTATTTCACCTTTCTCAATAACCAAAATTTGATTCGCTTGTCGGATGGTACTTAATCTGTGTGCTATTACGAAGGTGGTCCTACCTTTCATTAATTTTTCCAAACTCTTTTGGATGAGCATTTCACTTTCGGTATCCAAATTAGAGGTTGCCTCATCCAGGATAATAATTTTAGGGTCTGCCAGGATAGCTCTTGCAATCGCTATTCTTTGTCTTTGTCCTCCCGATAATTTCACTCCTCTTTCACCAATCAGTGTGTCTAAACCATTTTCAAAACGATCGGTAAACTCATTTACATAAGCGGCTTCAACAGCTTCTTTTAATTTTTCTTCAGACGAACTTTGTTTTGCAAAAAGTATATTTTCTCGTATTGTTCCTTCAAAAAGGAAATCATCTTGAAGTACCACCCCTAAGTTAGATCTATAACTATTTAAATCAATTTTTGAGAGGTCTTGATTGTCTAGAGTAATCATTCCAGATGCTGCATTGAAATAGGTAGAAACAAGGCCTGCAATGGTAGATTTTCCGGATCCAGAACTTCCTACAAGGGCTGTGACTGATCCAGAAGGAGCTTCAAAACTAATTTCTTTCAATACTTCTTTACCCTTTTCATAAGCAAATGAAACGTTTTTAAATTGAATATTTCCTACAACTTTGTTTAGTTGAATAGGTCGCTCAGCTTCATTGTTTTCTGGCTCCATATCCATAATTTCTTGCGTTCTATCAAGTCCTGCAAAAGCCTCAGTTAGCTGACTCCCAATATTACTCATTTGCACAATTGGAGCAATCATAAATCCAAGATAGAGGGTAAAGGCCATAAAGTCACCTATGGTCATTTGCTCTTCAATTATATAATTACCTCCTAATCCCATTATACCAGTCGAAGCCAGGCCTAAAAGGAAAGTTGCAGAACTACTAATTAATGCTGTAGAGGTAAGACTTTTCTTTACATTCAAGAATAAACGTTCGGCTCCTTTTTCAAAGGTTTTATTTTCTTGTTCTTCCGCATTAAACCCTTTGATTACGCGAACTCCATTTAAGGTCTCCGTTAGGCGACCAGTAACTTCAGCATTTATTATTCCTCGTTTTTTAAATATTGGTCGAATATATCCGAAGGCCTTTAAAGATACCAAGGCAAAGATAGAGACCGGGACCAAGACAAAAAAGGTCATGGATGGACTTATGTTTATCAAAAGAAAAAGAGATAAAATCGCTGTGAGTGTACCTCCAACCAATTGAACCAGGCCAGTTCCTACAAGGTTTCTTACACCTTCGACATCGGACATTATTCTCGATACTAAAGCTCCGGATTTATTGTTGTCAAAAAAACTAATTGGTAAAGACAAAATTTTCTTTTGTACCTGTACTCTTAAATGGGATATAAGATGTTGGGCTTCTACACTTAATAATCTCGTTAATAAAAAGCCTGTTATTGCCTGGACTAATATCGCTGAACCTACTGCTAAAAGTAGCTTGTAAAGCATGTCCATGTCCTTGTTTTGAATTACGTCATCCATCAGGTATTTACTAGCTCCCGGTAATACCAAGCTGGCTAATCGACTGATGATAATAAGAATTAATCCAATAGTTACAATTTTCCTTCTTGGCCAAATGATGGTTTTAAAGGCATGTTTAAAGGTAACTTTATTCTTTTCCATAGGTGGTGATTCTGTAGCTGTGTACTATTAATTTTTAACTTTTAAATATAACTCATATTTCATAAAGATAGTATCTTGTAGTTCAGTAAAAATTAAGTTAAATAAGTTTTAAAGTACAAGTAGTTTATGGCTTCATTCTCAGTTGTAAAGAGGGTTGAAGATAAATGAAATAACAGGTTAATTATCTTTCATTATAATGATAGCTGAAGAATTATTGATTAAATACGGTGCCAGAGAGCGAAAATATGAAAAAGGTGCATTCATTTTCGATGAAGGACAATCTGCCAGATATTATTTTCAAATAAAACAAGGTGAGGTGAAGATGAATAATTTCAACGAGGAAGGAAAGGAGTTTGTTCAAGGAATTTTTTCAGATGGTAGGTGTTTTGGTGAACCTCCATTATTTGGGGACTTTAATTATCCTGCTAATGCTGTGGCTATAAAAGATAGCCTTATTTATAGGTTGACTAAGGATCAATTATTCGAATTATTAAATGCGTACCCTGAAATTCTTATGAAGATGACTAAGTCTATTGCTACAAGGATGAATTATAAGGCAATTATGTTAGCGGAAATTTCTTCCAATACTCCGGAACACCGTATTTCTAGGTTTTTACTTTATCTAAAAAAGGACGTTTATAAAATTTCTGAACCATTTGGCTTCCAAGTTGATTTAACCAGACAGCAAATTGCTGATTTAACCGGACTTCGGGTAGAAACTGTTATCCGTACTATAAAGGCGATGGAAAAAGAGGGAAGGTTAAAGATTGTTCAAAAGAAAATCTATTTTTAATAGCCGTCGTCAATTTAGGTAAATAACCAGCCTTCACTGAAATACATATTTAATAAATAACTCGTCCAGACCAGGTTCATAAAGGTGAGTATTCCGGTTAGTCCAAATTGAATCTTTGTACTAAGGTCATTTCTGAAAAGGATAAATAGACCGGTTAAGATAGCCAAATACATACCCGCAAAACTAAAGCCAAAACGATCGCCTCCATAGGTCGTCATTGAAAGGAAAATATACAATAAACCTAAAGGAATAAGAATTAGAGCCTTTTTGGGTATGCTTATCTGCTTTAACTTGGTAGATCCCAGTATGACTATAATGTAAAATAGGGGAGCACACAAGGTGAAGCGAAACAAACTGTTTAGACTGCCATTTGAGGTTAAAGCCTTATAGATGAAAATAAATACGAAGTAGGTCATGGAAAGTACCATTAAATAATTCTTCGGATCTATTAAACTCTGGTTAGAGTCTTTTATCAAATTGGAAAGGGAGTATTGATTGTATATGAAATAGACAAGGTAGCCAATGGCAGGAATACAGATGAAAAAGAGTGAGAAACTATTCAATCCAAAACCTTCAACGGACCAATCGACTATTTGTGTAGGTATACTGAATTTATTTCCTTTCCAATATTTTTGTGCCTCTAAAACAGTGGTCCAAGAATCTGTATATGCATATTGTATAACCGCTACGGTAAGATAACCCAATCCAAAGGGCATCAATTTGTTCATGCATTGCTTTAAATAGAATACTATTTTTTTATGTCGGAGTAGTAAAATGCTCTCAATCAACACTATAGATAGAGGAATGAAAATAGTAGCAGGTCTTACCATAGCTACGAGTATGGCAGAGATGAAATACAGTGTATAATTCTTTTTTATAAGCCCAATAGCTAATAAGGACATAGTTAAAAGGAATAAAGATTCTGTATAGGGGATATAATATATGATGGTGGATGGAAAGCTTATTAAAAGCAGGTACAATATAATTTTTTCCCGCGGGGTTCCGTGGTATAAATATTTAATGAGCAGACTAATGGATAGAATAAAAATAAAATAGTTGATAATGGAGATACCAAGTTCGTCTGTGCCGCTGAGTTTCCAAACCAATGGGAATAAAGGGAAAAAAGCTCCTCGTACTTTGTTGTAGGAACCTTCTGAGCTATACATCTCATTTTTTATAGAACGGTAAATGGATGCGTCCCAGCGTCTGAAATTTTCACTTTTAATCTCCAGGTAGGGTTTAGAAACTTTGTGGATTTGATAATTATTCCAATCTCCAACACGTTCATAATTTTGGGACACTTTACCTAAGGTGTGGTTGTAAATAGAGTTTGATTGAAAGAGTCTGAAAAGAGCTAAGAAAATAACTAAAACAAGAAGTCCAATGATTGGATTGGTAATATTTATGCGATTCATTGCTTATATTTTATCCTAGTTGAGATTTATTAACTATTGAAATAATGATCTAAATATAGAATAAATAATTCATTTTGGTTAAAAATAAAATCTCATTAAAATCTCACTTCAATCTTGGAGCTTAAAGGGATACTCTGGCAGGCTAAAATATAGCCCTCTTTCACTTCTTCATTGCTTAGGTAGGTGTTCATTTTCATTGATGATTTACCATCAATTAATCGGCATTTACAAGTTCCGCAAGTTCCACTTTCGCATGAAAATGGTGGATTCGTGTGATTTTTAATTAATGCGGAGAGTATGGTTTCTCCTTTTGCCATTTCAATTGTATAATTTTGATGGTTGAGATGTGCCTTTAGTAAGCTAGCTACACCTTCAATAATGGTTAAAGAGGATGGATTTGAATTAAATCTTTCAAAATAGATTCTTGATAAAGGCACATCAAGTCCCTCTAGTGTTATTATTGTGGAGTTGATCATGTCTTCAGGTCCACATATATAGTATGCGGAATTTGAGTTAGTCTGGGAGTTAGTATCGATAAAGCTTTTGATAGTATCCGACTCAATTCTGCCTTTGGTGTAGTCTTTTCTTTTCTGGCTGATCCATAGATCCGACCATTCCATTTCTGGATTTGAAAGCAGATATTTTAGAATGAAATTTTTTGGAAATTGTTTTTTGAGTTCGTCGAATTCCTTTTTAAAAATTATAGAACGTTGATTACGATTACCATACAAGAGGTAAACCGTAGAATTAGACTCTATATTTAAGATACTTTTTATCATTGAATAAATTGGCGTAATCCCACTGCCAGCTGCAAAAAAATAATGGCTTTTATTATTTGTGATTAGGGGGTGAACAGTGAATTTTCCGGATGGTTTAAGCATCGAAATTGTGTCACCAACTTTCACATTGGAATGCAGGTAATTTGAAACTTTATCTCCTTGAATTCTTTTAATCCCTATTTTTAGATTATCATCCAAAAAAGGACTGGAACACAATGAAAAAGATTTTTTATAGTTGATCGAGTCAATGGTGATGCAGAGTGTAATAAATTGTCCAGAGGAATAGACAGGGATAGATTGGTTATTTATAGGAACAAGAGATAACTCAATAGCATCGATTGTTAATGGACGAATATTTTTTATCTGAAAGATAATTGTTTTTTGCATTTCTATTGATGTATAGCGTTTTATCAGCTTTACTCCTCATTTAATTAGAGTAAGATGCTATAGTATTAAATAGAAATTTATTCAGATTCTTTTGAATAAGAAAGAGATTGAATGAAAATTTGAATCTGTTGAAAATAAAAAAGCCACTCTTTGAGTGGCTTTTTTATAAGAAATTTTAGAAGTGTCCAGAACAGGAGTTGAACCTGCACGCCCTAAACGGGCACCAGCCCCTCAAGCTGGCGTGTCTACCAATTCCACCACCTGGACATTATTGTGACTTGGCTGGGGCTCGAACCCAGGACCCTCTCCTTAAAAGGGAGATGCTCTACCAACTGAGCTACCAAGTCATATTATATAAAAGAACTGAGTGACTTGGCTGGGGCTCGAACCCAGGACCCTCTCCTTAAAAGGGAGATGCTCTACCAACTGAGCTACCAAGTCATTTTAATTTAAAAGAATAAGTGACTTGGCTGGGGCTCGAACCCAGGACCCTCTCCTTAAAAGGGAGATGCTCTACCAACTGAGCTACCAAGTCATTTTATTTAAAAGAACTAAGTGACTTGGCTGGGGCTCGAACCCAGGACCCTCTCCTTAAAAGGGAGATGCTCTACCAACTGAGCTACCAAGTCATTTTATTCACCTTTCTTATCCTGAAAAGCGATGCAAATATAGTGGGGAAATTTGAATTAACAATAGCTTGAAGCAAAAAAAACACAAGAAATTTATAAGCTCCATAGACTCAAACAGATTGAAAATCGATTTTTTTTTAACAAACCAAAATAGACAATTTCAATCCAGTAATTGATTCATTATTTTAGAATGATGTATTTCCCCCAAAAAATATAAATTATTGTAAAAAAAATCAATCCTTTTGCTATTTGTGATCACAACTAAAATTTTAATCTAGAGTTTGCCGAAGTACTTATTTTTACAAAATCCTTACGAAGGAATTTAAAGTGGGCGGCAATTGCTATCATTGCTGCATTGTCGGTGCAATATTCAAATTTAGGAATGAACACTTTCCAGTTGTGGGTCTTTTCTCTTTTTTTAAGTTGTTCCCTAAGTGCAGAATTGGCTGAAACACCACCAGCAATAGCAATTTGGTTAATACCTGTTTTCTGTGATGCAATTTGTATTTTATCCATCAAAATGCCAATAATAGTATATTGAACGGAGGCACAAATGTTTTCTAACTGTTCTTTTTTGAAATTTGGATTTTTTCTTTCTTCTCTTTGAATGAGTTGAAGGATATTGGTTTTTAAACCACTAAAACTAAACTCCAATTCTCCAACTTTGGGTTTGGTAAGTTTGAAAGCTTTTGGATTCCCTTTTTGGGCCAATTTATCTAAAATGGGTCCTCCAGGATAATCAAGCCCCAACATTTTCGCTGTTTTATCATAGGCCTCTCCAACAGCATCATCCAAGGTTTCTCCTAGAATAGACATACTAAAATGATCCTCAACCTTTACAATTTGAGTATGTCCTCCTGAAACAGTTAAGCATAAAAATGGAAATTTGGGATGATCTTTGCCATCATCTATAAAGTGGGCTAAAATATGCCCTTGCATGTGATTAACAGCTATCAACGGAATATTTAGTGCCATGGCCAAGGAATTGGCAAAAGAGGATCCAACCAATAATGATCCCATTAGTCCAGGTCCTTGTGTAAATGCTATGGCATTTAAGGATTCTTTAGTTATATTAGCTTTTTCCAGTGCTTGATGTACGACAGGAACAATGTTTTGTTGGTGTGCTCTAGAGGCCAATTCAGGAACAACCCCACCATACGCTTTGTGAACGTCTTGAGTAGCAACGACATTGGATAATATTTCCCGGTTTTTTATAACCGATGCGGAAGTGTCATCACAAGAAGATTCTATGGCTAATATATAGATGTCTTTATTCATGACACAAAAATAGTAATTTGAATGCTGCGGAGGATTAAAAAAATATTTTTTAGGTTACTTCTTTTTGGAATGATCCTTTTGGTTCTGGTTTCCATCTTGGTAAACCTGTCATTTGTACAAACCTTTTTGGCGAATAAGGTTAGTAATTATTTTGCTAAAAATTACGATGTTGAGGTTAGTATAAAAGAGCTCGATCTAGATTTTTTAACTAAGTTGGAGTTAGACGGTGTACTTATAAAGGATCATAATAAGGATACACTGTTATATGTACCTAAGTTTAGAGTTGGTGTTAGAAATTTAGCGTTAAAGAAAAATAAATTTCAATTTACGAAGGTTCATATTGAGAATGCCTATCTGAATATTCTACAATTGCCCAACGAAGATCAATCGAATTTGTCCTTATTCTTGTCGAAGTTTAAAGGGGATAGTTTAGTAGGTGTTCCAAATTATTTCGTTTCACTGGATGAATTTATTCTAGATAATGCCTTGATCAGACAAAGGGATGATTCCAAGGATGAACTGCATCTTATTGATAATTTCAGTGTACTTCTAGAAGATGTTATTCTAAGACCAGAACAGGAGCATTTCGATCTAATGAATTTTTCTGTTTGTTATGATGACGAATTTTGTATTAATGATTTCTCCATGGAATATAGAGGAGATTCACTTAACATGAATTTGAATCGACTAAACGTATTGGTAGATAAGTCTGTTTTCAGATCAGATGTACGAATTAAATTCCCTAAAGATCATAAATATGATTTTGAACATTTAACTACAGAATACAATTTAGATATAAAAGAGGCCATTGTTTTTGCTAATGAACTGCAGGATTTACCGATTGGGAAATGGCTAAAGGAAGATATTTTATTCAAAGGAAATATTCATGGGAATTTGAAAAAACTGTTCCTGGATGAGATGGATATCAAATTTGGAGACAAGTCCTATTTAGAAGGAGAAGGTAGAATAGCAAATGTTCTTTCTGAAGATAGAAGGAACTTTAGGTTTACTTTTAATGAGTTGTTGATAAGCAGAGATCCTCTTGAATTTTATATGTCTGAATTAGACTTTAATAAGGATTTAAAGCAAAAGTTGATTTCTGGAGCTCCTTTAAGATTTAATGGACAATATAAAGGTGACTTTAGGTTTAATGAAGTAAGTGGAACTTTAAAAACCGAATTTGGAACCTTAAAGACGGATTTTGAATTTTTATTTACCGATGATTTTTCGGATGCCAATTATCAGGGTGACTTAGTTTTAAGTAATGTTGATATAGGAAAGATGTTGGATTTGAAGTCCTTTGGTAAAACTAGTTTGAAAGCAACTTTAATTGGAGAAGGGTTGAATAGAAACAGTTTGGATCTCAAGTTGAATGCGGATATAGATTATATTGGAGTGAATGGGTATAATTATAAAGATGCATATATAACAGGTAGCTTCTTTAAAAATTCTTTTGTTGGAGAAATGAAAGTAGCTGATACTAGTTTAAACTTCGATTTTACTGGAAAAGTTGACTTAACTGGAGAAATGCCTATAATGGATTTTGAGGCAGATATTAAATATGCTGATTTGTCCATGTTAAATATTGTCTCAGATAGTATTGCCATTTTTAGTACACAGATGGTGATGAATTTTGAGGGAGATAATTTGGACAATTTAAGTGGGACATTAAATAGTTATAGAACAAATTATGAAACCCTGGATAATTATTATTATTTCAATACTATTTCATTGGAGTCTCAATTACTCGAGTCAGGTGAGAGAAGAATGGATGTTGTTTCGGATATGGTTCAAGGGAATATGGAGGGGCATTTTAAAATTGTTGAAGTTTGGGATGCTTTCAAGAAAACGGTTAGTCCCTATGTCCAGATTGAAGATTCTATAAGGATCCATAATGGCCAAAAGTTGAAGTTGGAGGCTAATTTTAAAAATACCCAAGCCTTATCGGAATTGTTTTTTCCAGAGTTTCAGTTGGCTACAGGTTCCCACCTGAAGGCAGAAATGGATGAAGATAGCAACAAATTAGTTTTAGAATTTAGTAGCCCATCCATTGGATATGGAGATAATGTTTTTCAACAGGTAAAAATTTTAGCAAATACTAAGGAGGAAGTTTTGAAATTTGACCTTTCTATTGCGGAATATCAAATGTATGAAAACTTCCCAGTCAGAGAATTGACTGCAGATATAGACCTTTTTTCTGATTCGCTTAATTTCAAAAGTAATTGGAAGGTAGGTACAAAAACGAAATTTGATGGTGCTGTTGCTGCCAAAGCTAAATTGAATATTCCAAATAAGGAATACGACTTAACTTTATTGCCTTCTCAATTCTATTTAATGGATAGCCTTTGGGGATTTAATGAAAACAATTTAATTCACTTCGATTCCAATTCTTGTACTATTTCAAATTTAGACATCACTACTGGTCATCAATATATCAATATTGATGGGGATATTTCTTCCGATTCTACGGATGTTTTAAATATTAATTTGAAGCACTTTGAATTAGAAAATGTCAAGCCGTCATTGCAAGAATTAAATTCTGCATTTTCAGGAAATATCAATGGTAATGTTGCTATTTACCGTTTTTTGGATGATCCATATTTTATTATGGATTTAGTGATCGATACATTGGCATTTAATGATATGTGGATGGGAGATCTTTATTTCAATAGTAAATGGAATTCAGGGAATGAAGATCTTAGTTTGGATGGAGTGTTAATGCGTGGAACTATAAGAAGTTTAGACGCCACAGGACATTACTTTCCCAGGTTAACTGAAAACAAAATAGTGGCTGATATTAAAATGGATCGGTTGAAATTCGATTATTTAGAACCGTATCTAAATACTTTTATGTCTGACCTTAAAGGGCGAATGACTGGGGAGTTACAATTTGATGATAGAGGTTTACAAGGACATGTAGATTTGGAGAAGGTTAGATTCTCTATACCTTACTTAGGAACCAGATATTCTATTCAAGGAACCCCAACCGTTGGGATGCATACGGATAAAATGCATTTTTCCAAGCTGCAAGTAAATGTAGATAGGATGAAGGGGAAGCCCAATCAATCTGGAACCGGAACGGCAGTAATAAGAGGTGATATTTTCCATGATACATTTACCGATTTCATTTACGATTTAGATATTGATTTGGATGATTTCCTCTGTTTAGCTACTAATTCAGATGATAATAGTCTTTATTATGGTGATGGCTATGCTTCAGGACATGTTTCTATAACTGGTGAAGGCGGAGCTCCCAGGATCGTGATTGATGCCAGTACCGAAAAAGGTTCAAATATCGTAATTCCCTTATCGGATGAATATGAAATAGAAGAATCTTCATTTTTACAGTTTAGAAGTCCTAAAGAAGAAGGAAGTGAGGAAGAAACTTTTGTTTTAGATGAAGAATTGATAAGTAAAAAGTTTTATCTCGATTTAAATTTAAAAGTAGATCCAAGTACTAAAGTTACCATGTTTATTGATCAGTCTACACTAACAGGAACTGGGGTAGGTGATTTTAGAATTATGATGAAGTCATTGGATGATTTTAGTATAAATGGGAGGTATACGGTAGAGAAGGCTGATTATTTATTTGGTGTTCAATATAATTTATTGGATCAAAAGAATTTTGAAATTACAGAAGGTGGTACGCTAACATGGGATGGAGATCCTTATGAAGGAACAATGAATATCGAAGCTGTCTATGAACAGAAGGTAGAGTTAAGTTCTTTGGAGCCGGAATCTATAGGTATTGAATCGACAACAACGAATGAGGCCATTGTTTACTGTAAAATCAAAATGGATGGAAAAATCATGCGTCCAAATGTTAATTATTCGATTGACATTCCCAAAGCTTCTGATCAAGCAAAAATTAGGCTCAGGGAGTTGACCAATTCAGAAGAGAAAATGACGCTGCAATTTGCTTCATTTTTAGCCACTAACAATTTTTATGTGACAGAACGGAATATAAATTATGTTGAAAATACTGCATTATCCACAGGAGCAGGTCTAATAACAAGACAGTTAAACAACTTATTGAATAGGGCTCAGGATGAATTTGAAGTAGCTGTAAAATTCAATCCTGGTACAGGAACAGAGTTGAGTCCTCAGCAAATAGAGTTTCTTCTATCTAAAAACTTATTGAATGATAGGTTAAGGATAAATGGAAATTTTGGTACACCAATTGGAGCAAATACTTCTGGAATGACAGGTGATGTTGATGTAGAATATGATTTACGTAAAGATAGAAGATTAAAGTTAAAGGTATTTAATAGATCGGGGACTGATATTGATGAAGGCTCAGCTACCAATATAAATACGCAGGGAATAGGTTTATTTTATAGAATTCAATTTAACTCCATATTTTCGCCGAAGAAAAAAGACAAAGAGTCAGGGGGAAATAAATCAGAAAAGGAGCAGCTGAAAAATGAACCAGAGCCCGCTGTTAAGCCTAAAAAGTGATATTAATATCTTAAAGTTGTTTAACTCTATTTCTTTTAGCAAGATACGTCCACAATACTTTTTCTAATGATTCGTTGATGTCTAATAGCTGGTAGTCAATTTTATTTAGTCCACAACGAATAGCTATTTCGCGTTGAAGTTTCTTCATTTTTTTCGAATATGCCTGTTGTAATTGTTTTGGGCGTAATTTCATTTCTTCACCGCTTTCTAAGTCAATGAATTTTAAAGCATCATTACTGAAGTTAAAATCTAACTCCTTGTCTTTATCTAAGACATGAAACAATAATACTTCATGTTTATTAAAGCGAAGGTGTTGCAGAGCCGAGAAAAATTCTTCTTCCTCAGTTTTATTTTTGAAGAGTAAATCAGAAAATATAACCACCAAAGATCTTTTATGTATATTTTCAGCGATTATATCTAAGGCAGAAGCAAGTTTAGTTTTATTATAATCATTTACCTTGAAATCCATTATATGGTTTTCAAGTTCCTGATACAATCTATGAATGTGTTTAGTAAGGCTTTTAGCAGGTGTATGCACTAATATTTCTTCATCAAAAAGGCTCAATCCAACAGCATCTCTTTGTCGCTGTAATAAATGGATGAGAGATGCCGCAGCGAAGCAGCTATAAAGGTATTTATTAGGTGATTCAAGTGTCCATTTGTCCTTTATAGGATAGTACATGGACCCCGAAACATCCATTACTATTTGGCAACGTAAATTGGTTTCTTCTTCGTATTTCTTTGTGAATAATTTGTCCGTTTTTGCATATAGTTTCCAATCGACATGTTTTGTCGATTCTCCTGGATTATAAATTCTATGTTCAGCAAATTCTACAGAAAAACCGTGGAAAGGACTTTTGTGTCTTCCGGTAATGAAGCCTTCAACAACCTGCCTGGCAAGAAATTCTAAGCTTCCGAATTCAAAAAATATTTCTGGTTGTATTAGTTTCAAACTAGTTCATATTGACCTTTATTCACAATACCGTAAACTTTTGCCTTAAGTGACTTACCAATGAATGGTGAATTTTTAGATTTGGATGCTATACTTTTCTCATCCAAAATGAATTCCTCCATTGGGTTGAATAAGGTGAAGATAGCTTGCGCTCCTTTTTCGATAGTATTAAGAGGTAATCCAACTATATTTCTTGGGCCATCCGTAAACAGGTGAACAATCTTATCCAGGTCTATACTTGATATTAGTCCAGTATATGCAGCTGCAAAACTTGTTTGGTAACCAATCATTCCAAACTCTGCATTGTCGAATTCACATTTTTTTAATTCGATTTCCTGAGGCTGATGATCACTTACAATAGCCTGAATATGACCATCTTTTATTCCTTGAATTAGACCATCTCTATCATGAGAAGTTCTTAATGGAGGCATAACCTTTAAGTTGGTGTCAAAACCTTCTACATCTTTATCCAGGAAAAATAAATTATGTGCTGGAACGGAGCTAGTAATTTTTTGTCCCGATGCTTTAGCCTCTTTGATTTTATCAACTGAATTGGCAGAAGAAATACATGAAAAATGAATTGGAGATTCACAGTAATTAGCAAGAGCAATATCTCTGTCTATTGCTATTTCTTCTGAAAGGCTAGGAATTCCTTTTAATCCCATTCGTGTTGAAATAACCCCTTCATTTATTTGACCTCCTTTATTCAACATATGTTGATGAGGAAAACTCATTAATGTTCCTGAAAAGTTCTTACTATACAGTAAGGCAATTTTCATTAAGTTAGGGTTTTCAATATAGTTTTGGTCGTCAGAGAATGCAATTGCCCCATGTTGATCCATGTCATACATCTCTGTAATTTCTTTTCCTTCAAGATTTTTTGAAATGGCTCCAATAGGGTGGATGTTTACCTTACTGGTATACATTCGATTTTTAAGAAAAGTAACATCCGACTTGGTTTGAATTACAGGTGCCGTAGAAGGTAAAATTGCAATGTCTGTATATCCACCTTTTATAGCTGCTGCTATACCTGTTTCTAAGTCCTCTTTATGCTCATGACCAGGTTCGGATATTCTACCTCTTAGATCAAACCAACCTTGAGACAAATGAAGGTTTTCCAATAGGATTTCATGGTCAAAATTGGTAATTGAAAGATCAGTACCAATTTGATCTATAACTCCATTATCCACCAAGATATCTACCGTTTGTTGATGATATGACGATTGAATATCTACAATTTTAGCTTTACGAATTACTATTTTCATAGGGGCGAATTTTAATAAGCGAAATTTCAAAAATAAGGAATAATAAACTTAGGGCTAAAAAATAGGGCCACAATATTTTTCCTGTAAATTGTTGTGTAATTTCTTTAATGAATGAATCCTTGGAGTACTCCAATAATTTGATATTAGAATCAGAATGATTTGCAATAAATGATTTTAACTCTTCTTCGTTATAGTATTGCAAGTCACTTTCTTTTCTCGGATAATTAAATCCAATTTTCGCTATGGTCTTATTTTCTTGAATAAGACTATATATACCTTCTTCCTTAAAATCATTTCCTATTTCAATATAGAATCCAGATTCCATTTGTTTAAAAGTAGGAAAGTAGGATTGATTATTAAGGTTTAGTGTCATTTTTTCAGCCCTACTGTTATTCTTCAGCCGAATGAGTTGATCTGACCCTAGTGTGTATTGTAATTTTTGAGTTTTTTCTTTGAGAAAACTCATATTGTAAAAGGTAGGAACAAATAGTGCATGCTTTTCTAAATTACTTCCTTCAGAAAGATCGGTACTTAGAATAAAGCAATAATTCCCATTTCCCGTGTTTGACCATAAAAATGGTTGGCCATTTTGAAGGATTAAAGCTGAAGATCCAGCTTGAAGGCTTTGTGAAACAATAGGGTAATTATACTTGGTGGAAGGTTTATTGATATCCTTATTTTTAGATTTGAAAACCTCTTGAAATAATGGGTGGTCGTAAGATAGTTTAAGAATTTCAAGTTCGCTTTCTTCCTTTTCCTGATATTGAACCCCTTGGTTTATTGCTAACAAAAGTTGATTATAACTTCTAATATCAGCTTTAGAAGATGGAATAAGACAAATATTACTGGAGCCCTTAAATGCTTTTGTAATTGATTCTATTAATCCACTATTCAATTTGGTAATTTCATCCAGAATAATAAGGTCAAAGTTATTGAGTTCTGAATACGGTATTTGGGTATAAGCGAAGGATTTAAATTCAAATTCGTTTTGGTTGAACAATTTTGTGAAATAATTATGTTTCTCTTTGTATATATAAGCTATTTTAAGCTTGTCCAGGCCAGTTAATGTTAAATAGTAGTTATTATCAAATCCAATCGGAGAATCATTTATTTGAATAGATATTTCTTGGAAATCACTGTCGTCAGATGGAAAGGATAGGTGAACAATGGAACTGTCCCTTTTCGCAATGTCTATTGATCTACTGGATTTAATTTTTCCATTGTTAAACAATTTAACATTCAACCCGTCATAATTTTCTTGGCTGTGGTTTTGAAGTACTAATACAAGATCAATTTGTTGGGATTGCTGAATAAAAGGTTTGTTTAGGTAAGCCCTTTGAATACTAATATTCTTTTTATTTTGATTAGTAACAGGAGCTAGGAATAATCGTTCTTCCTTTTTCTTGCTAAGGCTTTCCAATTGAAATTGACTTTTTTGAAAGTCAGAAATCAGAAAAGTAGAAACAGGGAAATTTGCGTGTAATTTATTTGAATTGTTCTGAACAGTTCTTAATTCGTCTAAATTTAAACTTGATGATGTCAACTCTATTTCATCAACTAATTTAATCGCAGTTTCTTTGGTGTAAAACTTTAAATTTTTGCTTTCAAAATTATTGCTAATGATTTGAAATTCATCTGATTCATTAAAAGAGTGAATCAATTCTCGAGCAATATTTTTTTCAAGATCAATTATTTTCCCTTGCTCATTTTCTGCTTCTGAACTAAAGGAATTATCTATATAAAGACTTATGCTGTTTGCCGCCTGTAAATTAGAATCGTCAGTAGGAATATACGGCCATGCAAATACCATTATAATACAAGCCATGGCTAAAACCCGCATAAGCAGTAATAGCCACTCTTTTAACCTGTTTTTAGTACTTGATTCCTTTTTTAATTCTTTTAGGAATTCAATTTGAGAAAAGTATACCGGCCTAAATTTCTTGAAATGAAATAAATGAATTATTACTGGTATAACCAGTAATAATAAGACGTATAGTATTTCGGGATGTAAAAAATTCATGCTAGGCAAAATTAATAAAAATCACTAGATTTCATCAATTTGCCCAATGAATTTATTTCCCTTATTCACCAAAATTCTGAATTAGATTTCCTAATTGACCAGTTTGCTCATTAGTTAATTTGCCATTCAGGTATTTCCTTTTTTGTTGATTCAGCCAATTGTATAATTTCAAGTTGGTTTTATATGAGGGAGTTTCGCTGTTTTTGGCGATATACTCTTTCAATGCAGAGAAGTTATTTTGCCAGATAAAGCTATTTCCATCCCAAATAAAACTCAAAGTATTCAATTGATTTAACCTAGATTCAGATAAAGAGTTTTTAATTCTTCTTTGTTTCTGAACCCATCTACCAAATGGAATATCTGACCTATAATTTACAGGTACATTGGTATTTCCATTTTGTTCAAAATAATCAACTAATTTTTCATAATTTTGATTCCAAGAATTTGTTCTTGGTTCCCAAATAAATTCTAGGCTGTCAAGTCTGTCTACCTGCTCATTTGATAAAGTATTCTTTATTACTCGTTGTCGAACAACCCATGTTCCCAACGATTTATTTCTCTTATAACGCGCAGATAAATTACTATGGCCTTGCTTTTCGTAGTACCTCTTAAGTTGATTGAACCTGTGGTTCCACTTTTTGTTAATTTTACTTACCATGAGTCATTGATATTAATTTGTTCTCTTAACCTTATCTACGAATTTATCTATTATTATACTTTGTTATGAAATTATTATGTAAACGCATAGTTTTTGTAGTTAAATGGCAGGATTTTGATGTTAATTGAAAAAATGGCATTTTTTATAATTGGCTAATTGTAAAATCGATATTGCTACTCTTGTTTTTCCAATTAATTCCTTCTCCATTAAAAACCCTCTATCTCCTTTAAAAAGTAGATAAACGAGAGAATGTGAACTGTCGTCGATTGCTATTATTGATTTAGATTAAATGTTATTTTTTTACCTTCGAAATTTTATAATTACTAGTACATAAATCAGAGAGAGAAATGGATAAACTGAACGAATATTCCGATATGTTAATAGAGATGGCAATGGGATATGCTCCAAAGCTATTATTGGCAATTGTAACGTATATTATTGGATGGTGGTTGACAGACAAGATTGCTAAAATAATTACTGGTAGAATGAAGAAGTCCAATATGGATGTTTCATTAGGGAATTATATTGGAATTATGATATTATGGTTGCTTAGAATCGCTTTGATCATAAGTATCATGTCTATTATTGGAATTGCAATGACTTCTTTTGTAGTTATTTTAGGTGGAATGGGCTTGGCAATTGGAATGGCACTTTCCGGAACCCTTCAAAATTTTGCAGGAGGAGCAATGATTTTGATTTTCAAACCTTTTAAAGAAGGTGATTATATTTCTGCGCAAGGTTACGAAGGTATAGTAAAGGGTATTGAGGTTTTCAATACTATTGTACAAACTTTGGATAACAAAATTGTAATTATTCCCAATGCGAAATTGGCGAATGAAGCCTTAACCAATTATACAAAGGAAGCTACCAGGCGTGTTGATTTAACTTTTGGAATAGGGTATGGAGATGATATTGACCATGCCAAATCTGTGCTCGCCTCAGTTATAAATGATAATGAAATGGTTTTGAAGGACCCTGCACCATTTGTTGCTGTTTCGGAATTGGCTGATAGTTCAGTGAATTTTGTTGTGAGACTATGGACTAAAACAGAAAATTATTGGGATGTATATTTTTATATGCATGAAGCAGTGAAGAAATCATTCGACAAAGAGAAGATTTCCATTCCATATCCACAGAGCGATATTCATATACACCAATCTTAATAAGTTATTATATGTATAAAATAAAAGTAATTACTGCCTTGTTATCTGTTTTTGTTTTTACAGATTTGTTTGGTCAGGAAGTAAAGGAAAATAAGTTGGCAACCAAAGATTCTATTAAATGGGAGACTGGGTTTAAGTCGACGTTGAATGCTACACAAGTTAATTTGACAAATTGGTCCGCCGGTGGTGAGAATTCATTGTCTGTGACCGGGCTTTTTCACATGTATTTAAATAGAAAAGATGATAAGTCCGAGTGGGTAAATGAAATAAAAACTGCCTACGGTATAATTAAACAAGGGGATACCAAAACCATCAAAAGTGAAGATGTCCTGGATGTTTTATCAAAGTATGGCTATAAGACTAAATCCAAATGGTACTATAGTGCTTTGTTTAATTTAAAGACTCAATTTGATCAAGGGTTTAAGGATCCTCAAGCCGAAGATAAAGAATTAGTGTCCGCATTTATGGCTCCTGGTTATATCAATTTTTCTTTAGGTATGGACTATAAACCTAATAAGAGCTTTTCATTATTCCTTTCTCCAATTTCTACTAAGACTACTGCTGTATTAGATGATAATATAGATGAAATGCAATATGGTTTAGATTCTTCCGAGACCTTCCGATCTGAGTTGGGGGCTTATCTGAGCATGTCCTACAAAACTCCATTGATGGAAAATGTGGATTACGAAACAAAGGTTAATTTGTATTCTAATTATTTGAATAATCCTTTTAATGTGGATATCAACTGGATGAATTTATTAACCATGAAGGTAAATAAGTATTTGAATGTAAATATTCTTACTGAGCTCATATATGATGATGATATTAATATTAAAGATGAGGATGATGACATTTTGGATAATGGTGGACCTAAGACTCAATTTAAGGAGATATTAAGCTTAGGTCTTACCTATAAGTGGGATAAAAAATAAAATACTATTCATAAAAAAAGCCTTACTCATATGAGTAAGGCTTTTTTAGTATAGTACTAATGAGTATTAGGGATTTAGGAATGTTTTTAACATACCTTAAGGCCATTTTTAATAGATTGTTCTGCATGAATCAAAATAGGTGGTTTTGATTCATTTGCTGAAGATCCTAATATCAAACATTCAGAATTGTATTCTTCTTGATTTGAATTGTCAATATTAACGATGGCCATTACTTGTTTGCCAATTAGGCCTTTTCTTTTTTCGTTTGTGGTATTTGGGGTACTACTTCTTAAGACTCCGATGTTACCTCCGAAATTTACAAATACTTGAAATTTTTCTGATTTAGCTTCTGGAAAAGATCGTACTTCAATAATGGTTCCTACTCTGATATCCAACTTGTTAAGTTCGGAAAGTGCTATTGATCCATTTTTCATTTTAAACATTTTAATCCGCTCATTTAGAGACAGTGGTGATATTTGCAAGGTATCGAAAAATGAAAAAAAAACACCCTGAAAAAAAACACATTAAAATGCAAATACGTTAAAGATTAAACAGTTTAATTCTTCTTATGATAGTATAAAATATCCTCCATTTTGTGGCCATTTTGTGTGCCGTAAGCCTTCGCCCTGATACTACTATCTGATTCAAGAACATACTCTATATAGTTGGGGTAATTGTGTCTTTTATTTTCAAAAAGTAAACTATCTGGGCTATCGGAAATTAATTTGAAAAATACCTCTTTGTTATTATTTTGGTCTTTTACTTTGGCAGTTAGAAATAAATGGTCCTTTACTGCTTTTATTGTAAGGGTTTCAATAAATACCGTATCCTCCATATTAAGCATAAATCCATTAGCTATAAACCTATCCTTTTCCCATTTCCAATTTTCTTCTGCATAGATGGGAGGTGTATCGATAATCCAGCTACCAGTAATCCAATCTAATTTCTTATGAAAATTTGAAGTGTCCACTTTTTGACAGGAAATAAATATCAGGGAGATTCCTAAATATGTAATAGCTTTTTTCATGAGGTGTTTTTAGTTTTATTCCCTTGAATTTTATTTAGAAACGATACAATAGATCTAAAATTGTGGAATGAGGATAAAAGTAATTATATAGTGTATAACTATATAATCTTTTTGATCAAAAAAAAGTTAAAAGATGTAAATTAATAGGTAATTTTATAGACATGGGAAATCCATTTTCTGGAATGATTTTTCTAAATTGACATCACCTTATTTGAACATCGTAAAACCTTCTAAAAAATATTAAAATGAATAAGTTGTTATTCGCCGGAGGACTAGCAATCCTTATAACAGGAATAAATGTATTGTTTGTGCATTCCAATAATGAAGGAACTGCAGAAGATGAAAGACAATACTCATTTAATAAGGATTATAGAATATATGCGCTTTCCAAACCGGATAAAATAAGTTTTGCTGGTGAAGATATACCCCTGGATCAACCGGATATCTACGAACGGTTTGATAAAGAAATAACTATAAATACGTATTGGCAATCACAAAGCTTATTGCACGTGAAAAAGGCACATAAATACTTTCCTATTATAGAACCTATTCTTAAGGAATATGGAGTGCCGGATGATTTTAAATACCTTGCTATTGCTGAAAGTGGATTGGAACAAATAGTTTCACCTGCTGGTGCAACTGGTATTTGGCAATTGATGAAGGGAACCGCTAAAGAATTGGGCTTAGAAGTAAATAAAGAAGTTGATGAGCGATACCATATTGAAAAATCGACCATTGCAGCTTGTAAGTATATCTTAAAATGTAAGGAAGAATTAGGATCCTGGGTAAATGCCGTAGGAGCTTATAACGTTGGTCTTGCTGGTATGAAGAAACAAATTAAAAGACAGAATTCAACGCATTATTTCGACTTGTTATTAAATCAAGAAACATCGAGATATTTATTTAGAATATTGGCTGCAAAAGAGATTATATCGAGTCCTAAATATTATGGATTTTATGTTCTTTCTAAAGACATGTATACATTTGCTCCAACCTTTGAGGTAAAGGTGGATACTGCAGTTGCTTTTTGGGCGGATTTTGCCATGGATCATAAGGTAAATTATAAAATTTTGAAAAGATATAATCCTTGGTTACGAGAAAATTATTTAACGAATAAGTCAAAAAAAACCTATACGATTAAAATTCCTAAGGATGGATTTTACGATCCGATACATAATTAAAAAAATAAAAAAGGCTATTGATTTATCAATAGCCTTTTTTTTATCCCTTTTAATATCAATAATTAAGGTTTACTAATTGCTTAAATTTCTGATCGAAAATTATTATCTTAATGCTTGTGGAAGATTTATTCCACTTAATAAATAAGTTTAAATAATAGAATAATAAACCTTTCGATAACTATCGAAATTAATAATTGATTTTATGAAAAATTTAATGCAATTAATGATAATGTTATGCTTTTTCACTTCACAAGCCCAGGTTATACTAGATGGAAATGATATTTATATACATTTTAATGATTTTATGGCTTCAGGAATTTGTTTAAATCCCGAAATTGGACAATTGAATTCAGGAGAATGGAGCATTTCTGGAATGAGTAATGGGGAGGTGCCTTTTAATGGTTGTGAAGTAGGTTCTGGTGATTTTAGTAGAGGGTATTCCCTTGGTAATGTAATCTCCGGAGGTATTTATTCTTTTCAGGTCAATGAAGATGAAAGGGCTTTGGGGGTTCAACCGACATCTTCCGATTTTAGTCCTGGTAGTATAATTTTAAGATTGCAGAATAATACTGGTGAATCCATTAGTATTTTACAGATTAGCTATGATTTGTGGGTTAATAATAATAAAGGGCGTTCTAGTTATTGGCATATGAGTACTGGTGTAGATATTGCACCTTTTATTTTTCATGCTAACATGTCGGATACCTCTTTAATGTTAGAAGATACTCTAGGTTTTGTTAAAATAGAAAAATCTTTTACGTTTTCAGAAATGGATCTGGCAGATGGTAAGTTCTTATATGTAAAATGGGAAGGAGGAGATGTTGCTGGTTCAGGGAGTCGAGATGAATTTGCAATTAATAATATCCAGATAAAAGTACCACAGGGATTACCTGCCGGCCATCAAATATCCAATTATACTATTGTAAAGACTGTAAATAATAGATTAATAGCAGATGTTTCCAGACTAGAAGGACCTATTTATTATAGGATTTTGGATATAATGGGAAATGAAATTATAGTAGATACTGTTATCAATCAGGATCAAATAGTGGTTCCTATACCTGAAGGATTAAATCATCATTATTTGCACATGAAACATAATTCAATTGATAGGTGGATAAAATTGATTAAGTAATAAAGTTTAAAACAGGTAAAATAACAGAAAGTTGATTCCCATGTATATTTTTTTCTGAGATTAGATTAAATTTGCAATCCTAATCCAAGATCAGATGGCAAAAATTACGGCTCAGGAGCAACATAGATTGGCAATGAATATTGTAGGTAAATACCTGGAAAAAAACGGGTATGAATTTATTGCAATAAATAGTGAGCTGGGGACCAATCCTCAATACGTTTGTTATAAGGAAAAACAGTTGTCTTTTGTTTTAGTAAAGAATGTACTCTATCCAGAAGATCCAAGCCGTTACGACATGATTTGGATGGAAAGCATGAAGCAACATGCTATCAGTAAAAAGGCGGAATTATATTATGCCGGTGTAGGTCTTGCCAATGCTGAAGATATGGAGGCTGAACTCTCAACAGATAGTAATTACTATGTGAAGTTTGATGGTTTAGTACGTATCCATTAGTTTAGAAAGTACAGAGAAGGTCAAGTACATTTTTTATTAATTTATCCATTGTTTTTTTAGAATCTGAAGAGAAATTTCCACTTATTCTCTCTGCAAGTATGGCATTGCAACTTAATGCTTTGTGACCAAGTAATTCGGCCAAAGCATAAATTCCTGCTGTTTCCATTTCAAGGTTAGTAATGGGCGTTTTCTGAATTTTAATTTTATACATTTCTTGGAGTTCCGTTTTCCAATTGTGTTGTAAACGAAGGGATCTAGCTTGCGGTCCATAAAAACCATTTGCAGTTAGCGTTATTCCATGTTTGAAATTCCCTTGTTTAAAATGGTCAAATAGGAGATGGTTTGCTTCACTTAGATAGGGTTTAGCAAGAGCAGGATTCCAATTTGTTTTTTGTTCAAAACTTCTGACATCCTTAGTGTAAAATTTTTCTGATCCTTTGTAGTTGTAAATAAATCCATCCAAACCAATGGCTGATTTGCTAAGCAAAAAATCGTCACATTGAACATCTGGGTGGATGCTACCACTTGTCCCAAGCCGAACTATAGTCAATGATGTTTTTTTATCTTTAAGTTTTCTATTGGTTAAGTCAATGTTAACAAGCGCATCCAATTCATTTAATACAATGTCGATATTGTCGACGCCGATACCTGTGGAAATGATGGTAATTTTTTCGTTTTTATATAAGCCAGTTATTGTATGGAATTCCCTGTTTCTTTCTGTGAATAGGTTTTTTTCGAAAAAACTTGCTACCTGAGAAACTCTGTTTGGGTCTCCAACAGTAATTATCTTTTGTGATATTTCTTCTTCAGAAAGGTTCAGATGATAAACCTTATTATTTTCATTTAAAATTAACTCAGAGTTTGCAAATTGGTTCATGCTTTCGTATATTTTTACCGTAAAAATAAATAAAATTATGTCTAAATTAAATCAAACTATATTAGTACCCGTAGGTTTTTCTGATCAATCCTTGTTGGCATTGGAACAAGCCGTTCATGTGGCTAAAATATTGAAGGCCGAATTAACCTTATTAAGTGTTATAGAAGAATCAGGATTTTTTGCTCGCGTTTTTGGAGACAATGACGACGAGGTTATGTTTGAATTAAAAAAGAAAGCACAAGCTAAACTCGAAGAATTAGCAGAGGATATTCGTAGGAAAAATAAATTGGATGTAAACACTCTTGTATCAAAAGGTAAAGTTTATCAGAAAATTGTTGAGGCCTCTGAAATGATAGACGCTTCCTATATTGTTATGGGAACGGATGGTCAACCTAAGGATTTTCAAAAGAAATTAATTGGTTCTAATGCTTTCCGTGTAGTAAGTACAGCCAATTGTCCTGTCATTACTATTAAAGGGACAGAACACTATGACGGATGTAAGCGTATTGTACTTCCCCTTGATTTAGAAAAAGAAACGAAGGAGAAAGTGAAGTATGCAGTAAATTTGGGAAGGCTTTGGAATGCTACAATTAATATTGTTTCAGTCGTAGCTAGCTCAGATGAGGAGGATATGAACCGTTTGAAAGGGACTGTACGCCAGGTTCAGAAGTATATAACCGATAGAGGCTTGGAATGTAACTCGGAGTTGGTTGTAAAACCAAAAGGTCAGCGATTGGTGCATACTATCCTGGATTATGCCATTGAGAAGAATGCTGATTTGGTTGTGATTATGACTCAGCAGGAGTTAGATTATACACCGAATTTCATTGGATCTTCTGCTCAGTCTATTATATACAATTCTAATATACCGGTAATGAGTATTCGACCTATAGTAAGTGACAAGTACAAATTTGAACTGCCTAGCAATTGATACTCTATTAAATAAAATAAAAAAAAGACAGTCCCGAATATTCAGGACTGTCTTTTTTTTTTAGAATAAAATGAATTATAGTTTGTACTGTTGAGGACTAAAACTCATAGAAGTCTCGTTTCTTGGTAAGCTTTAAGTCCTGTAGAATGCTAGCCTTTACATTAATAGTGAAATTAAACCTTTGAATTGGACCAACTGGGATCCAGTCAAAAGCCATTTGCCAACAATGTAAATCTCGTACAAATCCTAAAGAAGTCGTAGAGAAATCATTATTATCAAAATCATATCCACTGGTATAAGTGATTTTCCATTTGTCAGTAAGGTTAATGTCCCCGTTGAAATTAAGGGTTTTAGATACATCAATCTTGCCGGATACTGATTTATTATAATTTAAAGAAAATCGAGTCGAAAGTGTCCAGGGAGAGTTGAAGTCAAGATAAGCGCCTGGCCTCATTTTAATTCTCTCTAATTCTAATCTATCCTGTAGGTCTAGTTGTTCCGTATCTATATTTTCTACTTTTTCCTCTAGTTGTTTTTTGGCATTTTTAGATCCAATAGTAAAATTGATGGAAGCACCAATATTTCTAAGAATAGGTAATTTACCCTCTTCAAATGTGAAGTCGTTTACTCTTGTACCATCTTTCACCTGATAAGGGTCGAAATGCCCATTCATATTTAGGGTGAAGTTTTTCGCTAGTTTAGATTGTAGGGTAAAGCTAATATTGTTGAAGTTAAAGGAGTCAACATCAAAATTATAGGCACTATTAAAATTCAGATATTGAAGAATCTTTACCTTCTTGTAGGTATCCGTTGTATCACCCTTCGCTTTAATTTTCATTTCAAGGTTATTCCCTAACCCAAAAAATAATGATCCCCACATTTGTTCTTTTTTCACAGAAGGACTTCCTGGAGTGGTTATTCCAGCTCCAGTACCATAATCTGATAGGAAGGAAAATTTATCGCCCGTACTATCCGTTTGTACATATTGGTAGTATCTGTTATTGTCTAGTAATTGACTAGGAGAGTAACTCCATGACATTTTTGGGGTCATCACATGTCTTATGGCTTTTACTCTTCCTTTATTGACAGGAAACATTCCATAAATTGTTGGATGAACACTAAATGAAACACTTGCTCTTAAATCATATAAGTGATAAAAACCAGAATGTGTAGTAGTGTCAAGACTGTTGGTAGAGCTGTTCCAATCGTAATCAAACTTTTCAAAATAGGCATACCCGTCGTAATTCAATGAAGGGGAAATGGAAAACTTATCTGACAAATTAAGAGTAAGACCCACTGGGATCTTGTATTTTACCCTGCTTTTTAGATCATTCCAGGTATCGGATTTAAATAGTAAACTATCTGCTACGGCTAATGTGCTTTTCGCTGTTAAACTAGGTCTTATATTTATGTCGTCCCAAAATTTCCCTTTGGTCGTTTTTTTATCCTTGTTTCTAAACGGATATATTGTCTGAGTATTTAGGGTTAAGTTGGGTAAGGTCAGTTTAACAATTTTATCTTTAGTGTTTTGGCGGTGGCTTCCAGTAATAGATGTTTTCAAGAAATTATTAAAAAAGTTTCTTGTATAACTAATACTGGATGATAGTTCATTTTGCAGTTGAGTATTTAAATTAGTCGAATTAAAGTAATTAAAATCACTAGATCCGAAATCTACGTCAGCAGTTAACCTGCCAAAAGGATTGGCCTTGGAGTCCTGTCGGTGATTCCAAATAATCTTATAATTTGTGCTTGTACTAGTTCCCGTATTTATGTTTTTTGCATATTTCAGAAATAAATTCCCGTTGAATTTATACCGTTTGGCGTAGTTGAAATTATTCTCTAAAATATAACTCCCATTGGTATAAAAAGTTCCAGTCAACTTATTGTCCCAGTAGTCACTTATGCCTACATAGAGGCCCAAATTATTTAAACTATATCCTTGCCTTACATTGAAGCCATAATTGGGGAGTACAATACCCACGGATTTCTCATTTCCTATTGGGAAATAGCCAAAAGGAATAAATAAGGGGGTATGTAAATCTTCAATAACTAAATGAGCAGGACCCGTAATAATTTTTTTATCAGAGGTGTATTTAATTCTGTTTGTTTTGATGTAAAAATGGGGGGTGTCTAAATTACAAGTAGTAAAGCTTCCATCTTTTAAATACATTGAGTTATTTGGCAATTTTTTAATTTCCTTACCCACTATGAACCCATCACTTTCCTCTGTTTTAAGAGCGAAAATTTTCCCCTTCTTAGTCTGGATATTAAAACGTAATGAATCTGCTTGGAATTCATCTTTCCCTTGAATAAATACAGGTTTTTGAATAACTTGGTTGTTGGTGTCCAGGATTCCTTTAGCAAAGATTATATTTGATTTTAGATCTATTTGAATAAATCCAGCATTCAATTTGAAATCACCAAAAGTAACTTTTGCCTGGTTGTATAGATGGATAGTTTCTTCTGCTGGAAAACTAATAATAGAATCTTTAGCGTCGTAAGTAATTTTTTCCTGGATACTCGCTTTAGTATTCGACTTTTTCTCTGTTTGCTGTGCCGTGCAAACAGAAGTAAAAAGAAAAAGTACCCCTAATAGGAGCCTGATATAGAAATGACTTTTATTCAAATTTGTGTACAAATTGAAATATGCTATTTTTGTTATATTCTGAAAACAAGGTTACCTTATTCTTGCCATTACAATGTTTTCAACGAAAACGACTGTAATTTAAGTATATTGTAAGCAAAATTTTTGCCCAAAATTAACTAAAAATATCATCTTATTGTGAAAAAGTTTTTTCTTCCTTGTTTTTTGATCTTTTCTTTGGCTATTGGCTGTTCCAAAGCTCAAGAATTTAGTTCAGTGATAAGAAAGGTTGTAATTGATCCTGGACATGGGGGAAAAGACCCAGGGAATCTAGGGACTGGAAGGTATAAAAGTAAGGAAAAAGACATTGCTTTAAAAGTTGCTTTAAAGGTGGGGGCCTACATGAAAAAGTATATAAATGATGTAGAGGTTATTTATACAAGAACCACGGATGTCTACCCTACCTTGGGAGAGAGGACCCGTATGGCTAATAATTCCAAAGCAGATTTATTTATTTCTATTCATTGTGATGCATTTGTTCGTGAAAGTGCACATGGTTGTTCTTCACTTGTACTAGGTGGTGGAAAGAAGAAAGGAGAGAACCGGATAGCGATAAGAGAGAATGCTGTAATATTAAAAGAAGAGAATTATAAGACTAATTATAATAATTTTGATCCTAAGGATGAGGATTCATTTTATACCCTATTATTATATCAGAGTACGTACCGGGAACAAAGTTTATCCTTAGCTAGTAAAATTCAGGATCAATTTAGAACAAGAGTGAGTAGAACGGATAGGGGGGTGAAACAACAGCCACTTTGGGTTACTTCTCATGTTAGTATGCCGGCAGTTTTGGTTGAATTAGGCTTTTTGACAAATAAGCGGGAGGAAGATTTTTTAAATACTACAAAAGGACAGGACTATATGGCTTCTGCTATATTTAGGGCTTTTCGAGATTATAAAGTAGAGCAGGATGCATTAGGACTACAGGTTCAATCTATTCCACTAGTAGATATTCCTGATGGGGATGAATTGGAATTTCCAGTTGGTATTTTGGAAGAAGCTCCACCAATTCCTATTGATGATGTGAAGGAAATTGTTACTTCTAATGAAGTTGAAATGGATGATTCTAACGATTTAGGAGTGTTTTATGGCATTCAGATTTTATCTTCTAAGGAAAAAGCTGCATCAGCAGTCTTTGGGGGGTTGAATCCTATCATTCCCTTTATGGAGAATGGATTAATTAAGTATATTTATGGGAAAACCAATTCTCTAAAAGCAGCAGATTCTTTAAAGGAAGATGCTAAGAATAAAGGCTTTAACGATTGTTTTATTATTGGGATGTATAAAGGTCAAAAAAAGACCCTTAGTGAGGTACAGACTTTACTGAATAAATAGGGTAAAATTGGTTACATTTGTACATCGAACTAATTTTATAGAAAGTGAGATTTAAGAAAGAATTTATAATAGGCTTTGTATCCTTAGTGGCCCTCGTGGGGCTCATTTTCGGGATTAAATTTGTAAAAGGAAATAATCCTTTTAAAAGTAGCCACATTGTCTACGCAATATATGATGGTGTAGATAATTTAAAATCAGGAAATCCAGTTCGAATTAGTGGACTGAGTGTAGGACAGGTTACCAATATTGAACTAATACAACAGCCGGGAGCTAAGGTATTAGTTAGTCTTAATTTGGAAACAGAATTTCAAATTCCAAAAAATTCCATGGCTCAAATTATAGATATGGACTTTATGGGATCCAAAGGAATTGACATTATGTTGGGGGATTCAAAAGAGATGTTATCGGTAGGTGATACCCTACAATCTGAAGTAGCAGAGGGTGTTTTTGCTGATTTGAAAAATGATTTGTTGCCTTTCTCGGAAAAAGTGGAGAAGTTTATTTTAGATTTTGATGAAACAATTCGTTCCATAAAAATTACCTCAGAGAGCCTTAATAATGAATTGGCAGGTATGAATAATAAATTGACTACCTCCCTTTCAAATTTTGATTCTTTAAGTATATCATGGAAGGAAACTGCTGAAATAGCACAGGAAACTTTTGTAAGTCTAGGGACTAAATTGGATTCAGTTAATGCAAATGGTCTAAATGAAATGATCACTGCTTTTAAAACATCATCTGGTAAGATGAATGATTTATTAGATGACATTCAAAATGGAGATGGTTCAATGGGCAAGTTGATGACGGATCAAGGACTCTATGATAACGTTCTGAACTCAGCTAAGGAGCTTGAAAATCTTTTAAAAGATATGCAAGAGAACCCTAAGCGATATGTCCATTTCTCGGTATTTGGTAAAAAAGATAAGTAAATAGAAACATACATTTTATGGGAGTATCAAACCTGATATTTTTGGTTATCCTTCTTGGAGCATTCGGCCTATTTGGTAAGAATGTAATGAAAATTAGAAGGAATATATTACTAGGTAGAGATGTCGATAGAACAGACCAGGCTGGTAAGCGATGGAATACATTGTTCCGGGTTGCTTTAGGGCAGGGAAAGATGGTTACAAGGCCAATTGCCGGGTTTCTTCATATCTTGGTGTATGTTGGTTTTGTTATTATTAATATAGAGGTTTTAGAAATCATTTTAGATGGAATTTTTGGTTCACATAGGTTGTTTTCATTTTTGGGACCTACCTATAATGTACTGATTGCTAGTTTCGAAATATTGGCCTTATTGGTATTGGTTTCTTGTGTTATCTTTTTGGTAAGAAGAAATATTATTAATATTAGTCGTTTCGGAATGCGAGAGATGAGTGGTTGGCCTAAATCTGATGCTAATCTAATTTTGATTTTCGAAATTGCATTAATGACTGCATTATTAACTATGAATGCGTCGGATGCTATCTTGCAGACAAGAGACTATGGTCATTATGTTAGTGCAGGATCATTTCCTGTAAGTCAGTTTATCCAACCTTTATTTTCAGGTTTGACGGATGATTCTGTTTTTACCGTTGAGCGTATAACCTGGTGGTTTCACATTCTTGGAATATTGGCATTCCTGAATTATATCATTGTATCAAAGCACCTTCACATTGTTTTTGCTTTTCCTAATACTTATTATAGTAATCTGGAGGCGAAAGGTAGATTTACGAATATGGAGTCGGTTACTTCAGAAGTAAAAATGATGATGGATCCTAACGCCGATCCATTTGCTGCTGATGCTGGTGGTGGAGAGGAAGAAGCAGGAGTTTTTGGAGCTAAGGATGCTACAGATTTAAACTGGGTTCAATTGTTGAATGCCTATACTTGTACAGAATGTGGAAGATGTTCTGATCAATGTCCAGCTACTTTGACAGGGAAACAGTTATCTCCTCGTAAAATCATGATGGATACTCGTGATAGAATTGAAGAAATTGGATCAAATTTGGATAAACACGGGGCAGATTATTCAGATGGAAAATCATTGATTGACGATTATATTACTCGAGAAGAAATATGGGCTTGTACATCTTGTAATGCATGTACTCAGGCTTGTCCAGTAAATATTGATCCATTATCTATTATTACTGATTTAAGAAGGTATGCGGTAATGGAAGAATCTTCAGCACCAACAGAGCTGAATATGATGTTCACCAATGTTGAAAATAACGGAGCTCCGTGGCAAATGCCCGCTGCGGATCGATTGAACTGGGCTGAAGAAGAATAATTGATTTAGATCTGGAATTAGATGCAAGAAAAGATAATAGTACCAACAATGGCCCAAATGGCCGCAGAAGGAAAACAACCAGACGTGCTGTTTTGGGTAGGATGTGCCGGAAGTTTTGATGACCGTGCAAAAAAAATTACTAAAGCATTTGTAAAGATTCTTCATCAAGTAGGCTTGTCTTATGCCGTTTTAGGAACAGAAGAATCCTGTACTGGTGATCCTGCTAAAAGAGCTGGGAATGAATTCCTTTTCCAGATGCAGGCTATGATGAATATTGAGGTTTTGAATGCTTATGAGATCAAAAGGATAGTAACCACTTGTCCTCATTGCTTCAATACCTTAAAAAATGAATATCCGGAACTAGGTGGGGAATATGAGGTTGTTCATCATACTCAACTTATTCAGGAATTAATAGATAAAGGGAGTTTAACTATTAAGGGAGGAGCCTTCAAGGGTAAAAAAATAACCTTCCATGATCCTTGTTATCTAGGTAGAGGAAACAATGTATATGATGCACCAAGGGCATTGATGCAAAAATTGGATGCCGAGCTAGTTGAAATGAAAAGGTGTAGGACAAAAGGATTGTGTTGTGGTGCTGGTGGATCTCAGATGTTTAAGGAGCCGGAAAAAGGGGATAAGGATATCAACGTTGAGCGAACTGAAGAGGCCTTATCTACAGGTGCAGATATTATTGCAACAGGATGTCCGTTCTGTAATACAATGATGACTGATGGTATTAAAAGTAAAAATAGAGAGGCGAATGTTGAGGTATTGGATCTAGCTGAAATGATCGCCCAGGCACAAGATTTATAGTTATGTTTATTCCATTTGAAGAATTAAATAGTAACAGTCGAATTTGGATTTATCAATCCAATAGATTGTTTTCTGAAGTTGAGAAAGAAGAAATTTCTTCTTTGCTGGAGAATTTTTGTAATAGTTGGGTAGTTCATGGGCAAGCCTTACCTACTTCTTTTGAAATAAGGTATAATCAATTTATCTTATTGGCTGCTGATGAATCTAATTTGCAGGCTTCCGGTTGCTCTATTGATAGTTCAGTACGACTGATTAAGGAGATAGAACAGAAATTTTCCGTGAATTTATTCGATCGATTAAATATCGCTTATAAACTACAGGGAGAATTGAGTACTTGCAATATAAATACCTTTAAGCAACTATTGACAGAAGGTAAAGCCGATGGAAATACCATAGTGTTTAATAATATGGTGGAAGTAAAAAAGGATTTGGAGGATAAGTGGGAAATTCCTGTAGTTCAAAGTTGGCATAGGCAATTATTGGGTGTCTAACCCTTGTTTTATTTATAATATTAAGGCTGTTTTCTAAAAAACAGTCTTTTTTTTGCATTATACTTTCCTGTCTTTTTGGTTTCTAATTAAATAGAGGATAAAACATCTTTTTATATAATATTTGTCATGTAATATCTTAATCGGCCTCTGTAAATTTGTCTTATAATTCGAACCATAACGGATTGATCTTCATACTTAAAAAAGGGATTATGGCTGTAAAAAGTGCGTTTTTGAAGGAATATATGGCGAAGGGAATAAGCTATGTGGAATATAGAAATCTCATTCATACATTGCAATTAAAAGGAAAGTCTACTGCAGTAGAAGATAATGCGGATAGGATTCATTATACTTCTTTAAATGTAAAACGTATGGATCGAATAGATAAAAAAGTGGATCTATTGAATAGTACAGATTTACGTTTACTTGGATTATCAGGACATTATACTTTTCTTCTTTTAGCTGAAAGTTGGTGCGCAGATGCTTCTCAAATTGTGCCGGTAATAGCTAAGATTGCAACTAGTTCGTATCAAATTAATTTGAAGATTTTATTGCGAGACGAAAATCTTACATTGATGGACGAATTTTTAAGTAATGGAAGTAGAGCCATTCCTAAATTATTAATCATTGATAGGGAAGAAGATTGTGTTGTAGCAGAGTGGGGAGCAAGACCTAAAGAGGCAGTACAGATGGTTCAGGATTATAAAGCTGAACACAGTAAGATTGATGAAAATTTTAAAATTGGACTACAAAAGTGGTACAACAAAAATAAAGGGATAGCTATCCAAGAGGAGATTTTGGAGCTGTTGGAGGAAGTTGAAGAGAAAATCCTTGTGTGATATGGAATTATTCATGGAAAAAGTATCTGAATTAAGGGCAGGACATCCCTTAAAGGTATATTATGAGGAAGGAGAGAAACTTCAAGATCTTATTTTAGAATTTCACAGGATTGATGTATTAAATGAATTTCAGGTATTTTTTAATCTGTTCAATCAATTATGTGAAATAGAAAAACGCTTTAGAAGAAAAGAAAATCAGCTTTTCCCTTATTTGGAGAAACATGGTTGGCATGGTCCCAGTCAAGGAATGTGGTCCTTTCACGATACCTTAAGGGAGCAAATTAGGAACATAAGAGATAAAATTAATGATAGAGAATTGGATGAAATCCCATTATTGTTGGAATACCTTACTCAAGGAATCAATCGCTTGATGCATACTGAAGATATACGTTTGTTTCCAACAGCCTATTCACTTTTAACTGAATCGGATTGGAAGGATATGCGTACTGGGGATGAAGAAATAGGTTGGGCACTTATAGATGAGCCAGTGCCATACCCTGCAAAAGAGGATTATATCCATCCATCACAGGATAAAGTTGCTAGAACTTTACCATTCTCCACTGAAGGGAAATTTCATTATGATGAAGGATTTTTATCACCTGAACAGGTGAATTGGATGTTGAAATTTATTCCAGTTGACCTTACTTATGTAGATGAAAATGATAAAGTAGTTTTTTATAATCGTGGTGAAGATCGGGTTTTCCCACGTAGTGCCGGTATTATTGGTAGAGAAGTTCGTTTTTGCCATCCTCCAAAAAGTGTGGGTATGGTATTGAAAATTTTGGAAGAATTTAAAAAAGGAACAAAGGATACTGCAGACTTTTGGATAAAATTTAAAGATAGAATGATTCATATCCGATATTTTGCGATAAGGAATAATGACAAACAATACAAAGGCGTATTGGAAATGTCGCAGGACATTACAGAGATACAAGCGTTAAAAGGGCAGAAGAGATTATTGGAATGGGAGTAAATTATTGAAGGGTTAATGAATTATTTTTATTTGTTTTCAGATCAAAAAAACAGATGAATTTTTTTACTTCCAAGGCTCCACCAAATTTGGTGGAGCTTCCTATTTTATAAAATGTAAGTTATGTGATAATTACCTCGATCTAATTATGTTATATTCAGTCGATTGATTAAATTAAACCATGTAATCTTTTAGGCTATGTTTGAAATATTTGCTGGATTAATGGCACTTTCTGCTATATTAAGTTTTATCAATTATAAATTTTTAAAACTCCCTTCAGGAATAGGGGTGATGATTTTGGCAATTGCCTCATCCTTTTTACTTTGGTCAAGTCAGTGGATTAACCCAGAATTTTTTCTTTCAGCTTGTCAGATTGTTGAAGAGCTAGATTTTAAATCGCTGGTTTTGAATTTTCTATTGAGTTTTTTGCTCTTTGCAGGTGCCATACATGTTAATTTATCCCATATACTTCAAGAAAAAACATCGGTAATATCGTTCGCCACCTTTGGGGTTGTTTTCTCAACATTATTTATAGGGGTAGGTGTATATCTATTTGCACAATGGATTGGTGTGACCATTTCTTTAATAGAGGCATTGGTATTTGGAGCGTTGGTTTCTCCTACTGATCCGGTAGCGGTTTTGTCCTTATTAAAAAAGGCCAAAGTAAAGGAAGATGTTGAAATAAAGATAGTAGGGGAATCACTATTTAATGATGGAGTTGGAATTTTGCTATTTATAACCCTGGTAATGCTATTACCTTCATCGGGAGAACATGCTCAAAATTCTTTTAGCCTTTCAAGCGTTTTTACACATTTTATTAGGGAAGCTGGCGGAGGCTTATTATTGGGTTTTATTTTAGGTTGGTTAGGTAGTGTTTTCAGTAAATACAGTGAGGAAGAAGCTCAAGTTTTAACCCATATAACCATTGCTATTGTAATGGGCGGTTATGCTTTATCTGAGGCCATTCAGGTTTCTGGACCACTGGCCATGGTAGTCGCAGGTTTAATGATGGGGAAGTCTTTACAAGACTGTGCATTGAATGATACTGTCCGCTTTAGTTTGCGTAATTTTTGGAAAATTATTGATGAGATTTTTAATGCGGTATTATTCCTATTAATTGGATTAGAGGTTTTAAGTGTTGAATTTAACTGGATTCATTTGCTTATGGGCTTTACAGCAATAATTTTGATGCTAGTATCCAGGTATGGAGGAATATGGATTACCAACCTTTTTCTAACCAAAAGCCATAGAAGTGATAGAAAATCTGCACTTATTCTTACCTGGGCAGGATTGCGAGGCGGGCTCTCCATGGCCTTGGCTTTATCTCTTCCAGAGGGTGAATGGAGAACAGGGTTAGTATTTATGACTTATGTAGTAGTACTATTTTCCATATTGGTTCAAGGTTTGAGCATAGGAAAGCTGGTAAAGCGATTGTATACATAACTCCAGAAGTGATTCATCGAATTCCGGATTTACATGCTCAGGCATTAGTCATTGCTAAAGAGATGTTACAAATAGACGATCCTGCAGCCCAATGGATAGCCAAAAACGCCATTCGGGAATTGGAAAAACCAGGTTTAACCCTTTTGGGATATCCTAGAGGACGTTACCAGCGAATGAAATTAGTTTAATTAATTATCTGGCCATCCATCTTCAATCCAAAGTATAATTTGTTCAATTTCACATTTGGGAAGTTTAGGTAAATTATAGGGCATAGCGGTATAGTTTTGATCGTGTTGTATTACTCCCAACAATTCACCACTTAGAACGATTGTTTCAATTTCCGAATAATTTGTAATTTTTCTATCGTCTCTTGGATCACCTCCACTGTGACATCCTTCACACCTTGTCTGAATAATGGGATATATATTTTGAGAAAATGTAATGTCCGATGTATCACAATTGTCACAACGGTTGTTTATAGCTCCTTGCAGAATCCAGGTTTCTATTGCTGATTTTTGTTCGCTTGTTAATTTTTGATTATCTCCAAAAGGCATTATGTCTTCCTCTATAAGAATAAATAGCTTAGAGCTATCTGGCTTCCCTTGTTTGATTTCTCCAGTTACAATAATGCTGTCATAATTATTAAGTATTACACCACTTTGGGCAGTAATAGTATCATGGCATCCACTTTTTGCACAATTCGATTGTAATAAGGGTAAAATGTCTTTTTCAAAATATACAACATTAGGTTCGCATGGAGTTATTCCAAAACCTTCTGAAACAAGCGGATCTATTCTACAGTTATATAAAAGTCCTAAAAAAACGATAGTAATAATAAGTACTGTGAAATTTTTATTCATACTAAAATAATATTTTAAACTTCTGATAAACGGTGTTTTACATTGATTTTTCCCCTGTATACAAGTTAACCTTATTTTTTGAATTGGAGTTTGGAACGAAATATGCACGTAGTTATGTGAAAATTAGTTAAAAATATAATTCAATAGTTGTTTTTATTAAAATATTATTCTTGTTAAAATAATGAATGATTTGGTTGAAATGAAAATAGATTCATTTCGGTTTAACTGAGATATTCAGTTAAATACAAAAGAGGCTATTTCTTGGGGAGATAGCCTCTTTTTATTGATTTAAAATTCTTTAGAATATTTGGAATATATCTTTTGCTAATACTTCAAGTTCTTCCAAATTTAGTGATTGCGCACCATCAGATACCGCTAATTCCGGGTGAGGGTGTGCTTCAATGATAGCACCATGTGCACCTGCTGCAAGGGCAGCTTTGGTGATGGCTGGTACATGTCTTCTAATACCAATTCCATGTGAAGGATCTGCTATGACAGGTAAATGTGACTTCTCCAACAATATGGGAATAGCATTTATGTCGAAAGTGTTCCTATAGGCTGTTTCAAAGCTTCTTATTCCTCTCTCACATAAAATTATTTCCTCATTACCTCCACTAAAGACATATTCAGCAGATTGAAGTAATTCTTCAATGGTTCCGCTAATTCCTCTTTTTATCATTACAGGTTTATCTATTTTTCCTAAAGCATCCAGTAAGTCAAAATTCTGTGAGTTTCTTGCTCCAACTTGAAAAATATCAACATATGGATACATTTTCTCAATGTGTTTGGCATCCATTACTTCGGTAATAATGGCTATTCTTTTTGGGGAGCATATTTCATGCATCATTTTCAGTCCATCGATTCCCAAACCTCTAAATGAATAAGGAGAGCTTCTGGGTTTAAATGCCCCTCCTCTCATTACTGTAATGTTAGATTTTTGTAATTGATTGGCTACCGCTTCTATTTGTTCTTCGTTTTCCAATGAGCATGGTCCTGCGATTAATATCTTGGAGTAATCACCAATTCTAGTGCCATTGTCTAAGGTGACAACAGATGGGCGTACTTTCCATTTTGCTGATACTAGCTTATAATTGTCTGATAGGCGATGAACATCTTGCACATGAGGTAATTGTGCAATTTTTCTGATGTCCGGATACGATTTTGCAATGGAGATTATATATTTCGCTTTTTGGGTTTGAAGGAATCGTGTACTTACATTCATATCTTCAAGTGTAGTGCGAATATCTTCAATGTTTTGAACGGTTGCCTCTGGATTTATTTGTAATATCATACCGTTGTTTTTTGAGCATGCTTGATGCTAGTTACAAATTGATCTACACTCGTTTGAGTTAAACCTTTATCTCTAAGATGTCTAATAAATTGACTACCTATAATGGCTCCATTTCCATAATGGCAAGCTCTTTTAAAATCATCATTAGTTCGGATATTAAAGCCTATTATAATCTTGTTTTTAAGCTGTAGGGATTGAATTCTCTTTAAGAATTCTTCATTGTTTCCTTTTCCATTATTCCCTGTTGTACTATTGGAAGAAACTGCATATATAAATCCTGAACTTAATTCGTCAATCATCCGTATTCTTTCCAAACTAGATGAAGGGCTGATAAGGTGGATAAAATGAATGTTGTGTTTCTCAGCCAAATATTGATACTTCAACTCGTAAATTTCTGGAGGTAAATCAGGGATAATTAGACCAGCCACTCCTGTTTTTTGACCATCCTTACAAAGCTTTTCAATTCCGTACTGAAGGAAGGGATTCAAGTATCCCATAAGTAGAATGGGTGGTTTGTTTTCCAGATCAAATTTGGATAGGGATTCAAATACCTGATTTAAATTGGCACCATTGCTAAGGGCAATATTATTAGCTTCTTGAATAGTGGAACCATCGGCAACAGGATCACTGAAGGGAATGCCTAGTTCAATCATATCCACTTCAGTCGCAGATAGATGTTTAAGAAGTGTTTCTGTGCTTCCATTTTCAGGGTATTCCACTGTGCAAAATAGGCTTAAAAAATCTTTTTTCTTCTTTGCAAAAAGTTGATTTAGTGTGTTATCTGTTTTCATAGGAATTTGTTTTGTGGTGCTCTAAATATGTGTCCAGGTCTTTATCTCCTCTTCCACTTAGATTCACGATTACTTTTTGATCTTTTCCTATCTCCAATTTGTCCAAGTACGCTAAGGCATGTGCTGATTCTAAAGCAGGAATAATGCCTTCCTTTTCCATTAATAAAAAGGCTGCTTGTACTGCCTCTGGATCGGTTACATTGTAATATTTGGCTTTTCCGGAAACATATAATTCCGCATGTTGAGGTCCAATTCCTGGATAGTCTAGGCCAGCACTTATAGAATGAGGCTCTGTAATCTGTCCAAATTCATCCTGCATCAGATAGGTGAAGCTTCCATGTAAGACTCCTGGTTTTCCGGAAGCTAGTGCTGCAGCAGTTTTACCTGAATGTATACCCATTCCTGCTGCTTCGATACCGATAAGTTGAACGGAAGGATTGTTTATATAGTGGTAAAAAGCACCTATAGCATTACTTCCGCCTCCAATACAGGCAAGAATATAATCCGGATCATCTATTTGTTCTTTCAATTCCCGACTGATAATGGATTGAAGTCGAGAAACTAAATCGGGATAAGGGTGATTTCCTACTACTGATCCAATGATATAGAAAGTATCCTCCGGATGGTTTATCCAATCTCTTATGGCTTCATTCGTCGCATCTTTTAAGGTTTTGCTACCACTTTCAACACCAACAACAGTGGCTCCTAGTATTTGCATTCTTTTTACATTCGGTGCTTGTCTTTCTATATCTCTGGCTCCCATATATACAATGCATTCTAACTCCAATAATGCACATGCAGTAGCTGTTGCAACCCCATGTTGGCCGGCTCCAGTTTCCGCAATGATCCTGGATTTCCCCATTTCCTTTGCCAAAAGTGCCTGCCCAAGGCTGTTATTTATTTTATGGGATCCTGTATGATTTAGGTCTTCCCGTTTTAGATAAATGTGGAAATTATAATGCTTTGAAAGGTTTTCAGCATAGTATAAGGGGCTAGGTCTTCCAACATAAGTTTTAAGTAAATGCTCATATTTATTTTTGAAAGATGAACTTTCTAAAATGGGTAAATAGGCATCCATCAATTCCTGTTTGTTTTTATTTAATAGTTCGGGAATATAGGCTCCGCCAAAATCTCCGAAAAAACCGTATTTATCTGCTTTCATTTGGCTGATTGATTAAGTTTATTTGTTGACATTTTTGGATGTCTTTAAATCCTGGTGAGATTTCAAGTTTACTATTAAAGTCCAATCCGGCTAGTAAATTATGCCTTATGGATACTATATCGCTCAGGTTTTCTAATCCCAATCCTCCGGATAATATGAATGGGGTAGATCCCTTATATTTCTTAAGTAATTCCCAATCGAAAATTTGTCCATTTCCACCGGCGGCTTTACCTGCTGTATCGAATAGGTAATAATCCACCGATCCTAAATAGGCACTGGTTTTATCAAAGTCGAAGCTTTCTGAAATAGAAAAGGCCTTGATAATATGAAGTCCGGCAGAACGAAGTAATTGACAATCTGATGGCGATTCTTGACCGTGTAATTGTACATGATCAATGCCATATTGATGACAGATAGACAAGACTTCGTTGGCGGCTTTATTTACAAAAACTGCAACCCTCTTGTTTCTCGGTATTTGTTGAATGTCGGATTTTATGAGAGATAGTGCATTTCTGGGAGACTTTTCCACAAAAATGAATCCATATAAATCGAAATTTAGCTGTTCCAAATCGCCAATGTTTGATGGCTGATTAAGTCCGCATATCTTGATGAACATTGTTCTTAGATTTTAGTTTTCCTATTAATTGTTTACAGGCCAGTCCAGGTTCATTTTGCCGCATGAAATTGGAGCCTACCAAAAATCCGTTATAGCCATATTGTCTTAGTAATTCTATGTCCATAGGGCTGTTGATTCCAGATTCAGAAATAGTACATAGTTCATTCGGTAAAAGAGGAGCCATGTTTATACTTTGTAAAACATCAGTAGTCATGGTATTTAGGTTTCTATTATTGACACCTAAAACGGAGATGAACTCATTCAAGTGGTTCAACTCTTCTTCCGAGTGAATTTCCAATATGACTTCTAATCCCAAGGAGTGAGCAAATCGGGCCAATGCTTTTGTTTTCTTTGGAGAGAGTATTGCAGCGATGAGCAATACAGCATCGGCCCCGATGCTCTTAGCTTCTATAATTTGATATTCATCTAGCATGAAATCCTTCCTAAGAATAGGACAGTAGTTAAACTCTCTTGCATTGGACAAATCTTCATTGTGTCCGCCGAAAAAAGTTTCGTCCGTAAGAACGGAAAGAGCAGAAGCTCCTGCTTGCATATAAGCAATACTTATTTTTTCAACATCAGTATATTGCTTGAGCCATCCTTCCGAGGGGGATTTTCTTTTTATTTCTGCTATAATTCCATTCTTGTCTTCTCGCTGAACATAGTTCTTTAGTGAGACGGGATTGGTTTCAAAAAATTTACTTCGTTCTAATAAGGCTGTTGGGTAAAGCAATTTTTTTTCTGCTATTTCTTTTTGCTTTTGAATGCAAATTTTGTCTAGAATATTCATGCGTAAATAGATTTTCTTAGTTTTTGATACGGTTTACCACTGCGGAGGCTTTCCAATGCATACTCATAATGTTGAGTTATACTTTGTTCAGGTTTATAGCAATGCATAGCTACAGCGGAATTGATTGCCACCACACTGTTTTGTCTCGCTGAACCTTTTCCTTGAAGGATTTTGGTGAAGATGGCAGCCGATTCTTTAATTGTTTTTCCACCCTTAATGTCTTTTGGATACACGGTAGATAATTCCAAATCATCAGGCTGAAGCAGAAGCTCTTCTTCGGATGTCAATAATTTGAATTTACCTGTTAAGGTAATTTCATCGTATCCATCGAGACTATGTACCAGGCTATGTTTTTCATGACTCTCTTGAAGTAAATAATGATACTGCCTTAATACATCCAGATTATACACACCACTGCATTGAATTTTTGGTTGACAGGGATTAACCAAGGGCCCTAACAAGTTGAAAATAGTTTTTATACCTAGAGATTTTCGGACAGGAGCTACATGTCTCAAGCAGGAGTGGAAGTGAGGAGCATGTATAAAACACAATTGATTTTTATCCATTTCTTCCTTTATTTCCTTGGGTGTTTGTTTGAAATTGTATCCGAGGTATTCCAGTACATTGGATGAACCACAAACTGAACTCGAACCATAGTTACCATGTTTGGCAATGGGAATACTAAAGCTAGAAACAACGATAGCTGATAAGGTTGAAATGTTGAAAGTGTCCTTGCCGTCTCCGCCAGTTCCACACATATCCATAGGGTTATAATCCGAAAGATCTATGAATTCAGTACGTTCATATAGTGCTTCTCTAAAACCTTTAATTTCTTCCAGGTTTGGACTAAGAAAATTATAGGCCGTTAAAATACTTGAAATCAGACTGGCCTTAGCATTTCCATTCGTCATTAGAAGAATAAGCTTTTTGGCTTCCTCCCTCCCCAGGTGTTGTCCATTAGTTAGGGTTTGTAAAAATTCTTTCATAATAAATTCCGTTGATGTATTCGTTATGGTTGATAGATTCATTCCTGTTAGGTAGAGGAAGGTCTAACCAGTTTTTTATCAGTTGTGAACCTTGAGGTGTAAGTATGCTCTCAGGGTGGAACTGAAAACCATACAACGCATAGTCTTTGTGTTTTAAAGCCATAATGATATCGTTATCATCAGTAGCCAGGATGGTTAGATCTTTAGAAATCGTTTCAACCTGCCAACTGTGGTATCTGGCGGCTTTAAAAGAATTCTTTACTCCTTTGAAAATGGGATGATTTACCTTTAATGAAATAGAACTATCGACACCGTGATATACTTTGTTTAGTTGGGAGATTTTTCCTCCAAATACTTCTGCAATGGCTTGATGGCCAAGGCAGATTCCAAGGATTTTACTTGTAGGTGCGCAATAGCGAATGATTTCTTTTAGGTTGCCAGCTTCATCTGGAATACCTGGACCAGGAGATAATAGGATCTGTTTGTATTCCATGGCTTCAAAAGGAGTGATTTCGTCATTTCTTACAACCTTCACTTGATTTCCTAAGCTTTTGAGCTGAGCAACGAGGTTATAGGTGAATGAATCGTAGTTATCTATAACAAGGGTTTTCATACTTCTTGGGCATTTTCAATAGCTGCATTCATGGCAGCCAGTTTATTGTTTACTTCCTTTAATTCATTTTTTGGTTTACTCATCGAAACAACACCTGCACCGGCCTGGATAGTTATTTGGTTGGATTTGCAAAGTGCAGTTCGGATCATAATGGCATGGTTGCTTTGTTCGTTGAAGTCGTAGTATCCAATGCATCCACCATAAAAACTTCTGGGTTCCGGTTCCAGCTGGTGAATCAGATCGATGGCCTTGTATTTTGGTGCTCCTGAAAGTGTTCCTGCAGGAAAGGTTTTTAAGTTGAGAGATACGATTTTGTCCGTAAGTAGACTACCTTTTACCTTGCTTACCATGTGGATGACATGAGAGAAATACTGGGCTTCAAATAGTGATTCAACCTGTACTTGTTTGCTTATTCGGTTGAGGTCGTTTCTAGCCAGATCAACCAGCATCATATGCTCAGCTTTTTCTTTGGGGTCCAGTCTTAACTTCTCTTCTAAAACCTTGTCCTTATTTTTATCTTCCCTTCGACAGGTCCCTGCAATTGGGTAAATAAAGGCTTCGTTGTTTTCAATTTTTATCTGTGCTTCAGGAGATGAACCCAATAATTTGAAATTTCCAAAATCAAAATAAAACAAATAGGGAGAAGGATTAATTCTTCTTAGTGATCGGTAGATATTAAAATCATCTCCCTGATAGTTTCTTTTAAAAGATCTTGATAAAACAATTTGAAAAACATCGCCACGTAAACAGTGATGAATACCTTTTTCGACCAATGTTTCAAATGAATCATCCGTTTGCGAACTTTCGATATTATTGGATGCGCTAAATGGATAGGAGTTTTTTTCCGGTCCTTGAATGAAGGTCTCTATATCGTTCAGGTTGGGGCTAATTTCATCAGTGGCATCCCCATAAAAGTGTTTGTGAAGGTGTAATTCATTCCGGAAATGATCGAAGACCAGGACATACCTGAATACCTGATAGAAAACATCTGGAATGTCTTTATTTGGCGGTTTTGATCCTTCCAGTTCAAGACTATCCGCATAGCGAAAGGCTTCAAAATTCATATATCCGAAGGCACCATTTTTAGCAAAGGATTCACTTGAAATTGGACTTTTGAAATAGTCAATAAACTGTGTAAGTTCAGTTTCAAATTGACCATTTTCAATTTTCTTTTTAATGGATTTTTGCCCAGGGTATTGGATGTACAGGTTTTTATTCTCCAGTTTGAACTGTGCCACAGGATCACAACAGATATAACTGAAATTGCCCTCCCGACTTTGGTATTCACTACTTTCTAGGATACTGCTATTTGCGAATTGATCTCTTAACTTCAGGTATATTGAAACCGGGGTTAAGGTATCAGCTGCCAATAGACGATATAGACTAAGCTTTTTTGTGCTAAACATGTTTTTTGGAAACAAAAAAAGCCTACCGCGGAAACGGTAGGCTTTTGAATTAAACAATCAAGTTTTATATAATCATGAGTTTATAATACAGGCCGTGTTACCACCAACTTTCCGTTGTGTAGCACCACCACCAATTATTATTTACCACATTGTATCTCATCTTGTGTCTTTGTAGGTTGCAAATTTAGTATTTAATTCTTGACATAAACAAGTTTCTATGTTAGAAATTTTATATTGAATATAGTTTTTGTTGTGTATTGTATTGATTGTTGTGTATGTATAACGTTATTTTTCATTGGTTTTGCTCTAATCTACATGAAATATAAATTTTCATACTAATCTGCTTTCTGTTGATTTATTTTCGATAGAAATAGGTGATTTCTTCCAAATTTCTAGGTTTGATTTCTTCAAAATCGACCTCAATTCCACCAATAGATTCTAATATTTCGGATTCTTTATCCCAAGAATACTTCACTTTATCTTTACTAATAATTGAAGGGAATTGATACGCTAAAAAGATACCGGTTAGCGCTCCAAAAAGGTGGTTTTCCCAGGAAATTCTCAGACTATCAGGTAAGGGAAATATTCCCCAAATGAGCCCCCCATAAAATAAGCAGACTATTAATGTAATTACAGATGTTTTTTTGTCCTTTGTGAATACTCCATTAAATACAAGGTAGGAAGCTAAAGCATATAGCCAACCACTGGCACCTATATGATAACTTGTTCTACTTCCTATCCATCCCATCATTCCTGTCAATAACCAGGACCACAGCATAATTTTGATTCCATTTTTAGGGAAAAAGAAGAATAACATAAAAGCCAGACTGAAAAAACCAGTAACATTGTTGAACAAGTGATTATAGTCTCCATGTAGGAATGGTGAAAATAAGATGCCTTGTAAGCTTTGAATACGTCTAGGGTATAATCCATACTGATGCCAGGAGGTATGGAGGCTCTCTTCCATGAATTTTATTCCGATCATAATAAGGCATAAAATGAATGGAATAATTGCTGCTTGAATTATTTTAATTAAAAAGCTTTTTTGTGCTTTTGGCATATTGTCTTTTTTGGATAATGAAATTTATTATATTTGTTCCTACTAGCTGTCAAAAACAGTTATTTTAAACATAAATAAAGCTATGCAAAAATTTATCCGTATTGGTGGTTTACTTCTTTTTATTCTCTTTGTAAGTGCATGTGTTAAGGAAGATATACCTTCTTTCTCACAGAAAATTCATCAAAGTTGGCAGTTAGAAATCGAAAGAACTTTTCTTTTTGACGAGGATAATGAACTGGATACTATTTTAGTAAAGGAGTATGAAAGTGATACATTAACCCTGTATGAATTTGGAACAGATGATACAATTTCCTTCACTGAAGGGAAGCCATACTTGATGGGTTGGACTGATGATGATATTCATTTCTTTGATTCCGTATATTTTGATATTGTATCCTTTGAAAGAGTGTACTGGGAAACAAAAGGTGATAATGAGATCAGGGTTGCAGAAGACGATGTATATGAAATATATTATTTGGAATTCGGAGAGCTTATCATGAAGCAATACATTCATGATTTTGATGATGAAGAGCATCCTTTTAAGCGAAAAGAATATTCTTTTATACCGTATGTGGCACCACCAAATTCAGAATTAGATTCTCTGGGTGTATTTATTCCTTCACTTTAAAAAAAAAATCCCGATAAAAATTTATCGGGATTTTTTTTTTTAGAAACATATGTCAGGATCGATTTCTGTACCTGACAAAAAGTCTTTACTAGCTTGAAGGTATGGATGCATATATACATCATCTTCAATAAATGGAACTTCTTCTCTGTAGAATGCTAAGAAACTTTCTAGCACATCTCCGGTTTTTTCTTCTCTGAACTGTAATGCCTGTGATGCATTCATCAATTCGATTCCCAAAACCTGAAGTGTATTTTCAATAACCTTATATAATTTAGTCACTGCATTTGCCCCCATACTTACATGATCTTCCTGACCATTGGATGATACTATAGAGTCAACAGATGCAGGAGTGCAATATTGTTTGTTTTGAGATACAATAGAGGCAGCTGTATACTGAGGAATCATAAATCCGGAATTCAATCCGGGATTAGCTACCAGATACGCTGGTAAACCTCTTTCTCCACCTACTAATTTATATGTTCTACGTTCAGATATACTTGACAATTCGGAGATAGCCAAAGCCAAAAAGTCAAAGCTTAACGCCAGGGGCTGTCCATGGAAATTACCCCCTGAAATTACACGATCCTCATCTACAAAGATGTTTGGATTATCTGTAACAGAGTTAATTTCTGTCATTAATACCCTTTTTACATGGTCGATAGCATCTTTACTAGCACCATGTACTTGAGGTACACAACGGAAAGAGTAAGGGTCTTGTACTTGTTCCTTTTCTCTATGTATAAGCTCACTCCCTTCAAGAAATTCGCGAATACGAGCCGCTGTTTTTAATTGACCGTTATGAGGTCTGATATAGTGAATAAGGTCTTCAAATGCTGCATACAGACCATCGAATGCATCCAATGAAATTGCAGCGATCATATCTGCAAAATAGCTTATTCTGTAAGATTGAATGATAGACCAGAATCCATAAGCACTCATAAATTGAGTACCATTCAATAAGGCCAATCCTTCTTTTGATTTAAGGCTTATTGTATCCCAATTATTCTTTTTTAAGGCTTCAGTTGCCATTACCTTTTCACCATTCATATATACTTCACCTTCACCCAAAAGAGGCAAGGCTAAATGGGCAAGTGGGGCAAGGTCACCAGAGGCTCCTAAACTACCTTGTTGATATACAACCGGAAGAATATCCTCATTGAAAAAGTCGATCAATCTATTTACCGTTTTCAATTGAACACCTGAGTGTCCATATGCAAGTGATTGAATCTTTAGGAAAAGCATTATTTTAGTGATCTCCTGAGGTACCTCTTCACCTGTTCCACATGCGTGAGACATTACCAGGTTATGTTGAAGTTGCTCTAAGTCAGCATCATTTATTTTGTGGTTACAAAGAGATCCGAACCCGGTATTGATACCATAAATAGTTTTTCCTGAATCCCTTACTTCCTCATCAAGATACCTTCTACACTTAAGAATTGCTTTTTCGGCTTCTTCAGAGAGTTTTAATTTTTTCCCTTCATGGATGATGGTATATACCTTTTCAAGTGTTAAGCCATCTGAAGAAATAGCATGAAAATCTTCCATAATTTAGTTGCCTTTTAAATGGTCTATAAGTTTGTTTGTGCCAAGCGTAATTTGTTCACCGCTTTGCATATTTTTTAGTTTAACTTCATTGGAGTTCATTTCATTCTCTCCAACTAAGATTACCCATGGAATTTCTTTTTTATCAGCATATCCCATTTGTTTCTTCATCTTAGCTGCATCTGGATATAATTCCGATGAAATACCAGCTAATCTAAGTTCTTTCAATAATTTTTGGCAATATAAAGCTTCATTTTCGCCAAAATTAATGAATAGAACCTGAGTCGATGATTTATTGACTTTAGGGAACCTATCGAGTTCTTCGAGAACCAGATAAATTCTATCCAAACCAAAGGAAATTCCTACTCCAGAAACATCTTTTAGTCCGAAGATACCTGTTAGGTTGTCGTAGCGGCCACCGCCACCAATACTTCCTAATTTCACTTCATTTGAAATTACCTCAAAAATGGCACCTGTATAGTAGTTCAATCCACGGGCTAATGTAAGGTCGATCTCTAAAATTGAACTTCCTAAATCCAACTCCTTAGTTGCATTTAGAATGAATTCCAATTCTTCTATTCCCTTGCTACCTGTTTCATTGTCTTGAAACATATCCTTTAGGATATTCAATTTATCTTGGTTATCTCCTTCAAAATCCAGTAGTGGGCTAATTATGGCTATGGCTTCATTGGAAATACCTTTTTCAAGCATCTCGTTAGTTACGCCTTCTTTACCTATTTTATCCAGTTTATCCAAAGCAACGGTAAAGTCGATTAATTTATCGGCTACTCCACTTACTTCTGCAAGTCCAGATAAAATTTTACGGTTATTGATGCGAATGGCTGTTTTTAAACCAAGTTTGGTGAAAACAGTATCGTATAGTTGAACCAATTCCACTTCAGACCAAAGAGAGTCTGAACCTACAATATCGGCATCACATTGAAAGAATTCTCTAAACCTCCCTTTCTGAGGTCGATCGGCTCTCCAAACAGGTTGAATCTGAGATCGCTTGAATGGAAAGGTGATATCATTTCTATGTTGTACTACATATCTTGCAAAGGGAACTGTTAAGTCATAACGAAGTGCTCTTTCTGAGATATGTTTAGTAAGTGCTTTTGAATCTTTCCCTTTTAAGGCTTCCTCATCTGCCTTTGCCAGATAGTCACCACTATTAAGGATTTTAAAGATCAATCGATCACCTTCATCTCCGTATTTACCCATAAGGGTCTCGGATTTTTCAAATGAAGGAGTTTCGATTGGATCGTATCCAAAAGCTTGAAAACATTCACGCATCACCGAAAAGAGGTAATTTCTTTTCAGCATTTGTTCCGTTGAAAAATCACGGGTGCCTTTTGGAATGGATGGTTTCATAATAGTATATAATTTAGGGCAGTGCCAATGATTTTATTTCCTCTTTTTTGAACCAGAATACATAGAATATCCAACAAACTTACAAGGAATTTTACCTTGAAAAAGGTCGATCTTTTTATCTGGTTTAAGTCCTATGTTTTTGACAATGCTTGTTTCAGGACTTATAAACCAAGCTTTTGATCCTTGATAGTAATTTTTCAAGGTATTACCAATCTCACTGTACAATCCTTCAACATCTGCAATGATCCTTTTATTATACGGAGGATTGGAGATAATAAAATAAGGCTCGTCATGAGAGTCAGATTCCAGGAAGTCCATTTCAATGACTTCTACCTTGTCTTCTAAAAACAAGTTGGCCAGATTTTGTTTTGTCTGACGAATGGCATCGGCATCGATATCGAAGCCAAATATTTGACAAGGCATGTCTTGAATTTTATCAATGGCAGATCCACGAATAGTATCCCATAATTCCTTATCGAAATTTTGCCAGTTCATAAAACTATAATTTTTTCGATTTATACCTGCTGGTATATTACACACCATCATAGCAGCTTCACAAAGAATAGTTCCAGATCCACACATTGGATCTAAAAAGTTACCTCTACCATGCCAACCTGATAATTTTATAAGACCAGCTGCCATTACCTCATTGATAGGGGCTTTAAATGCTTCTGTTTTGTATCCTCTTTTATAAAGAGAGTCTCCAGAAGAATCTAAATAGACGATAGCATCCTTTTCTTTAGCGTAAACGAAAATTTTAATATCAGGGTTTTCCTTCCCAACATTTGGGCGCTTACCGGTTTTTTCACGGAAACAATCAACAATAGCATCCTTAGTCAATAGTGCAGCAAAATGTGTATTGCTAAATGAGCTCTCATCAGCTACTACATCAACTTTAAAGGTTTGATCAATATCGAATAGACTAGTCCAATCAAAGGATTTCATCTTTTTATAATACTTTTCTTCATTAAAGAAGCGAAAATCGAAAAGTGGAACAGAAATGTTTAGTGCAGTTCTGAGACAGAAATTTGCTTTGTACATAAAGCCTAAATCTCCAACAAAGGATACAGCTCGATTTAATTTTTTTACATCCTTAGCACCAAGTTTTCTCAATTCTTCTGCAAGCACTTCTTCCATTCCGTAGAATGTTTTGGCTAGCATTTGGCTGTCTTTGTTTACACTAATCAGTTCCATGGTTGTTGTTCTTTGTTTTAGCTGTATAGCATGCAAAAAAAAGGGACTCAAAGAGTCCCTTTTAATATATTTTGAGATCCTTTAGGATACCAATTGTTTTACTAGGTCGGCTGCATCCTGTAGTAGAATTGCCGAATGAACTTCTAGTCCACTTTCATCAATGATTACTTTTGCTTCTTTAGCATTGGTTCCTTGAAGTCTAACGATAATTGGGATGTTCAACCCTTCGATATTCTTACAAGCATCTACAACCCCTTGAGCAACTCGGTCACATCTTACGATTCCACCGAATATGTTTACTAAAATAGCTTTAACATTTTCATCTCTAAGAATCATTCTAAAAGCTTGTTCAACACGTTTAGCATCTGCAGTACCACCAACATCCAGGAAGTTAGCAGGGTTAGCACCAGATAACTTGATGATATCCATAGTAGCCATTGCAAGACCAGCTCCGTTTACCATACAACCAACGTTTCCGTCAAGGTTTACGAAGTTTAATCCATATTCACCAGCTTCTACTTCAATTGGATCTTCCTCACGTGTGTCTCTTAACTCTACGTAATCTTTGTGACGATACATAGCATTGTCATCAATAGTTACCTTAGCATCAACCGCGATGATTTTATCATCAGAAGTTTTCAATACTGGGTTAATTTCGAAAAGAGAAGCATCCGAACCAACATATGCCTTGTACAATGAAGTAACGAATTTAGTCATCGCTTTAAAAGCAGCACCTGATAAACCTAGGTTAAATGCAACTTTACGAGCTTGGAATCCTTGAAGACCTAAACTTGGGTCGATTTCTTCAGTGAAGATTCTTTCCGGAGTAGCTTCAGCAACTGCTTCAATGTCCATACCACCTTCTGTAGAATACATGATCATGTTTCTACCAGTCTGACGGTTTAGCAATACTGACATATAAATCTCAGAAGTTTCACTTTCTCCAGGATAGTATACATCCTCAGTAACCAAAATTTGGTGTACTTTTTTACCTTCTGCAGAAGTTTGAGGAGTTACCAATTGCATACCGATGATATTCGAAGCAATTTCTTTAACTTCATCAAGGCTTTTGGCCAATTTTACACCACCACCTTTTCCACGTCCACCAGCAT